>Ga0334892_1002515_pt1 | contig 12950 bp, 12 predicted proteins | sample GraSluR3_MG_4_FD_207213 | JGI IMG/M metagenome (GOLD analysis project Ga0334892, IMG submission 207213) | Sludge microbial communities from methane-producing bioreactor in Wageningen University, Netherlands - Granular Sludge_15_04-R3 | ecosystem: Engineered > Bioreactor > Anaerobic >...
CGCCATCCCCTTCAACCCCTGCACTTTTGTGATCGCCGCTGTCAGCGTGGTCTTCCCATGGTCAATATGCCCCATCGTTCCCACGTTCAGGTGCGGCTTCGAGCGATCAAATTTCTCCTTGGCCATTTATACCTTTCTCCTTAGCTAAAAAGCTTCCTCAGATCTTAATAATGTAATTTTCGGCAGAAAGCCCTCAATGGGATTTGAACCCATGACCTCATTCTTACCAAGAATGCGCTCTACCAACTGAGCTATGAGGGCAGCCGATCCTTCTGGAAGCCATGGGTCCCAGGCTGCCAGTAATGGACGGTGTTGGATTCGAACCAACGAAGGCCTGTGCCAACTGATTTACAGTCAGTCCCCGTTGTCCACTTGGGTAACCGTCCAAAATCAAGCGAGTGCGTTACCCGCTCGAGATCGGGATCTTTTCATTGAAAGCCATCCCGATCGCAAACGTATAACCTGAGCCGATGATGGGAATCGAACCCATAACCTATCACTTACAAGGCGATTGCTCTACCATTGAGCTACATCGGCAATAACTCTGCCTTTTAAAGTACAAAATCCCTTAAGACTGCCCGATTATACCAAAGCCTAAATCTAAACGCAAGGATTATTGGCGCGGCAATATTCATCTGCAGTGCGATTTAAGAGTCTATCCGATATGGCTGTAAAGGTCAAGCAAAAACAAGGAAATTTTGTGGCATGTACGCCCACCGTTTTTATAAATTCGGATCGTTTCCTGGTCCCCTTTTTACTTCACCCATCCATTTTCAAGGGTAATTCCCAGTATAATCTCTTATAAGGATACCAAATGCCAAATTGGGATTACTTCAACGCCTTCATAAAAAGACCGCTGACTTTTAAAAACAAAAAAGAGCGGATCCTGTTTATTACAGCGGGAATTATAATGGTCATTGCCGGCCTTTGGCTGGTCTGGGAGGTTCTGCACTGGAATCATACCCTTCCAGCAAAGAATCCGCCGAGTCAGATCTCCGATGTTTTCATGCCCGCTGTGCTCCATTGGGAACCTGAGATCCTCGATTGGGCGGAAACCTGGGATCTTGACCCCATGCTGGTAGCCACTGTCATGCAAATCGAATCGTGCGGAGACCCGGATGCAGTCTCCGGTGCCGGCGCACAAGGACTTTTCCAGGTGATGCCCTACCATTTTGGCGAAAATGAAAACATGCTGGATTACCAGACCAATGCCGCCCGTGGACTGGCTTATCTCAGTCAATCCTATGAAAAATCAAACGGTAATATCACCCTGACCCTGGCAGGATACAATGGCGGACATGGTCAAATTACTCGTCCGCAGGACCTCTGGCCAAATGAAACACAACGCTACGCTGCCTGGGGAATCGGGATCTATCAGGAAGCGAAATCGGGAAGCTCAAAAAGCCCGACGCTGGAGGCCTGGCTTCGTGCTGGCGGGGCATCTCTTTGCCGGCAGGCAGAAAGACGACTCGGCCTGGATTAGGTTATGTTTATTTCTCTTTTTTCCGGGGATTACGTGCAGGCTGGGTGGGGATTTCAGATTGAGAGATGGGTAACCAGATGATAAAACTTGTCCCAATCCCAACTTCCGATTCCACATCAATCCAACCGCCATGGTTTCGGATGATCCAGTAAGCTATCGATAACCCCAGACCAAACCCAGCATTTTTCTCAGTCCGTGACCGGGACTTGTCGCCCCGGTAAAATCTCTCAAATAAATACCGCCGCTCCCTCTTTTCAATCCCCGGGCCCTGATCAGTGAAATTAATGCTTACCCATTGGGATTTCTGGGAGAGGCTCAGTGTGATGATGCCATTCTCAGGAGTGAATTTGATGGCATTGGTGCCAAGGTTAAGCAAAACCTGCTTTAACCGATCCCGGTCTCCGGAAACGACTACCGGCTCGATTTCTTCGATTATGATCTGGTGCATGCCCTCTGAAAGGATTTTCATTTGCTCAAAAACCTCAAACAGCAGGCCGTCCAATTCAACCAGTTCCAGCATCAGCGGCAGCCGGCCTGTCTCGGCCTGAGCCATCAACAAGAGGTCTTCAACCAACCGTGTCAGCCGGTTAACCTCTGATTCGATGCTGTCCAGCGATTCCTCATCAACCTCATGCATAATACGCATTAGTCCGATATTCCCTTTGATAACCGTCAAAGGGGTCCGAAGCTCATGACTGACATCCGCCAGAAAGCGGCGCTGGGTATTGAAGAGACCTTCCAGCCGGACCAGGGTTTGATTGAAAGTCAGGACGAGTTGACTGACCTCATCTGTTCTGTTCGAGTTAATGGGAATGCGGAGAGAAAGATCATCCGTATCAGTAATCCGGCTAGCCACCCGGTTGATGGTCTCCAAAGGCCCCAATGCATGTGTTGTGACCAGCCAGCCCACTGCGCCTGCAACAATAATCGCAAACAAGGCGGAAACCCCAAAAACAAGCTGTAACAGCCGCTGAGTGTGTTGTACTTCTGAAAAAATGATACCGACTTGAAGGGCACCAATATAATTCTGGCCTGATGTTAAAGGCACAGTCAGCACTCGAAATGACGATTCTCCAAGTGTCACCTCTCTGAAGAGCGGTTCTTTTTTTGTAACTGCATCCGGATCCAGTGCATTGGGGAAGTCGCTGGCATTTTCCGAATGATATATAATACCGTCCTGATCAGACCAGACCTGGTAATAAGTTGCCGGGGAAACAATTAATGCCTCCCGGGTAAAGGAAATCTCCCCTATTGCGTCAACCCGCATAATCCTGATCAACTCGTCTGCTGAATTTTGGAGAAGCGCGTCCACCTGATTGACCATCAGGACACTGATCATTGAATAAACGACAATGCTGAGCAGGAGGACGACCCCGCTCAGCAAGCCGGTGTATGTCAATGTCAGACGAAGCTTAAGCGACATGCCGGAGATTATCCTTCTGATTCTCGCATCACATAACCCACACCCCGAACGGTGTAGATCAAGCGCGATTCGCCTTCCTCTTCAAGTTTTTGGCGGAGATACCGGATATAAACATCAAGGACATTACTCTCGCCGCCGAAATCATAATCCCACACCCGGTCAAAAATAACTTCGCGGGTCATCACCTGACTAGGATGGCGCATGAAGAGTTCAAGCAGGTCATATTCTTTCGCCGTCAATTCGATTTCCCGGTCACCACGACGCGCTTTTCGAGTGCTGCTGTCAAGTATCAGGTCTTCAAATTCCAGAACTTTTACGCGGTCAGCGGCTGTTCTGCGCAGCAAGGCCCTGATCCGAGCCAATAATTCTTCAATCTCAAAAGGTTTGACGACATAGTCATCCGCCCCGGCATCCAGACCTTCCACACGATCCTGGGTGTTGTCTTTTGCCGTCAGCATCAGGATCGGCTGGTTGCCCAGCTTCTGCAAACGCCGGCAGACTTCCAGCCCATCCATTTTCGGCAGCATCCAGTCCAAAACGACCAGATCCGGCATCTGTTCCCGCGCAAGGGTCAACCCGGCCTGACCCGTCAGAGCCGTATCCACAATATAGCCCTCATAAGTGAGGACCCGCTTCAATACACGCAGGATCTCCTCGTCGTCTTCAATAATCAGAATTCTCTCGTCCATCATTGTTCCTTTCCTATGTTTCTTCCCACTGTTCTGACCAACTGACATCCTATCAATAATAGCTTCTAATTTGGTACAATCCTATTACTCATGACAAATAAAGTATTGCATGAAAGAACACCCGCTGTCAAACGCTTGTTTGACCTTATCCTGACCCTTCCGCTGATCATCCTTCTCGCACCATTAATGATCGTGATCAGCATTCTGGTCGCTGTCCGGCATGGATTTCCAGTATTATTCCGCCAAAAACGTCCCGGCTTCCAGGCTGAATTGTTCACCCTCTCCAAATTCCGCACGATGCGGACCCTGAAAGATGAACAGGGTGAGCCTCTTCCTGATGCTGACCGGTTGACCGGGCTTGGCCGTTTCCTGCGTGCCACCAGCCTCGATGAACTCCCTGAGTTGTTCAATGTCCTCAAAGGCGAGATGAGCCTTGTCGGTCCCCGTCCCTTACTCGTTGAATATCTGCCGCTTTACAGCCCGGAACAGGCTCGACGGCATGACGTTCTCCCAGGGATAACCGGATGGGCGCAAATCCACGGACGTAATGCCCTGAGCTGGGAAGAGAAATTCAAGCTGGATCTGTGGTATGTTGAGCACCAGTCGTTTTGGCTGGACCTGAAAATCCTTACTCTGACCCTTATTAAAGTGCTTCGCCGGGAAGGTATATCTCAACCCGGACAGGCTACCGCTGAGCCCTTCAGGGGTAACCCTGTTGATTAAATTTTTAATTAATAATACTAATAATAAACGATTAAGGTATATATTCGGTCGAAATTAATCCTGCGTCAAGATCAGCAAGCGTTCGATTAAACAACCGCAAGCGCCCTTCTGAGAAAAGACCTGATCCAGCATCGGTGACGGTAATTGACGAAGGCATCAGACTGCCGCCCATCCCGGACATCAGGTCAGGCCAGAGCCGCTGCAATCCGGGTACAGGATCTGCAACAACCGTGCCCACCCATTGATCTCGGGGAAGGTCAGGAGACGCACCGCCCACCACATTCATTCCAGCATCCATCAGGTATACAATCAATTCGCTTGAAACCAGCGGCGTATCAACATAAACCGCATTGACACCGAGATACAACCAATCAGCAATCAACGTCTGATAGGCGGTTAGGTCGCTCGCAGCAGGGAATGATTCAACCTGTGGGTAAAATGGATAATTTACATAGGGTGGAAGTGAAGGCCGGCACCATCCACAATAATATCGGACACCAATTGTGAATGCATCCAGCACATCTTCGCTGTATTGCTGATCGGACGCTATCAATCCCGCGATTTTATAATCGGAAGAAACAAGCGCCGTGAGATACCCGGCCATGAACGCCTTCCTTTGCAGGTCTGCGATCGGATCACCAATCACGCTCAGGTTGGCTGTTGGAATCGCAGCCGGCTGATGGATCGCCACAAATTGGACCTCCGGAGCGCTGGATGCAAGACCACTCAGATCAATGCCCTGACCCATCCCAACCACAACCCGCACACCGGATAACAGCATCTCCGGTGTGAGCGTGTTTTCCACCTTTAATGTTAGGCCCGACTCACCGGTCAATAATTCAAGCGCCGTCTGCACCTGCGCAGCAATATCAAGATCCGAATCCCCGGAGATTACAAGGAGAACTTCCGGAACGTCCGGTGTGACCGTCGGTTCCTCTACAATTTCGGCTGGAACTTCTGTTTCAACAGCAGGATTAGTCTCCAATGGAACAAACAATTCATCGCCATCCGGACGGCAAGCGATGAATAACATCGCCAGGATGAGCAATAAAAGGCTGATTCTCAAAATTCTTCGTTGATTCTTCATCATCATCACTATTTTACCTCAGTACCAATATTTTTTTAATCTTACTCTCAAGTTAGGGATTGGAAACCCCCAATGCATTTTTTGCTTAAACATAATTCATGGTGTCTAAAATTATCTAAACCGGAAGAGAATGTCTGCCCTACCCTTATAAAATATGGGAATAATTCCGAGAAAATTTTCCACCGCTTTTTTAAATCATCAGCCTGGAATCAACCGAGGATCACCACATTTTGCTGTGGGACCTGGACAATCTCACCCCCCACCGTCTTGATGCTTACCGCCGGGAAGACCAGACCATTCTCAAACGTCCAGGAAGTGTTCAGGTCCAGGACTCTCCCGGTTTGACCCGTCATGACCCCGGAAAGAATCCTGACCCGCTGGCCGACCGCCAACTCGAGCTGGAATCCAAGCCCAGGCTCAGGTCCACCCTGGGCCTCAGGAATCAGCACTTCAGGGCGGCTGCCACGGTACAAATCAGGGGAGGCTGCATTAATCACGGCTGACCCGCCTGCCCTTAAGGAGAGAATCTCCCAGCATTCAGGGTCCAGAGGCTGATCACCGAACCCCTGCAGGACAATCACTGGGATCTGCAAACCCTCTATTTCGGCCATCAGATCAGGATGGAGCCAGCCGATAATCAACCCAGTCACCTCCTGTGCCAGCTTCTCATTCAGGGTTGACTCGTCCGGGCAGGATCTCAACGCCAGAATCCGACCCGGGTACCCTGGTTCTTCTGCCGTAGTATCAGATTTTTTCTCCGACTCGTTCCCCCCTTTCACCTGCAGGATCCCCGCTGCGGTTTGGCCATTCCCCCACACTCCCTGCAATAAGCTGCCTTCTGTCTTAATGAAAGCCCCATATTCCGGAACCACAGTCGTGACCAGGCCCGGCAGTCCGGCAGTGATCCGGTGTTCCACCTTCCCGGCAGCTATGACCGCCTGTCCCTGAGAGACATCCAGTAGCAAACCGTCAAAAGGCGCCCTCACGTTGCGGGTCAGAGACCTTTCGCACTGCGCAATCAGATCACCCTCTTTCAATTCCTCGCCAGGTACCCTGACCAGACAGGCATTAACTTCAGACGAACCAAGCCCCAAGCCTCGGCACAAGTCAAGGGTGATCACCTTGGAGGGCAGGACTGCTTCAGCGATCACCGTATCGGCAGTGACCTCCTCGCCCTCTGAGACCAGCACGTGGCCCGCCATCGGGAGCAAACGCTCCCGATAGATAATAGTATGAGGTGAGATCTGTGAAACTTTAGTCAACATAGCTAATGCATCTTCTCTGGCTTCTCAATCTTAACCGCTTAATGTCCACAGCCAGCGCTGGATCAACGCTACCCGTTCTTCATCCTTTTCAGGCAGTTTCAAAGGCCTGCCGCGGGCATCCACGACCAGTCCCAGCACGCCGCCGCGGATCTTCAAACGTCCGCCAATACCCGCCCCGCCCAATCCGACATCCGTGTTCTTTTCAGGAATCAGTTTGAGTGTGGCCGGCTCACCGACCTGAATCACTACCCGTCGGAGACCCCCCTGGGGGATCTCCACAGAGAAGCTGCTCCCTGATTCTTTAGTGACCTCCAATGTCATAACCCGTTCCCCGTCAGGTACCGTGCTGACCGGCGTAATTACGGTCCCTAAATTCAAAAAAGCATCCGTCTCCATGATCTGCACGGGTAAAACCTGATTGGTTTCCGCAATAGCCCCCAACAGCGGGAGGAGATGATGCTGGTCCAGGACCAGGGTGGTGACGCCGCAGGGTTGCAGCCCGTCCAACAGCATCAGCATCGTCTGGCCGGGGTGTGCCGCCTGGGTCAACACAGAACCGCTGGCGATAATGGGTTCAAAACTCACCGACCATCCCCGATCCGGGTCATAGGGTAATTCGGGAAAATTCCTGACGAGCTTCTGCACGCTTTGCCCCAGGCGAACCCGGGCCAGGGCCATCTCAATCGCCAGCTCAGGGCCGGTCACAGGGACCAGTTCCGGATGAAGTCTGTGTTGATGGAGATATTGCGCCACTTGATCCGGTTCAATTTCCTCAGACAGCCACTTTCTGATTGCCTTAATCGACTCGGTTCTCGTGTCATCCGATAAGAATTCCCAGGCATCCTGATCCAGAGATGCCAGGCTCCCGTTCAGCCCTGCGGCGAGGGAGGTATGCGCGCCACCAAGATCGAGGGCAATCACTCCGCGCTGGCTCTCACCTCGTCCTGAGCGGCTGAGAAACCGCACCATCCTTTCCATGCCTGCACTTGCAGTTGTTACAGGTTTGTCTGTGAGGCGTAAGACATCGCGCAGCCCTGGGACCCTCCCCACCCAAAACCGGGAGAGGATCGAATCAAGACGGGATTGGGCGGGAACGAGATCATACCCTCCCCGAGAGGATAAAAGGTTTGATGTGATCATAACCGGCGCAAGGGGTTCAATCCTGCGTTTAACCCACGACTCAAGCGCTTCATTGCCGGCAAAAAGGATCGAGGGTCGTAAGGGTGGCGGCAGCAGCAAACAATAGTTCCGGGCAACATTGATCAACCTCTTGACAGCATCCTCTGCCCCGCCGGTCTCCCCGCCAGTCAGGATCAGGAGATCAGGCCGGATCTCCACTAACCGGTCCACCAGCCCGGATTCATCAGCAAGATCCGCCAATCCAAAAACTCCGGTACATTCAGACAGCCGGGAATCAGTCAGCGCCTTCACGGCGGCAAGTGATTTTTTCCGGGTCAACCCCAGGGCAACCGTCCGGAGCGTTGGGCCGGAAGACAGACTCAGGAATACCTGGTCAAGTCCTGCATTCCCCGATGTTGCCGGCTGGATCAGCCTTCCGTTTGCGGATAGGAGTTGATAATCTGTGCCACGCTGGAGTCGTTCCAGTGATTTACCCACGCCCTCTCCGGGATACTGCCCCGCCCCCAGAGTCGACGGTACAATCCCCTGCCCCAAAAGTCGATATTTCCCATCTTCAATACCAAAGAGAGCTGCCCGAGTGTGAATCGCGCCAAGGTCCAGTCCCAGCACGGTTTGGGTTTGTTGTGAGAGGTCCATCAGAGACCTCCAAGAATCCGGGTCAGCATCTCTCCTATAAAGACCAGACGGTCAATCAATGCAATCAATGCTGTTGAGAATATCCCCGCAAAAACTGCGCCCAGTGTAACCCCAATGAAGACCTGACCCACTTTTCCCAGCCCTTCCAGGATCTGGGGACGTTTGCCCGCATCATTTTGAGATTCACGCTTGATCTTACGTCCAAAATGGAAATAACTCAGGACCCCGACTGTCCCGAACAGCATCACCACCGCATCCAGAATCCTCAGCCAGGTCTGCTCGGGGAGGGCGTACCAGCGACCCGGGTCAAAGGCATCCAGGATCGAACGGGATTGGGGCAGGAGGGTGCCAAAAACCGCGCCGCCGATCACTATCGCTGCGGCCAGCCCGGCAAGATAAGCCAGCGGGATTATCGCCGCAGCGGAGAATTTCGGTATTTGCCCCACCAGCAGCAGAAGAACCAGGGCCAGCGGCAGGACCAGCCAGAACCGCTGAGGTGAACTGCCATTGACAAGGGGGATCACCAGCTGCGGCAGGAGAATCTGCCGAACGAGCAGGACTGCAACATAACCGGCAGTCAGACCGATGAAAAGATGCACTGCCAATCGGAAGAAGAAATTATCGCCGACAAGGTAGCTCAATACCATGATCGTCAGCAGAAACCCAACCAAACTCCAGATGTAATCACTGATGGTCATATATCATCTCCCTGGGTGGCTCCGCCCCGCAAATTCAATAGAACGCCAAGGATCAGAACACCGATCAACGTCAGGAGACCCACCTGATAAGCCTGCCAGCGTTGGGAGGCATTCGGCCCCTGTGTCCGTGAGGTCTCCAGGCCAGCCGCATCTGAGATTCCAGCCATCATCCCCGTCACCTGCCCCGAGTCGACATAAGGCCGAAGCATCGGCCCTGCCTGCGCGGTGACCAGAAGATTAAGCGGGGTCTCAGGGGTCAAAGCACTGAGCTGCTCCACCCAAACCCGGGCGCGCTCTGCATTATCGGAGAGAATGAGAATTCCGTGGAACTCTCCTTCAAACAGCTCACTGGCACCTTTGGGTAAAAATTCTGCCGCTTGCGTGGAAGCAAGGCCGGCAGCAAGGCCATAAGCACCGAAAGCTTCCGCCGGAAGATAGCCAAGATCGATGGCTGGGATGATCTCCAAACGTTCCAGCATTGAATCCGCCAGCAGCGGTCCGGATGCGGAGGTTGAAATCACAGAAACCTTCACTGAGTCCGGAAGTGCTTCCAGCACCGGAGCCGCCACCCACTCAAGCTCCCCCGCAAAAGCTGGCTGATAGTCAAAGACCAGAAGCAATTCAGCATCCTCGGGCAAGTCGGCAACTGAATTTAATACCGCCTGACCTCCTGAGGTAACCGGAGGCTCAGGAAGAAGGAACAACCTCCCGCTGAAAAGAACAAAGCAGATCCCGCCAATCAGAAAAAACGCCAGAATGAACTCAACCCACCAGCGCCGTCTGCCAAATGTGATGGGTTGAACCGGCCGCGCTGTGCTCTCGTCAGCAATCGTTGTCGCCAGAAGGTCTGCCTGTTCGCGCTCTTCCCTTGAGAGGTCCAGTCTCTTGGGCGCAACCGCTTGTTGCGCCCCATCCCCGACCCTGACTTCCCGCGTTGATTCATCCGCATGTGCTCGTTGCCTTAGATCAACCGGCTGGGTGACCCCAGCCTCACCGGAGGGCATCCCGCCCGTTTGTTCTTCTTCCAAGGCGACCAGCCAGTCCAGGAGGTTGCGGCTGGCCGCGTTGGGCTCATCATGGGTTTCCAACTTGCCGCTGGCTTTGCGCACCCGTGAAAGCCAGTCCTTTTTCGCTTTCTCAGGCGCAGGTCCTTCCAGCGGTTCTTCCTCCTGGCCCTCTGTCCCACTCACAGCCTCCTCCCGGGTCTCTTTCCGCAATTCCTCGATCCAGGAAGCATAGTCGGCGCGTTCTTCTTCATTCTGCCTGGTAAGACTCTCCTGCGCGGCAACAATCCGCTGGGTCATCTCGCCAGCAGCATCCAGTTCCTCATGCGCACGTTTACGGATCACATCAAGCCATTCTGGTGTGTCATCAACCTCAGATGACTCCCCCTCACCGGCCAAATCAATCTCCGGCAATCCCCCTCCAGCGGGTTCATGATCCTGTTTTAAATCATTTAAGAGTTCGGGAAGGTCTTTATCCTCTGCTGAGAACAGCGTGAATTCATCGTTTTCGCCGTCATCAGCTTCCGAATTGTCCATGTCCATGGGTATCACATCCGCAAGGGAGGCACCACAGACCTGACAGATCTCCGCTGTCAGGGGATTTTCTGCGCCGCAGTCTGGACAAATCAGAAAAGGCATTCTCATTCCCCCCCATACGGACGATCAAGGGACAGCAGATACCGCAATCCCATCACCAGACCACCCAAAGCCATCCCAATTAGAATGCCCCGCGCGCCAACCAGCGGGAGCCGCTCCAGAAATGCCAGGATCCTGCCCCCCAGGGAAGTCTCACTCACCTGGATCAGGCCTGAATTGAGGACCAATGAAAAGACAGCTGATCCAAGAAAGGCAATGGACATCGGCGTCCAGCCGCGCACCCGGATCAGCCGCAGGCTGGCATAGAGCAGTGTCACCGCCAGGACCGCCAGCAAGGATGCCTCGACAGGGATCTGGACGTTCAGGATCAGGTCCCGATACAGCGTGCTTTGGGGGGTCAGAACAAATCCGGCAATCAGGGCAATCAGGAACGCGATCAAAAGAACAACACTTTGGATAATGCGCTTTTCCCCGCGGATCACCCTGCGGATATGCAGCACCAGGAGATAACCGATGCCGATCAATCCGGCAGCGCTGAACAAAACCAAACCGGTCTGGAAGATCAAAGCCAGAACCGGACTGAGCTGCGCCTGGAAGAAGTACCCGGACAGAACCGTCAGCCCAACCAGTAACACCGTCAGAATCCCGAAAACTTTTTTCACAGGACACCCACCATCGTCAGCCCTGCCCCTATGACAAGCAGCAGGATCAGGAGTACCCGTAAAATATCTTCAACCAGGATTGTCGCGGTTTTCTGTGGATCAGGAAGCATCACTTCTGATACCCTAAAGACCTCCTCGCCCAGCAGAATATCACGGACATTCAGGAATAAGGCAGCCTGAGAGGTAATCGATCCCGCAGCCGCGAACACGCGACCGCCCTGATCCAACACAGCTTTGACCGCAAGCGAAGCCTGGGGGCCGTAATCCCCCAGCAGAACAAGCGTCCCATAAGGCTGGCGGGTTAAGGCTGGGAGTAAACCGGCGATGAAGGAAATGGGCGTCGGGCCGTAAGGTCCGATCCTGACCAGATCTTCCGCTAACGGCTCCGAAAAGCCATCCTGATAACGGCTTTGGAGGATCTGCTGAGCAAAAACCAGGATTTCCCCGGAAGGTGATGACACCCGGCTGTTCCCATCCACCAGCGTTTCCCCATCCAGGAAAACGGGCAGTGCGCCCAGAGCGGATAGCCCCAGCCCAGGATAGGTCTGGGAGAGAAGGTTGTCGCCAAGGAAAATTTGTTGATAGCGGCCGCACTCAACCGTTTCAGCCCTGGATTCGATCAGCCGTTTTGTAAAGGGAAGGGTCCGGAGGAAAGCGGGAGAAACCTTAATCCCCCAAATCAAGACAATAATCAGGACGATTCCAAGGCCGATGAAAACCCATCCCGTCAGTGCCCAGTTCAACGCAGTCCCTCCTGCAAATTGCCTCCAAAGGGTGAAAACAAAAATAATCTATCCGGTAACAATATCTGTGTTGGACTTAGGTCACACTGGACAACCCCGGGGACGGTTGCTTTTTCCAAAAATAGACCACCCTTAGTTGATGGAAAGAATCGCCGGATTTGCTCTGCAAAGGCACAGCCCAGGCGCTTCTTCCACTGACTAAGAAATCCCGTCCAACCCGTCCAAAACGCACAACCCATGGTAAAAGTATAGCATAAGGGAGTCCAGAATTGATATCCAGAATGACCCGTTATAAAAAGCGTTTTCATTTAATGCAGGTGACACTTGGGTTAATGCTAGACGACCACACTAAAGTATAATTATTCCATGAAACAAAAAACTCATGTCATGACCATATTCGGTACCCGCCCGGAAGCTGTCAAAATGGCACCGGTGGTCAAAGAACTGCAACACACCGCAGAGATAAAAACCACCGTCTGCGTCACCGCCCAGCACCGTGAGATGCTGGACCAGGTACTGAGTGTTTTCGAGATCACGCCGGAAATCGATCTGGACCTGATGACGCCGAACCAAACCCTCGCCGAGTTGACCTCCCGGATTTTTTCCGATCTTGACCCGGTGCTTAAGGAGACAAAGCCGGACTGGCTGCTGGTCCAGGGTGATACAACGACGGTGATGTCCGCCGCGCTGTTGGGGTTCTATAACCACATTAAAGTCGGGCATGTAGAAGCCGGCCTGCGCACCCACGACAAAAGGCAGCCTTTCCCTGAAGAGATCAACCGCCGCCTGGCCGGTGTGAT
>Ga0334892_1002517_pt1 | contig 12942 bp, 12 predicted proteins | sample GraSluR3_MG_4_FD_207213 | JGI IMG/M metagenome (GOLD analysis project Ga0334892, IMG submission 207213) | Sludge microbial communities from methane-producing bioreactor in Wageningen University, Netherlands - Granular Sludge_15_04-R3 | ecosystem: Engineered > Bioreactor > Anaerobic >...
CGGTGATCTGGGTGATGTTCGATCATTAGAAAAGGCTACAGCAGGTATTGAATATATTTTTCACTGTGCTGCACTTGCCAGTGACTGGGGTAGCTGGAATGATTTTTATCATGTTAATGTAAAATGTGTAGCTTATATTTAAAAATGAAATGAATGATAATATAAATAAGTATTGGAAAATAAGGAAAATGTTAAAGAGATATTCATATGGAAGATATTTACCGGCAAATCAAGAAAGATTATCAGATAAGAAAATTCTGTTATTATGGATTCTTAAAGAATTTGCGATTTTTCGAACCCTATCTCTATGTTTATCTGTTACAGGTTGTTCAATTAAACCTATTTCAAATAGGTATTTTGCTTTCTTTAAGGGAGCTTACGACTTACGTCTTTGAAGTACCTTCCGGGGTTTTTGCCGATCAATACGGCAAAAAGAATGAACTGATTCTCTGTTTTATTTTTTATATCATATCTTTTTTCCTTTTTTATATTGGCACTCAGTATCTGATTATCATTTTTGCCATGTTTTTCTTTGGCTTGGGAGAAGCTTTTAGGTCAGGTACTCATAAGGCGATGATTTACTCTTATTTAGAGAAAAAAGATTGGTTTAATTATAAGACATTTGTCTACGGTCGGACGCGTTCTTACTCGCTTATAGGCTCATCACTTTCGGCATTTATTGCCATTTTTCTAATTATTCAATTTCCCAAAATGAGGACAATCTTCCTATTTAGCATTATTCCATACTTATTTGATTTTTTATTAATACTGTCTTATCCATCCACTTTGAACGAGCCTATTGAAAAAAATTTCAGTTTTAAAAACCTTGCTATTTTTAGCATCAATCAATTTAAGAATATGTTTACTCACCCTGTGTTAAAGAAAATTATTCTGAGTTCATCACTTTTTGATGCCATCTTTAAAATTTTAAAAGATTATATTCAGCCTATTTTAAGCAACCTTATCTTAATTTCGGGCATTCATGCCATCGTATCAATAAATGTAGGAACACAACTAAAAATTATTTTGGGTGTTATCTATGGGGTGATCTATATATTCAGTGCTATGGTTTCTCGAAATATCTATCTTCTAAATCAGAAGTGGCCTTCAGATCATTTGATGGATATAAGCTTTACACTCTTTGGAATTACATTTTTTATACTGGCATTTGCCATCAAAACTAAACTAATGCTTATAGTAATTGTCTTATTTTTGCTGCTTTATTTACTAAAGGACGCTAGGCGTCCTTTAGTGGTAGATGTGTTTGGAGATTATATGAAAAAAGATGAACGGGCTACTGTAATGTCTGTAGAAAGTCAGATTCGTTCCTTTTTTATGATTATCCTGGCACCTTTATTTGGTTATATTGCCCATAGTTTCAGTATTTCTATTTTATTTTTTATGATAGGAGTTTTTATATTAATTCTTGGCCGATTGGTAAAAGTTAGATAATAAATGATAAGATATAGTGAACTCTTTCTAATAACATTAAAGTGGTGCAGTTTTAATTTTTAATTCACACCCAGATAAAAATCTATTAACAAAATGTTTTGCTTGTATTCTTTATATAAACTGACGGTAAGTCAAAAACAGAAGATGAGGTTTAGTTAATCATGGCAAGAGTGGTCAAAAAACACGAAGTGCGTAAAAAAGAATTTCTTGATACAGCACAGGAATTGTTTTTCAGTAGAGGCTATGAGCAGACATCAGTAGAAACTATTATAAAAAAAATTGGGCTTTCCAAGGGGAGTTTTTATTATTATTTTAAATCAAAGGAAGACTTGTTGGATCAGCTGACAATTCGTGTGAGTGAGAGAATCTTAAGGGAAATTCAAAAAGTAACCCAAAAAAAAGATTTAAATGCCACAGAAAAATTAAACCAAGCCTATCAGGTAGTGGGAAATATCAAATTAAAAAATATGGCCCTGATGAAAGTTTTACTTGAAACCCTTGATAAGAAAAATATTTTTTTCAACACAAAATTATTACCCATAGTGCAAAATTAATGATTCCGGAATTTGTTAAAATTATCCAACAAGGAATCGCGGAGAAAAATTTTTATACACCCTATCCTGAAGAGGCAGCTAAATTAGTTTTTAAAATAGCCAATGCGCTTTTCGAAACAATTCCCTCCCTGGTTTTAAATCGGGAGCAGGATCGAGAAAATATAAATAAGCTGGTAAGAAGATTTCAAGTTTATGAGTATTTCATCGAAAGGATGATCGGCGCACAGAAAGGGACTATTCATATTGTCAGCCGAGATGTATCAACACATTTATGCACAGACTTAATTAGGAGGAATAAAGGAAAGGTAACAAAATAATTATAAGGGGACAAGTAGCAGATCATTAGGTGGACAGTATGGTACATATCAGCAATGGAAACAAACCCGCTGGATTGACATATGTAGGAAATGTAGTTGATGCTATTGTTTTGTCATTAAAAAATAAAAAAAGTATTGGCCAAGCTTACAATATTTCAGATGGCTCAGGTATTCCTTCTTATTTTTTATTTAGTTTGTATTTTCTTGGTCAATTGCTCAATTTTATTGCCTAGCTCATCAATCTTTTTTTCTAAATTTTTCACACTGTCTTTAGAGGCAAAATTCAGTTTCTCTAATTCTTTTTCGATATCAGGTCTGATTATTTCTATCAATTTGTCTTTCTCTTTTTCTGCCCTATCCAAAAGATCCACTACAAACTCTTTACCTTCACTCTTGTTCATTTCTCCCCTTTTGATTAAATCATCCGCTATTTTTTCGGCTTTTTCTTTGGTAAGAGAGAGTGTTCCTATGCCGGCAAGAAGCATTTTTTTGGTCAGATTTAACATATCTCCACCTCCTTTTTTTAAAAGTTTTAGTGGGGAAAGCAATGAAGGAAGCATTATTTTTTTTGTCTTTTCCTGTTCCACAATGATCTGGGCTAGTACCAAAGAGGTGATGTCCTCTTTACTATGATTATCGATAACCTTTAGGTCAGTTCCTTCCCGGATTAACTTGGAAATTTCAGAAAGATTGACATATTTTTTCTCTTTAGTATCATATAGTTTGCGATTTAAATATTTCTTAATAATGTATTCTTCTATTGTCATCTCCCCCTTGAAATAAATGGCGCATTACATTATAATAAATAAATAACACAGTGCGTTATATTTGTCAAGATATTGTGGGAAACTCTCTAGCCTTATTCTGAGGCAATAAAACAAAAGCTAAAATAAAAAGGATGGGCAAATATGCCTTTTTCAAGACTCAAAAGAGGATATAAAAATATTAACCGGTTTCGGAAAATAATCAATATCTTAATCAAATACGGATTTGACTATTTTGTTAAACAGTTAGGATTAATGAATCTGATTGCCAAAGGTGAAAAGATTCTTAAGCTAAAGCATCCTAAGATAGACCAGATGCCTCTTCCGATGAGGATTCGACTTGCTCTGGAAGAATTGGGCCCTACCTTCGTGAAATTGGGTCAGATCTTAAGCACCAGGCTTGATATCATTCCTCTGGAATATATTAAAGAATTAGAAAAACTGCAAGATAAAGTGCCTCCTTTTGCCTATGCCCAGGTTGAACAGATAGCTCAAAAGGAATTAGGAGCCAATGTTTCCGAATTATTCCAGTCATTTGAAGAAAAACCTTTTGCAGCTGCCTCTTTAGGGCAAGCCCACAAGGCAATATTGAAAGAAGATAAGGTAAAAGTAGTTGTCAAAGTTCAACGCCCTGATATGGAAAAGATTATTGAAACAGATTTGGATATTCTCTTTCACCTAGCTCGCCTCACCGAGAGATATATTCCGGAGAGTCGTCTGTATGACCCAGTAGGAGTGGCTGAAGAATTTGCGAAAACCATTCGAATGGAGCTGGATTATGGTACTGAAGGAAGAAATGCAGAGCGATTCAGGAAGAATTTTAAAGAAGACAAGACAGTTTATATCCCAAAAGTATACTGGGAATTGAGCAGTAAGCGTATCCTAACTATGGAATGTATCGATGGTATTAAGATTAATCATCTGAAAGAACTGGAAGAAGCGGGGTATGACAGGAAAAAGTTAGCTGAAAACGGAGCAAAATCCTTTATGAAACAGATGCTCATCGATGGATTTTTTCATGCCGATCCCCATCCTGGAAATATTCTGGTTATGGAAAATGAGATTATCGGTTTTGTGGATTTTGGCATGATGGGAAAGATAGATGAAGAGTCCAGAGAGAAATATATTGATCTGCTTATAGCTGTTTTAGAATATGACCTTAATAAAATCTTAGTCGGAATGTTAGAATTGGGATTTACTTCCCAGGAAACAATCGATACGCGCTCTTTAAAGATGGATATAGCGGATATATTAGATCAATATTATGATAAAGCATTAAAGGAGATTAAACTGGGCGAATTTATCACTCAGCTGGTGCAGATTTCTATCAAGTATCATATTAAAATGCCCGCTGAACTGGCCTTACTTGGGAAATCTCTCCTCACTATCGAAGGCATTGGATTAGCGCTTGATCCGGATTTTAATCTTACCGAAATAGCCAAACCTTATGTAAAAGATATAATTTTAGAAAGGAAAAATCCTCAACGCCTCCTGTTAAAACTATCCAATGATTTATCTGAATTTTATCATTTAATGGTTTTAATACCCAGACAGTTAAGCAAGACCTTACAGAAAATGGAAGAAGGCATCTTTAAATTAGAACTTCAGCACCGGGGGTTGGAAAATTTAATCAATGCCTTAGATAAAGCAACAAATAGACTATCTTACAGTCTAATTTTAGTTGCCATTATTATTGGTTCATCTTTAATTATGCAGACGGATAAAGGCCCTCAATTTATGGGGTTTCCGGTAATTGGTGTAATGGGCTATATTATTTCCGGCTTATTGGGGTTGGGTCTAGTTATCATGATTCTTCGTTCAGGGAAAATGTGATATAAGCTTACTCAATTTGACCCTATTCTCTTATTCGTGAAATCCTTTTCTTGCAAGGCTTTTAGGAAGGTTATCGATCAATCTCTACTTATTTTATCGATTTTTTATAGGGCCACCAGTGTTGAACGACCTTTATTTGGTTTAAAATATACTTTTCTAAAAACCGTCTTACATTTTTGTTTGTTATCTCTTTTACTCTAATTTGTAATTCTTTAAGATTTACTACCTTGGAAATTCGGGCAATAGCTTGATAATCTTCTGGAAGTAAACCTTCCCTTCTTCCAATTTCCTGGGCGATTTCTACCGCTTCGTCGAGATATTCCCTAAAGGCATTTACTGAATTGCGCTTCTCGTGTTTATAAAGACCTCTTAATTGTTTCAGAGGAACTTTTTTTGTCTCATTTTCTTCAAAAAGGTTGTTTAAAAAAATCTCTACTCCAAATCGAGTTTTGGCCATTTTTGTAAGATGAGGGACTAAGTCTTTTTTGTAATACGCCCTTTCACCCGTTAAGTTTGAAAAAACGTCAGGTATATACCGCCTATTTGATGGGTATCCCAAAACAGCTCTCACTTTACCGTCTAAAATAGGCTCGAGGAGAGTTTTTATATGATTATCTGAAAGAGTGGTTAAATCAGCGTCTATAAAAGCAACTATTTCACTTTTGGCCTTTTTTATTCCCTCAGCTAAAGCGAAACCTTTTCCTTGATTTTTCTTTAAATCAATAAGTGTAATTTTATCCCCAAACTTTTTTAAAATAGATAAACTTTTATCTGTTGAGCCATCGTTAATACAAATAACCTCATTTACAGGACTGGTTTTTGTTAAAGTTTTGACAACTTTAGCAACGGTTTTTTCTTCATTAAAAACTGGAACTATGGCAGAAACAAATTTTTGCTTCCTTAATCTTTGGTGAGAATTTTTATCTTTGAAGAAGACGGCTATAATATCTTCGCCAAAGTCTCTTGTTTCTCTTTCAACCGATGAAGAGATGGTGTCAAAACCGTACTCAATTTGATTAAGGAGTTGACCACGAGTTAAAAAATATTCAACCTTAAAATCATTAGTGCCATCTTTTTCACTCCACTCTGCCAGCCGTTTTCTTAAAGAGTAAAAAATGCCGTCAACTGCCTTGCTTGTCTTTCCTGGTTCGCAGATAATAAACAATTTTTTAGCTGAGGAAAAACAGTTTTTAATAAATCTTTTTCTGTCGGTTGGCTTTAAATGGTGAAGAATATCACAAGCAATTACTACATCTGCCTGACAATAATTTTTTACGTCAAGTACATTGCCTAAATAAACACCCGAATGTTTTTTGAGGGCATAATCAATAAAATCTTTATTGGTATCAAACCCTCGGTAAACACAGTTGTTGGGTAAAAAATCGGCTAAAGTTGCGGGACCGCATCCTGGTTCAAGAACCAAATCGTTTTTTCTAACAAAGCTTGCCATATAGCAATATCGCTTGGCGAAGTTGTTTTTGTGTATCCATTTAAGACCCCAGACATAAAGAAGGGGGTATTTATAAAAAATGTTTTTTTTACACATATATCATCTCGGGAGATAGTGATTTAGTTTCTTTTTCTTCCCACACTAACAGTGCCATAATCAAACCACAGAAGTTTTTTAATTTCACAACCTTTAAGTTAACAAAACACCACTCCTATATTTTATGTTATTCTACTTAACATAATTTTATGTCAAATGTGAAAATTCGACCCCATTTACTTTTCTTACGGCTAATTTATCTTCTTTTTACCTTTTTTATATTTTTTAGTTTTTATCTTGCCTCCGGGGGTCCCCCGTCTACTCCTTCATAGCCCGGTATCCAGGGTTCTTCTTTAAGAACTACAGGTTCCTCCGGTTTTTTGTCAGTTAGTTTCTCTTTTTTGTCCGAAATAACTTCTTTTGGCATTTCGTCTATTGTAGGCATTTTCTTGTTAGTTAAATATTGCTGACCTATCCCTAAAAGGGTAGAGGTAAGCCAGTACAGGGTCAAACCAGAAGGCAGGCTGAAACTCATAAAGCCAATCATTAGGGGCATCATGATAGTCATCATCTTCTGGGTCTGTTGGGCAGAACCTCCGTCTTTACCTATGGTGCGGTCAGTGGAGGTCATCTTTTGTTGAATATACATTGAACCGGCTACTAAAAAGGGCAATATGCCAAGGTATTGTATTCCAAAAATTCCACTGCCTGGCAATTGAATTAATTGTTCGGGTGCAGCTAAGCCTGCAACAATTTTGGGTATTCCCTCAACTATAATTTGAACTTGCCTGGGTATCCATAAAAAACCCCCAGCTATTTTGCCAGCACTATCTAAATATTCAAATTTCCTTAAAACCTGAAAGAGTAAAATCAATATGGGCATTTGAATTATCAAGGGCAAGCATCCGCTCATAGGATTAATCTTATGTTCCTTGTATAAAGCCATTAATTCTTTATTTAATCTTTCCTTATCGTTCTTATATTTCTCCTGTGCCGCCTTCATTGAGGGCTGTATTTTCTGCATCTCCCGTATGGAAACCATCTGTTTTTGCATTAAGGGATATAGGATTACTCTGATAAGAACGGTCATTAAAATAATAGCAATACCGTAGTTTTGGGTAAAGCTATATAAGAATACTATTATGTTGGCGAAAATGTCGCCTAAAGAGTTCCATAAACTTATCAAAATAATTTTGCTCCTTTACTGCCTTACTATTTTCTTTTATTTTCACTAAAAGATTCTTTCTTTTTATTCTTGCTAAATTTTTAATTATACTACTTGGGTTATATTTACCGAATCCTACTATAGAATTTAATTGAAAGTATGTATTTAAAAATTAAATGTAAAATATTTTCTAATTTATTTAATTGTCCAATTTAATAATGCAGCTCCCCAGGTTAATCCACCGCCAAAGGCAACCATTATAATTTGATCCCCCGGACAAAACATTTTTTTCTTATGAGCTTCATTTAGGGCAAGTGGGATGCTGGCAGCAGAAGTATTTCCAAAACGGTCTAAATTAATAATGAATTTTTCTCTTTTAATCTTTAATTTCCGGGCCACATAATCAATAATACGAATATTAGCTTGATGGGGAATAATATAATCAATATCGTCTATAGAAAGATTAGACTTATTTAGGACCTGGGAAATGCTTTTTATCATTATTCTGATGGCAAATTGAAATATTTCTTTTCCGTTCATAGCTATATTGCTGGGTCTTACATTATTATTTTGTTGAGACAAAAAAAGATTTTTTAAGGGAACTGCCGGAAGGGTAAGAAGTCCCTTCAAATCTCCCTGAGAACCAGTATAAGTACAAATAATACCCTCCTGGCTGGAGCTCTTTAAAATTACTGCCCCAGCGCCATCTCCAAAAAGTACACAAGTATTTCGATCAGACCAATCAATGACTTTTGATAAAACTTCTACTCCTATTACCAGAATTGTCTTGCTCTGTTTTGATTTAATAAATTGATCAGCTATCTGTAATCCATAAACAAAACCAGTACAGCCTGCGGTTATATCAAAGCTGGGGATATCCTTTAATCCTAATTCTGCCTGAACAAGATTAGCAGTTGAAGGCATAAAAAAATCGGGGCTTATTGTAGCCAATACAATCATATCAATCTCTTCTTTTTCTATAACGGCATTTTCAATTGCTTCTTTTGCCGCTTTTGCCGCCATCTGATATGTCTTCTCTCCGGAGGATATTCTTCTTTGCTTTATACCTGTTCGAGAAATAATCCAATCGTCATTAGTATCTACTATTTTTGAAAGCTCATCATTTCTTACAATTCTTTGGGAAACATAGGCACCTGTGCCAATTATTTTTGAATAAATCATGTTACCTTCCTTCAATAATTCTCCATTTATAAAAAACAAAGTTTTTCATACTCTATGAATAGATAATTTATTTAATCACTTCTGATTTTTTTACTTTCTTATCCCAGATAGGATCGGAAACTTCAGCCCATTCTTTAGCTTTTTTGTTTAAGAAGACATTGATATCTTCTGAAATTATAGCATCAGCTCCAGGATATAGTGGATGTGCACCGCTCTCCTCTACAATCTCTTTTAAAGCATCGGGATTATCAATAATAGGACAGGGCCTTAAATGATTTTTACAAAAAGGTTGTCTCTTCTGATAGGCAGCAAACAAAGGTGATTTAAGGACATCGAGTAAACTTTTCTCTTTGATATTATCGCAAGTAAATTGGGCAAACGCACATGGAGTCACGGCTCCGCTGGGAGTAATATGAAAATAATTGCGTCCTCCAGCTATGCAGCCCTTAGGAATAACATGCTCCCCATCATTCCAGAAATCCATTAACATAAATGGTTTATGTGTCCTGAGATAATTCACCCGATCAATTAAATAGGCTCTCTGATTAGGTTTTAACATTAGATCAGTATTCGGATTTCTCCCAATGGGAATATAATGAAATGACCATTCGTAAATGGCTCCTTTATTAATCAGAAATTCAATAAACTCATCACTAGTTGCTTCTTTGTAATTTTCCTTGGTCATTGTAAGAGACACACCAAATAAAACACCACGTTTATGAAGTCTATCCATAGTCGCTACCACTTTATCGAACACTCCATCTCCCCGCCGGGCATCAGTCCGTGTTTTCCATCCTTCCAGGCTAATGGCTGGGGAAATATTCCCTAATTCGACAATCTTGTCGGCAACTTCATCATTAATAAGGGTCCCATTTGTGTAGATCATAAAGGCCATATCGTTATGTTTTTCAGCAATTTCAAATAAATGGGGATAGGCAAATGGCTCTCCCCCCGACATGACTATCCAGTATATCCCCAGCTCTTTGGCTTCGGTTAATATTCTATCTAAAAGCTCAAATGATAAAGTATCATGTTTTGTCTGAGCACCTGCCCAGCATCCTTCACAACGAAGATTACAGGCACTGGTAGGGTCGATCAAAATAGTAAAGGGTATATTCACGCCTAATTCTTCGATCTTTTGCTTTTTTTGAGGAACACCGATAAGCCAGTTATTTATCACATAATTGGTCACCATTTTCTGCTTAATAGAGGGATTGATTTCAGTCAAAATTCGATTTATGTATTTTCTCGTATTAGTATTTTGATTATAAGATTGCAAAAGAACTTCTATTTGCTCTTTATGCTTTCTATTGATTGCTATCTGTTTTAATAAACTGGCAAGTTTAGGAATATTTTGTTCTGGATTTTTTGCCAAATAATTAAAAGTTTCTTGAAGTATTTTTTCTCCCACATACTTTTTTGTAAAATTAAGGTTAATCATTTATGAACCTCCTTAAGTTTTATCTTTTTTATTTTTTATATTGATTTATTTTGAAATCACTACTGTCTAACTCAATTTATTTTTAAAACTACCGACCACACAAATCGAGTATTTTATAATTAAAGGATAGGTTCTTGATATCATTTAAAATAGAAGAGTCAACGGCTTCAGCACCTAATTCAATACATCTCTGTGCACAGTTAAAATCACGCCAGTGAACATTTTTAACTTTTGGTCTGATGATAACCACATTATCTTTATTCGGGATGAAAGATATTTTGTCTTGATTTTTTTCTGCAAGTTTAAGAGCATTTCCAATAATATTAAAACCCGCAGGAATTATGCGCTGAAACTTATTAGAAATTCCTTTAGGGAAAACAACACTATTTACATAAGGTATCTGACCAATATTTTGCAAGATATACTTGGAATATCGTTTTAAGGCCATCAAGTAGTTCATGTTATCAGTTGAGGAACTAACATCAACGACAATGACTATATCAGCACCCATATTAAAAGCTGTTTGGATGGGCAGAGGATTGACCAGAGCGCCATCAACCAGCCATCGATTATCTATCTCTACCGGTGCAAAAATACCAGGAAATGCAGAGCTGGCTAATATTGCTTTAGATACTGATCCTTTACTGATAATGACTTCTTCTCCTATTTTAATATCAGTAGCGACTACAGTTAAAGGAACTGTTAATTCAGAGAAATGTTTTTGCTGGGTAAGCACTGAAAAGAATCTCTCCAGTTTATTACCTGCAAATATTCCTTTAAGAGGGGCAATATCTATCATCTTTAATAGTTTTATCCATCCAGTCTCAAGAGCAATTTTTTCCAATTCATAAATATTACCTCCTGCAGCATAGGCAGCACCAACGATAGCTCCAAAACTTGTTCCTACAACAAGATCTATGTGTATCTCTGCTTCTTGTAAAATCTTAAGTACTCCTAAATGAGCGTATCCACGAGCTCCTCCGCTCCCTAGAACAAGTCCGATTTTGATCGCTTTGGTATACTGCAAATTTTTTCTCCTTTAATATATTTCTTTCATATAAGAATTTACTATGCCTTCAAGAATTTTCTTATTTAGTTTAATTTTTTTTGGATAAAAAATTGGCTTTCTAATATTTACTTCAATTTTACTTAATTTAGGAAATTTTGCTCCGAGTGGTAATACCTTATTGGCTCCCTTGATTGCCATAGGAATAATTGGAACATCTGCTTTCATTGCAAGATACGCAGCTCCTGCTTTGGCTGAAAAACTATCTTTTTCGTTAGTAATTTTTCCTTCAGGGAAAATCCCCAAAACACCGCCTGCTTGTAAGACTTTCATGGCCTCTTTTATAAGTTTAATATCACTGCCTTTGCCTTGAACAGGAATAGCCCCAACCCCTCGTAGAATATTACCAACAAAAGGCATTATAAAAAGATAGGCAGCAGACATAAAGGTTACTTTAGGTTTAACAGACGATACAAGAACAAATCCGTCTAATAAGCTTGAATGGTTGGCCACAATAACAAAGGGACCGGTCTTCGGTATATTTTCGCTGCCAATTATTTTAAGCCTGAAAATCAATTTAAAAATAATCAAACTGAAATTTTTTATGACAATATATAGCAAAATATTACCCCTCAAATGATTCCAATTTTTTTACTTGATTTTCTGGAATAATTGCTCAATTTTATTGCCCAGCTCATCAATCTTTTTTTCTAAATTTTTCACACTGTCTTTAGAGGCAAAATTCAGTTTCTCTAATTCTTTTTCGATATCAGGCTTGATTTTTTCCATCAATTTGTCTTTTTCTATTTCTGCCCTATCCAAAAGATCCACTACAAACTCTTTACCTTCACTCTTGTTCATTTCTCCCCTTTTGATTAAATCATCCGCTATTTTTTCGGCTTTTTCTTTGGTAAGAGAGAGTGTTCCTATGCCGGCAAGAAGCATTTTTTTGGTCAGATTTAACATATCTCCACCTCCTTTTTTTAAAAGTTTTAGTGGGGAAAGCAATGAAGGAAGCATTATTTTTTTGGTCTTTTCCTGTTCCACAATGATCTGGGCTAGTACCAAAGAGGTGATGTCCTCTTTACTATGATTATCGATAACCTTTAGGTCAGTTCCTTCCCGGATTAACTTGGAAATTTCAGAAAGATTGACATATTTCTTCTCTTTAGTATCATATAGTTTGCGATTTAAATATTTCTTAATAATGTATTCTTCTATTGTCATCTCCCCCTTGAAATAAATGGCGCATTACATTATAATAAATATATAACACACTGCGTTATATTTGTAAAGATTTTAAAATAAAATTCAGGCAAACAAATAATAACTATTAAGAAAATATTAAGAGAGAAGAGTGAAATACATATTGGCTATATTTGGTTAAATATTTTTCTTCCTTAAGAAGACCCAGAAAGATTTTTGATTAAAATGGTAAAATATATTTACAAGAATAGTAAAGGAACGTTGCTAAATATTAGTAGAGCAGCTAAACTACTTAATCAATAGGATGGATAAAAATATGGTTTTTATAATAGGGAGTGGGAAGTGAAAAAGGTCAAGATGGTACCTGATCAGGAGTTGTTGGATCTACTGACAATTGCTAAAAAACAAAGATTAAAGATTGGTTTGGCTTTAGGTAGTGGATCAGCAAGAGGAATGGCTCATATTGGCGTTATCCAGGTTCTAAAGCAATACCAAATACCAATCCACTTCATTGCTGGGACAAGTATCGGGGCTGT
>Ga0334892_1002521_pt1 | contig 12932 bp, 10 predicted proteins | sample GraSluR3_MG_4_FD_207213 | JGI IMG/M metagenome (GOLD analysis project Ga0334892, IMG submission 207213) | Sludge microbial communities from methane-producing bioreactor in Wageningen University, Netherlands - Granular Sludge_15_04-R3 | ecosystem: Engineered > Bioreactor > Anaerobic >...
TCCGGTCCGCTCCATCGTCGTGGCTACCGTGAGCTTCATTCACAGGCACCACTAAAAGAGACGATGGCTGCAGCGATGATTCAATTGACGAACTGGCGTCCGGACATGCCGTTTTATGATGTGTTCACAGGTTCTGGGACGCTCGCCATCGAGGCGGCAATGATTGGACGAAATATCGCGCCGGGTATCAACCGTGAATACTTCGCTCAAGATTGGACATGCATTCCGAAAAAAGCATGGTATGCGGCAATCAATGAAGCAAACGAGAAAGCGGAGTGGGATAAACCGCTAAAAATCTATGGAATCGACCTCGATCCGCGGATGGTCAAACTCGCAAAAGACAATGCGGAACTCGCTGACGTCCGCGATGCGATCACGTTCGTCCATAGTGACGCAGCCGCACTGAAGCCGAAAGAAGAGTACGGAGTCATCATCGGTAACCCTCCGTATGGGGAACGACTTCAGTCAGAAGAAGAGATCATCGACTTGTATGAGCGAATCGGAGAACAATATGCGAAATACCCTGGTTACAGCGTCTACATGTTGACGAGTTATGAAGACTTCGAGAAGGCATACGGACGCCCTGCGACGAAGCGTCGGAAGTTGTACAACGGAAATATCGAAACGCAATATTATCAATACTTCGGAAAGCGCCGTCCACGTCCGGACCGTGACGAGAAACCGAAATCAGAATAATGAATTCATGACCGTTCAACTGAGCGGTCATTTTCTATTTTATTAGAGCAAACTCACTTGTTTCATCATCCGTCTAACAGGTTATACATAACATATGTATAATTAGAGGGGGACAGATGATGGAAAAGTATACCGTCGAATATCAGTTACATGCGAAAGAACAAAACACTCGGACGGTCGAGGTGGAAATGGATCGTGTGCCGGACTTAAATAATCAAGAAGAACTACATGCGGCTTACCAGATTGTATCTGACGCGATTCGTGAACCGATCACAAGTTTTGAGATTGTATCTATTACGTGAGCCCGAGGCAGTCGCTTCGGGCTTTCTACATAATATTGGAGGAGTGAGTAGATGAATATTTTGGTAGTAGGCATAGGTGACGTGGCAAAAAAAGCGTATCTGCCAGTATATGCCGGATTAAAGGACGTCGATATGTATCTCGTCTCTAGAGATGAACAAAAGTTACACGAAGTCATCTCGACCTATCGTTTTAAAGGAGGATATACGGAGCTCGACGCCGTGCCGATGGCAGAAATCGATGCCGTCATGATTCATTCGACGACAGCTGTCCACTATGAGCAAGCCGAGTATTGTCTGCGGCAAAGGAAGCATGTCTTCATCGACAAACCGATCACGTTCACTCTTGAAGAGACGGAGCGACTCGTCGCACTCGCTAACGAGAAAGGTGTCCATCTCGTCACGGGCTTCAATCGCCGATTTGCGACGGCCACGCAGGCACTCAAACAAATCGAAGAAAAAAATATGGTCTTCATTCAAAAGAACAGAACGTATAAACCGGCAACGCTCCGCGAATTTGTGATCGAAGATTTCGTGCATGTCGTCGATACGCTCCGTTATTTGACCGATCTTCAGCCTGTCGAGCGGTTGCGCGTGACACCACGATTTGAAGGGGATGTGCTGAAACAAGTGATGATTCATTTCATGGCAGGGGGAATCGAAGTAATCGGTTGGATGAACCGAGACAACGGTTGTACCGAAGAAGTGATGGAGGTCATGTCACCGACCGTGAAGCGGGTCACACGCGATGTGGAGCGGATTACAGACTATGGACGAGACGGTGTGAAGGAATGGTCGCTCGACCCGTGGGAGTCCAATTTAAAGCGTCGAGGGTTTATCGACTTGATTGATGACTTTATCAAACTGTTAAATGGGGAAGCGAACAAGTCAGTCCTAGCTGAGGATAGTTTAGAGACACATCGTCTATGTGAAGAGATTCTTAAAAACGTGCAATGAACCCGCTGTTTCTGTCAGATTCAGAGCGGGTAAAAACTCGATAAAAGGAGGCGATTTCGTTGGATATTCGTGAACTGATTATGCAAATCAATGACTATTTATGGTCGTACCTTCTCATCTTCGTATTGATTGCAGGAGGTCTTTATTTTACGATTCGGATGGGGTTCGTTCAATTTCGATTGTTACCGGAAATGTTTAAACTTTTATTCGTGAAAGGAAACAAGCATGAGAAAGGACAGGTCTCATCTTTCCAAGCATTCGCCATCGGAACGGCTGCCCGGGTCGGTACGGGGAACATCGCCGGTGTATCGACAGCGATTGCCTTAGGAGGTCCCGGGGCTGTATTTTGGATGTGGCTCATCGCCTTGATTGGAGCAGCGTCGGCGTTTGTTGAAAGTACGCTCGCCCAGGTGTATAAAGTGCATGACGGTAAGGCGTGGCGCGGTGGTCCGGCGTACTATATTGAACGGGCTCTCGGTGAACGCTGGTTAGGCATCGTATTTGCCATTTTGATTACGTTCGCCTTCGGTTTTGCCTTCAACTCCGTGCAGGCGAATACAATCGCACTCTCCGTGAATAACGTATTAGAGATCGATACGGTCTGGGTCGGCATCATCTTGTCCGTTGTCACCGCTATCGTCATCTTCGGTGGGATTCGTTCCATCTCGACCTTGTCGGGAATCATCGTACCAATCATGGCCGGCGGCTATATCTTATTAGCCATGTGGGTCGTCCTGACGAATCTTGATGTCGTGCCACAAGTATTCTCGGCCATCTTCTCAGAAGGTGTCCTCGGTTTCCAACAGTTGTTCGGTGGTGCGGTCGGTGCAGCCGTCCTCCAAGGAATTCGACGAGGTCTGTTCTCGAACGAGGCAGGGATGGGGTCTGCCCCGAACGCCGCAGCTACCGCTGAAGTCAGTCACCCGGTCAAACAAGGATTGATTCAATCGCTCAGTGTGTTTGTGGACACATTGTTCATCTGTACCGCAACGGCGATGATTGTCCTCATCTCAGGTGTCGAAGGCTCTGAAGCATTCCAAGGGATCGAACTTGCCCAAGAGGCGCTTCTCGTCGAAATCGGACCGATTGCGACGACACTCATGACAATCGCCATCTTACTTTTTGCCTTCAGTTCGATTTTGGCCAATTATTATTATGGAGAGACGAATATCGAGTTCATTTCTGAGAAGAAGCGATATTTGATTATCTATCGGATTGCCGTTGTCGGGATGGTCATGTTCGGGTCAGTACGATCGGCGGGACTGGTCTGGTCGATTGCCGACATCTTTATGGGGCTGATGGCACTCGTCAACATGTATGCGATCTTCCGATTGAGTAAAGTTGCCAAGACGCTCCTCGATGACTATATGGTCCAAAAGAAAGAAGGAAGAGACCCAGAATTCTTTAAAGATGATGTCGACCTTCCTGGTAAAGAGCACATTGAAGCGTGGGAAACGAAAAAAGAAGAAATCAGTTAAAAGATCATCAATGGGACGCCCCTGGCATCAGGGGTTTCCTCTTCATTTCAAATCATTTATTTCAAATACCGCTATTATTTAATTCAAAGAAAGTAGAGAGTAACGATGAAACAAGTATTTTTGACAGTCGTCAAGCGATTTTTTACGGAACGATTTTTTGATCAAGCGGCCATGTTGGCCTATTATTTCATTCTATCGACGTTCCCGTTCCTATTATTCGTATTAGGGATTGTCGGATTTTTGCCGTTTACGAGCGGCGATGTGATTCAAGCATTATCACTCATTATGCCGGAAGCGAGTTACAAGCTATTAGAAGGAAACATCGAAGCCGTATTCGACAACTCCAAATTAAAATTGGCATCATTCAGTATCTTACCGGCACTCTGGATCTCATCGATGGCCGTACAATCTCTCGTTCGAGCATTGAACGATGCCTACCGGGCCGTTCGCAATAAAGCCTTCTGGAGGGGTGTCTTACAGGATATCGCCATCACTTTGGCGCTGATGTTTGTGTTGCCGTTCTCATTACTCGTTCCTGTAATCGAAACGGCACTTCGGGAAATCTCTTCATATGTGTTGTTCATCGATGAGATTGTCACGACGTATGCGCAGATCTGGTTTTACTTCAGATGGATCATCGGAACAAGTCTTCTATTCACTGTATTCGTATTTGTATATAAGTGGTTACCAAGTGTGTCCGGAACGTTTAAAAATAGTTGGTCCGGAGCCGCTTTTGCGACAGTCGGGATACTGCTTGTTTCGAATGTGTTTAGTTATTATTCACAATTTGCAAACTATGAACAGTTTTACGGTCAACTCGGTGCGTTCATCGTCTTGTTGATTTGGTTTTATCTTGCTGCCTCTGTCATCTTGCTCGGAGGGCTGTTGAATGCGACGTTAATCGAGAGGAAAGAAAAACTTCGTTAGACATGTAATTGCTAGTTATCATTCGAAAGAATAGGGAATGGTAACGTAAGGTCACATCATCTAAGCGGAGGTGGGAAACATGGATATGCAACGGCTCGTACACAATCGTCGTTTCATCGATCAATCATTGTTTTACCTCGCCTTACATCTGTGGAAATGGATCCTACTGTTACCTGTCTTGTTCTATTTAGACGTCTCGTTCCGCCATTCGCCATTCTCTGAGTACTTGATTGTCAGTATCATCTTGTATCTCATGTTTCGTGTAATTCAGTATGTGATAGCCAGTCGGGCAACTCTCATGGAATTAGTAGAGTTCGGTTACGGATTGCTATCACTTGTTCTCGTCTTCTCGTTCATGATGGAAATCGGTGCGCCACCGATTGCTGTCGCTATAGTAGGTGCGGCATACTTGAGCCATCCGATGCTTTCTCTCCATCACTATCAAAACTTCTCAGAACGAAAATGGTTGAACAAGCAGTTTCAATTATTTAGCCCGATGCTTCGACAAGGTGAGGTGCCGGTTCACGTCCTCGTGTTGACGGAAGATGAAATAGTGATTACTGTAGAAAGTGGAAAAGAGTTTACGTACCGTCATATTTACTGGGGCGGTTTTTATGTAGAAAATCCTTCCTAAAAGGTGGTTACTCAGTTGTTTAGTGGATTTGATAATGTGATTGTTATCGTATTCTGGATTGCGACTTTTATCGCATTCTTTAAAGGCGCCTATGATATGTGGCGTGAATACCGGACGTCGAAAGAAAAATCAGTATTGTACTTTTTGATCGTACTGGTTATCACATGGTTTTGGTTCAATCCATACGAATTGGTCGCACTGCATCCGTTCGTATTGATGGCGTACTATTGGAATCGAAATCGGTGGATGCGGAATGCGATGCTCGTGTTGGTTCTCGTACCGTTCGTAATTCGTGTTTGGTTAATTGCAGCATCGATGTAAAGCAAAAACTCGGTCCCTTGATCAGGAACCGAGTTTTTGTGTGAATCGTTACTCTTTTTTCGCAGCTGCCAATTCAGCTTCCATTTCACCGAATTCACGATTGATGCGTTTTTGTTCTTTCTGGCTAGTGAAGTTGCTGACAAGTACGATTGCCAACATACTTAGGAAGAAGCCAGGGACCATCTCATAAAGGACTGTCGAAAGACCAGTGACGATCCAGAGAATGACGGTGATGGCACCGACGAGGATACCAGCGAGGGCACCTTGACGTGTCATCTTGCTCCAGTAAAGTGACAAGAGGATCGCTGGTCCAAATGCAGAACCGAATCCTGCCCATGCATATCCGACGAGTGTGAGGATTGTGCTTGATGGGTTAAGTGACATGAGCGTCGCTACAAAACCGACGAGCAAGACACCAACACGCCCGGCAAGGACCATCGTCTTCTCACTTGCATCTTTATTGAAGAACTTACGATAGAAGTCTTCTGTCAACGCAGATGACGTGACGAGCAACTGTGACGATACCGTCGACATGACAGCCGCAAGGATGGCAGCCAATAAGAAACCTGTGATGAACGGGTGGAACAAGACTTCAGAGAATCGAATGAAGACTGTTTCCGGGTCCCCGAGTGGATTTCCTTGTCCACGAAAATAAGCGATACCTGCCAATCCAGTCATGACAGCACCGATGATTGACACGGTCATCCAACTCATCCCGATTCGACGAGCCGTTTTCAATGATTTCACATCACGGATTGCCATAAAGCGAACGATGATATGTGGTTGACCGAAGTAACCAAGTCCCCAAGCGAGGAGACCGATAATCCCGAGTGTCGTCGTTCCTTTAAAGAGGTCGAACAAATCGGCATTAATTGTCGTTGCAGAGTTGACAGCAGTGTCTACTCCACCGATATCTGTTAACGCGACAAGTGGTACAAGTACGAGTGCCAAGAACATGATGACACCTTGTGCAAAGTCCGTCCAACTTACTGCCGTGAACCCACCGAAGAGGGTGTACAAGATCACGACACTAATTGTGACGATAACACCTGTCTGATAGTTTAATCCGAATGAGCTTTCAAACAACTTCCCGCCAGATACAAGTCCGGCTGACGTGTAGAACGTGAAGAAGATGATGATGACGGATGCAGATAGGATTCGTAGCCAGTTCGAGTGATCTCGGAACCGATTCTCTAAGAAGTCTGGAATCGTAATCGAATCGTTCGCCATCTCTGTGAAGACGCGAAGTCGTGGAGCAACTAACAAGTAGTTCAAGTAAGCTCCGATGACCAATCCAACGGCTAACCAAATTGCTGATAGTCCAGTTGCATACATTGCACCCGGTAGCCCCATTAACATCCAACCACTCATATCCGAAGCTCCGGCTGACATGGCTGTAACGCCTGGCCCCATTTTACGGCCACCTAACATATAATCTGATGAATCGGTCGTTCGTTTATACGCAACGTATCCGATAAGAAGCATCATCACGAGATAAAGCGCGATGGATACCCATTCTTGCCATAACATTGAATTACCTCCTATTAAGTTAAAAGATCTATTTGATCAACTCGTTCGCGATTGTGTGAAGACATCACACAGTTAAAAACAAAAGTTGAAGATGCGAACTTGTGCTTTACCTTACAGAACCTTTGAAATGATTGCAAACTGACACTTTTTCGTAAAAACGGCTCTAAAGCCTATCGTACCAACGGATGAAGGCTAAAATGCTCAAATTAAAAGTTTAAATATTCTGAATATTTGAAATGCTGAGGACTTTCCTCTGTAAGATGAATGTAATATTTATGGGAAAATTTTCAGAAAACATATTTTTTATCAATAGAAAAAGAGCATCTGTCGAATGCTCTTAAGTTCCTTATTTGAATGCTTTTTCTTCAACGAGTCGCATCGTCGGGAACGTTTGTCCAGACTTCGCCTCCATCGAAACCAAGATATATGTTTCGCTATTATGTTTCATGATAAATACCATCGTATATCCGGATTCGTCCGTATAACCCGTCTTCGTGGCGGTCACGAACTTAGAATAGTTGACACTTCGTTCATTGACGGATGAACCGAGGTGATACCACCAACGACGCTTGCCGTTACCGTCTTTGTCTTTGAATTCGGCTTTAAATTCATAAGTCCCGGCAATTTCAATCAACTCCGGGTATGTACTGAATGCGAAGGCGATTTTAGCCATGTCGTTCGCCGTCGTATAATGATTCGGATCCGAGTAGCCATGCGCATTTACGAAGTGCGTTCCAGTCAATCCTAAAACCTTTGCTCGGTCATTCATCAATTGAACGAATGCCTCGGTTGACCCGCTCGTGTATTCTGCAAGGCTGTTCGCAGCATCGTTTCCAGACTCGAGTAGCGTGGCGTAAAGCGCTTGTCGGACTGTCAATGCATCTCCGATGGCAAGATGTGCGATGTGGCTATCCCATGGGATGTCGAGTGTCGACTGTTGAATCGTGATGATCGGCTGGTCGAGTTCATTCGCTGCAGACGCCTTTTCATAGGCGAGAAGTGCTGTCATCAATTTGGTCGTACTGGCTGGAAACACACGATTATTGGCATTTTTATCGATTAATATCTCTTGGTTGGTCACATTGACGAAGGTCAACGCGCCGACAGGGATTTCTTCATTTGAAAGCAATGTCGCCTCACTCGGCCGCCATGAACCCATATCGATCTCCGGAAAAACCGGACCTTGCTTCATCGGTTCGACCTTTGGTATGGAAGCCTCTGCTGGTGTCATTGCCTCTTTATCTTGTTTAAATCCGACCAACGTCGGGATCAGTGCGATGATTCCGAGCAAAACGACTGCGGCAATCATTCTTCGCATGATGTACGTTCTTCTTCGGTGTCTCCTTCTTCGGGTCAACAAAAGTCCCTCCTTTTTTGGTTACTCTATAAACATAATAGAAAACGCTTATTTTTTTCGCTGATAAAATAAAGAACTAGGTCAATGATTGATCGGCGATGAAAGAATTGTGTTTCGGGTATAAGGGTAAAGATGTCACTTTTTGAGAGGAGAATGCGTCATGCATCGTTATCCGTTCACGAACTCCATTTGGCGTCAACATGATACTGGGACGCCGTACCCATCCCTTTCCGTTTCGGAATCGACCGAAGTCGTCGTCATCGGGGCAGGGATTGCAGGACTCGTCTGCGCCTATGAACTCCAAAAACGAGGGAGGCAAGTGACGCTTTTAGAAGCACTAGAGATTGGACATGGGACGACGGGACATACGACGGCAAAATGTTCCGTTCAACATGGGACGATTTATCATAAGCTGATTCGTCATTTTGATGAATCCATCGCGCGTTTATATTACGAGTTCAACTCAGAAGCGCTCGTCTATTTGAAAAATCAAATCGAAGAAGGGTTTGACTGCGATCACTCGAATGAACAATCGTTTCTTTATTCTAGGGAACCGAACGAAGAACTTACGAAAGAACTGGATGCGTATCGTCGCTTAAAGATTGACGGGGGAGAAGCGACGGAAGAAGTGAGAAAAGCGCTCCCGTTTTCAATCGAGCAGGCGTTGGTGATTCATGACCAAGCCCAATTCCACCCCGTGAAATATCTACGTGAATTAGCGAATCGTTTTGTTCAACACGGTGGGAAGATTTATGAAAACTCTAGAGCGACGGAAGTGAGTCAAGGACCGCGTCCTGTAGTCACTACTTCTACCGGTAGAAGAGTACAAGGAAATCAAGTCGTGATCGCGACTCATTATCCATTCAATGACCTGCGCGGGTTATATGTGTCGAAATTTTCTGTTGAGCGATCGTATATTGTCGCCTGTGAATCGGGGAGTCGACCACTTAAAGGGATGTACTTAGAGGTAGGACAGAGCAAACGCTCGTTTCGGTCCTATGAGGAAAACGGAAAGATTTATTTACTAGTTGGCGGTGAAGGGCATACGGCGGGGCAAGTCACTGACACGCGTAGCCGATATGATCGATTAGAGCATGATGCCCAAGCACATTTCGAAACGAATCGGGCATCCTATCGGTGGTCATCTCAAGATCTTATCACCTTAGACGGGCTTCCTCATGTCGGCCAAATGTTCAAGCGAGAACCAGATCTCTTTGTGGCGACTGGCTTTTCAAAGTGGGGGATGACGAACGGAATCGCTGCCGGTACCTTGCTCGCGGATCAACTCACAGGTCGTCCGAACCGATTCGTCAATCTGGTCTCACCGCTCCGTCAAACGGTTAAATCTAGTGATATCAGTGCATTTCTTAAAACGAACTTAGATACTGCCACTCAATTTGCGAAAGGGACAGTCGATCGGCTACTTGAACGAAAAGACGTAAAAGACCTACAGCTAGACGAGGGTGGGGTCGTGCAAGTTGATGGCAAGATGAGCGGCGTTTATCGAGATTTGGATAACCAATGCCATGTCGTCAACCTGACCTGTACGCACCTCGGCTGTACAGTGAAATGGAACAATGCCGAGCGGTCATGGGATTGTCCATGCCACGGCTCTCGTTTCGATGCAAAAGGCAACGTATTAGAAGGCCCTGCCACAAAACCACTTTCCTACAGCAAGCGAGAAGATTTGTAAACTGGTGTAGGCAAAGGTTGACATCTATAATAAAGTAGAAAGGGAACAGAATAACACATAGGGGTGAAAGACAGATGGAAGTTACAAAAGAATGGCGTGAACATTTTAAGCAACTGCGTGCCTTCGACGAGGCGATCTCGCTCTTGTATTGGGACATGCGTACACAAATGCCGGAACAGTCGGCACCGCTCCGGGCAGAAACGATCGGTTATTTATCGACTGAGGCATTCAAACGACAGACGAGTGAGTCGTTCGCTTCTTTACTAGAACGGATGGCAGATGAAAAGGATTTATCTGACGTCGAGGCGCGGTCACTTGAAATCGCGAAGACGCAATACGAACGGAATGCCAAGATTCCACACAATGAATATCAAGCATATGTAACACTCGTTTCGGAAGCGGAGACGGCATGGGAAAAGGCGAAAGAACAGGACGACTGGGATATGTTCGCTCCATACCTTAAACAGATTATCGAATTCCAGCAAAAATTTGCGGAATATTTCGGCTATGAGAAACATCCGTACGATGCATTGCTCTATGATTTCGAACCGGGCATGACGGTCGAGCTCTTAGACGAATTGTTCGCCTCGCTCCGAGACGAACTTGTTCCTCTCATCCAGCAGCTCCCAAAAGAATCGCTCTCTATGGACTGGTCGATGCCGGCGGATGTTCAAGAAACCATTTGTCATGACTGGATGAATGTCGTCGCTTACGATTTATCACGTGGTCGATTGGATGCGACAGTACATCCGTTCGAAATCACCATCAACCGCCGCGACGTCCGCATCACGACGAAGTATGATGAAGCAGATTTCAGAAATGCACTGTTCGGTACGATGCATGAAGCGGGGCACGCGACGTATGAACAACAAATCGACCCGATGCTCGATGAGCTCGGACTAGGTGGCGGTGCGTCGATGGGGATTCATGAGTCCCAGTCGCTCTTCTTTGAGAACTTTATCGGACGAAGCGAAGCGTTCTTGCGTCGCGTCTATCCGAAACTACAATCGCTTCATCCGGCATACGCTGCGATCGACTTCGACACTTTCTATCGAGGTGTGAATGAAGCGAAACCATCTCTTATTCGGATTGAGGCTGACGAATTGACATACAGTCTACACATCATCATCCGCTATGAGCTCGAGAAGGCACTCATCCAAGGGACGTTGTCCGTCGATGAGCTTCCTGCGGCATGGAATGAAAAGTATAAAGAGTATCTCGGACTCGATGTCCCGTCGAATGCCAAAGGAGTCCTTCAAGACGTCCATTGGGCAGGCGGTTCGTTTGGATACTTCCCGAGCTATGCCCTCGGATTGATTTATGCGGCCCAATTGACGGAAACGTTGAAATCAGCTCTTCCGGAATTTGAGACGTTGATTGCAGAAGGTGAAATCGAACCGGTCAAAGCGTGGCTACATGAGAACGTTCATCAATATGGAAAACGTCTCACCCCGAACGAACTCATTCAACAAGTGACGGGTCAAGCGATTTCGGTCCAACCGCTCGTTCGATATTTGACGAAGAAATATCAAACAGTTGCCAAATGAAACGATTTGCACATCGTGGCGTGATGGCCCATCGTCCGGAGAATACGATGTCGGCATTCAAGCTCGCACTCGAAACCGGAGCAGATGGGATTGAAACGGATGTCCATATGACAAAGGACGGCGTCCTCGTGCTCATCCATGACGAGACGCTCGAACGGACGACCGACGGAAGAGGGCAAGTTTCACTCTATACCTATGATGAGCTCAAACAGTTCAATGCCGGGGTACGTCATGGGGTCGAAGAACACATCCCGACGCTCGAGGAGCTTCTCGCCCTGGTGAAAGAGGAATCGGTCGTTTTGAACTTAGAGGTGAAGACGGATGTCCTTCGATATGAAGGAATCGAATCTCGCATCATCGAATCCATTGAATCCGCTGGAATTGATGCGTCCCGCATGCTCTTTTCCTCATTCAATCATGAGACCATTCACCGATTGAAACAGATGAGACCGGATATCGAAGCGGCCATTCTGCTTGCACAGCCGCTTTATGACATTTTCGGATATCTTCGATTCGTCGGAGCGGATTCGGTCCACCCACACATCGATCGGATCACAGACGAAGAAGTACGCTCGTTGCAAGGTCGAGGGATTCCGATCAGACCGTATACGATTAAAACACAACATCAACTTGAGCGTTGTATGGCGCTTCAAGTCGATGCCATCTTTGTCAATGATATCGAATGGGCAAACGAAACCACTTAGTCGCCGACTAAGTGGTTTTATATTTGGTTGGAAGGGAACTACATTTTATGTAAAGGTAGCGCTTTCGTCCGTTAGCATATCGGAGCACATTCAGGGCATAGTGTCCCCTTTACGTCATTGTCGGATTGTCTTAAGTTTAAGATGTCACCGAGCTACATAGCAATCAGATGTAGCACACCATGTAGCACTGCATCACATTTGTTGTATGCAAGTCGTGGGTTACCAAAGATTAAAAGGAGGAAATTTCACATGAAGAAGTTGATGTCTTTACTGGGTACTCTAGCACTGGCTTTCGCTTTCGTCTTACCGGTTAGCGCGGATGGACATGAAAATGCGATGGTCCGTGTGCTACATGCTTCACCTGATGCACCGGCAGTTGACGTGTACGTGGATGGGGAAGTCGCGGTCGAGGGAGCAGAATTCAAGGATCTCACAGACTACTTGACACTTCCTGCAGGGGATTACAACGTTGAAATCAAGCCGGCAGGTGACGCTGAAACAGTCGTCGTCGCAGCAGACCTCTCAATTGAGGCAGGCAAGTTCTATACAGCCGCTGCGATCGGTCAACTTGAAAACATCGAAATCGCTGCAATGGAAGACGATGCAAACTTTGAAGATGGTAAATCTAAAGTTCGTGTCGCTCACTTCGCACCAGATGCACCAGCGGTTGATGTCGCACCTAAAGGTGGCGACCCACTCTTCTCAAACCTCGAGTTCAAAGCAGTAAGTGATTACGGCACACTCGATGCTGGAACGTATGACCTTGAAGTCCGTCCGGCTGGAGCGACT
>Ga0334892_1002525_pt1 | contig 12903 bp, 12 predicted proteins | sample GraSluR3_MG_4_FD_207213 | JGI IMG/M metagenome (GOLD analysis project Ga0334892, IMG submission 207213) | Sludge microbial communities from methane-producing bioreactor in Wageningen University, Netherlands - Granular Sludge_15_04-R3 | ecosystem: Engineered > Bioreactor > Anaerobic >...
ATCTTCATCAACAAGATCTGGTGCGAGAGGTTCAGGAAGAAACGGGGATAATTCTTCAGCTAAATAATTTCACAATAGAAAATCTTGTCTACTTTGCAACCTTTTTTGAGCCAGTTGAGCAACTATACTCAATTAATTGCGGATGGGTGGTTCAATTAGATCAAGGCTCTGCAGATATCCCTGCTGTGAAGCTTTCCTCGGAACATACAGATTATGCCTGGATTAATTTATCTCAACTGGATCATTATGATTTTGGAGGCTTGGAGCGAGATTATGAAACAGCGATTATTCGCAAAGCCCTAGGATGATCAATGCTAGACTCAAAAAAAATTAAAAAAGAGTTCCCATTTTTTGATCAACCAAAAAATCAAAAACTAGTTTATTTAGACAACAGCGCCACAACTCAAAAACCTCAAGCTGTTTTATCTGCTATCACCCAGTATTATCTTAACTACAATGCCAATGTTGGCAGAAGTATCTACCCACTTTCTAAGGAGTGTACCAAACTTTTTTTTGAAGCTAGAGAGAAGATAGCATCTTTTTTTGGGACAAAACATCACCAATTTGTGATTACGAGAAATACTACCGAGGCGATTAACGGAGTAATTTGGGGTTGGGCAGTTGACAATCTTAAGTCAAAAGATGTGGTGCTGATAACAAAGATGGAGCATCACTCAAACCTAGTGCCTTGGCAACAGGTTTGTGCTAGAACTGGTGCAAAACTAGTGGTAGTTAATATTACCGATCAAGGCATGCTTGATTGGCAAGATCTTGAAGAAAAACTTAAAAAACATCAGCCAAAACTTTTTGCTTCAACCCATGTTTCTAATGTTCTTGGTACTTTTGTTGACCCTAACATAGTTGCGAGGCTAATTAAAAAGCACTCCCCAGAAACACTTTTTTTACTTGATGCTGCTCAGTCTGCTGGCACAATACCCATAGATTTTAAAAAACTAAAAGTAGATTTTTTGGTGTTTAGTGGACACAAAATGTATGGCCCAATGGGCATAGGAGGCTTGTTAATTAGAGGCAAGCTGCTTAAATCTCAAGAGATGAAGCCTTGGTTATTTGGAGGAGGGATGATAAAAAAGGTTAAGCAAGAGTTTGCAACCTTTCATCCTGATTCCTGTGAAAGATTCACTGCTGGTACTCCAGATGTTGCTTCGGTGTTAGGTTTGGCAGCTGCCTGTGATTATTTAACAAAGCTAGGCTTAGAAAAGATTCTTGAGCATGATCAGCTGTTGGTTAAATATGCTCTTGAAAAACTGCTGGAGATTGACCAGGTAAAAATAGTTGGACCGACTGTAATTGGTAATGAATTAACTAGAGTTGGCTCGGTTGCATTTATCCACAAAAAATATCATGCCCATGATGTGGCACAGGTTTTAAGTCACCACAACATTGCTGTTCGCTCTGGTTGGCACTGCTGTGAGCCATTGCACTCTAGCCAACGATGGTCTCAAACTGTAAGGATTAGTTTTGGGGTATATAATTCTTGTGAAGAAATAGATAAAGCAATTAAAGTGATAAAAAATCTTGAAAAGTATTTGGTATAATTTTTACAATTAACAAGTTATAAAAAGGAGGGTTTTTTATGAACTATTACATCTCAGTTTTAAAGCAGTATGCTGAGTTTTCTGGCAGAACCGCTCGCAAGGAATATTGGATGTTTGTTTTGATTAACTTTGTGATCTCTGTAGTGATTGGAGTTGTTGGCAATGCTATTAATATGGAGATGCTTAGCACCCTCTACAGTTTAGCTGTAATGATCCCGGGCTTGGCAGTTTCTATTCGAAGACTGCATGACATTAACAAAAGTGGCTGGATGTTGCTGGTGTCACTGATCCCAATTGTTGGATTGATCTGGTTGATTGTTCTCATGGCAACCAAAGGCGATGAGGGTGAAAACCAATATGGGCCTGCTCCAGTTGCGCTAGAGTAGTTATCAGTCCACAGTTATTAACTTACTTAAGTGGGTTTTTCTCATGATCTTTTTTATTGGTTCAACCAATCCAGTTAAAATCAATGCGGTAAAATTGGCAACTCAAGACTATTGGCCACAGGCAAAACTACTAGGCTTTGAGGTTGATAGCCAGGTGAGCGAACAACCACACTCTGACCAAGAAACCAAGCTTGGTGCAATCAATAGAGCCAAAGCTGCTTTGAAAATTGGCAAGATTTCTCATCAGCAAGAACTCAAAAACAATCAAGACTATTTTGGAGTTGGTCTTGAAGGCGGGGTGATGATGATTAATGATCAAATGTGGACGACCATTTGGGTAACCGTGATTGACAAGAACAACAAACTGTTTTTAGCAAATGGGGGGAGATTTCTGGTTCCAGAATTTTTAGCTAATCAAATTAATCAAGGTGAAGAGATGGGTCCGGCGCTTTCTAAGTATTTCAATGGCAGAAGTGTTAAAACTCAAGAAGGCTTGGTTGGCATAGTTACCAACAACTATCTTGACAGAGCTGAGCTATACTCTGCCATTGTAAAGTTGGCGATTGGACAATGGTATGGCCAGAATTGGCAGGATCAACTTGACATTTAGGGTTGCTGTGCCAGGATAATAGTGCAGACAGTTAATTATTAGCACAACTTTATGCAAAGACCTCAAGAATATACCGCTATCTTTGAAGATAAGCAAAGTTATAACGAAAAGTTCACTCATTTTCACTTTGAGTTAAAAAACCCCTATACTATCAAGTTTTTGGCAGGACAGTTTATTTCATTCAAGATCAACGAACAGGGAACTCGGCGTGCTTACTCAATCTGTAGCGATCCGGATATAGATCACGGGGTTGAGATTTTATTGGATCACACTCCACAAGGTGAAGGCGTTAAGTATTTTGAGAATCTCCAGTTAGGTGATGAGGTTTCATTTATTGGTCCATCCGGTAGATTTGTGATTGAGGATGATGCTCAAGAGCAGTCATTGGTTTTAATTGGCACAGGTTGTGGAGTTTCACCGCTGTACTCAATGATGATTGATCAATTAAAAAATAAAGAAGACAAACGACCAATCACTCTTTACTGGGGATTGCGACATGCCTCTCATTTAATTTGGCAAGATGAGTTTGCTCGTTGGTCAAGGCAGTTTCCAAACTTTCAGTTTCATCCAACACTGTCTCAAGCAGAAAAAGAATGGAGTTTGTGTCGAGGCAGAGTGACAAATTGCTTGCAGATTCATGACTTACCAGAAAATGCAGGCTACTATTTGTGTGGTGGCAAACCAATGATTGATGATACAAAACAAATATTGATCTCTAGAGGAGTTGATCCAAAATATATTCATCACGAAAAGTTTTTTTAGAAGTAGTTGTTTTTCAATATCTTCATTTAGCCTTGCAAACTATTCCTTAATTAGTTATAACTAGTAACAACTGGTAATTAATCATTGACATATATAAGAAATTAGAGAAAATAGTATCAAACTATTACTGGGTTATTTATCAATTAAACTAATAACTAATATCAAAAACAGAAAGGCATTATGAAAATTAAACAGTACTATCCCTTTATCGTTCCTGCTATCTCTTTAATTCTGGTCTTATTTTTAGCTTTTAGATGGTACAATTTGCGAACTCAGCGAGATTCAATTTCTGATGTTACTCAAGTAGAGGTTGAGGATCTTACTCAAGAAGAACTGCTGGTTGTTCAAGGAGCCAGTGATGTTAGTACTGTAGATTTAAAGTCTGAAACTGATGAACCAGCGATTGGTCAAGTTAGATATAAGGTTGAGGATGAAAGAGTTCTAATCACTATTACCGCTGATTTGCCTGAATTAGAAACTGAAAGTTATCAAGTTTGGTTTGCTGGACAAGGTAAAGAACCACAACAAGCCTTTATGTTAACAAGATCCAAAGCTGGATATTTAGGAAGCGCTTCACTAAATATTGAGAATCTACCACTTGAGGTTTTAGTTACTGATCAGTCAGGAGTTACAGCTGGTCAAATGGGGAGACAGCTACTTAAAGGTCTAATTGAGGCTCAAGAATAGTTGTTGAAAAGTAGTTCTTGATAAGTAAGAACTACTACTTGAGGAGCTTGTCTGGATCTGTTATCCTATGAATATTACCGCGCGGGAGACAAACTTAAAAAGTCGGTAAAAATACAAATTACCCTCATTTGAGGGAAGAAAAGGAGCATATATGAATGCTTACAGTTATACAAATTCAAAGGGGCAGACATACTATCTGCACAAAAGAGATGTTACTCTAAAGAATGGTCGAGTTCAGACCATCTACTTCTTTGCAAGAGATGTTCGAGATGGCGCCATTGAGGCTGTACCTGCTGGATATGAAGTTATGGAAACCAAAAGAACAGGAATGCCAGTGTTAAAGAAGTCAAAATAAGTGATTTCTTGTTGAGAATTCTAAAGCCCGCGCTGAAAGCGCGGGCTTTTTGGTTAAATAAGATTGTGATAAACTTAGTTGAATTAAATATATCAAAAAACATTGAATTTTATTATTTTAAAAATGAAAACATTCTCCCCACAAACAATTTTTTTAGGTGCTGATCACGGAGGGTTTGAGCTAAAAGAACTTCTAAAAAAATGGTTAACCACAGAAGGTTGCAGGGTAATGGATATGGGAGCTAAAAATCTCGATCCACAGGATGACTATCCACAGTATGCGGTAGCCGTTGCCAAAGCAGTTGCTAAACAAAATAATGCTTACGGTATACTTCTTTGCCGATCTGGTGGAGGGATGACCATCAGCGCCAACAAAATTGGTGGCATTCGGGCAGTTGAGTTGTTTGATGAAAAATCTGCTAAGCACGCAAGGGAACATAATCACGCCAATGTCATCACTATCGGTGCAGATTGGCAAGATTTTTCTAGTGCTAAAAAAATCATCAGCGAGTTTTTTAATACCTCTCCATCTCAAGATGAAAGACATCTAAGAAGAATTCAACAAATTTCTCAGTTAGAAAAATAAAATATGAATCTTTATCCAACAATTCTTACAGATTCGGTTGAGGTGTTTGTTAGACAAGCATCTCTAGCCCAATCACTCGAAGGGGTTGAAATAATCCAGGTTGATATAATTGACGGTCGATTTGCTGATAACATGACCATCTCTCCTGCTGATATTGCAGGCTTTGATTTTGGAGAGTTACAGTTAGATTTTCACTTAATGGTAGAGGAGCCACTCGATTACTTAAACGAAATTATTGAGTATAAGGAACAGTTGCCAACCAGAGCAGTGATAGCTCAAGTTGAGAGGATGAGCTCTCAGCTTGAGTTTATTAATCAAGCCAAGGATGTCAAGATTAAGGCGGGTTTTTCATTGGATCTTTTTACTCCATTTTCTGCCATTGAAAAAGATATATTATCAAAACTTGATGTTATTCAATTGATGTCAATTGAAGCAGGTTTTCAAGGACAAAAATTTGATCAAAAGATTTTTCAGAAGATTAAAGAAATCAATCAAATTAAAAAGGAACTAGAATTAAATTTTGAGTTAGTTATTGACGGAGGAATAAAAGAAGCTCAACTTAAGCAGCTTAAAAATTTACAAGTAGATGCGGTTGCAGTTGGCAGTTGGTTGTGGAAGAATGATAAACCTCAATCGGTTGCTGAGAGTGTGATAACTAGTTAAGCGAAATTCGCAGAAAGAAAAAAAATGAAAACTAATATTCCCATACCAGAGAAATTTACTGCCAAAGAGATAAGAAAAGTTGCTTTTTTCGGTAGTGCCGATGTATTACCTGAAAGTAAATTGTATCAGGAAGTGTTTGAGATAGCTCAATTGATTGCAAAATCAGGTAAAGTGATTGTTAATGGCGGTGGTCCAGGCGTAATGCAGGCTGCAACAAAAGGCGCTGAGTCGGTTCAAGGGAGCAGTGTAGCTGTCACTTTTCAGCCAAGAGATATGACTGAGTTTGAGGGCAGAGACATAGAAAACAAAGTTGATCTTGAATATCAAACTGCCAATTATATTGAACGCATGTTTGGTTTAATTTATTATGCTGATCTGTTTATTTGTTTTAAGGGAGGTACTGGTACTTTAAGTGAGTGGGCTACCGCTTGGTTGATGTCTCATTTATATTATGGCAATCATAAACCGATTATTCTTTATGGTGACTTTTGGTATGAGATAATGGATAGCATTAGTAAACACTTTTTTATAGATGAAAAAGAAAAAGATATATATAGAATAGTTACTTCACAACAAGAGTTAATAGAAGCGATTGAGCAGCTTGAGCTTGAGCTTACCGCTAGATATCGGAAAAGTATGGGTTAATTTTGATTATACCCCGGGGCTTGCCCCGGGGAACCAATCAAAATGGGGGTTCCAAGGGGGATAGCCCCCTGGTATACCTTGGGGTTTAATACCCCAAGGTATAGGAGAGCAGGTTTTGTTCCGCCTTGGCTGGACAAAACCGCTGAGGGGTTTTACCCCTCAGATTTATTAGATATTGATATTTTTTCATATATTAAGTGACAGTTTAGTCGTATCGGTGTTAGTGTTTTAATATAAAGATATATGAAGTACCAAGTAATCACTGTTGGTTCTGCTTTGGTTGATATTTTTATTAATACTCGTCAGTTTGAGTTAATGGATACCCCAAAGGGAACTCTTCTCTGTCAACTGCATGGTAGTAAAACAGAAGTGGATAATTTTGAAGTTTATACTGGTGGAGGTGGAAGTAATACTGCTGTTGGTTTTGCTCGTCTAGGTTTTAAAACTGGAGTGATTTGTGAAACCGGTCGAGACAACTTTTCTTATTTGGTGATTAAGGATCTTTTAGATAATAATGTTGATACTAGTTTGGTAATTTCTGAAAAGACTGAAAAAACCGGAGGATCAGTAATTTTAATTTGTGAAAATGGCGAACGATCAATTTTGGTTCATCGGGGAGCTTCAGCTTTGTTAGATCCATTTGACGTCTCTGCCTATTGGTTGTCTCAAGCAGAATTGGTGCATCTTGGGAGTATCGGCGGAAGAAAAAAAACACTTGAAAAAATTTTTATATCTATAAAAAAAAGTGAATCGACCAAACTTTCTTGGAATCCCGGTAAAGCTGAGTTATTAATGTTGGCCAGTAGAGAGTTACTGGCTCGAGAAGTACCCGGCGAAATCTTTATTGTGAATTCTGAGGAATGGGAGTTAATTCAAGATGTGCAGGGGGCTATTTTAAATCAGTTTCCCTATGTGGTGGTGACAGCAGGAAAAAATGGTGGCGATGTTTATTTTCAAGGCAGGCACGAACTGCATTTTCCAGCCTTGAGTTCTTCAGTGGTTGATACAACAGGAGCTGGAGACTCATTTTGTGTGGGTTTTATCTCAGGACTTTTTTGGAAAAAATCTTTAAAAGAAGCAGCTGTTTTGGGAGCAAAAAATGCAGCTAGCGTGGTTGCTAAATATGGTGCAAAAGCTGGATTGTTAACAGTAAACTCAATCAATCAAAAAACATAAATGACTCAACAAGTTGATTATCAGCAGATTCTTCAACAGGAAATTCATGAGTTAAAGCAAAAAGTGGATCAGGCCAAGATGCCTGAGGAACTTCGCTTAAAGGCTCGAAGAGAGATCGTGGCACTTGAAAGAAGTGTGGAACTTGGTAGCTATGACACCAAACATGAAATGGTTAGCAAGTATCTAGACTGGGTACTTCAAATCCCCTGGGAAAAGGAAACTCAAGATAGGCTAGATATCCAAAAAGCCAAAGAGGTTTTTAATAAGCATCACTATGGGATGCAAGAGGTTAAGGATCGCTTTTTGGAGTATATCTCGGTTTTAGCTCTTCGAGAAAGAAATTATCAAGAGGAAGATTTTCGAGCGCCAATACTGCTTTTGGTAGGGCTGGTGGGAACAGGTAAAACCACTTTTGCTTATGCTTTAGCCGAGGCTTTAGAGAGAAAGTTGGTGAGAATTCCTTTTGGTGGTATGGGTTCTGCAAAAGAGTTAAGAGGCAATTCAAGATTGTTGCTGGGAAGTGAGCCTGGGAAAGTGATTAAAGGAATCTGTCAGTCAGGAGTGAGAAATCCCATTATCTTATTAGACGAGATTGATCGAGCCTCTGATGAAACCAATCAAGAAGTGATGGGAGTATTAGTTGAACTACTTGATCCAGCTCAAAACCAGTCATTTGTTGATAACTACATAGATTATCCTGTTGATTTAAGTAAAGCCATCTTTTTAGCTACTGCCAATAATACAGGCAGAATTTTAACAGCAGTCATGGATAGATTAGAAAAGATCTCAATGCCTTCATATACTGATCACGAAAAGATGGTAATTGGCAAACAGTATATTTTCCCTGAGTTACTTAAAAAAGCTGGGATAAAACCTGAACAGCTAATCATTGCTGATGAAGTTTGGCCAAATGTGATTAGACCTTTGGGTTTTGATGCAGGTATCAGAACTTTGCAGAGAACTCTTGAGGGAGCAGTTCGAAAGGCTGCCCGTATTATTGTGGAAAGAGGTTTTGATAAGGTAGTAATCACTCCAGAAAATACAAAGATTTTTCTTCCAAAGTATTAAATCAAACAAATAAGATATTTGATGTCTAAACACCAATCCTATTAAAATGGTACAATGGCTTTAATAAAATATGACTCAAGCAGATCTAAACAATAATCAACCCTTGGACAATAACGCTGATAACAAGCAAATTTCTCCAGCCCAGACTCACCATTTGTCAAAAAATGCTACTCGTTATGTGAATGAGCACCTTGAAGGTGTTAGTTATGAACAGCAGCCGGTTGTTTCTCCTTTAGAAGTGGATGAGTTTGCTTCCAAGATTGCCAAGGTGTACGAGAAGGTGAGGAGAATCATTGATTGGAAAGAAGAAAATATTATCCGCAGAACAGCCATTGAACGAATATTAAAACGAACATTACTGTCAGAACTTTCTGGTCTTGGTCAAAGTTCGTTAGATGCTGATAAATTAACAGAACCGCTTGTTTTAGAAATGATGCGTAGTGGTTACTTTGCTCCTGGTCGAGTTTCTAAAAACAAGATACCCTTGGCAAAAAACAGTTTAACAAAGTATATTTATATTTTAAATAACTCTCCCCTTGCTCAAAGAAATAACAGTCTAAAAATTAAAGAACGAGTTAATTTTTTTAACTGGATTTTAGAAATAGCAGCTTGTGAGATTGAAGAAATTCTTGAACCGGCTTTCAAAGAGAATGCCTTGATTAATTTTATGACTACTACTCTCTATCAGCGAGCGAGAGTAATTCCACGAGAAAAGATGACAGACGAAGAGATATTGGTACAAGTATATATTGCGGTACATCGATCTTTATTTAGCCTTGATGAGCCGATTATTATCTATAATTTAATCAAGTACTATTATCCGAAGTGGTTTGAAGAGGATGCTCAGTTTATTGATGATTTTTCACAAAATATTCAGGATATTAAACAAAAAATGGAAAATGATCTTGATCACAAATATGGAAGAGAGTTTTTTAAGCTTTGTGATCGCTACGATGCAGCCTTCTTAATTTTAGGTGATGTGATGAAGGAGATTGAGACAGAAATTGAGGTAAAAGAAAAGTTGTCTCAAAAGTCAAAATTATTTGAGTTAATTGAGACCGTTTACAATCGTCGTCGTAGCACTTTAAAGAGAAGACTTTATCGTTCAGCAATTTATTCAACTCTATCGATCTTTGTAGCTGGAATTGTAAGTTTTGCAATCTTTGAAGGTCCAGTAGCTCAGTTTGTAGGAGATGGATTTAGCTTGTTTGCGTTATTTATTGACTTAGTTGTTCCTTCTGCCTTAATGTTTTTACTGGTAATCACTATTAAACCCCCTGGGAATAAAAATCTCTCAAGAGTAAAAGAAGAGGTGCTAAAAATAATGTATAGCATTGCGGATAATGAAATCTACGAGATTCATCTTGAAAAGAAGAAAAATTGGTTAGTAAGTACGGTGTTTAGTTTGTTGAGTATGACAGGAGGAGTAATTGGAGCATATGCAGTTTATATGATTTTTAAGGTTGCTGGAGTACCATGGACCTCTATTTATGTTGATACTGTTAATGTAGCAATGGTGGTTTTTGCAGCAATGGTCATTCGACATAAGGCTCAAGAATTAACAATACAAGAGGAAGGTGGTATAATAACTATGTTGCTTGATTTTTTCTATCTTCCCCTTGCTCGTTTAGGTCAATGGTTTTCTCAAAAATGGAAGGAGTATAACATTGTGAGTGTCTTTTTTTCTGCCCTTATTGACTCTCCGTTTTCAATGTTGATTGGCATAATTGAGGATTGGAGATCTTTTTTGAGAGATCGAAGATCAGAAATTCATTAAAAATTGGTCGTGCCTCACATTTCTCTTCTCCAATTCGCTCACTAAAAAATATTAATAGTAAATTTATAAAAAGTTAAAAAATATGAAAAATTTAAGAATAATTCCACTTGGAGGCATGGGCGAGGTTACTCAAAACATGTTTCTTTATATTTATGATCAAGAAATCTTGATTGTCGATTGTGGCATTGGTTTTCCGGATATTTATATGCCAGGTGCAGATATTATTATTCCAGATATCTCATACCTGCTTAAGTTATTAGAAGAAGATCATCAGATTGTAGGTATGGTTCTAAGCCATGCTCATGATGACCATATTGCAGCTTTGCCTTATTTATTAGCAGAGCTACCGTCTTTTACTATCTATGGTTCTGCTTTGACAGTTGGATTTGCTCAAGAAAGAATGAAAGATGGTGCGGTACAAAGAAACACTGAAGTAGTTAGAGATGGCCAAATTATTAATTTAGGAAAGCATTTTTCTTTTAGTGTGATCTCGGTTACTCACTCGGTACCAGATGCTAAACATTTAGTCATTCAAACACCTGATGGAATTATTTATCACGGTTCTGATTTTAAGCTTGATAAACAACCAGTTGATGGCGTCGTAAGTGATCTTAATGCAATTGCCAAAATTGGCCAAGAAGGTGTTTTGCTGGCACTGATTGACTGTTTGCGAGTTGAAAGAGATGAATGGAGCAAGTCAGAATCTAGCACCGGCCCTGCTATAGCTAAAGAGATTGAGGGGGTGAAAGGCAAATTTGTAGTTACACTAATGAGCTCTCACATTCATCGTATTCAGCAAGTAGTAGATATTGCAGCTGCCAATAGAAGAAAGGTGGTGTTTGTTGGTAGAAGTGTAGAGAGAAATGTTGCTATTGCTGAAAGATTGGGTTTGTTAAAGATTCCAGCTGGTGTCAAGATTAATAAAAGAAATATTGGAAATTATAGAGATGATCAATTAGTTGTTATTATTGCAGGCAGTCAAGGTCAAGAGGGATCTTCAATGGTTAGGGCTGTATTTGGAGAGCATCGTATTATTCAGATCAATGAGCAAGATAAGGTAATCATCTCCGCTGATGCTATCCCTGGAAATGAAGTTCCTTACTATCGGGCTGTTGATGAGTTGTGTCGCAATAAGGTGCAGGTAATCTATCCTGATATCAAACCAAACATTCATCATACAGGGCACGCTGGGGTATTGGAGCAAAAAGAATTAATTTCAAAAATTAAACCAAAGTATGTGATGCCCATTGGCGGTGCCGATCGTCATCGAGAACTGTTTAGAACCAGAGTTGCCCATCAGTTGGGTTATAAAGATAATCAAATTATGATTCCAAACTCAGGGGATATTTTAGTATGTGAAAATCAACAATGGAAAGTGGGAGAGAAGATTAGATTAAAACCAAAGATTGTGGACGGACTGGGTATCGGCGATGTTGGCCCAGTAGTATTATCAGATCGTAGAGCCTTGAGCGAAGCTGGTATCGTGGTGATTATTATTCCAAGGAGAAATAAACAGTTTTTGTTTGATGAAATAGAGGTCATTTCTCGAGGTTTTGTGTTTATGAAGCAAGCAGATGAAGTGGTTACATTTATTGAGGAGGAAACAGCTCAAATTATCAAACAGAATAAAAATCTTGGAGATTATGATCTTAAACAAAAAATCGAGGAAGGTCTAAAGAAAAAACTCTATAAAGTGATTCAAAGAGAGCCGGTAATTGTAAGTGAGATTATGGACAGGCGTTAAGGTCTGGTTTGTTGCTATAGTTTTTTGCTATACTAAGAGATATTAGACTTGTAATGAAATAAAAATTTGAAGAGTTAGTGATAGATTTTGATTCATTTTCGTCATTTCATGACGCGCGATAGTAGCAGTAGCTACTTGAGAAGGAGAAAATGACGATAAATATTCAAGATTAATTAACTTGTTAATTAATAAGGGTTCCAAGGGAAACTATTCCCTTGGTGTAATCCTGATTAAATCAGGATTACAGGGGAGCAGTTTTTGTCTCACTTACTGTGAGACAAAACGCTGAGGGGTTTACCCCTCAGAGAAAGATACATTAAGACACTAATTTTTATTTCATTACAAGTCTAATAATACTCTCTTAATAATTTTATGGCCAAGAAGCGAAAATATAAATCCAAAAGAAAAAGAGCCAAAACTCAGCCTATAAAACTAAAGATTGAGACACAAACATTGCACTCAATCGTTGCAGTCTTGTTGATGTTAGTGGCTTTGTTAATCTTAGTTTCTTTTTCAGGTCAAGGTGTTTTTCTGCAGCAGCTTAATCAGTTTTTGTCTGTAAAATTAGGTGTTGCTATTTTTTTGTTACCAGTGATTTTTGTTTCAAGTGGTTTAATCATGCTTCACACCAGTTGGCGCTGGGGAGAACCAAATGTCTTACTTGGCTTGTTAATTGTAATGCTTTCAATGATGATCGCTTTCTCAACTGGTGAGATTGGTTATAACATTAATCAAAACTTGTCAAAATTAGTTGGTGTAGCAGGCTCGATGGTAATTGCGATTGGATTAATAATAATTGGAATTTTGGTGCTGCTGCAAGCATCCTTAGTAGAGCTTGTAAAAATAATTGTACAAAAGTATAAACAGTATAAAGAATCAAGACTGAATC
>Ga0334892_1002531_pt1 | contig 12887 bp, 8 predicted proteins | sample GraSluR3_MG_4_FD_207213 | JGI IMG/M metagenome (GOLD analysis project Ga0334892, IMG submission 207213) | Sludge microbial communities from methane-producing bioreactor in Wageningen University, Netherlands - Granular Sludge_15_04-R3 | ecosystem: Engineered > Bioreactor > Anaerobic > Unclassified...
TCAGCTTATAACCACAAGAACCCCGCGGGGTGAGACTGTATTTTTACACAGAAATGACAATTTATATTTCAATAACTCCCGGGGAGCCACCCCCGAAGGCAATCTGCCCTTTATCGGAAAATACAGCATCTCTGAAAAAAGGATGGATATTCTTTACAGGTGTGGTAGTGGTTGTTTCCAGCAGGTTTTGGGATTCTACGGTTCAGGTTTTGAAAGAGTGCTAATCAGCAGTGAAAAGCCTGATATACAAAGAAATTACTTTATTGTTGATCTTAGAACCGGGGAGAAAAAACAGGTCACTTTTTATAAAAATCCTTACCCCGAGATAACCGGTATAAAGAAAGAGCTTGTCAGATATAAAAGAAAGGACGGTTTACAGCTGTCAGGCACCCTGTATTATCCTCCTGAATATAAGCCGGGCAACAGATTGCCCCTTATAATAAATGCCTATCCAAGAGAATATACCGATATGTCAGTTGCTGAGCAGGTCAGCGCTTCTCCCAGCCGTTTTTTCTCTTTCATCGGTGCATCTCCCCTCTACATGACCCTGAGAGGATATGCTGTCCTGGATGGTGCAGCGATTCCCATTGTAGGCAGCCCCGAGACTGTAAACGACACCTTTATAGAACAGACTGTGGAAAGTGTTGAAGCTGCTGTTAACTATCTCAATGAAAAAGGCATAATAGACCCGGGAAAAATAGGAATTACCGGACACAGCTACGGAGCTTTCATGGTAGCCACAGTGCTTGGCAACAGCAGTATCTGTTCTGCAGGGGTGGCAAGAAGCGGAGCCTATAACAGGACTCTTACGCCTTTCGGTTTCCAGGGCGAAAGGAGAACATTATGGGAAGCCAGGGATTTCTATGTTAATATATCCCCCTTCATGTATGCTGACAGAATAAAAAAACCGATACTTCTTATCCATGGAGAAAGGGATTCAAACTCAGGCACTCATCTGATGCAGACAGAACGGATGTTTCACGCAGTAAAAGGCACCGGAGGAACCGCAAGGATGGTAATACTCCCCTTTGAGGAGCATGGTTACTATGCAGAAGAATCAATAAAACATGTTCTTGCAGAAATGATTGAATGGTTTGACAGGTTTGTCGGCAGAGAGAATTAATAAAATCTGTTAAAGCTTCTTTTCCGCCTTTATATTTGGAGACTGTTTTCTCCCTGCACCAGCTTTTCCCTGAGATAAAGAAGCCCTATCAGCATCCCGGCACAATAATTTATAAGCCTAACGCTTGAAATTCAGGAAGTTTTGTGATATAATACAGGTGATTGCAATGATAACAATACTTGGCATTATCAATTCTTTCTTGGGTTTGCAGATGTTTTCAGAGTATCCTTAAAACATTAAACAGATGAATTCTATCGGGAGGTAGGTCATGCATAAGTCAAAGCTTGCTTTTTTCCTGATTCTGGTTCTTTTTGCCTGTGTATTCTTTCAGGCTGAGGGAGTAACCAGGATAACTTATGAAAACGGTGATATATTTTTACAAAAGGATCTTTCCAATATACTGAAGACAGTCGTTCAAAAAACAGACAGCAGTATTTTCGATGATGATGATTATGCGTCCTGGTATAAATTTCTTAACAGCCCACAACCATCAGTAAAAACGCTCGAAAAGTATTTCGCGTCAGCTTCAGGGGAATTTAAAGTCCCCTGCGCCCTCCTGAAGGTAATAGGCCAGATCGAAAACAACTGGACACAGATAGGCCCGTCCATAGACAGGGGATGGGGTATCATGCATCTGGTTGAAAATAGCTACTGCAGTACCCTGATAGAATCAGCAGAGCTGTTAAACCTTAGTCCTGAAACGCTGAAATATGATGCCATGCACAATATCAGGGGGGCTGCAGCCCTTCTTTCTCAATATGCAGATGAAATGAATATTAACAGAGATATCATCGAGGACTGGCTCGAACCCCTGATTAAATTCAGCGGTTTGTTCTCCCGCGAGCTTGGCATGAAACAGGCACTGCGTTACTACAATGTTCTGGAAAGCGGAATTATAAGCTCTACCAACTGGGAAGAAAGGATAATAATAGAACCTTACCCCAGGAAGCTTGAAATTGACTGGGAAACAGGGTACAGCAGTTCCAAATCCTCCGACTACCCCCCTGCTATATATAATTCATCAACCGCAAGCCCCAACTATTCCTCAAGATACGGTACGGATATCGATACATGGGTAAATCACTGGGTAGGTGTCGGTACTTATGCCGGAGCCATATCCTGGTTCCAGCATCCCGACAATAATAATTCCAGCGCTCATTTTGTAATAAGGGCATCCGACGGTGAAATATCTCAATGCGTACTGGTTGAATATTCAGCATGGCACTGCGGCGCAAGCGGATACCCGGAAAACAACAGGCGCTCCATAGGCGTTGAACATGAAGCAACTGCTGCAAACCCGGATTTATGGTACAGCGTTGCAATGCTTACTGCCTCAACTGATATGGCAAGGTATTTTGCCGATCTCCATGCCATTCCAAAAGTAAGAGCCCTCCCAGGTATAAGGGGACACAATGAAATGCCGGGTACAAGCACAGATTGCCCCGGGAACCTGCCATGGACCACATGGATGGGAATGCTGCTGGACGGGGGAGGAAGTTCAGGGAATCCCTTTGTTGTAAAGGTCAAGCCGACAGGGGACGGTTTTTTGAATGTAAGGTCAGGCCCGGGGTCTTCCTATGCCATCATAACAGAGGTATATCCCGGTGAAAAATATGTCAGCGATTATTATGAAAACGGGTGGTACCGTATACACATTCCGAGCGGAACAGGTGTCATGTACGGGTACTGCTACGGAGGCACGGCAACGGATAATGGCTATCTTGAAGGCGGTCAGGACACTGCCATGGTAAGGGTTATGGACTGGAAAGGAACCCTTAATGTAAGATCAGGCCCTAGCACCTCCTACGGCATAATAACCACAGTGGCCAGCGGTCAAAGTTTTGCCGTGGCGGAAGAAAGCGGGGGATGGTATAAGTTCTATGTAGCCAATGTAGACGGGTATACCTACGGCTGGTCTTCAGGGAGCTATCTGGAATATACCCCGGGAGGAAACAGGGAGGGCTTCGGCGCCGAAATGAGCAGTATTAGTTATTCCAGTACCATGGACAGCGGTTCATCCGAAACAGTAGAGGTAAATATCCTGAATACAGGAAGCAACTCTTTCAGCTCCGCCACCATACTTGCTACTACCAACCCCCGGTTTAGAAACAGCCTTTTCCACCATTCAAGCTGGATATCCCAGGCAAAAGTCATGGGTGCAGTAAAGAACTGCCTTCCAGGACAGGTTACCCAGTTCAGTTTTACCGTACAGGCTCCTGAGACTGCACAGACTTTGCAATATACAGAAACCTTTAACCTCTACCAGGATGGATATTCCTGGTTCAGTGACCAGGAAGGACCAGATGACAGCCATATATCCTTTACTATCACAGTTAACGGCAATCCTGTCTACAACCCTCCCCTGAACCTTACCGGGCAGATAATCGGCCAGAACAGCGTACAGCTGAACTGGGACCTGCCTTCAGGCAAAGGTTTATATTCTAAAGAAACCGTAAAGCCGGTAAAGCCTTTAAATATAAAGGGGAAGATCTTATGCATGGCTGATGACATAGGGATATGGGGGACAGAGATTTATGATGAAACCAGCGGCAGGCTTCTTGGTTACAGCGACAGCAGGGGTTATTTTGATGTAGAAATTGATTCATCAGGCACCACAGGCCTCAAACTGCATAAAGACGGCTATATTGACATGAACAGAAAGCTCTATACATCCAGCCAGAAACATGAATTCCATAACATACTAATGTCACCTGAAAACCCGTCACCACAACAGATGCAGAAGATATACCAGAGATACCCTCTGCCCTCAGCTCACATTATTGATGATTATAATATGGCCAAGATAACTGAACTGCCTGCAACCCGGCGTGTCCTGATGACAGATGGAACCGTAGTTGTCATGGATATGGACGAGTATTTGAAGGGTGTGATACCAAAAGAGGTGTATACATCATGGAACCAGCAGGCCTTAAGGGCCCAGGCGATGGCTGCAAGATGCTATGCCGCCATTACAAGCAAGCATAATGATGTAGGGGCGGATGTATGCACAACCACATGCTGCCAGGCATGGGGTCCGGATCATTATGCAACAACAGATGAGGCTGTGGAGGCTACATCAGGCCACTCGCTCAAATATTCCGGCAATATAATCCAATCCGTATTCTTTGCCCACAGCAACGGCTACACCAAAAACAATGAGGATGTCTGGGGCGGATCTCCCATTGCATACCTCAGGTCTGTTCCAAGCCCCTGCGGATATGACTACTATTATGGCCACGGAGTAGGGCTGGCCCAGTGGGGCTCCAAGAACATGGCTGATGCAGGTTCTACCTGGCAGCAGATAGTATGCCATTATTACACAGGCATAACTGTCGATTATCCGGCCAGCAGCCTCACCGGTTATAAAGTCTACAGGAACGGCTCACCAATAGCAACCATTAACAGCCCTGATACCTTAAACTACCTCGATGAGGGCCTTGTCGACGGCAGTTATACCTACTGGGTAACCGCCCTGTACGGCCAGACGGAATCAGAGCCATCCAACAGCATAACAAAAAATATCCAGAATACCGTTTATTATACCGTAAGCCTCAACGGCGATTCCATGGTTAACCTGACAGGGGAAGGCAGTTACGGACAGGGCGAAACGGTTTATATAGCTGCTGAACTGCCCGCAGGCTACCTTTTTACAGAATGGTCAGGCCTGCCGGAGGATGTTGCCCTGCTGGACAACATCTCATCTTCCAGCACCTTCTTTACCATGCCCGGCCGGAATGTTCAGTTTACCGCACTTATTCAAGAGGATACATCCAATTATTCCAGTGCAGTGATAAGCCTGGAAAACACTTCAATAAAGGGCTTATGGCATTGGACTTACAGCAGTTCCAAATCCCCGGACATTATATCAAAAGGCTCCTCATGGGAAAAGATACTGAGCAATATTTCAGCATCCAAAGTTATGGCAGGAGATATCTCAGGCGACGGCAGCCTTGAAGTTGTTGCTCTTCTTCCGGGGTACGGGCTGTGGTATTATGACATGGCAGGCAATCAGTGGAACATTATAGCCGGAGAGAATGCAGGGTGCAATGAATTCACCATAGCAAAAACCACTGCATCGGGAGACCAGCATATCATAGCTTCTTTTTCAGACAGCGGTCTGTTTAAGTGGGCTTTCCAGGCCAACTGGACAAATCTGATGGGAATGCCTGCTGATATACTTGAGTCCTGTGATCTCAACCGGGATATCGATTCAATCGATGAACTGGTTGTGGTATTTTCAGGCTACCCAGGGCTGTATACCTATGATTTTACCCTGGACACCTTTGTAAATATACTCACATTAAGCCCGTCCCAGCTGACATCAGGAGATATAACTGGGGATGGATACAATGAGTTAATATGCGTATTTGACGGCATAGGAACCTACCTGGTCAGATATATCCCATCAAAGAACGAGACCATGAAAAACCGCTCTGAGAGATTTTATAATTTTGACATAATAAATGATATATCTGACAGTTTTGAGTGGGTTTCAAAGGGCTCAGACGCCAGGGGTTTTCAGTTCAACCGCCTTACATGGGGTACTCCTGATAACGGACACTATATTGCTGTTGGCAATATTATACACCAGGGCGGTTCAGAAGTAATATTTACCTACCTTGGCAGGACTTACTTTTACAGCTACGGTGACAAAGGATGGACCTGTCTTGTGATGGCATCCCTGAAAAGAATAATATCAGGCAAATTCACGGGAAATATTCTGGATGACCTCATAGCCTGTGAAACTTCTTCAAAAAACCTGTATCTCAGGAATTCAGCTTCAGGAACCTGGGAGCTTATAGCTGCAGGGGGAGACTCTAATGCCATGACAACCCTCAAATGAATATTTTGAGTGGCGGTTAATAACCCTCAAAACCAGGCAGCTGTAAGTAATGCGGGGATTATAAGACAGGAGTGTACATCTATATGCGATGGATGAAAATATTAAAATAAACCTTTCCAAAATAATGATTCTTATAAGTCTTGTATCAATAGCCCTTGTCTTTGGGACTGCAGGATCAGGAAGCAGGCCGTTTATCCCGTCAATTGCTTTCCTGTTTAAGTGGCCCCTTGGGATATTATTTCTGCTTGCTCAGCTGATATTCTGCTGTTATTTCAGAATTAAACATGGTTTACTGGTAATCCTGGCGGTATGGATGATAATGGTCCCATCTATCTATCTGGGTTCTTTATTCCGCTGGAGTTCCGTGGCCCTGAGCGGATTTGACCGCATTGTAACAGGTTCTTCCTGCGCTGGAGCCCTGGTGCTGGGTATCGGAGTAATAAAGAAAAAGCTCTGATATTTTATAACTCTTCATGTCTTTATTTAACGGGCAACCGTCAGCACCTAAATGTTTACAAGATAAAATAAAACCATCACGATTCCTTCACATAATTCAGGCATACTGCCCATCCCGGCAAAGATGATTAAAAATACCAGCATACCTGCAAAAATAATTACATCAATATCAAAACTGGCCCCAGGAATGATCTGGCTTGTTCTTATGCAGGATAAAACTCAAAAGATAAAGAAGACATTAAAGATATTGCTCCCTGTTATATTTCCGGCAACTATATCATATTTTCCTCAAACTGAGGCAAATATATTTACAATAAGCTCCGGTGATGATGTACCGAAAGATACAATTGTAAGACCAATTACAATATCAGGAATATTCAGCTTTTTTACCAGGGCGCTTGATCCGTCCACTGGAAGGCCTGCCCCGTATATCAGGGGAATAAAACCGGAAAGCAAGACAAAATGGATAAACATTGACTTCTCTTTTAAAAAGAATCATATCAGCATTATACAAGATATCTGATTTTAATTGTTGACTTTAAGCATGATTATGCGATTGTCATTTAATTCAACTGGCAGGGGGAAAAAATGCTCGGCACTGTGGTAAATGCTGTTTCAATAATCATCGGGGGCCTGGCCGGCCTTATTTTAAAGGGCGGTATTAAAGAAAGGATGAACCAGACAATAATCCAGGGTGTCTGGCTTTGTGTCATTTTCATAGGTCTTGGGGGAGCCATGAAAGGCCTGGATTTTACAGTTGAGATCATTTTCTTCATTGTCATAGGCTCTTTTTTAGGGGAAAGCATAAATATTGAAGGTAGACTGGAATCAATTGGAAATACACTGGAAAAACGGTTTTCCCGGAAAGATTCTACCTTCAGCAGAGGCTTTGTAACAGCAAGCCTTCTTTACTGCGTTGGTGCTATGGCTGTGATGGGTTCACTGGAAAGCGGACTTGAGAACAATCATGACATACTGTATGCCAAATCGGTTCTTGACGGTATTATATCCGTCGTTCTTGCTTCCACTCTTGGGATCGGGGTTGTCTTTTCAGCGGTCTCAGTCTTTGTCTACCAGGGTTCTATCACCCTGTTGGCAGGGGTCTTAACCCATGTCCTGAATGAGACAGTTGTAATTCAGATGTCAGCAACCGGCGGACTGCTTATAACAGGTCTTGGTTTTTCCATGGCCTCAAACCACAGGCTCAGGGTGGGAAATATGCTCCCCAGTGTATTTATGCCTGCCCTGTACTACTATATAAGATTATTCCTGAATATTTGATAATAACGGAGAGGGTGGGATTCGAACCCACGAGACAGCTCATCACTGTCTACTCGATTTCGAGTCGAGCGCCTTAGGCCAGCTCGGCCACCTCTCCATCAACAGGCCTGAATTATACTTTGGGTAAAAAAATAATCCAGCAAAATCTTTTTTTTGGCAGTGTATGATAATTTATGGATAAGAGAGGCATGAAGCCTCCCTTATATTTTAGTATTTTTCTATTTGCGGAACAGGCCGCCTTTCAGCATATCTATTCCCTTTGAAAGCATGTCTCCATCCGGGACATCTCCATCGGGTGTAAGCCTGTCTATTACATCAGGAAGTATGCTTTTCAGCTTTGCTGCTGCAGATTTTTCTGAAATGTTCAGCTTTTTTGCTATATCCGTAATCCTGTCCCTTGACAATACCTTCATTATCTGATCAGCAGATATGGGCAGATTCTTACCCTTGCTGATCCAGGACATAACCTGTTCTCCAAGGCCCCCTTCCTGGAATGACTTGACAAGACCCTGAATACCTCCGATCTCGGGATTACCCAACATCTGCGTAACTATATCCACCATCTGGTTGTCGGTTTTTTTGCCTCCGCCCTTTATTGAACCCATTAAAGAATCTAATAAACCCATATTTACCTCCCTCTGGTAAAGATATAGTAAACAATACACCGCTTGTCTGAAAAGTCAAATGGTATTAATCATAAAGTTAAATATAAACTATACTTACTCAGGTTCCTGCAAACTGTCTTTCAAATCATTATAATTGATCTTTCCTGAAGAATAACGGGGAATACTGTCCATTATTTTTATTGAATGGGGTATCTCATGCTGTTCAAGATTCATCAGGAGTGCTTTTTTTATCTCCTTTATTGTAAGCTTTTTTTCAAGTACCAGGAAAAGAACTATATCCTTGCCATAAATGGTGTGATCTACAGGTAATACAGCAGATTCTTTCACAAAGCCAAGTTTGTCAATCCTGCTGGACAATTCCTCGGGGTATATTCTCATTCCGCCCTTTTTAATCATTTTATCCACCCGGCCAAGGAAATAAACACTATTGTCATCAATCAGGACGATATCTCCTGTTTCAAAAGACCCGCCTATATCTGTTCCTGAAAAATATCCCTTCATCAGCCCCCTGCCCTTTATTATCATAATACCTTCCTCTGAGCCGTCCTCAAGGGGCTTTTTACAGATATCATAACCTTTTATTGGTGAACCTATAAGGTTGGGCTCCATAGGCATTTCAGGGTCAAGTGCAAGGGATACCCCCAGCGTTTCAGTACTTCCCCATACCGGTGTAATATCCCTTCCTGTCTTTTTAGGAAAGACCCTCCTCAGAGAGATATCGGTTATCATCCCTCCCGCCTCAAAAAGCCCTGTAAAGCGATAGCTCTGTTTTGGAGCCCGGGAGAACTCTATCATGGCTTTCTGCACAGCCGGAGTAGCCATCAGGGCTGTTATCCTGTTTGCTTCAAGAGCAAAGGGGATATCACGGGGCAGAAGGTTTTCCGGAATAAATGCACTGCCTCCAGTCATCAAAGGTCTTATAAAAAACTCATGGGGATGAAGATGAGCAGGAAACATGCAAAGATGTGTATCGTTATGGTCAAAGCCGAAGTAATCTATAACACTGTCTGTATTATAATAAATTCCTGAGAAATCACATCTTGCAGCTTTAGGATTGCTGGTAGTCCCGGAAGTAAGGTTAAGATAAACTGTGTCACCGGATCTGGTATAAATTTCAGGAAGCCCCTTTTTATGCCTTCTGAATAAATCATGACCGGACAGGTTTATATACCCGTAAATAGTATTTTTGTCAGAGATAATCCTTTTTACGGGAAATCCGGGGAATAACATACCAGTAAACGGCCTTTCAGCTGAAACAGGCAGGGCAGTAATACCTGCAAAGAAGCAGGTCAGATATACCAGGGCAAGTAGTGGACCTCTTGGCATGCTTACACCTGCAATATCACCCTTTTCAAGGCCTGATTCCTTTAAAATTTCATAGATATTGCCTATTATGGTCGGAAGCTGTTCGTATTTTATCCGCGTCCTGCTGTCAAAAATAAATATTTTTGAAGAATACTCCTTAACAGCGCAAGAAAGCACTTTATGAAGATCAGTCACCGGTAGATCAGCTATGATTCCCTATATAATTTTCAAAATCCTGGATCGTTTTCAGTTTAGGTGCTTCGCTATCCGGTATGTGAATACCGAAGGCAGATTCAATCCTGTCAAGGATATCCACCATGTCTATGGAGTCAGCTCCAAGTTCATCCTTTACATCATCCTCTTTTCTGAGTTCACCGGCAGGTATGCCCAGTACTTCGGATATGATCGTATAAATATCGCTCATTTATTACTCCCTATTTAAATTCCTCTTTGCCGGAAAAGTCCCTGTCAAGCCTGAGCCTGCGGATAATTACATCATCCTTCTGGTCAGCCTTGCCTTGAAGTTTTCTGCTTATGGTTCCGGCTATACCCGGTCCCATCATAAAACCCTGGCCGCACATGCCTACAGCATTTATCAGATTTTCTATCTCATCATTGAAATCAATAATAGGAAAGCCGTCGGGGGTATTGGGATACTGCCCCCGCCATACCCTTCTTACCCTGATGTTTTTCAGCCTCGGATAGAGCTCAATCATCCTTTTTGAGACCATGGGAAGAAAAACCGAAGAGCTTTTATTGTTGATCCCGTAAACCGGCGGGTCCGGAGTAATACAGAAAACTATCTGTCCGGTTTCTGACTGATAAAAATAAAAATTGCTCGAATCTTTTGTTTTTCTCATATCCACTACCATAGGTCTGAAGAAACACCGCACAGGTTCAGTAATGCCGGCTTCATGGCAATCGGAGACAACAGGAAGGTCTATCCCTGCCATTGTGCCAATCTCCCTGGCATAAGAACCCGATGCATTTATTACATACCCGGATGAATAGCTGGCCCTGTCTGTATTAAGGGCTACTATCCTTTTATTTTCAATACTGAAAGATTTCACCGCTTCATTGAATACAAAGGATACCCCCAGATGCCTTGCCCTTTTATAGAAAGCAACTGCTGACTGTATCGGACTGGCGCTCCCGTCTTCAGGAGAATAGGTCCCTCCGAGAAGGCCTTCCGATTTTATCTGGGGGATAAGAGATAAAATACCTTCTTTATCAATATAATCTATATTAAGCCCGTATCCCTTCTGAAGACTGACCTGATTTTTAAGAGTGTTCTCAAGCTTCCTGTCATACACCGGATAGGTATAGCCCCCCCTTTTCCAGCCTATATCATCCCCGTATTTTTCCTGCCAGGTGGAGAATAATACCAGAGATTCCTGGCAGATATAGATCTTGGCCTCTTCTGTGTGGGTGGCCCGTATTCCACCGATAGCTGCCTTATTCTCGCCCTGGCCGAATGATGCCTCTTTTTCAATAACACAAACCTTAAACCCTGCCGAGGCCAGCTCGCAGGAAAGGGGAGTACCGACACTGCCGGCGCCTATTATGATTATATCATAATTGTTTCTCATTTATCTTCTCCTTTAATACCGGCAAACATGGAAAGAGGTGTTTCAGAATATACAGGCCTTACCCTCGGCTTCTCCTTTACATCCACACCCTCGCTCCTGAGCAGTCTGATGACAAGGTCATAGCATGTCCTGCCTCCGCATGCCCCCATGCCTACCCTTATGGCTTTCAGCTGGTTGAGGTCCGTAATTCCCTCCCTTATCAATTTTCTTATCTCCCCCGCTGTGACACGCTCGCACCTGCATATTACCGTATCATCATCCACAAATTCCTTCATTGCTTCTACCGGCATCTCAAGACTGGCCTTGTCCTGAACCATAATACCCACAATACAATGAGAAAGGTCCTCAGGTACAAGAAGAGTAACAAGAAGCCTTCTGTCCTGGCTTTTCCTGTCCTTTATCGCGGTAACTTCAGCCCTGGCAAGTATATTCCCGTCAATATCAACAGCATGAACATGGTCTCCTACGGTAAAAGCAGGGTTTACCTCGAAGGGGACTGTCAGATGAACATAGCCTTCAGGGCTTTTCCTTGTGTCAATCAGGGTCACAGCAAGTCCCGGGCATATGAGCACGCATTTTGCACACCCTGAGCAGTCGCCTCCAAATACAGGCAGATCAAGAATATCTTTGCGCACTTCATTGAGCATAATGCTGTTCATAGGACACACGGAAATGCATGGATTGCAAGGTATCTCCTCAATACAGTGAATAACCGGAAATACTTTAAGGTCTTTATGAAATCTGGGCATATATTGATGCCTTTTCTGGGGCCTTAGGGAAAGTATCTTTTGCTTTTCCCTGAGCTCTCCAATGGAAGGTATATCATGACCAAGAAATTTCAATATTTCAAGGCCTGAAAGCCTGCCGCCGAACATGGCTGCTGATGCCTCAGCTATTTCATGGGCATCCCCTGAAGAAAAGGTTGGTATGCCCAGCCTCTTTCCATTTTCAGTAAATTCGTCTATGGGCGTCAATCCCACGGAGATAAGAACCGTATCACAGAAGAAAGTTTTCTCAGTTCCTGCAACAGGCTTGAAATTCTTATCAATTTCTGCTATGGTTATGCTTTCAGCCTTATCTTTTCCGTTAACACTGATTGCCGTGTGCTGTGTATAAACCGGAACTCCCAGCCTCTTCAGCTTTGAGCTGTGGACATAATAACCGCTGCATTCCGGAAGTGCCTCAACCAGACCAACTACGGTCATGCCGGCCTGAATAGCGTGATAGGCAGCAATAAGGCCCACATTTCCGCCCCCTATCACAAATATCCTCTCCGATGTCTTAATCAGGTCCCTGTTGACCAGAGTCTGAAAGGCTCCGGCGCCGTAAACACCAGGCAGTGCACAGCCCGGGAAGGCAATGGCCTTCTCCCTGGCTCCCGCTGTGTTCAGCAGAACTTTGGGCTTTATCAGGAGATATTCATCTCTTCGAATTACACCTACCTTTTTATCCTCATAGATACCTATGGCATTGGACTCAAGATATATCTCTACGGTACTGTACTGCTTAATCTTTTCTGTAAGGATTGTTCCAATATCTATCCCCCTGGTTCCGGCATAACAATCCTTTATAGAGCCGAAAAACTGGTGTGTCTGAAGTACAAGCTTTCCTCCCAGCTTTTCCTTATCATCCACCACTAGAACCTTTATGTTTTTTTTGCCCAG
>Ga0334892_1002532_pt1 | contig 12883 bp, 8 predicted proteins | sample GraSluR3_MG_4_FD_207213 | JGI IMG/M metagenome (GOLD analysis project Ga0334892, IMG submission 207213) | Sludge microbial communities from methane-producing bioreactor in Wageningen University, Netherlands - Granular Sludge_15_04-R3 | ecosystem: Engineered > Bioreactor > Anaerobic > Unclassified...
CGCCTTTGGCGCGCCCTGGCCGACTCTCGTCCCCCTCCTCACCGCTCGATCAGCGGCAGGTAGAGATAGTGCCGAAAGGTGTTGGTTAGCGTGACGGTGCTGGTGACGCCGCCCGAGACCGCCACCTGGGCCCCATCGCCGCCGACATGCCAGCCCTGGGGAGGATCCAGCTCGGTCACGGTGTAGGCGCCCGGCGCCAGGCCCGTCCAGGTCACCGGCCCGCCGAGGTAGCCGATGGTCTTGGTATCGCCGCCGGGATGAGACGGGCCGGCGATGGTGATGGTAAAGACCTGGGCTGCGTCTGGTGAGGCGCCGGACCAATCCACCACCTTGGTGACAGCCAGCGAACCCGGCTGATAGGTGTTGCTGATAGTGGCCGTGGCGCTGATGCCGCCCGAGACCATCACCTGGGCCCCACGGCCTGCGGCCTCCCAAGCCACACCGGGCTCGGCCTCGTCGACGGTGTAGACGCCCGGCTCCAGGTGAGACCAGGTGGCCGAGCCGCCGGTCGAGCCCACCGTCCGGCTATCACCGCTGGGATACGAGGGGCCGGTGATGGTCAACGTAAAGCGCTGCCCCACCTGCGGGGGGATGCCGCTCCAATCCACCAGCTTGGTCACGGCGAGATCGCCGGGGCGATAGGTGTTGGTGATGGTGGCGGTGGAGGTGATGCCATCGGCGATGGCGACCTGCGCCCCGCTGCCGGCGACCGCCCAGGCCACGCCGGGGCCGACCTCGCTGAGGGTATAAGTACCCGCAGCCAGATGGGACCAGGTCACCGCGCCGCCCTGGTAGCCGACCGTCCGGGCATCGCCGGCGGGGTGCGAGGGCCCGGTCAGCGTCAACGTAAAGAGCTGGCCCGCATCGGGCGTGATCCCGCTCCAATCCACCACTTTGGTGACGACCAGGTTGCCCGCCTGGAAGGTGTTGGTGATGGTGGCGGCGGCGTCCACACCGCCCGAGATGGTCACCTCGCTATCGCTCAGGGAGACATGCCAGGCGATGCCAGGATCCTCCTCGCTCAGGGCATAGGTGCCGGGCGCCAGATCGGGCCAGGTGACGATACCGCCCTGGTAGCCGACGGTCTTGGCGTCGCCGCCAGGGTGCGAGGGGCCAGTCAGCGTGAGGGTGAACACCTGGGACGCATCGGGCGCCATCCCGCCCCAATCCACCAGCTTGGTAACCGCCAGATCGGCGGGCCGAGCGTCCAGCGCCACAGCAAAGGCATCCCAGCTATCGCTATAGAGCAGGTCATAGGCCCCCGGCGTCGTCGGGAAATCGGTGGAGGCGGTCTGGCCCGTCACGTGCACCCAGCCAGAGCCGCCCAGGGCGATAGCGGTGCCATAGTCAAGATCCGAGCCGCCGAGAAAAGAGCTATAGACCAGCTCCGACCCGTCACTATTGAGGATGGCGAGCACGGCATCCACGCTACCGTTGTGATCGGCCTGGTAGGCGCCCGGACGGGTGGGGAAGCTGACGGTTGCCGCTGCCGCGCTCCTGCCGGTGACATAGACCCGACCCGCCTCATCGACGGCGATATCCTGGCCCACGTCATCGGCGTCGCCGCCCAACAAGACGCCAAAGTGCAGGGCGGAGCCGTCGGCCGCCAGGGCGAGCACGAACAGATCCTGCCCGCCGTGATGGGTGTTGTTGTAGGCGCCGGGCGTGGTGGGAAAGGCGCCGGCTCCGCCGCTGAGCGTGGCTCCGGTGACGTGGGCCCGGCCCAGGCCATCGACCGCAATGGCGTTGGGCTGGTCCACGTCATCGCCGCCAAGCAATGTGCTATAGACCAGGCCCGATCCCGCAGCGGTGAGGACGGCCACAAAGGCGTCGGTCTCGCCGCCGTGGGTCCGCTGATAGGCCCCGGAAGTCGTCGGGAAATCTGGCGAGGTCGTCTCGCCGGTCACATAGGCGCGCCCTGCTGGGTCGACGGCAATGCCCCGGGCGTGGTCCTCCAACGTGCCGCCGAGGTAGGTGCTATAGACCAGGTCAGTGCCCGCGTCGTTCAGGACGGCGACAAAGGCATCGGAGACGCCGTCGGGGCCGGCGAGGCTGGTTTGATAGGCGCCATCGGTCGTGGGATAGTTGGCGGATCGCGTCAGCCCTGCCACATAGGCCCGGCCAGCTTGGTCAAGCGCGATGCCATACCCATAGTCGCTGTAGCTGCCGCCGAGAAACGTGCTATAGACCAACTCGGTCCCCAGAGGGTTCAGCACGGTGACAAAGGCGTCAAGAAGGCCGCTGTGGCTTTCGTCGAACGCGCCGGCCGTGGTCGGATAGTCCGCCGAATCAGTGTATCCGACCAGATAGGCCCGCCCCGCCTCGTCCACAGCGATGCCCAGGCCGTGGTCGTCGCCATCGCCCCCCAAGATGGCGTTATAGATCAGCGATGACCCATCGGCGTCGAGCAGGCTCACAAAGACGTCGAACCCATCCTCGTGGGCCGTGTCATAGGCGCCGGGGGTGGCAGGGAAACTCGGCGACCAGACGGCGCCCGTGACATAGGCCTGGCCGGCGGAATCGACCGCGATGGCGTGGGGCGTCTCGATGTCGAGCCCGCCCAGGTAGGTGCCATAGACCAGCTCCCCCGGCTCGGCCAGGATGGTGGCGCCCCCTGCCACGGTTGCTGGCGGGGCATAGGGCGCGAGCACGACGCCATCGACGAGCTGCGGCTCGCTGGATGATAGCACGAGGGGCTGGAGACCGTCATCGAGAACCTGCAGGAGCGGCAGGGTCAGCGCCCGCACTGCCGTCTCGACCTGCAACCCGCCTGGGGCGAGGCGCAAGGCATCGGCGCCCTCCACGCGGAGCCGCACCGCCGCCAGGGCGGCCGCCGGATCGGCCGCGTCATCCGTGGCCACCAGGCTCCACGACCAGCCCCGCGCATCACCGCTGACCAGCAGATCGACGCCGGGGTACAGCTCCAGATAGCGGACCCCACTCCAGGCTGGCACGTCCGGGAACCAGCCCAGCGGGGCGTTGCCGACGGCAACCATGCCGCGGTAGTAGGAGTAGATCGTCTCGCTGCGCCCAAGCGGCTCCAGTTGGGGCTCGGGGTTGGCGCCCACAAAGCTGAGGCGCAGGTTCACCCCCCGGCGGGGCTCGGAGCCCGCGTCGGCTGGCATGGTATCCAGCAGCGCGGTGGGAGAGGCGGGCTCTGGGACGCTGAGCCAGAGGGCATCGTCGGTCAACCAAAGAATACCCTGGCGCGTGCGCGCTTGATAGCGCACCTCGTCAGCGAACTGCCCCTGGTTCTCGATGAGAGCCAACGTCGTGGCAGCGCCGTCAGGCCATGCTAGCTCAGGGGTGGGAGCGGCGTCGGCTTCGGCCGCCCGAACCCGTTGGGCAGTGGCGGCGTCAGCGATGGGCAAAAAGAGCAGCGAGACAGCAAAAACCAGACCAAACAGGCGACTCGAGCGACTATGCATGGCGAATCCCTCCCTGGGAGCGGTCGATGCCCATCTAGAAGCATCTGCGCGTGTAACCAGCTACTTTTGGAAAGGAAGCATAGGATGTGTACAGACAAAAGCGGCGGGGCCGCGCCAGTCGCTGGGCGAGTATCAGCGCTGGGGTATGGAACGATTATACCGAACAATACCCAGAAGAAAAGCGCCAGAACCAGGTCCGGAGGCGCGGCCTAGGGATGCGCCCGGCGGATGACGTTCCTGGGCCGCCGTGCTATACTCACGGCATGGTTGCGGCAGGGAGGCAGCAGCGAGCATGATCCAATCCGTCGACACCGACCGCGTCCCCACCGAGACGCGGGGCGCCTACCGCCAGGCCGGGCTGATCGCGCTGGGGGGCAACCTGCTGCTGGCGGCGGCCAAGGGCATCGTGGCCTGGCGCACCGGCTCGAGCGCCATCTATGCCGACGCCGCCAACTCGCTCTCGGACCTGGCCTATAGCCTGCTGATGCTGGTGGGGCTCTGGTTCGCCCTGCGCCCGCCCGACGCCGGCCACCCCCACGGCCATCGCCGCGCCGAGCCCTTTGTGAGCCTGCTGATCGGCATCGCCATGGCCGCCGCCGGCGTCGAGGCCGCCCGCAGCGGCGTGCGCGGCCTGCTGGCAGGATCGCGCCCCACGCTGGACGCCTGGCCGCTGGTGGTCCTGGCGGGATCCGCCCTGGTCAAGACGGGCATGTATCTGCGCGTGCGTCGGCTGGGTCAGCAGGCGGCCAGCCCGGCTCTGTGCGCCGCGGCCAAGGACAATCTGAGCGATGTCATCACCTCCAGCGCAGCGGTGGCGGGGGCCTTTGCCAGCCTGCTGTGGGGCCCGGCCGACGCCATCACCGCCTGGGGCGTGGCGGCGTGGATCCTGCGGGCGGCCTGGGAGGTGGTGCACGAGGCCGCCAATCAGCTCCTGGGCGGGTCGCCCTCGCCCGAGCTGCAGGAGGCTATCATTGCGGCCGTGCAGTCGGTGCCCGGCGTGATCATGACCGATCGGGTAATCCTGGAGCACCAGGGGCCACAGGTGTATGCCGATATCCACATCCGCATGGACGGCACCACGCCGCTGGAGGCGGTGCACCGAACCAGCCACGAGGTGCGCGATCGCGTGCAAGCCCTGCGCACGGTGGATCACGCCTATATCCACGTGGAGCCGTGGCCGCTACGGGACGGCCTGCGCCGTGGCGACGACGCAGAGCGGCCAAAGGAGGCCACACCATGAGCAGAGGCCAGCCCGAGGAGGGCAGCCCCCTCTCCCAGAGCGACGAGGCGGTGGTGCATCGGGTGCGCTTTCCCAACGATGAGGCGCTGGTTGCCAAGGCGTTCCGCCAGGCGTGGCCCGTCGAGCTGCGCGCTTACGGCCTGCTGGCGCGGCTGGGGGTGCCCACCCTGCGGCACCTGGTGCAGCCGCCCAACCTGCTGCTGCTAGAAGACCTGGAGCGCAGCCCGCGTTGGCGCCTGGCCACCGCCAACGATCTGCTGGCCCCAGCCACAGGGGCAGCCGTGGCCGCCTGGTATGGCGCGTTGCACGGGGCGGGAGCCCGTCTCTCTAGCGAGGAGGGGGGGCTTCCCGACTGGCTGCTCTGCGAGGCCGAGCTGGTCACCCATGCCAGCGTGACCCAGGCCGCGCGCAGGCTGAGGCTGGAGGCAACCACGGGGATCCGGGCGGGCCTGGCGGCGCTGCCACGGCTGGTAGAGGCCTATGCCAGCCTGCCCCAAACGCTCACCTACAATGACTTTTACTGGTCCAACCTGGCCCTCAGCCGGGCCGGGCCGACCACAGCCGTGGTGTTCGACCTGCACCTGCTGGGGCGCGGCCCCGCCTGCGCCGATATCCGCAACGTGGTGGGGTCGCTGGGACCCGCCGCCCGCGAGGCGTTTCTGGCGGGCATGGGCCCTGTGGACCCGCGCCACCAGACGCTGGATCGGCCCATGGCGGCGCTGCACGGCCTGGTGGTGGCGACGAGCCGCACGCGCGTGCCGCGCTGGGCCTGGCCGCTGTGTCGGCAAGCGCGTGACGGGACGCTGGCCGAGCAAGTGGCGGCGGCTTTGGAGCGATGAACCGCCAGCGCGCAGCGAGGAACGATCCAGTGGACCTGAGCCCCCTGCTCCGCACGAGGTTTGGCGTCAAGGCGACGGGGTTCACCCAGGTGGGCCGTGGCTGCACCAACGCCAACTTTGCCGTCCATACCGATGGCGGCACGTTCTTGCTGCGGCGGTACTCGCGGTCGGGCGAGTCTCGCTGGGCCACGCAGTCGCGGGATCGGGAGGCGATCCTATTCGAACACAGGGTGCTGGCGTACGCGCAGGCGCATGGCATACCCTGCATCGCGCCGATACCCGATCGCGATGGCGAGACGCTGGTCGAGCTGGACGGCGACGCCTATGCGCTGTTCCCCTACATCGAGACGGAACGCCCGACCGCACCACGCGAGGTGATCGGCCCACAAGCCGCCCGGCTCCTGGCCCAATACCACGGGGTGATGGAGGCCTACCCCGGCACCGCCCAGCGGCCTGGCTGGGGCTATGCAGGCAAGCTGACCGATTGGTTTCGTATGAGCTACCTGGGCGTCGGGCGGGTCGAGGAGCTGCTCCAGCGGGTTGCCGCGCTGCGGGGCGATGGCGAGGCCCACCCGTATGCCAGGCACCATGCGGCCGACATCGCGAGCCTGGTGCGAGAGGTGCGGGATCGCTTCCCGGCAGAGGCGTACCGCGCGCACCCGGTTATCGTCAACCATGGCGACTATATCCTCAAGAACATTGGCGTGCGGGGCGATGGCCTGGTGCTGTTCGATTTCGATTGCTGCGTTCGCGAGCTCCGAATCTATGATCTGGCCATGCTGGTAGGCTATACGGCGGGAGAGGAGCATACGGCCAGGGAGATGGACCCGGGGGTCGCGCGGCTCATGGTGGCGGCGTACCAGAACGGCGCGCCGATGGCCGATGACGAGCTCGCGCTGATGCCGTACATGCTGATCGCCTACCGATTGCGCTTTTTGCTGAACAACCTGAGCACCCTGGTCGAAACGGGCAGCGTCCCGCTGGTCCTCTTGCGGCGGAACCTGGAAGGGATACGCTGGCTGCAGGCCCACGAAGGCGAGATCATCGCCATGCTCACCGCGTAGAAAAGTCGACTCGCGTATCCAGGAAAACGAGGCAGATCGCCGTGAAACTCTGGCCCACCTGCATTCTGCTGGACGTGGACTATACCTTGGCCGATTCGTCCGACGCCATCGTCGCCTGTATCGGGCACGCCCTGGCCGCCATGGGGCACCCCCCTGCCCCGCCGGATGCCATCCGCGCCACCATCGGGTTGAGCCTGCCGGCGGCCTACGCCCAACTGACCGGATCGGATGGGGATGGCGAGGGCGCCGCCCGGTTTGCGGCGCTGTTCCTCGCGCGGGCTGACGAGCTGATGGTTCCGGGCACGCGGCTGCTGCCCGGCGCGGCCGATGCGGTGCGGGCGTTGCATACCCGTGGGCATCGGCTGGCCATCGTGACGTCCAAGCGGGCCAGCATTGTGCGGGAGGTGCTGGAGCGGGAAGGGCTGCTGGAGCTGTTCGAGGCGGTGATCGGCTCCGAGGACGTGGCCCGCCACAAACCGGACCCAGCGCCCTTGCGGCTCTGCCTGGAGCGGCTGGGCTGCCCACCAGAGGCGGCGCTCTATGTGGGCGATGCGGTGGCCGACGCCCGCGCCGCCCAGGCGGCAGGCGTGGCCTTTTGCGGGGTGCTGACAGGCGTGACGCCGCGGGAGGAGATGGCGGCGTGTCCCACGCGGGCGGTGCTGGGAAGCGTGGCCGAACTGGTGGCGTGGGTGGAGGGATAGATCACAAGCCCCCGACACCTCGCAGCGTCGGGGGCTTGAGCTTTCGGGAACCATAGCCGAGGGCTCAGAACAGCGGCTCGTACTCGAGATCCGCCAGGACATCCTCGAGCTCGGCTTCGGAGATGCTCTCCATCTCGACGCTGTCGCCCCACTGGGTCATCAAAAGGATGGTATCCGGGCCCAGGAACTCGACGGCCGCCAGCGGCTGCCACTCGCCTGATGCTTCGATGTACATGATCCAGAGCTCGTCGCCATCCTGCTCCACGCGATACTGGCCGTCACCCCAGTAGCCCAGCTCGGTGTCGGCGATGATAAAGGTGCCGTCATCCATAAACTGGAAATAGCCCGCCACGCCATCCGTATCGACGCCGTACCAGGCGCCGTACAGCTCTGTAGCCACGACCACCGCGCCAGAGCCGCCAGCCGAAGAGCTCGCCCCACCTTGCGATTCGAGGGCGTACACCCGCAGGCGGTCAAAGGCGATCTGGACGTTGGGCTGGCCGAACGAGCCGGCTACCAGCCCCACATCGCCATCGGAAAAGGTGCGATCGACGACGGAATCGAGCAGGGAGCCGTTGGCATAGAGAGAGATCGTCCCGCCGCCCATCTCGACGGCGATGGTGTTGGTGGCCGCGCCCAGGTTGACCAGGTCGGTCTCCACCCAGGGGATCACCTCGATCCACTCGTTGTCTACGTACTTGCCCAGCCGGTAATAGCCATCGCTGGCGATCTCGTACCGGTAGAAATTGTCCACGTCCTGGTAGCCGAACACGATGCCAAACCCGTTGTCGTCCGGCCCGCCAATCTTGGTGGCGTCCACCTCGACCACGATGCCATCGTCGAACCACTCGTAGGCGTTGCCCCAGGTCATCCAGTCGGTGATATAGACCGCGATGACATAGCGGCCGTCCGAATAGCCCACGGACTGCTCAGAGCCGGAGAACACGTCCCAGCCGCTGCCGGTATCGGCAAAGTCGTCCGAGTAGAGCAGAGCGCCGCGCGAGCCCGCCACAAACGCGCCCCCCGACGCCACGGGCACGTCGGTAGCAGGGACCTCGGTGGCGGGGACCTCGGTGCTGCGAGAGACCGGGGCCGATGCGCCGCCGCCCTCGACAGCATAGACGCGGAAGCGGTCAAAGGCGATGGCCACGTCGGCGATGTCAAACGAGCCTGCCACCAACCCGACGTCACCGCTGGAGAAACTGGAATCGCGGGTTGAGCCGAGCAAGCTGTCGTTGGCATAGAGAGAGATGGTGCCACCGCTCATCTCGGCAGCGATGGTGTTGGTGGCGTTGCCCAGATTGAGCTGGTCGGTCTCGGTCCAGGGAATCAGCTCGACCCATTCATTGTTCACATACTTGCCCAGACGAAAATAGCCGTCGCTGGCGATCTCGTACCGGTAGAAATTGTCGCCGTCCTGGTAGCCAAAGACGAGGCCGAATCCGTTGTCATCAGGCCCGCCGATCTTGGTGGCGTCCACCTCGACCACGATGCCATCGTCAAACCACTGGTAGGCGTTGCCCCAAGACATCCAGTTGGTGGCGTTGATGACGACCATATAGCGGCCGCCCTCGTAACCCACGGTCTGGTCGTCGCCAGAGAACTCGTCCCAGCCGCTGCTCGGATCGGTGAAATCCTCCTCATAGAGCAGCGTGTCGCGCGACGGCCCAGACGAAAGCTGCCCCGCCGTGGGCTCAGCCACGGTGGTCTCAGCCACGGTGGCCTCGGGCGTGCCCTCGGGGGCCGCCTCCACCGTCACGGCTTGCTCGATGGGCGGACCATCAACCTCGCCCACGGCGCTCTGGATCTGGTTCAGGAACCCACCTGTGCCCCTGACAACCATCACGATCACGATGATCAGGGCGACAAGGATCGCCAGGCAGCCGCAGCCCAGGGCAATGTAGAGGGTCTTTTTGCTCTTTTTCGGTTCCTCGGCGCTCATGCTGGGCTGGGCCGGCGGAGCCACGCGCGCAGGCCGGGCCGGCTGGGCAGGACGCGAGCCCGCCGGGCCGCCCTGGCCGCCCAAAGGCGGGGGCGATGCCGGGCGCTGCACCGGCTGCAAAGGCTGCCCGCCCTGAGAAGACGACGCCGCTGGCCGCAACCCACCGCTGGGCGGCGGCGGTGGCGGTGGCGGAGGAGCCGCCGCCGCGGGTTCATCCTCAAAGACGTCTTTCGGCTCGACGGCAGCGGCCGTATCCTCGGCCAGGCCTGCCGTATCCTCGGCCAGGCCTGCCGTATCCTCGGCCAGGCTGTCGGTCGGCTGGCCGCAACTGGGGCAGAACCTCTGGCCCTCCTCCAGCGGCGCGCCGCAGTTCACACAGTATTTCTCCGCGGTCATGTTAGCTCCTTCTCCCGTGTGTCGGTAAGGCGACACAGGTCCTTGTTGGGGATCATGGTGGCATCATAGCACGGGTCAGCCAGGCATGCGAATGCGCCAGCGCACCAAAACGCCAATCCACGTGAGATTGACGTGAAACTTGGCCCTCGTATCATAAAGGGACGGCTATGCGGGCTATGGTGCTGGTGGCGGGAGGGCGTGTCATGAACGGGCGACGGCTAGGGCTCTTGATCCTGATCGTGTGGGCGTTGCTGGCGCCGGCGGCTGCGGCGCAGCCAGCCGACGAACCTTTGGTGGTGAACCTGCCCCAGCCGCCCAGCGAGCCGGCCTTTGCGCCGGGGCGGCTCCTGGTCAAGCTGGAGCCGGGCGCGACGCTGAGCGTGGCCAGCGATGTGCGGGCCCAGTTCGATGCCACGCTGATGCAGCGCTCGGCGGCCACCGGCGCCGAGCTGTGGCAGGTGCCCGCCGGCCGCGAGCTAGAGATCGCCGAGGCGCTCCTGGCCCGCTCCGATGTGGCCTATGCCCACCCAGACTGGATCGTCTATGCGCTGGGCCCGGATCTCGATGACCCTGCCTATGCCCTGTTCCAGTGGAACTTGCCCATCATCAACGCCCCCGCCGCCTGGGATATCACCACCGGCGGGCCGGTGATCATCGCGGTGCTGGATACGGGCGTGGCGCTGACGCATCCCGACCTCCAGAGCGAGCTGGTCAGCGGCTATGACTTTCACAACAACGACAGCAACCCCAGTGACGACCACGGCCACGGCACCCATGTGGCCGGCATCGCGGCGGCGGCGACCAACAACGGCATCGGCATCGCCGGCGTCTCCTGGGGCGCACGGATCATGCCGGTGAAGGTGCTGGGCGCTACGGGGCAGGGGTCCCTGTCAACGGTGGCTACAGGCATCGAGTGGGCCGTGGACCAGGGCGCGCAGGTGCTGAACATGAGCCTGGGCGCCAGCTACAACCCGGCGCGGCCCCAGGACTACGAGTACCTCCAAGACGCGCTGGACTATGCGCATGCCCAGGGCGCCGTCTCGGTGGCGGCCATGGGCAACTGCTTTGCCGGGCAGAGCTGCTCCGTCACCGATCTGATGGCCCCGGCTGCCATGAACCATGTCATCGCGGTGGCGGCGACCGGCCCCACGGACGTGCGCGCCGCCTATAGCATGGTGGGCGACCATTGCGACCTGGCGGCGCCCGGCGGGGATGACTCGGGCGGCAACGTCGGGGATAGGGTCTATAGCACCTATCCCTCTTCCAACTACGCCTGGATGCAGGGCACCTCCATGGCCACGCCCCACGTGGCGGGGGCGGCGGCGCTGCTGTTCACCGTGGCGCCGGACCTCTCGCCGGATATGGTCCGCGTGCTGCTGCAGGCCGCCGCGGTGGACAAGGGCGCGCTGGGGCGTGACCCGTACTATGGCAGTGGCCGCATCGACATCGCCGAGGCCCTGGGCAAGGCCGAGCTCTTGATCGCGCCCAACGACCCGCGCGTGGATGAGCAATGGGCGCTGGCCCTTGCCAACGTGCCCGAGGCCTGGGCCGTGGAGGACGCGCTGCCCATCGGCGCGACCGACGTGGTCACCGTGGCCGTGCTCAGCACCGGCGTGGATGCCACCCACCCCGAGCTTGGCGGGCGGCTGCTGCCCGGCTATGATGCCCGTCCCGACGCTGACAATCCCGTGGATACCATCGGCCGCGGCACGGCCCTGGCCGGCATCATTGCCGCCAACAGCGACAATGGCGTGGGGCTGGCCGGCATGGCCCACGCCGCCAGCGTCCGCGTGCTGCCCATCCGCGTCACCGCGGACTCGGGAGCCGTGCGCACCGACGCCCTGATAGCCGGCATCGCCTATGCGTCCGCACAAAGGGCCCAGATCATCCTGATCGACGGCAGCGGCACTATCAGCTACCACCAGGATATCGAGAACGCCCTGGCCAACGCCCATGCCCAGGGCGCGCTGATCGTCGCCGGCACGGGCGACTCGGGCGCCGCGACCGTCGGCTATCCCGCCTCCTCGCCCCATGTGCTGGCCATCTCGGCCACCACGTGGGATGACACCCTGGCGCCGACCTCGCGCTATGGGACCGGCGTGGCCCTGGCGGCTCCTGGCGGGACCACAGCGGGTCAGACCTCGGGCGTTCTGGTGCTGAACACCGGCGGGGGCTATACCACCCGTGCCAGCACCGCCGTCGCCGCCGCCCATGTGGCCGGCACTGCCGCCATGATGCTGGCGCGCCAGCCGGCGGCCCGTCCAGACATGCTGCTGACCACGGCGCGCCTGCGGATGCTCTTGCAGGCCGGCGCCCGCGACCTGGGCGCCCAAGGTCACGACGCCTCCTATGGCGCCGGGCGGCTGGACGTGGAGCGCTCGCTCTGGCTGGCCACCCACATCGAGCCGCAACTCGTTTTGCCGCTGGTCGCGCGCAACTGGTAGCCAGCCCAACATGGCGCGCTAGGACCAGCCACGGGAGGTAGATTCAGCATGGATGCCACGACACACCCGATCCTCGAATTCGATCCCGCCTGCCCGGCCATCATCGAGCCGGGCGCCCTGGTGAGCCGCCTGGAGGCGATGCCAGCGCGCTGTGTGGTCTGCTTTTTCCAGGAGGTGATCGACGCCCTGCTGGCCGAGGGCGCCCTCACCGAGCTGTGCAGCGAAGGCAGCGAGATGGGACGGCATCCCCTCTACCTGATGGAGCACCAGGGGCAGCGGTTGGCGCTGTTCCACCCTGGCGTGGGCGCGCCGCTGGCGGCCGGCCTGCTAGAGCACGCCATCGCCCGCGGCGGCGAACGGTTCGTGGTATGCGGCGGCGCCGGCGCGCTGCGCCCCGAGCTGCGCGTCGCCACCCTGATCGTGCCCACGGGCGCCATCCGTGACGAGGGCACGTCCTACCACTATTTGCCGCCCGCCGCGCCCGCCGAGCCGCATCCCGAGGCCGTGGTCGCCATCGAGGCCACGCTGCAAGCGCGCGGGCTGCCCTATCACGCTGGGCTGACCTGGACCACCGACGCCTTTTACCGCGAGACGCCCGGCAAGGTGGCTCGTCGGCGGGAACAGGGTTGCCTCTGCGTGGAGATGGAAGCGGCCGCCTTGTTCGGGGTGGCGGCCTTTCGCGGCGTGCGGCTGGGGCAGCTCTTGTATGCCGGCGATGACGTATCGGGCAGCGATTGGGACCACCGGGGCTGGAACGACCGGCACGACGTCCGCCAGGGCTTGTTCGACCTGGCGGTGGAGGCCTGTCTGCGGATGTGAGAGTGGGGGG
>Ga0334892_1002533_pt1 | contig 12880 bp, 13 predicted proteins | sample GraSluR3_MG_4_FD_207213 | JGI IMG/M metagenome (GOLD analysis project Ga0334892, IMG submission 207213) | Sludge microbial communities from methane-producing bioreactor in Wageningen University, Netherlands - Granular Sludge_15_04-R3 | ecosystem: Engineered > Bioreactor > Anaerobic >...
CTAACTCTTTAATATTTTCTTTTCTTTCCATTAAAAAAATCCTCCACTTTCATAATTAAATTTTATCCTATTAATTACTCTTGTGAAAGGATTTCTTAATGTACACAAAATATTTTACACTACCTTTGACGTCTCATTTGAGATATCAAATACTTTTTATTTCCTAACAATTTACTGAACTTTATCAAGGATGACTTTGTTTTATTCTGTAAAATCAATTCGTATCCCGTCATCATCAAAGCCTTTACTTAGATTATGATCTCTAACTTCTTTTATTAATGTATTTAAGATAATCTTATAATCATAATGTGATATTTTCTTATACTCAAAATCAATATTTCTAAGATTTTCTGGCAACTCACTTTTTAAGATCAATAAGCTCTCTTGCTTTATTTGATCAAGTATTTCTTTGGAGTCATGTGCGTCTGGAGAAAAGCTATCATAAGAAATCAGCTCATAAAACTTTAGTTCACATCTATCACACTCATAGACTCTTTTTCCGATTGAAGTATAGCTTTTATTAGGATTATCTATATCAATTGCCCCTCCAAAAACCTTAACAACCCCAAGGCTCATTAAGGATCCGTTGCATTGTGGACATTTTTTTGCTTGTCGTTTATATAAAAACATTCCAACTAGATATAAAGAAACTCCTCCTACTAAAAAAATACCAAAGTAACTAAAGCCTTTAGGACTAAGTTGAAACATTCTAACAGCCAAGAATAAACCAAGTGGAATAAATACAATTAATATAATTCTTCGTGCAACATCACTATCTTTAGAGTTATTCATTAAGCCTTACCTCCTAGTCATTAATATTATTCTACTATTAGACTCAATATCCTTTATTTAACTGTAATTATTGGTGTCTAATGGTTAATATCCACTAATCTTCATAATATTCTATAAGATATCATCAGTGTGCAATATAAAGATAAAATGAAATATGCTGATAGTATAACAAAAAACCTTTCATTTTGGGTTCAAATTTGAAAAGTGTTATGTTATAATTTGAAACTCCATGGCTTAAAACTAAAAATATGTGAGGATGAAAATTATGAAAAATATTCAAAACAGATTATTCTTTGTTACAATTTTAGTGTTTTTAATAGGTATGATTAACATATCATTGACGTTGTTTGCTTTTGTTTGCTTCATTACACCATTTGTACTTTACTTTAAAACTGGTGAGCCTTTTTGGTGTAAGTATATCTGCCCAAGAGCAGGTATGTTTACCAGATTACTAGGAAAAATTAGTCTAAAAAAGAAAATGCCATCTATTTTAAGAAGTGATGGTGCAAAGCAATTTGTAATAGGCTATTTCATAGTGAATATGATTATTATGATAGTAACTACTGTGATGGTGGGTATGGGTCGAATTTCAAGTTTAGAGCATGTTAGATTCTTAATGTTTTTCCGAGTGCCTTTTGAGTTGCCTCAGTTACTGAGCTTAACAGTAACTGACACCATAACTCACTTAGGATATAGAGTATATTCAATGATGCTTACAACAGTGTCAATAGGGTTAGTTCTCGGAATACTTTATGCTCCAAGAACATGGTGCGTTATTTGTCCTATACAAAACTTAACAAAGAAAAGTAATATTAATGGCTAGCAGCGCTTTTATTAATGAGCCAGTTAGTCAAATCAAACAAGATTAGGGTAAATGAAGGAGTAATAATAACAATTAGTGAGGGAGTGATTTATCCAACAGCTTTCTTGATTAGATTGACAGAGTAAAGCAAATATGTAAGAATCATATGATAGTAATACTTATTGGGAAAGAGATTTTTACAACTTTTTTACTATAAGTACATTATAAGTACAATATTGTTGTGTATGATTAAGAAGATGCAGCAGATAACCTGATCTAAAGAGGAGAGACTATGAACAAGAAGAAAATTTTAGGAATCACATTAATAGTGACATTAACGTTAATTTTAGCAGTTGGTTGTAGCAATAACGGTGCAGAAGATGAAACACCTACTGGCAATAATGGTGGGGTTGATTTCTCATATAGTGACAATCTAGATGAGAATGGCTTTTGGCAAGGTATAACAGCTCTTGAATATGTTACTTTACCGGAGTATACAGGTATAGAGATACCAGCTGAAGTTCATAATGTATCTGATGCCGTGATTGATGAACAATTATATAATATTACTCATGAGTATTCAGAGGATTTAGAAGTATATGATAGAGCAATAGTTGATGGAGATACAGTTAACATTGATTACGTTGGTACAATAGATGGAGAACCGTTTGAAGGTGGAAACACTCAAGGAATGGGCGCAGATGTTACTATTGGTGTAACTCAATACATTGACGATTTTTTAGAGCAATTAATTGGTAGAGAGCCTGGTGAGAGCTTTGATATAGAGGTTACATTCCCAGATGATTATCATCAGACAGAGTTGGCAGGAAAAGATGCTGTATTTAGTACTACAGTAAATTACATTGCAGAGCACTCTCATCCAGAACTTACAGATGAATTTGTAGCTTCTAACTTACAAGAAATGTATGGTGTAAGTACAGTAGAAGAATTAATGGACTTTATCAGAGAAAATGTACAAATAACTACTGTAGAGGTGTATTTGCAAAACTATCTTATTGAGAACTCAGAAGTTACAGATGTTCCACAGATGATGATTGACTATCAAACCAATGCGATGCTAGCATATTATCAAGATTATGCTGATCAATATCAAGTTGAGTTAGTAGATTTTCTTGAGATGTTTATGCAGATAGGTAGTGTAGATGAACTAATTGAATCCACTGCAAATGAAAATAGAGAGAATGCAAAGTTTCACCTTATCGTGCAAGCGTTAGCTGAGGAGGCTAGTTTAAGTGTTGATGAGGATGATATATCAGAGTATTTCCTATTTAATATGGGAATAGCTGATTATTCTGGGCATGTTGACTTTTTTGGTTTGCCATATATTAAACTTAGTGTGATGCATCAAGCAGTTATGGATCATATAATGGAACATGCAGAATTACAATAATTGAAGAAAAGAAAAGATAGCAATTCTTAGATGAATTGCTATCTTTGACTTTAAAACTAAACTAATAAAAATGTTATAATGGCAAAAGAAATTGTATTTTGTTAATATAGATTTAATGATAAAATTTAGTTAAGAGAGTAATGAGGAGAGAATTTATGACTCAGTTTAGTAAAGAGTTAGTAATATTTGATTTTGATGGGACATTAGCAGATACTAAAGAAATAGCATATACTGTTTATACAGAAATGGCTAGAAAACATGATATAGAATTAGTGTCAAAAGACGAACTTGAAAGAATTATGACCTTGCCTATTCTAGAAAGGTTAAAGTACTTTAATGTGCCACTGAGGAAAATACCGCGATTAGCAAAAGAGGCCATAAGAAGAATTGAAAACCATATTGATTATGCTCCAATATATCCAAATGTTAAAGATACTTTAGAATATTTAAGAGATGAAAACTATCTTCTTTATGTCGTTTCTTCCAATAGTAAGAAAAATATTAATCATTTCCTAAAAAGCTATAATCTAAATGTCTTTGAGAAAGTCATAGGCAAAGCATCTTTGTTTGGAAAAGCAAAAGTTATAGATAAATTGATAAAGAGAAAAAGAATTGCCAAAGATAAGGCCATATATATTGGAGATGAAGTAAGGGATATAGAAGCATCAAAGCAAGCAGGGGTTGATGTCATTGCTGTCTCTTGGGGTTATGACAGTTATGAGGCGTTAAAAGATGCAAATCCAACGTTTTTAGTAAAAGAAATAAGTGAAATCAAAGAGATAATACAGAAATAACAATCTTAATGGATGTGATATTATGAAAAAACTAATTATTTATGTTTTGTTTATTTTTACTCTGAGTAGTTGTTTTTTCAGGTATGATTTAACTTTGCCAGATACTAATATGAGCGAAGAAGAGACTAAGGAAGTTCTGCTTTTAGAAGGTTACTTGGATTTATCAGACAAGAATACTTTGCTAGAGAATTTTATGAATTTTGAGTATGAGTATGAAATGTATTATGGAGATCAGTTTATTGATGTAGTAAATGTTAATTTCACATTAACAAATGATGGAAGTGGCAGGCAAAACATTAAGCTCATTATAGATGGACAGAGGACAGAGTGGTTCTTTAACAACAATAACCTTATAAAAGGGGAAGTTGAAGGAATGCAAGTGGAGGAAAAGAATCTGGATTTTACATTCAGTGAGTTTTATGGTGTAGCTTTCTATCCATTCATATATTTAAATGAAATTGGTGTTAAAAGTTACTTGCAGGATGAATTTAAGAAAATTAATGGCAAATTTGTTTTGAGAGAAGAAGCCTCGATAAGTAATAGCACTGCAGAAGCATACATAATTCGAGTTGATATGCCGGTCAAGTTAAAAAACATAAAAAATAAAGCTGAAATAAAAATATTAGTTTTGGAATCATCTAAGTTCATTAGTGAGTTTAACTGGAAAAACTATACTCAGGGGAATATTTCTGTGAGTTATAAGGTCAAAAAGTTACAAGTGCAATAGTGTATTTTAGGAGGCAGTATGAAAAGAGAAAAACAAATTACAGAACATGACGCGTTGTTTAAGATGAGATATGGTTTTTACTTACTAGGTGGTTTAATCGTTTTAGCTGCTATTATAGTGTTTTTCTATGAGGCAAATGCCCTTGAGGTAAGCATTATTCAGTCAAGTGAAGAAATACCATATGGATTGCTTGCATCACTAGAAAAAATTGAATTAACTAGAGGAGCTTATATTTATGACCATGGGAGTGATCTATATATAGTAATTTGTGGTGGGAAAGAAAATGAAGAAGAGTTTGGCATATCTATTTTTGGAAATCCAGAGTATACTAAACCAAATGATAATGAGTCAGGCATGATAGATATTTTCCTTAGGGAGAATGTTTCCAATGAATTTGATTTTACAAAAAGTTATTCATATCCTATAGAAGTTATAAGGGTTGCAAAATCAAATAGTAATGATGTAGTTAGTAATGTATTTTTAGGAGAAGAAAGATTAAATGTAGAAAAGTTGGAATAGTTTATGAAAATTAGCAGTAATATTTTTGACACTGCCTTAGTTATTGAAGGTGGCGGTATGAGGTGTAGTTATACTGCTGGAATAGTGACTAAATTATTAGAAGAAGAACTTTTTTTTAATTATGTGACTGGAATTTCAGCAGGTGCTAGTAATGGTGTAAATTATTTATCAAGAGATAAAAAGAGAGTTAGAGAATCCTTTGTTGAGATAGTCAAAGATGATAAGTTTGGAGGATGGATATCTTTCTTAAAAGGAGAAGGATTTTTCAGATCTAAGTATATTTATGAAGAAACACCATTACCAGGCGGGGCACTTGAGTATGACTTTGATACATTTCTTAATAATCCAGCAGAAATAAAAATAGGCTCATTCTTAAGAGATACAGGAGAAATGATTTATTATTCTAAAGAAGATATGAAGAAGCTAAATGATTTAATGAAAATAGTCAGAGCATCTTCATCTTTACCTTTTTTTATGCCACAGACTAAATTCAATGGAAAACATCATTTAGACGGCGGCTTAGGGGGAGGAGTTCCTCTAGATATCGCACTTAGAGATGGATATAAGAAGTTTTTTATTGTATTAAGTAGGCCTAAGGGATTTAGAAAAGAACCTTATAAAAACAAATTGTTGGTAAAAGTATATTATCGAAAATATCCTCAAGTAGCAAGAGCTATCCTCACACGCTATCAGAGGTACAATGATATGCTCGATAAAATAGAGGAGCTTGTTAAACTAGGGATTGCTTACGCAGTATATCCAAAGAGAATGTCAGTTGGATCTAATGAGACAGACTACAATAAACTAGCACAAAATTATGAGTATGGGTACAATCAAGCTAAAGATGATATATATGAATGGAAAGAATTTTTATACAAATAGTTTTAAAAGGATGCAGCCCCATGAAGATGTTTTCATGGGGCTGCTTTAGGAAATGGGAACGATTAATGTGTCTTAATTTGATGAATTCTGAGGATTCCTTGAGTATTAATTGTGTATACATAATATGTATTATCATGTCCATTTATTTGCATTTGTCTAATATGCTTAGATCTGTCTAACGGTATTGCCTCAATAGGGAGTTTTGTTAAATCATATGCAGCGTTATATCTATATTGTTTTCTATTATTCCATATTTGATTTGCAACTAATAGAATATTTCCATCAGCTGAAAGCTGAGGAGGTGGGTTATGTTTACCATACAAAATAGTATCTCTAATATCAGCTACAGGTTTTCCATTTTCACGATTAATAATTTCAAAACCACTATATTCGTCTCCTTCTATGGCTATAATAATGTAATTGTCATTATAATTAATAGAAAAAGAGTGGCTGATATATCCATTATATAAATCCATTTCTTTCATATATGAAAAATATTGGAGTTGAGAAGATATGTGCTTTTCTCCATAGGAATAAATTGTTAGAATGCCACTTTCATCAATAGTGATAAAGTCATTCTCTATAAACTGGGCAACTCTATAAGAATCATTATTGAGATAAAAATCATATCCATAGGATTCAAGCATATCTACTGTTATAGTGCGACCGGTATCGGAGACAAATAATACTTCATCCATGCACTCGTCAATAAGGCTAAAATCAGCTAATCTGTATAACTTATAAATATCGTTTTCCTTATTAGCAACGAAATAATAATTATCAGAAAAGATTGGATTTTCATTTAATCTTAAAATTTTAACATTATTACCATTAAAATCATATAAATATAGATCGTCATGATCATAAAAGACTAGAGAGTTATTAGCACCTGCTGTAAGAAATCGCGCTCCTAGATTAAGCATGATTTCACTTATTTTTTCGTTATGACTGTATATTTCAAAGTATTTATCAGCATTATCATCAAGAGCCTCGATAATAAGATGTTCATCGTCAATAACATCCATATTAACAAATTGAATAACATTTTGTGTTCCATTATAAGCTACATAAGATTTGCTAAATAAGGATGTAGGCGAAGTGCTTGCTTTAGTAATAGTTCCTACAGGGTAAAAGTTTTCATTTGAAGATACATTAATTACAAAAGTTATAGCAAAAGCGGCAATTGCAATAAACGTTGGAACAGCTATAATAATTGACTTTCTTTTTTTACTTGTTTCTTTTGCAGATAGATGGATAAGAATCTTTCTCATAATAACCTGTGGAACATCTTCATTCTTACCTAGATAATCTTGATACAGAGTAAATCCATTTTTTGAAGCAAAGTAATCCAAATTTTTCAATATGAATGTATCAGCATTATTCCAAAATTTAAACTTTTGTATTTTTTTGTATAGATTTGTAAATATCTTAAATGTAACTTCTATAGAGTCATTTTCAGATAAAGTACGTCTTGCAGATAAATATACTAAGCTCAAATAACTTTCTAAAATACCTAGAAATAACTGCTGTTCGCCTCTTTTAATACGAATCAGTGTTTCTTTCATTACAAACCCTCCAGATCTCAATAACTAATTTGATAGTCATCGAATATTAAGTAAATTATATCACTGTCTATAGTTAAATGTCTACTTAATTTTAAAAAATTAATATTTAATTTTTTATTATTACATCTACATTAAATGTGCGATATAATCATTGCTAATGTTTGAAATCTACTTTATTCTAGGCATAGTATGAATTAGTGGAGGAATAGAAACGTGAAAAATAAAAACAAAGACTTTATATCTCTATATAAGCAGATGTACCAGGATAATCCGTGGAAAATGGCTCCTTTTGCTTTTTGGAAAATGAAGGAGTTGTTTGAAGAAGCCACAGTGCATTTTCATGAAGAAACAAGAGCATATATGCCTGTAAGAGATAATCATTTAGTCACTATCATGGCTGAGAATACCCCTACAATAGAAAATGTAGATTACAATAGTTTAGACTGTATAACTATTAGAGAAGATCAGTTTAGTCTCATAAAAGATGAACTAAAGGGGTTTAATAAAGCAGAAATTGAACCTTTATATTATAATTTTACCACTAAATTAGAAAGCACATTAAGTAATGATTATAGTGTTGTAGAGTTTGATTTTAATAATATAGAGCATTATCAGAAGGCAGCAGAAATTATAAATGAAGATTTAGGAAGATTTTTTTCCGACAGAAATATAAAAAAAATGACTAGCTTCTATACATTTGATCCAAAATTATGGTTCTTTATAAGAGATAAAAAGGAAGATGAACTTATAGGTATTTCAGTTTCTACTTTTGAACAAGATGTCAAAGAGGTAGATATCGATTGGATGTATATAAGGACTAGATATCATAAAAAGGGGATTGGGCGTTTTATGATAGAAGAAACTGTTAGGAGGAGCAAAGGAGCTAAGATTATTAGAGTTAGCGGAAAAAATGAGTTTTACAAAAAATGTGGATTTGCACCAAGAGGCATTTGGGTATGGCTTGCAAAACCAGATTACTCTCTTTATGCACCTGCAATACAACCAAATATTACTGAATAAGACCGCAAATAGTGCGGTCTCTTTTATGAGTAAATTGTTATATAACTTTAAAGTGAAAACTAAAGTATATAAGCAGGTAAATTGAGTTATTCATAGAATAAATACATATTGTATATTTTAAGGCTTACAGGTTCTTAATGATGACATTGTTGACTGTTGTTTTACAAATATATTATGCAAGGGAGATGCAAATGAAATTTAATATGTCTAAAGAGCTACATTGGCGATTTTCAGAAAACTTATGGAATTTAAGTAACATTGATAACTACCGGAGTATTATTTCACCAAAATTGATTTTTCCCACAAAAGAAGCAGATTCTAATAAAATAAGTGTACAAGAGGCACAAATAATTTATATATCTCTTCTAAATCAAACAAACTACTATTACTCTTTGGAGGCTCCGACAAAGCATCTATATGTGAGAGATGGAAAAATTCCGCGCATAGGTAATATAGATTTGAGCTTATATACATTAATGCTTGAAAAGGATATAAAATCAGGCGTAGAAAAAGGCAAGTTTATACTAGAGAAAAATGTTGAGTTTAAAAGTGGCCAACCTGATTACAAAAAATTTATGAATGATATAGAAAAGCTATTAGTTGAAGGGATTGATGGTGCATGGATCCATTTATTGAATGATGCAAATTCTGGAGATATAAATCATTTATTTAGAAAGTTTATTGCTTCGTTCACGCATTTACATCAACACAAAGTAATTGACTTAGAAGATCTAAATAGCAATATATCAATAGACTTTTTCGTTAATATTCAAGATAAAAAATGCGCATTGCTTAAAAGATTTGAAGTAGATAAATATAAAAAAAATAGCCAGGTATATGTTAATAATTTCTTTGATATTTCGTATGAGGTCATAAACGAGAAAATTAATATAAAAGAAAGTAATGGTTGGACTGTTTTTTAGAAGTATTGAGCTTTGGGATTTATCCCAAAGCTCTTTTGACATGAAGTACTCTTGCTAAGTGCTACAGAGACTTACTGACGATGGCGTAAAGTTTACTCTCTTATTACTAAAGTGACAATATTTTAGTATAATGATTGCAAGTATATATAAGTAGTTGATTATAAAGATACTGGAAAGAAGCAAATAACTAAAACTCATACCCCAAGACATATTATTAAGTAAAGTGAGGTTAGTGTTATGCCAGCTAACAGAGTTATAGCAGGAGACTATAATAAGAAGAAAGTTGTTCCTAAGCAAAACAGTGTCGAGATATCCATTGGTATTTTTGATGCGCTTGAACTAAATAGTAGCAACGTGGAGAAGTTTGAGGTGATTACTGATGTTCATAGAGATTGTGCATATAGTAACATTACAAGAGGATTAGTGACAGAAGAACTATTAGAACCTATTAAGAAGATTTCTGGTGATATTTCAGTTAAAAATAGAAATCGCAACATAATTTTAGTTAAGTTTTATGACGGAAAGAATAGCCTATTAGATGTTGACAAAAAAATATATCAACTAGTTTCTAAATCATGTATTGAACATAAAACTAGGGGTACTGAAAATGATATTGTAGCCATGTCAAAAAAGGCTGAGTATGATAAGCCAGGAATGAATATATTCGCACTACTACTGATTATGATACTTATAGTAATAGGTGCAGCAGCTTTATTTAGTATGGATACTAGTCACCAGGGAACGATAATATCAGTAGATCAAGAGACAGTTGAAGAAAGAATTACAAATGAAAGTGTGAAGAACACTTTATCTGAAAAAATTGATTCTGAAAAGGAAAGAACTAATCTCATTTTGGCAATAGAAAGTATTGGGATAGATGTGAATGAGATTAAGAACTTTATTAATATAAGTAGTAACCCAGAGGTTACATATAGGTTTAATTATAATGGAGACAGTTATAATGTTCTTTCTAGAAATGAAGTAATACGATATATAAATCGCAATTTTGGTGGAAGGATAGGGATACTTAATCTTTATGAACAAGGTTATGAGCCGATTACGTATGATAAACTTTTAGTGGGTTCTGTTGATAGAATTGCATTGTCTATTCTATCCGAGGAGTTTGTTAAATTGCATCTTACAACACCAACACAAGCTGGTTTTAATAGCTCAACTGACTATATTGACGTCAGATGTGATAATGTCTATTATGTGGCATCATCAGTAAATGACATAGATGGATTTGGTATTTCTACTAAAAAGGATTATTATATAGAATTCAAAAAAGATGAAGGGCGTTTCAAGATTATCCATGCTGAGATCAATGGACAGATTATCACAAGCAAAGAAGATATTGACCTTGCACAAATTAGGCAAAAATCAGGCGGTAGATTAACAGATGAAACGATAATTTTAGAGTATAATGAAGTTGGAGATTATGGAATCATAGTAGGTAAAGAGGTTATATATTACATCCCCATTGGTCAGTATGAGGTAAAAACTATGACTCCAAAAGAGACTCTGTACCAATTAAAGGTACATAGCTTTGATAATTCAGAGGAGTATAATATTATTGTTTCTATTAGCCTAGCAGATATTGAAGCGAGTGCTATTATTGATATTCACGAGGAAAGCTATATAGCAATTACAGAAAATTCTAAGTTTATGCTAACACCAATTAGCTAGAAGCTATAATGAGAAGACCTTATAAAAACCCCAAACACTAAAAGTAAGAAGTGTTTGGGGTTATATTGTTTATTACTTAAGCATTTGGGATTGGAACTTCTTCATCCATAGGGCATACATATTTATTGTCACCCATTACTTGAGTGAATTCTTTCTTTGCTTCTGTTATTATTTCAGGATTATCAATTGCTTTAAGCCCTGCGACGGCCATAACTTTTGCTGCATAAAGCATTCCTTTTAGACCAATTGAATGACCAGATGACGCTGTTACTTGCCAGCTATGTCCTGGTGCTGCTAAGTTTTTACAAGCTGTGGTGAACATTACTCCTGGTGCAATATGTTATACATCTCCTACATCTGTAGAACCGTATCCATGAGCACTCTTAATGGCAGATACTTTAGTAGCTAACTGCCCTTCCTTCTCTATTTGATCTTGAAATTTCTTATAATTTGGACTTACATCATTAAGTTCTTTTGCAAACTTAACCTCATCATCAGTCCACTGTGGCAAATCAACTTCTTGCATAGTATTGTAAATCAAATTAACAAGCACCTTGTTTTGCTGAGTATTATAACAACCACCTAAAAACTCTATTTCGACTTCCGTCTCAGTCGACATTGCAGCACCCTTTGCAATCTTAATTAGTCTTTCATAGGTGTCTTCTATTGCATCTCTAGATAAAGCACGTACATAGTACCACACAGAAGCATAATCAGGAACAATATTTGGAGCTCTTCCACCATCTGTAATCACATAATGAATTCTTACGTCATCAGTTACATGCTCTCTTAAATAGTTAGCTCCTACATTAAGCTGTTCTACTGCGTCAAGAGCACTTCTTCCATTATGCGGGTCGCCTCCAGCATGTGCAGTAACTCCGTGAAACTTAAAAATAACACTATTAAGAGCTGTCATCTTGCCAGTTGTAACAGAATGTTCACTACCTGGGTGGAAAGCCATTGAAAAATCGATTTCTTTAAAAGCTCCACCTCTGGCCATAAAGCCTTTCCCTGTTAAGACTTCCTCTGCTGGACAGCCATAGAAGATAACTGTTCCTTCTTGGCCACTCTCTTCTAAGGCCTTCTTTAGAGCAATAGCAGCACCTACATGAGCAACTCCCAAAAGGTTATGGCCACAAGCTTGACCAGGAGCTCCTGCTTTTATAGGAATTTTTTCAGTTGTGATCTTTTGGCTCATATTGCCAAGCGCATCATATTCTCCTAGAAGCCCTATTACAGGTTTTCCATTTCCCCAGGATGCTTTTATGGCTGTTGGCATTCCAACATAGTTTTCTTCAACATCAAAGCCATGGCTTTCTAAATACTCTGCAGTCCATTTAGCAGCTTTGTATTCTTCGTATGCTATTTCAGGATGCTCCCATATTTTTAATGCTAAATCCTCTAGTCCCTTTGCATTCTCATCAATAAAGCTAAGTGCATGTGTTTTTGTCATTAAAAGATCTCCTCTCAGATAAATCTGTATTTTTACTAACTACAATTAAAAGGGTGCATCAAAACACTAAGTTTGTCAACTACGTTAATGTGTTGATTTGTTGTAGTTACGACAAATTTATGTGTACCAACAAATATATTTAGAATATAAAATATTTCGCTTGATATAAAGGAATTTAAATCCTAGATTGCAAGAATAAGTTAGCCACTATAATAAATAATCATATTCTCTCAGTTTAAAGAGGGAGAGGTGATAGATCTAGTTTTCTAACCTCTTTCATAAAAACATTGTATGCTGTGTCATAGC
>Ga0334892_1002534_pt1 | contig 12877 bp, 12 predicted proteins | sample GraSluR3_MG_4_FD_207213 | JGI IMG/M metagenome (GOLD analysis project Ga0334892, IMG submission 207213) | Sludge microbial communities from methane-producing bioreactor in Wageningen University, Netherlands - Granular Sludge_15_04-R3 | ecosystem: Engineered > Bioreactor > Anaerobic >...
GCGAGGGATCTTCCGCTAATCCACGTGATTATCCAGCATATCATATTATCTCCACAAGATCTCCATTAACAATTGTTATCCCATAAAAGGGTTTCTGAAGGCGGCGGATATGACTGCGGTGATGAAGCTGGTCAAGATCCATAGCCTCGACCTCCCTGGCATGAGCTCCGGTGAGCGACGAGATGCCGGCAATTATTGCTTATACCGGCAGTTACTTCATCACCTTCAGTAGTGAAGGGGTTCGCACGTGCCGGGGTGACCGAACGGCTAGGTGCGCGGCTGCAGACCGCGACAATCGGGTTCGACTCCCGACCCCGGCCTTATGATCGTCTCCAACACCATGACCGGCGAAAAGGAAGCCTTGAGGCCTCTTCACGGGGGCCGGATCAACATCTTCGTCTGCGGCCCTACGGTCTATGACGACGCCCACATCGGGCACGCCCGGACCTATATAGCCTTCGACGTGGTCGCCCGGTATCTCAAGGCGAGGGGCTACAGCGTATTTTACCTTCAGAACATAACCGACGTCGATGATAAGATTATTGTGAGGGCAAAAAAGCTCGGGGTCGATCCAGCCACTTTGGCCCGGAGGTTCGAGAGGAGATACCTCGAAGATATGAAGGCCCTCGGGGTCGAGAACGTCAACCTCTACGCCCGGGCGACGGAGCACATCCCCGAGATCATCAGCCAGATCGAGCGGCTGATGGCGAGGGGCTTCGCCTATGAGACGGAGAGCGGGGTCTACTTCGACGAGTCCAAGTTCGAGGAGTTTGGAAAGCTCTCCCATAAGGGCATGGAGGATCCGGACAGGCACAGGATAGAGCCTGATCCGACCAAGAGGAACCGCGGCGACTTCACCCTCTGGAAGAAGCGAAGAAACGAAGACGGGATAAGCTGGCAATCCCCCTGGGGTGAGGGCCGGCCCGGCTGGCATATCGAGGATACCGCCATAACAGAGACTTACTTCGGACCCCAGTACGACATCCATGGAGGGGCTATCGATCTGATATTTCCCCACCATGAGGCCGAGATAGCCCAGATGGAGGCGGTATCGGGGAAGGCACCCATGGTGAGCTGCTGGATGCATACCGGATTTTTGAATGTAAAGGGCGAGAAGATGTCCAAGTCCCTGGGAAACTTCATCACCATCCGAGAGCTACTCAAAACTTGGGAGCCGGATGTCTTCCGGCTGGCCGTCCTCTCGGCCCATTACCGCACCCCCATCGACTTCTCCGAAGGCGTCCTCGATCAGTCCCGCCGGAGCCTGGAGAGGATCCGCAAGCTGGTGTCGGCCATAGATACAAGGCTAGAGGCTGAGGGCGATGACCTCCCTTCCTCGAAGGAAGATGAGGCGCTGGAAAGGGCAAGAACGGAGTTCTTTGAGGCGATGGACGACGACTTCAACACCCCCAACGCCCTCCGGGCGGTCTTCGGGCTGGTAAGGGACCTCAACCGCCGGATGGGCGACGGAGATTTATCCACCGAAAGGCTCCGGGCTACCGGGGAGATGCTGGCGGAGTTCGGGGAGATCTTGGGGTTGGACCTCTCCGCGGAGGGATCTCGGGAGAAGGAGGAAGATAAACTGATGGATGGGCTTATCGACCTCCTCCGGGAAGTCCGCCAGAGGCTGCGAGAGAAGAAGGAGTGGGAGCTCGCCGACGAGATAAGAGGAAGGCTCCTCGATCTCGGGATCGTCCTGGAAGATAAAAACCCAGGCGTGAACCGAACCTATAAGGGGGTTGAACCACCTTCGGAAAGCCCGTTGGGGAAAACCCTTAAATCCCAAAATAACGATTGTGAACCGGTGAGATAGAATGAGGGATCGTCTTTGTTGATGAAGGAGAGATCGAACGGTCTTTTAAGAAGAAGGTTGAGCCCCTGCCACCGTCGGCAAAGCTCGTCTTGAAGGTCATGGAGTCTCGGGCCCTTCTAACCCAGAAGGATATCGTGAACAGGACATATCTTCCGGCAAGAACGGTCAGATATGCCCTGAACCGGCTTGAAAAGGAGAAGCTGCTCTTGAAGCATTTCTATTTCCGGGATGCGCGCCAAAGCCTCTATCAGCTCAATGTCCAAGCCCAGTAGATGGTGTAGGATCGACCTCAAGTTCCAGGCTAAAAAGTATTTTTTTATGCATTTTATACAATTACCACACCTTAAGGTCGATCCCCTCCCCGTCCTCAGTTGGTGATCCCCCTCGCTACGGTTCGGCCCATGTGGAAGCACCTCTCCAGAGCCTTTGGGTCTGGCTCTTGGACGACGCTGAGGCCAGGCTCGACCACGTTCATGCCGAAAGACTTCATCCTTTTGATGAGGGTCGGAACACCCGCGTCGCTCCAGCCGTAAGAGCCGAAGGCGAGCCCAACTTTGCCCTTCAAGTCTACCGATGCCAGCTTTTCAAGGACCGGGTCCATCGCTTTGTTCAGTTTCGCGTTATAGGTAGACCCCCCCAGAAGTATGGCCAAGGCCCCGTCGACGTCCTCAGGTATGATCGCGTCATAGGCGTCCTTCAGGACCACGTCAACCCCGTCGATCGTCCTCGCACCCTCAGCTATCGTCTCTGCCATCTTCTTGGTTCGGCCAAGGCCGCTTGCGTAGATTATTGCAATTTTCGCCAAGATAATCACCCATTATAAGTTGGCCGTATGTTATAACTAGTTTATTGGTCAAGAGCAGGTTCAGTCTCAAAGAGCTTCCTTAAGAGAATCATATGGGCATATTGATAGCTTGATAGTTATGCTATTACGGTCTATCGGGCTAACAGAACGGCGGTTGCTCCGCCAATTTGACCGATCATTCGAAAAATCAGTAGTGCATTAACTCAATAAAATAATGATTTAATGGCGGATCATAATTTTCGACTTCATCTCACCTACCCTTTTGAGTGGAAAGCTTGAGGCGTTCAAGGACCAACAGTCTGGCTGTAACGACTTTATGATCGCCGGAAATCAGAATGACAATGTGATGGATAGCTCCCTATCGCCCCAGAAGCAGGACTGAGGGCAGGCATTTCCATCATTAAGTCCGATTATCACTATATTGAAGTTACCCGCATCAAAGCTCGAAGATCTCATTGGACTATTCCTTCCCAGGACATCCTCCTTCTATCCAGGCCCCATATTCTGGTTCTGTTATGTTCTCTGATGGATCATCACAACGGGTAACGTATCCACACCATCTGTGAAACTTCTTGTCTGAACCGAATACCTGCTCCTGACACCAGACCTTCAGGCCGCACCCTTCCGAGAGGCTCAGCTCTTTAAGCATTTCCTCTTCTGAGGCACCTTTGGATAGAAGGGCTTTGAACTGTTTCTGAGTCTCTTCAATTTTCATAGTGGAAAGTCTATCTCATTTTATTTTAAAGTTTTCCTGAGTCCATCATTTTACATACTCCTTATCGAGATCATTGATAGATATTTATCCATTGGAGGTTTGAGAGAAGGGCGTATGTTGTCCGATGCTAAATCCATCAAGATATCCGATTCCTCCATGCAACAAGAAGTACGTTTTATCAGTAAAATTTTGCCCATCACATTTATCTTCAGACCTTCTCTGGTTAGAGCAGATCTCCGTCCATCTACGAAGGGGGATTTCGAATAGCAGCACCATGAGAATGGTCATGGATTTAATATATAATAAATATTAGGTCTTTGATATCGATTTCGATGTTGCGTTGATTTGGAATCATTGCACTAGATAACGATCTCTTCTTAGCATCCCTTACCGCCTTAATTGATGAAGGCTACCCGACGCCCTCCAGGGCCCTTCTGACCAGGAGCTGAAGCAACACCGCTATGTCCTCCGTGGTGAAGATATGCGCCAGACTCCGGTCGAATAGGATGGTGGCGTGGGACGGTATCTCCTCATCACCTTCCCAAAATACGATTCTGATAGTCCCTTCGGGGAAAGGGGAGATCTCCACGCCAACGTCGCCACATTCTACAGTTCTGCCGCCGAACCGATGGAGCAGGTTTCGGATCAGTCCCTCGGGGTTTCGGTCAAAGCCTCCGACCAGAGGTTTGATGACGGTCTCCTCGAAGGCGGGGAGAAAAGATATCCCTCCTTCGATCTCTCGAAACGAGATCCATTCCTCCTTCTCGACGGGCCTCTCCTTCCGGATGCCGATGAGGTAGTGGAGGACGAGGAGGGAGACGTCGTCTCTGAGGGGAACACTCAGAGCTGAAGATATCGTTCTCTCTTTCGGGTTCACCTGATAGACGTCGGTAAGAAAGGGGACGGCTGCTTCAAAGGCCGAGGGCGCTTCTTCCAGTTCTTTCCATGCCCTCTCCATGGCGATCTCATATCCCATGAACATACACCGGTCTATCCCGCTTCGAGGTCGTCTCCAAACTCAGGGGCCCCCTCATCCCGCCGGATCTCCCCCGACCTCAAGCCATCTCTCCCCTGAAGGACCCACCTCCTTCTTCCATATAGGAGCCCTCCTCTTCAACTCCTCGATGATGTATCTGCATCCATCGAAGGCCTCTTTCCTGTGGGCTGCAGAGCAGGCGACGATGACGATCTCATCCCCTATATGGAGGTGACCGGAGCGGTGGATCACGACGGCCTCCAGGAGCCCGAACCTCGCCAGCGCCTCTTCCCTGATGGCCAGAAGCTCCTCCTCGGCCGCCTCTTTATACGTCTCGAGATGGAGGCTCTCTATGCCGTCGTCCCTGACGGTCCCGATGAAGGCGACGACAGCCCCCGCATCATCTCTTTTGACGGCCTCGATCGCCTCATCCATCGAGAACCCCTCCTCGGCGATCAAGATATTCCGGCCAGGAGGAGAGGGATCCTCGCCGGTCATCCTCCCGCCACCGGTGGGAGGATCGCCACCTCGTCCCCCTCTTCCAGGACCGTTGCCAGCCCCTCCAGGGAGTCGATCCGCTCGCGGTTCCTCAAGATTATGACGTACTCCCTCACCCGGCCGTCCTCCTCGAAGATGGCGGGACCGAGCCCCTGATGGGACGAAACGAGGATCTCCAGGAGATCTCCCACCGTCGACCCATCTCTCAGGTCCAGATCCTTCTCCTTTCCCAGGATCTCCCTGAAGCTGGCGAAGGCCCTGACATGAACCAACATCTTTCTCCTCCAAGATATCCGCTACCAAGACTGACATCGACTGATGCCGACTGCTATCGACAGATCCCGATCAGCCTGCTTATCCCGTCGCTGGTCACCATTCCCAGAACCTTTCCCTCTCCGTTCAGGACGGGGAGGGCTGATATATCGTGGTCCTTCATCCTTCTCGCGGCCAGCTCGAGGGGGTCGTCCTCCAGGATGGTCATCACCTGATGGGTCATGATCTCCCGCAGCCGGGTGTACTTCATGGCCACCGCCTTTGAGATGTCCCAGGCGGTCACGATCCCCGCAAGCCTTCCGTCCTCTGAGATCACCGGGAGATGGGTAACCTCCTCTTCCATCATCAATCTGGCGGCATCCTCTATGCTTGCCCCAAGGCCGATGGTCACCACCCCCCGGTCCATGACGTCCCCTACTGAGCTATGGGATAAGAAGTCGCTCAGGATGTAGTTCATCTGCCCCGCCTCCAGGAGGAAGGCGTCGTGGCCGTAGTTCGACCTGATCTCGCAGTGGGTCACATCCAGATCATTGGAGGCCAGGGCCTCTGCTATCTCCCGAGACTGATAGGGGGGATAGAGCCAGTCGGAGCTGATGGAGATGACGAGAAACTTGGCCTTCGCCCCCCGGAAGGCCTCAGCGAGGGTCCCCCCCCCGGCGAGGTCGAAGTAGTCTATCGCCTTGGTGATGTAGAGGTAGGAGTTGGCGTCGAACCTCTTGACGAAGTTGTCTCCATGATAGCGCAGGTAGCTCTCCACCTGAAAGTCCAGGTCCATCTGGAAGCTGTACTCGGTCTTCTCCTGGAGGCGCCGGCCGAACTTCTCGTGCATCGACTGGTCGCTCAGATACGTTATATGGCCGACCATCCTCGCCAGGGAGAGCCCCCGGGCCGGCGGAGCTCTGCCGTAGTAATCTCCCCCGTTCCAGTCGGGATCGGAGGTGATCGCCCTCCTCCCCACCTCGTTGAAGGCGATCTGCTGGGGGGAAGAGTAGCCGCTCGTGGCTATCGCCACCGCCATCCGGACCATCTCGGGGTGGGATACGGACCACTGGAGGACCTGCATCCCTCCGAAGGACCCCCCCACCACGGCAAAGAGCCTTTCGACTCCGAGGTGAAGCAGGAGCCTCTTCTGGACCTCGACCATATCCCTGACGGTGATGACGGGAAGATCGAGGCCGTAGGGCCTCCCGGTCTTCGGATTCGTCGAGGAGGGGCCCGTAGTCCCCTTGCACCCGGCGAGGACGTTGGAGCAGATGACGAAGTATCTGCGGGTGTCGAGCCCCTTCCCCGGTCCTATGACGGCGTCCCACCACCCCGGCTTCTCCTCCCCGTCTCTATAACCGGCGGCGTGGGCGTCCCCGGAGAGGGCGTGGCAGACGAGGATGGCGTTGCTCTTATCCCGGTTCAGCTGCCCATAGGTCTCGTAGGCGACCTCAACTCCGGTGAGCCGGTCGCCGTGCTCCAGGGGGACCTCTCCGGGGATTCGATAGATCTGGGTCCGGACGAGCCCCACCGATTCTCTCTTCATTCCACCGCCCTGGCGAGCGCCTGATCCAGGTCTGCTATGATGTCTTCGACGTCTTCGATCCCCACCGAGAGGCGGATGAAGTCGGGGGTGACCCCGCAGGCGAGCTGCTCCTCGGAGGTAAGCTGCTGGTGGGTCGTGGAGGCGGGATGGATCACCAGGCTCTTACTGTCGCCGATGTTGGCGAGGTGCGAGAAGAGCTCGACGGACTCGATGAACCTCTTGCCCGCCTCCATCCCCCCCTCGATCCCGAAGCCGAGGATGGCGCCGTACCTCCCCCCCAGGTATCTCCTGGCGAGGTCGTGGCTCGGATGATCTTCTAGCCCCGGATAGTTGACCCATGTTACGGCGGGATGATCCTTCAGGTGTTCCGCCACCAACATGGCGTTCTCCGAGTGCCTCTCGACCCTGAGGGCGAGGGTCTCCAGCCCCTGGAGGGAGAGGAAGGCGTTGAAGGGGCTGAGGCAGGGGCCCAGGTCCCGGAGGAGCTGGACCCGGACCTTGATGATGAAGGCGACGTTCCCAAGGCCGGGAAGGCTCCCGAAGGTCTCCCAGAACCGCAGGCCGTGGTAGCTGGGGTCGGGGTCGGTGAACGCCGGAAACTTCCCCCTCGACCAGTCGAACCTCCCCGAGTCGACTATGACGCCGCCGATGGAGTTTCCGTGGCCGTTGATGAACTTCGTCGCCGAGAGGGCGACTATGTCGGCTCCGTAGTCGATGGGCCGTGTTAACCCCACTGCGGCGGTGTTGTCGACGACGAAGGGGATCTCTGAACGATGGGCGATCTCTCCGATCTTCTCAAAGTCGGAGACATCCAGCTTCGGATTTCCGATCGACTCGGCGTAAACAGCCCTGGCCTTATCCGTTATGGCATCCTCGAACTTCCCCGGATCGGTGGAGTCGACGAACCTCACCCTCCTGCCCAGCTTCGGAAAGGTGTAGTTGAAGAGCTGATAGGTCCCGCCGTAGAGGTTGTCGGCGGAGACGATCTCGTCTCCCACCTCGGTTATGGCCAGGAGAGCTAGGGAGATCGCCGACATCCCGGAGGAGACGGCCAGCGCTCCGGTACCGCCCTCCAGGGCTGCGATCCGCCTCTCGAAGACGTCGCAGGTGGGGTTCATCATCCGGGAGTAGATGTTGCCAAACTCCTTTAAGGCGAATAAGTTGGCCGCGTGATCTGCGCTCTTGAATACATACGAGGAGGTCTGGTAGATGGGCACCGCCCTCGCCCCCGTCGTCGGATCAGGATCTTCCTGGCCAGCGTGGACGGCCAGCGTTCCTATCCCCAATTTCCTATCACTCATCTCATCTCTCCTTCAGCTGATCTTCAAACCGTATCCTTCGGCGATCTCCAGAAACGACCCTGCCGTGTAGTCCACCTGGTCAGAAGTGAGGCCGTAGGTGTTCAGCTTCCAGACCCTGGTGGCGCCGGCAAATTCGCCAATGATCCCCCTCTCCTTCAGCTCGTCGCTGAGGAAGTAGCCCCGCCTCTTGTGGGTCTTTGCCACCCGGTCGAAAGACTCGGTGGTGTCGACCTTGGAGAGGGTGTGCCTCCTGGGAAGCTCGCTCAAAACCCGCGTCCCCTCGATCCGGGAGAGCTCCCTGAGGAATCGGTTCGACTTCGCCACCTCCTCCTCCCAGGCCGCCGTCCTCGCCTTCACCCTGGGAAAGGAGGCGATCATGGAGATGAGGGTCCCCCCCATGAGGGTGCATCCCATATTCTCCACCTCCTTGATCCCGAACCTCTTTCCGGTGACGTCGCCGGTCATCTCCGTCGTCCGAAAGACCCTCTCGGCCCACTCCTCGGTGGTGGCGAGGACCCCGGAGGGGGCCACCGCAGCCATGCTCTTATGGCCTGAGCCGACGACGAAGTCCGCCCCGATCTCCTTGCCGTCGACGGGCATCACCCCCACGGTGTAGGCTCCGTTGTAGAGGAAGGGTATCCCGTAATCCTTTGCCACCTTCCCGATGCCCCGGACTTCGTGTTCGTTTCCGAACTGGTAGTCGAAGTGGTCGATCATCATCAGTCTGGGAAGGGCCCCCGTCTCAGCCTTTACCTTCTCGATCTTCTCGGCCACGGCCTCGGCGGTCACCTTATTATCCTCGTCGAGGGGCACCTCCCGGACTACCCCTCCCGCGACCTCGACGGCGAGAAACTCGGTGTAGTGGGCGAGGGAGGATACGATGACCGAGTCCCCCTTCTCCAGGAGGGACTGGGTCACCGCCTGAAAGCCCCGCCTCGCACCGGGGACGACCCTGGCCACGTCCATGGAGAGAAACTCCGCCAGCTCCGCGTGGAACGCCTCCACCGGAGGGCGGCCGATCTTGTCGAGGCGGAAGGGCTTTCGGCAGTGGTCGCAGGTGGAGTAGCCGTCACCGTAGGATATGATCGCCTTCCTGGCCTCGGGGGTGAGCCTGCCTGCCGCCTGGATCGGGTTGATGTTTATGTAATCCTCTTCGCGGCTACGAACCTCTATCCCGTCGCAGACCCGCCCCGAGGGCGGCTCGCCGCCGCCATCCTCGATCTCGTCTACGATCCCCCGGACCCTCGCCAGAGCCTCGGAAAACTCCCTCTCCTCGCCTTCGTCGAGGCCGGTGGGGAGGGACCGTCTGAAGATCTCCCTGACATCTTCCAGGGCGAAGAGGGCCTCGTAAGTCTTCTGTATTCTGGAGCTTCTGGAAACGTTCATCTCGTCTTCCTCTCAAGCCGAGGGTGAGAATCGAACTCACGTAGATCCGGTCTGCAGCCGAATGCATAGCCACTCTGCCACCTCGGCCCTCAGTTCACAATCGTGAACATGGCGATAACGATTGTTATCTATATAAACTTAGCGATCCCGGTGACCGATGGAATGGGTGGGATGGGCGATGGCCGGGGAAGCTCTATCCTGATATCATCCCGACGGATCCATCGCCGCCTCGAAGAATACTGGCCAGAAGGGGTCCTGCTCCGGGATCTCCAGGGGGACCGTCCTCCCGTCCGACCTCTTCATCACCCTCTCCCCGGGATCGGCGGTGACGGTCCCCACCACCGAGGCCCTTATTCCGGCAGAATGAAGCCTCCTGATGATCTCTTCCGAAGAACGCGGCTTTGCCGTGATGATGAGGGAGCCCTCGGCGATGGCGGCCACCGGATCTATACCGAAGAATTCGCAGACCATCTTCACCTCCTCGGGGTAGACGAAGGAGGCCTCGTCGACTATCATACCGACACAGCTTGCGTTCGCCACCTCGAAGAGCCCCCCGATGACCCCGCCCTCGGTGGCGTCGTGCATCGATGTGACACCCCCCGCCTCCACCGCCACCTGGGCATCCTTCACCACCGTCATCTTCCTCGTCAGGGCCTTCGCCCTCTCGACGAGCTCTGGCGGATGGATCTTCAGGAGGTGCTCCTCCCTCACCGTCGCCAGGATCCCCGCCGCCTCTATCGCCGGCCCCTTGGTGAGGATCACATCGTCTCCGGGCCTCGCCCCTCTGGGGGTGACATATTCGTCCTTATCCGCCACCGCGAAGACGGTGACCCCGCCGACGAGGGGGGCGGCGAGCCCTGGATAGCGGCCGGTATGCCCCCCGACTATGGCGATGCCGAGCTCCAGGGCCGCCTCGTGGATGGCGTCTACTATCGTCTCGAGGTCGGCGTCGGAGGTCTCCGGGGGGAGGAGGAGGGTGTAGGTCATGTACCTCGGCCTCACCCCCATCACCGCCACGTCGCTGGCGCCTATGTGGACCGTATACCAGCCGAAGATCTCCAGGGGCTGGCCCGGGATCGCGAGGATCGGATCCTCGGCGACGATCAGGACCTTTCCATCCCCCAGGTCCACCACCCCCGCATCGACCCCGGTGAAGGGGGGGACGATCACCGAGCCGTCGGGGGCCCCGAGCCTGCCCAGAACGGTGGCGGAGAAGGTCTCTAGGTCTATCTTTCCTATCCTCGGCTCAGGGGGAGGCATGATAGGACCTCGCAATATCGCAGACCTCTCCTGCGACCTCCAGGGGGTCTCTTCCGATGAGGACCGTCACCGGCTCTTTTCCCACCGCCCCGGTCTCGTAGAATAGCCTGGGGATCCGGCCTCCGGCAGCCTCTATCGCCTCCGAGACCTTCCAGGGCATGGAGCAGCCCTCCCTCTCTTTAATCTCGTCCGGCTCCTTCCTCCTGTCGATGACGCTATAGGTCCAGCCCTTCTCCCCGGCATACCCCTCCAGCCACCGGGCGAGCCTGGGGCTGCTCGCGAAGTTCACCCCGGCCCGATAGGCGGGGTCCCTCTTCATAACCTCGAGGATCAGCCTCGCCATATGGCTGGAGGCTCCAAACCGGGGCCTTCCGGCGGCGTGGGGCATCCCCCTCACCACCGTGATCCTCCCTTCCACCGCCAGGACGTCCTCCGGGGACCTCGGATTCGACCTCGCGTAGACTAGGTTGGACCTCACCTCCGGGATCAGGGGTGAAAACTCTTTGCAGCTCTCGATCTCCTCGAGGGCGAGGAGGAAATTCCCGTACATCACTATATCCTCATTGAAAGCCATTAATACTCCACCGAGATGTGCCATCGAATTTGAAAGATCGAAAAAATGGACGCCTCTGGGGATCCAGAGGCCAGTTGTAATCAGCTATCAAGGTTATGCTGAAGCGGCACCGGCTGAGCAGCCGCATCCAACACAATCGCAGTCAACGCAGTCACACTTGCCGCAATCACATGTGCCGCAGCGGCAGTCCCCACAGTAGCATGGGCTACAGTTGCATCCAACACAATCGCAGTCGGAGCAATCTGCGGGATTCTGGCAGCTGCATCCGTTTCCGCAGGAGCCTAGGGCCCCGAGAGGGAGCAGCACAAGAATGAGGGCTCCCGCCAACAGCAGTCTGATTCGGTTCATTCAACTAACCCCTTTTTATCCTGGCTTGCGATTCACAATCGCAAACCACAAGCAAGTAACAATTGTTATTATATATGGTTTTTGGTCGGTCCCACCGCAACGCCTATATAATTGCCCGGCCCTAACCGGGCGTAACGATTGTTATCCGATTTGCCATCGATGGGCAATCGACCTCCGTGGAGTGGGGGTGGATTCAGATGCCTTGGCGAGAGACGGATGATCGAGGTCTGCGGCTCCGAATGGCGGCGTCATCGAATCCGACGATTCGGGCCGCCGGACCACAAATGAGGTGAAAGGTATGAGAGGTCTGAAATTTTCCTTCAAGGCGCTAGTTTCGTTGGGCATTATTATAGCAGCCGCCATGACATGCCAGGGGGCGGAGACTCCAGAAGAGCTTGATAGCGACGCCATCGAGATCGGGGAGATATTCGACGAGATAACCGCCTTTGAGGGAGAGAAGGTGGTGGTCGAGGGTAAGATCGTTAACGAATGCCCAGCAGGATGCTTCTTCGTCGTCCAAGACGATACAGGCAGCATCTTCGTGGACATCTTCCCCAGCAACTTCGTCATCCCTCAGAAGGTAGGAAAGATTGCCCGGGTCTACGGGAAGGTCTCTACAAGGGACGGTGATCCCTACATAATCGGCGAGATCGTCAAGGTGGACGGAGAGGTCTACAGATGAACTTTTTCACCCTCGCGGTGAAGAACCTGATGCGACGTCGGGGAAGAACGGTATTGACGGTTCTTGGGGTGGCGATATCTATCTCCGTCCTCTTCAGCCTCCTCGCCATAAACACCGGCTATGAGAAGGAGATGAACAAGGAGATGAAAAGCCTCGGAGCCCACATCCTGGCGGTTCCCAAAGGCTGCCCCTACGAGGCCGCTTCCCTGGTGGTACACGGGGGAGTAATACCGAAATACCTCTCCGAACGGGATCTACAGAACGTCAGCAGGATCGAAGGCATTGATATCGCATCACCCCTGCTGATGCACCAGGGCTATTCGAAGGATGAAGTGACCGGAAAGAGCGTGGCCCACATAGTTTACGGTATAAAGATGGAGGAGATGAGAAAGCTCAAGCCCTGGTGGAAGGTGGAGGGGAGATTCTTCAACGATGACGAGACCAGGGTGATGATCGTCGGGAGAGGGCTGGCTAAGTACCACAACCTGACGGTGGGGCAGGTCCTCCCCTTCGGCCCGGAGAGGGATGGATTCACCATCGTAGGAATTCTGGAAGAGACCGGTGACCAGGACGACCAGTTCCACTTCCTGCCCCTCTCCGAGGCCCAACGCCTCTCCAGGAAGGAGGGGAAGATCACCACCATAGCCGTCAAGGTCGACGACTTGAGCAGGATCTCGGAGATCTCAGCGGAGATGGAGAGGATCCCGGACATCCAGGT
>Ga0334892_1002535_pt1 | contig 12871 bp, 12 predicted proteins | sample GraSluR3_MG_4_FD_207213 | JGI IMG/M metagenome (GOLD analysis project Ga0334892, IMG submission 207213) | Sludge microbial communities from methane-producing bioreactor in Wageningen University, Netherlands - Granular Sludge_15_04-R3 | ecosystem: Engineered > Bioreactor > Anaerobic >...
TGCCAAATATTGACCCACTTGTGAGCTGATTCAGCCTTTTTATAATCAATTTTCGGCTGTTTTGGTTCAATGTTTGTATTAATTGGAATTGTTCAACACTCTCGTTAAAGCTAACAAAATGCTTTTATGGGCAAGTTATAGTCAGTACGGAGATCTGCAGCAATTTTCTGCAGTTTGTATGGTTGAACGCGCTCAACACGGCGATCAGCAGGGGGACGCTCAACGCCATAGATATGCACTTCATGTGGATTTATCATAATTATCTTTCTTACCCAAGCTTTAAAAGCTTCGCCGCGCACATTTGAGATCTCGCCATCAAAGAGTAAACTCTGGATGATCAAGTTAGGGATTCTTTTTAATCCATTCACAATATCATCAAATACAACGGATTGTTCGGGGCGATTGATGGCATGAAAGGATTGCTCATCACCGGCATCAAGTTTCATCATTGGCCAATCAAGTAATTTTAATGCTGACAAAACATGAGGGTCATCGACTCGTGAAGCGTTGGAAAATATTGCCAATTTTGCTGAAGGCCGTAGACGATTTCGAAGGGTAATGAGGTTATCCACAATTTCTGGAAAATCAGGGTGAAGTGTAGGTTCACCGTTTCCTGAAAGTGTCAAATATTCAATTGTTCTAGGTTTCTTTAGAGCCTTTTCAACTTCAGTTAAAATCTCATCGATCCTCGGAAACCCTTCTTCTACCTGTAAGGGATTAATAGGATTAGCCTGACCATACTGGCAGTAGAGGCAATCAAAAGAACACACTTTTTGTTTTACACTCAACAAATTGATACCCAATGATCTCCCTAATCGTCTTGAAAGAATGGGCCCATAAATGATCCCTGTCTGCAAAGGTATCCCTGACAATTTTCCACTCCTTAACAAGTAAGCGGTGGATTTTTAGACAATCAACATGTTTACTTTGATGATTATTCTACCAAGAAGCATTAAAACGAGAAAAGGCTACTTGATGAGCCTTTTCTTATACGTCAATGATTAGTAAAACTAGATTACAGGTAATTTCTTAACCGGCTTTGGTTTTGCGGGCTGCGAAGTTTCCTGAGCGCTTTCTGCTGAATTTGGCGGATCCGTTCACGGGTCACACCAAAAATTTCACCCAGCTCTTTTAGGGTATGACTGCGATTGCCTTCCAAGCCAAAACGCAGCTTGATGATGCTGGCTTCACGCTCGGTCAGTTCACCAAGGGCATTGCCAATATCCTCTTCTAGCAAACGCTGCTGAACCGAATTAAAAGGGACTACTGCATTTTCGTTTTCAATAAAATGCATCAGTTCGCTCTCACCATCTTCACCGACCGGCTCATCAAGTGAAATTGGCAGTCGAGCATAATGGATCAACTGTCGAAGTTCCTCCACATTTTGGTCCACATGTTCAGCAATCTCTTCCAGGGTTGGTTGTCGGCCTAACTGCTGAGAAAGATCCCGTGTTACATGTCGCACTTTGCGCAGCCGGTTGCTTAAATAATTGGGCAATCGAATTGTGCGCTCCTTTTGGTTAAGAAAACGTAGAACTGAACGCCGGATCCACCAAGTCGCATAAGTGCTGAAACGGTTACCGCGTGTATAATCAAATTTATCTACAGCACGGATTAACCCCACATTACCTGCCTGGATAAGATCCAAGAAAGAAGAGCCGTAGCGGCGATACTTTTTCGCAATACTGACCACCAAACGAATATTCGCTTTGATCAGATATTCGCGCGCTTCCTTACCCTCTCGAATCAACCGTTTGATTTCCTCAATGTTTTCGATCTCACCTTCAGATTCAATCATGGTTTGGCGAGCTTGCCGCCCAATTACCATTTTCTTCGATAAGGTAATCTCTTCTTCCCGGGTGAGCAATGGCACCCGGCTCATTTCATTGAGATATAAGCTTACCGAATCATCCGAAGTGATCCCTGAATGATCAGAAATGTGCTCTTCATATGCCATCTCATTATCTTCGATCTCTTCTTCCGGTTCATCAAAAAACGAGAGTTGATTCTCGGCAACTGTATCTTCAGAAAAATTTTTATTTGTCATCTGTTTATTTACTCCTACTACCTGCTTACCAAATTCCTCTAACATCTTTGGTTTGGGATTTACGCGATAAAAAAGCCATTGACCAGCTGTTTCCATTGCGTCAATGGGCTATCATCAACTTTCTAAACTCTTGTGGAGAGCTGTCATTTATTATTTTCCCTTATTATAATCGATTTTCTCTACTACTTTAGCATTCTTTTGTTAATATTTGATAAACAATTCTAAAAAATCATGTTATTAAGACAGAATTTATCAACATTTACCTTAAATAGCTCTTTTATCATTACACCGCAAAGAAAAATCACAGAATAAATCAAAGGATCAATCCAAATGAAATTAACATAAGGATTGGTGTTTTCAAATATCTATACTTGATGATCCCCCCAAACACCAACCCCATCAAAAAGTGTTCCACATTGAGTGCAGTAACCACCCTCGTCTATACCAACCACATGAACAGAATAGCCACTGCGATTAATCAGAGTCTGCCCGCATGATTTACAAATCGTATGTTGCCTGCCAGATACATTGCCAATATAGATGTATTTAAGCCCGATGTTCTCCCCCATACGTTTCGTTTCGCGTAAAAGCGTCTCATCAGTTGGCGCAGCATTTGTCATTTTATACTGTGGATAGAAACGGCTCAAATGCCACGGTGTTTCAGGACCCAAGTCTTCATAGATAAAATTTGCTAAAGCATGCAATTCATCAGGGCCATCATTCATGCCTGGCACAATCAAAGTGGTGATTTCCAGCCAAATGCCTAACGATTTCATCATCCGGCAGCTCTCCAACACCGGCTCAAGGCGGCCTCTCATCAGCTTGCGATAGGATTCATCCCGAAAGGCTTTGATATCGACATTGGCTGCGTCCAAATAGGGATGAAATAGCTCCAGCATTTCGGAGGTCATAAACCCATTGGTGACATAAACATTGTGCAGACCTTTTTCTTTTGCCATCTTTGCTATGTCAAGGGTGTACTCAAAAAATATCGTGGGTTCCGTGTATGTATAGGAAATTGATTGACAACCCGTAGAGAGCGCACCCTCAACAATCTCTGGCGGTAATGTGCGTTGACCGTGGGGCAATTCCATCAAACGTGGCATTTGTGAGATTTGCCAATTTTGACACCATTCACAACGAAAATTACACCCTGGGGTCGCAATTGAAAATGATTTTGATCCTGGGAAAAAATGATACAACGGTTTCTTCTCAATCGGATCAACATTCTTTGAGATTAAGTTGCCATAAACAAGCGTAAACAACTTTCCATCACGATTTTCACGCACTCGACAAATTCCCCGTGCGCCTTCGCGGATCTTACAACGGTGTGCACAGAGATTACATTGAACCCAACCCCCTTCTAGTTCATCGTATAATAAAGCATCGTAGAACATTGCGATCTCCATTTATCAATCTGCTATGGTTAATCATAATCGAACAAAATCCACAATTCAACACACCGAGCGCCAAAGGAAATGATGTCCTTTAAAATAGCATTAGTCCAATTCCAACCTGTCCGGAAAAATGTTCGAGCAAATATTCGGACAGTTACAAGGCTGTTGGATGGTATGATTGCCGACTTAATTGTGCTGCCAGAGTTAGCAAATACAGGTTATCTATACGAAAGCAGGTCAGAATTAAGACCTTTTGCGGAAATCAACGATGGCAGTGGGGAGTTCTTGAGGGGGTTGATTAAGTTATCAAAAACAACCGGAGCACTGATCATTTCTGGCTATGGTGAGTTGGATGGTGAGCAATTGTTCAATTCAGCAGCAGCGGTATCAGCTGAAGGTGTAATTGCGAATTATCGGAAAATCCATCTTTATGCAGATGAAAAATTGCTGTTTCAACCCGGTCAAGATGGCTTTATGGTAATTGATTGGAAAAACGTCAAAATTGGCATGATGATCTGTTTTGATTGGATCTTTCCCGAAGCAGCCCGGTCCTTAGCCCTTGCAGGTGCACAAATTATTGCCCATTCAGCTAATCTTATCTTACCCTACTGTCAAAATGCCATGATCACGCGCTCAATTGAAAATAAAATTTTCACCATCACAGCAAACCGCATCGGACAAGAGCGCCTGGGTCAAAACAAGCTGAGATTTACCGGTGCTTCCCAGATGACAGACCCATCGGGAACGGTTCTTTATCGAGGCCCGAAAAACATGGAAACAATTCATGTCATGATAATTGATCCCGACCAAGCACTTGACAAGCACATTTCACACAGAAACGATTTGTTTACCGACCGAAGATCTGAACTTTATAATATCTAAAGGGCCTAAAAGATAAACCAGGGAAAAATAACCAGCCTTTTCTGCTGATTTTTTGTTTATTCGTAACCAGTCAGCGCGCAAGAGATGTGGGGGTGTGATGTCGCAGCGAAGCTACCACACCCCCACCCTTCAGCAGCAGTCATGTCTGATCAGTTTCGTTAATTCTAAAAATGCGATAGCATTTTGCTACGCGCCAAATTTCTCCAACCGTCCAGCATGCGCCAAAGCTAAAGGCATCAATTGGTAAGCAGGGAAACGCATACCTAGCCCGCCTTGTCGGCAAGCGCGTTCACCAAAACTGGTGATGCCATCAGGTCGGCACAACTTTGCATAGAATAAGACTGGGACTGGATGCCAGCTGTGTTTCTTCATTAAACACGGTGTGCTGTGGTCACCTGTGATGATCAGGACAGAGGGGTCCAATGCTAAGATGCGAGGGATTAATGCATCAACGGCTTCAATTTCATGCACCTTCTTATCAAAATCACCATCTTCACCATAGCTATCGGTCTTTTTAATGTGCACAAAGAAGAAATCATAGCTATTCCAATTTTCCTCAAGCATGGCGATCTCTTCATCATAAGATTGAGCTGCTGGCAAGCTGTCCATCCCAACCAATTTCGCCACACCGCGATACATGGGATACATGGCAATCGCAGCCGCCTTCAATCCTAAAGCTTCAGGAAATTTCGGCCAATTCGGTAATTGAGCAAAACCTCGTAATAAGAACATATTGGCTGGAGATTCATTTGCCAGGATTTTTTCAGCTTGTCTTACAAATTCTTGGACAATTTCTGCTGCTTTTTCTGAATCAGGATCCAAAGCACGGGCTGGTAATGGTTTTTTACCCACATCCTGAGGATCGGTCTCTTGGATATTGGCTCTCAAGCCCTCTCCCCGTATGACAAGCATGAAACGGTATTCTTTAACCGGCTTTAGAAAGACCTCTACACCTGGAATACTCACGTTGTCCCTGAGGAGATTACACAACCGTTCTGAGACTTCTGTTGGGATCCGTCCTGCACGCCGATCAGTTATCCGTCCTTCTTTGTCAACAGTGCAGAAATTTCCGCGTGCCGCGATATCCTTTGCGTGTAAATCAAAGTCAATGCCTAAGGCTGAAAGCACACCCCGTCCCACAACATACTTCAACGGATCATAACCAAACAAGGATAAATGGGCTGGCCCACTGCCTGGAGTGATACCGCTGCGGATCCCTTCATGCAAACCCAACATGCTCTTTTCAGCAAGTGCATCCATATTAGGCGTTGCAGCAGCCTCCAACTCGGTTTTTCCACCCGGTTCCATTGGTAATCCACCAAGGCCATCCATAACCAGGAGGACGATTTTCTCCTGTGAGCTTTCAATAATTAGCGGTTTGATGACATCAAAGTCCATAATGATTCTCCTATCATTGATTGATTATTTAGACCAATTATTACCACACCAGGTAATTATAGACCGATTTTCGATATTTAGGCAGAAATCAGGGAATATATTCACCTCAATATTGGCTTAGCAACGCTTGTAAACCCAGTGGAACAAAACCTGTTCACAATCCGTGCTGACGTTGACACATTCCATCTTTTAAGGTAACCTAGTTCCTGTCTATCCCAGATGGAGAACTCAGAGAATTATCAAAAAATGATCTACGACAGCGCTAAAAGAAAACACCCTGCTCTTGAAGAACTATTAGCGTTATTCCGATACCGTGATTTGATCTACCAACTGGTACGCAGGGATATCGTTGCACGCTATAAACGCTCAGTACTTGGTGTGGCCTGGACCATGCTTAACCCATTGTTGACCATGATAATCATGGTTGTGGTTTTTCAACAAGTTTTTAGCTCTACAGAGAATTATGCTGCCTATGTGTTGACAGGAATAATTGTGTGGACCATGTTTTCTCAATCGACCAGCATGGCGATGAGTTCGATGGTGTGGGGCAGTCAGCTTTTTCAACAAATTTATCTTCCACGCAGTTCCTTTGTCCTTTCAACAATACTAGCTAGCATGGTCAACTTTGTTTTATCCTTAATTCCCCTTGGTGCCATCTTAATCATCACCAGAGTACCGTTTCGCCCTTCGGCGCTGCTGCTGCCGGTTTACATGGTTTTCTTATTTTCATTCTCATTGGGTGTGGCATTAATAATTTCGACTTTAGCAGTATTTTTTCCTGACGTTGCTGACTTATATCCCGTGATACTCATGGCATGGATGTATCTCTCCCCCATTCTCATGCCGCTTGAGTTTTATCGTCAAATCCTGAATGGCTTGCTTTTATATATCAATCCATTTTATTATGTCGTTAATCTCTTTCGAATCTTAGTATTTGAAGGTTTTGTCCCCCACTGGCAAACATGGGCAGCAACGGCTTTTGTCTCCTTTGGGGCATTGGTCATCGGTTGGATATTCTTCTGTAAGAAAGCTGATTCATTTGCTTATCATGCCTAAAAATAATCTACACGAACCCGAAACAGGGACAGCCATCTTTCTCGATGATGTCTCTATTCGATATCGATTACCCAGTGATGCTGTGAAGACTTTCAAAGAATATGTCATTCGGCTGGTTCAGGGACGAATCAAACATAAAGAGTTTTTAGCTTTGAAGCATATCAATCTAGAAGTCAAACAAGGTGAGATTTTTGGTATTTTAGGGCGTAATGGCGCAGGGAAATCAACCCTCTTAAAGGTGGTTTCTAAAGTGCTGATACCCAAAGATGGACGTGTTTGGATTAATGGATATATCAGCCCCCTCTTACAGCTTGGTGCTGGATTTCACCCAGAATTGACAGGACGTGAGAATATATATCTCAATGCAACTTTGTTAGGTCATTCACGAGCTGAAATTGATCTGAAACTGGAAGAAATAATCGCTTTTGCTGGGATTGGGGATTTTATAGAAGCCCCACTGAGAACTTACTCTTCTGGTATGAATGCCCGTTTGGGGTTTGCTGTTGCCTCGGCCTGGCAGCCTGACATCTTGATTTTAGATGAGGTGCTATCTGTGGGAGATGCTGCCTTCCAGGAAAAATGTTTTCAACGCATGCAAGAATTCCGCGACAGCGGTGCTACCGTTTTGATGGTCTCACATGCCATTAACCAAGTGCGTTCACTATGCCAACGGGCTATTTGGTTAGATTATGGTGAAATTCAAACGATAGGATCTGTTGATGATGTTTGCGATGCCTATCAAAACGCTCTCGCCACTCATTAAATTAATACAACATTTCAAACCAAACAAACTCGATACCTTTCAAATATTACAGAGATAGAATTTATTCTCCAATAATCAACAACTGCTCTGTTATAATTAATTTGCTCAAAGGATATTTTATGCCAATTTTTTCGCAAACGGAGATTCCAGAAGTTATCCAAATCCAACCGAAAATTTTCCAAGACAAACGCGGCTTTTTCATGGAAACCTATCAAAAAGAGATTTTTGCACAAGCCGGTATTGATCTGGAATTTGTTCAGGACAACCATTCCTCATCTTCCAAATGGACACTACGTGGGCTGCATTATCAAGTCACGCATACACAGGGAAAACTGGTGCGGGTCATCATCGGGGAAATTTTTGATGTCGCCATCGACCTCCGCCAAAGCTCACCTTATTTTGGAAAATGGGTTGGCGCAACCTTGACAGCTGAGAATAAAAACCAGCTCTGGATTCCCCCTGGTTTCGCTCACGGCTTTCTCGTTCTAAGCGATAGGGCGGATGTCGTTTATAAAACCACCGATTACTTTGATCCGTCAGGTGATCGAACCATTTGCTGGAATGACCCAACTTTAGTGATCGATTGGCCGATTCCGGGAGATAAGCAACCGATTGTCTCAGAAAAAGATGCGTCTGGCGCATTATTCACAGAAGCAGAGGTATTTCCATGAATAAACACCTATTGATAACCGGTGGGGCAGGTTTTATCGGGTCTAATTTTATTCGCTACATTCAACACAAGCATCCCCCAGTCAAACTCGTTAACCTGGACCTCTTGACTTATGCTGGCAGTCTTGAGAATTTAATAGATCTTCCTCACCCGGAAAACCATACCTTCATCGAAGGCGATATTTGCAACCAAGCCTTGATTGAACAAACGCTAAGAGAGCACGAAATAGATACCATCGTGCACTTTGCGGCTGAATCGCATGTTGATCGATCACTGACAGGGCCTAGCGCTTTCATTCAGACGAATATTGTGGGTACCTTCACCCTTCTTGAAGCCGCTCGTAAAGTCTGGTTGCAGGAAAGGCAATTGGGTGACCAAGAGGTGCGTTTTCATCACATCTCCACGGATGAAGTCTATGGGTCTCTTGCGCCAGGTGACCCTGCCTTTTCTGAGACCACCCCTTATGCGCCTAATTCACCCTATGCTGCCTCAAAAGCCAGCAGCGACCACCTGGTGCGTTCCTACGCCCATTCCTTCGGGTTACCGATCACCCTATCGAATTGCTCCAATAATTACGGGCCTTATCAATTCCCTGAGAAATTAATCCCGCTGATGATCCTGAACGCCCTAACAGGTAAACCTCTGCCGGTATATGGCGACGGCATGCAGATCCGGGATTGGCTGTTTGTTGAAGACCATTGTGATGCCATTTGGACCATCCTAGATAAGGGAAAAGTAGGCGAAAGCTATAATATTGGTGGTGGCAACCAGCCGCCAAATATTGAAATCGTGAAAACGATCTGTAAAATTTTAGATGAAGAAGATCCATCGGGGAAATTTCAACCGCACGAGCAGTTGATTCACTATGTCACTGACCGACCAGGACATGATCGCCGCTATGCGATGAATATCGAAAAGATCAAAAGTGAGCTGGGTTGGGAACCCAGTATTGAACTGCAAACAGGCCTAAATCGAACGATCCAATGGTACTTGGACAATATCGAATGGTTAAATGCGATTATCAAAGAAAAAGACTATCAAAATTGGGTTGAATTTAACTACCAAGGGAGAGAAAACGCATGAAAGGTATCATTTTAGCAGGCGGTCGCGGCACCCGCCTGTTTCCATTGACGATTGGCGTCAGCAAACAGCTTCTACCAGTTTACGACAAACCGATGATCTATTATCCGTTATCGATGTTGATGCTGGCGATGATCCATGAAATCCTGATCATTACCACACCCGAGGACCAATCCCAATATCAACGCTTATTAGGTGATGGGTCACAATGGGGCTTATCCTTTGATTACAAAATCCAAACAGAACCGCGCGGATTAGCGGATGCCTTTATCGTAGGTGATGCTTTCATCGGCGATCAACCAGCCGCGCTGATTCTTGGCGACAATATCTTTTATGGGCAAGGTCTGCCCACGACCTTGCGTGAAGCCGCTAACCTGCAAAGAGGGGCTGTCATTTTTGCTTATCCTGTTCATGATCCCGAGCGTTACGGTGTGGTTGAATTTGATTTCGAAGGTCATGCCCTCTCCCTGGAAGAAAAACCCGCAAAGCCGCGCTCACAATTTGCTGTTCCGGGCATGTACTTTTACGATAAACGGGTGGTTGAATTTGCCAAAAACCTAGAACCATCCGCCAGGGGTGAGATCGAGATCACAGACTTAAATAAAGTTTATATGGCACAGAAAGAACTGCATGTGATCGAACTGGGACGTGGCGTCGCCTGGTTGGATGCCGGCATGCATCATTCCTTGTTGCAGGCTTCAAACTTTGTCCAAGCGGTTGAAGATCGCCAGGGTATGATGATCTCTTGCCCTGAAGAAATCGCCTTCAGAATGGGCTTCATTACCAGAGATGAACTCGGAAAACTTGCTGAGACCTTCAATGGTAACCGGTATGGCGAATATCTGCTCAAATTGGCCAATGCAGAAATAAGTTAACCACGAAGGACACCAAGGTGAATTAAAGTTATGAAAATCCTCCTTTTGGGCAATACTGGACAGGTCGGATGGGAACTGCATCGCACACTGCATACCCTGGGTGAGTTGACGGCAGTGGATTATCCCCAAATCAACCTGGGAGACCCAACCAATATACGGTACGTTGTTCAAACCGCACAACCGGACATTATCATCAATGCCACGGCATATACGGATGTCGACAATGCCGAAAGTCAACCGGAATTGGCGCTGGCGGTCAACGGAAGTGGCGTGGGGATTCTGGCTGAAGAAACAAAAAAATGCGGTGCGGCACTGATCCATTACTCGACGGATTATGTTTTCGACGGATCAAAGGGTGAACCTTATACTGAACGAGACCAACCCAACCCACTCAGCGTTTATGGCGCGACCAAGTTAGCCGGAGAACGTGCCATTCAGGATACCGAAGGCGCATACTTAATCATCCGCACCAGTTGGGTTTATTCCCTCAGGCGGTCGTGCTTCGTGACCAAAGTTCTCCAATGGGCGCGACAGCATGAAACCCTGCGCATCGTTGATGACCAGGTCAGCAGCCCCACCTGGGCGCGGACATTGGCTGAATCCACCGCACAGGTAATTGCGCAAGGCCGAGAGCAAGCCGTGGATTACATCCAAGAAAATGGCGGCCTTTTCCATCTGGCCGGCGGTGGATCCTGCAGCCGTTATGAGTGGGCACAAACCATATTGGCATTAGATCCAAATCAAGAGCAACAGCTGGTAAAAGAAATTATTCCAGCCAAGACGATTGACTTTCCCACAGCAGCGGAACGACCGCTTGTGTCTGTTTTATCCAACCAACAATTTACAGACACATTCAAAATTGGAAGCGGCACCTGGCAGACCGCACTTTCCTTGATGATGCAAGGTTAACCCCTCAAAACCAAACCATTTATAAATGTGCAGCTGAAAACCTATTTACCATATTAAATATCATAATCATTTTCGTTACACCTCAGGGCGCGAGGGAATTGGGGGGTGTGGTGGGGGGGGGGGGGGGGGCCCCCCCCCCCCCCCCCCCCCCCCCCCCGGCGGGGGGGCGCGGGGGGGGGGGCGCCCCCCCCCCCCCCCCCCACACCCCCTATCCTTCAGCAGCAGGGCAGCCTGAGCAATTTCAATTATCATTTCGGATACCGAAAACTGATGATCCAGGTTGCCTTTACTTTGATTTTCAGGCCGATTATAATCATCAGGCATCCATTTCAGCGGTGTTAAGACCATTTCCGCTGAAAGATGAGAAACTGAGAAGTATGAAGATACTTGAGAATATCAAACATTTAGATCAGAAAAGCATACGGTGGGTGTTGCTCGCCATCGGATTGGTAACCGGCCTGTTAGTGGTAATTTTGGTCCTGGTTAACCGCGGCGCTGCCCGCGAATTAGGCATGACCCAGCCCACAAACCCGCAGTTATCAGCCACCTTGACAGCAACAAACCCGGAATCAATATCAGGTTCAGAGGAACCCCCTCAAAATTCCTCATCCGAAGCATCGACCACAGCGACGATCACCGCCACGCCAGCTCCCCCTGCTTGGGAGGGTTTTCCTGGGCCGACCACCACGGCCGTGACGGAAATCCCACCGCCCATGCGTGGGGTTGAGCTGCCCCCCGAGGTCAAAGTAGTCTTGCTGCTGGGCACCGACACAGAATCCCCCCGGGTGGGTCGCACCGATACCATCATCCTGGCTCTCTACAATCCCAGATTAGCTAAAGCCAGCCTGCTTTCGATCCCGCGCGATCTGCTGGTTTACCTGCCAGGTTATGAAATGGACCGCATCAACCGGGCTTACCCCCTGGGCGGCATTGACCTGCTATCACTAGCCTTACAATACAATTTCAACCTGGTCCCGGATAATTATTTACTGGTGCATCTCAATGATTTCGTCGCCTTTGTTGATGACCTGGGCGGCGTTGACATTTACATCCCCGTCGGCGTGGCTGATGAAAATAGCAGTATTCCTGCAGGTCAGCACCACCTGACCGGACCGCAGGCATTATTTTATGTCCACACCCGCAAGGAAAGCAGCGATATTGACCGCAACCGTCGCCAGCATGGTATGATCCGCGCGCTGACACGGACCATCTTGCGCGGCGGCAATCTGGTGCAGCTGCCGGCCTGGTATGCCAAGTATTCCAAGAGTGTGGTGACCAACTTCACACTCTTGGACCTGCTCAACTATATCCCCCTGGCGCTCCAATTTGGCGATGAAAGCCGGGTGCAGTTCATGCAAATTGGCTGGGAAAATGTGACCTCCTGGCGCACCAGCGGCGGCGCAGCGGTACTCCTGCCTAAACCCGACCACATTCAAGGCCTGCTGGCAGATGCAATTGCCTTTGTAAGCAATCCAGTGCCATTCAATGAGCTGGCGAACACCCTGGCGGCTGAACTGACCATTTCACCGACACCGACCATGACACCCTCACAGACAGCCACGCCAACCCCCACCAGCACCGAGACGGCCACCATTACACCTACCCAGACGCCTGACCTTACACAAACCGCCCTGCCCAGCTTAACCCTCACCAACACCCCCATGCCATCGGATATATCACCGAGCCATTCAGTCACGCCAACAATGGAGGAGAGCTCAGGCACACCCAGTCCATAGGCATGTTTGATCGATCTACATTCCTATCTATGAGCCATTAAATAAACAAACTATCTGC
>Ga0334892_1002536_pt1 | contig 12870 bp, 6 predicted proteins | sample GraSluR3_MG_4_FD_207213 | JGI IMG/M metagenome (GOLD analysis project Ga0334892, IMG submission 207213) | Sludge microbial communities from methane-producing bioreactor in Wageningen University, Netherlands - Granular Sludge_15_04-R3 | ecosystem: Engineered > Bioreactor > Anaerobic > Unclassified...
TTCGACTTGAACAGACCCATTCCACGGCACTCCTCATCACCATGATTCGTATCGCTGCAACGTCTCGGGCGAGACGTCGGGTTTGATGCGGGCCAGCACGCCCTCGGCATCGCTCCAGCCAAGCGGTCGAACGGCGAGCCGGTACTCGGCCAGACGCTCGTCGCGTCCGGCCACGACTCGATCGAGATCGGGATTGGCGTCGGCGATCATCTTCTCGACCATCGAGGCCGCCACGTGGGCGAGCTGCCGCCCGCTCAGGCCCTCGGTCGCCTCGACCAGCCCGTCGAGGGAGAACTCGAGCACGTGGCCTTTGCGGGTCAGATGGATCTCGAGAATCGCGCGGCGCGCGCCGGCATCGGGCAGAGGGACGTAAACCCGCCGCCCGAACCGGCTCAGGGCGGCCGAGTCCATGAGCCAGGGGGCGTTGGTGGCACCAATGGAGAACACCAGGGGCCGGCTGCCGCTGGTCGCCACGCCGCTGAGCTCGGCCAGCAGCGTCGAGAGCACCCGCCGCTCGGCCCCGCTGGTGGCCGAGTCGCGGGAAGGAAAAAGGGCCTCCAATTCGTCGATGAACACCACCGACGGGGCCCGTCGGCGGGCCACGCCATACAACGTGCTCACCAGGCGCGAGGACTCGCCGAACCACTTCGACAGCAGCTTCGACGCGCTGACGTTGAAGAACGTCGCATCGAGGCCGTTGGAAACCACGGCGGCCAGAAGCGACTTGCCCGTGCCGGGCGGACCGTAGAGAAGGACGTTTCGCACCACGTCGATCTCGACCCCGCTGGGGCGCTGCGCCATGGCCAGCCCGAAGGCGAGTTGGATCTGCCGCTTGGTCTCGGCCAGGCCGCCGATGTCGTCCCAGGTGACGTCGGCGCGGGTGATCAGCGCCTCGATCTGTCCCTGCAATTCGTCGGCCTCTTCGCTAGGGACCTCGGCTCGGGGAGGGGGCGCCGGGGGCGGCTCGGGCCGCATCAGGCTCTCGGCAATCGCTTCGAGCTCGCCGGCCCGGGCGGTCCGCCGCGCCTTTTCCGCGGCCCCGACGGCGTACTTCGCGTGCTCGCGCCCCAGTCGGGCCGCCTCGCGGTAGACGGCCGCCGCCTCGCTGCGCCGGCCGGCGGCGCGGAGCCCCTCGGCCCGCTCGACCGCCTTGCGGTACGACTGTTCGACGCTTCGGCTCAGATCGATCTTCATGGAACACCTCGATGCCGGGGCGGGACCGACCGTGCGATCGGCTAATCCGCGAGTGCTTCGGGCTCGCCCTTTTCCCTGCTCAGCAACTCGTCGACCCGTTTGGCGGCTTCCTCGACGCCGCCGGCGTTGCCCGCCTCTTCGGCGGCTCGGGCCTGCTCCATGGCGTCGACGATCGCGGCCAGATCGGCGTCGGGCGCGACTTCCTCGGCCGCCTCCATGGCGCCGTCGAGCGAACTGAGCAGCGTGGTGAACTTCTCCATCTCGAACTGGCCTTCGACGGTGGCCTTTTCGACGTAGGCGGTCAGCTCCTCGACCGACATCCCCGAGATCAACGAGCCGATCTTCAGCTCCTGGAGCAGGGCCATGTTCTCCTTGATTTGCAGCAGCCCGTCGATGATTCGCAGATGCTTGTGGAAGAACGCCAGTTGCTGCTCCTTGGCCCGGGCGCTCGAATCGAGCTCCTTGATCTTTCGGGCCAGGGCCAGGCGCTGGCGAGAGCTCGTCTCGTCCTTGCCCTTCAGGAACAGCTCGTGTTTGCGGGTCTCGATCGAATCCATCTCGCGGCTGACCCGCCGCTCCATCTGCTCCAGCCGGATCTTCTCGTGCTTGAGGGCGTCGACGCCGATGCGGTCGATGCCTTTGCGTCCGCTCAGCAGGCCCTTGATCCCGTCAAATAGTGCCATTGGCTCGTCTCCCGTGAATTGGAGGTCGTCGCGTCAGTCTCGGGCACAGAGCACCATGCCCACCTCGTCGATCGCGCTGAGCGCGTATTCGCCGCGGGCGGCCAGGGCCTCGAAGACCTGGGCGGCCGCCTTGCGGCTGATGCCAAGCTGCTCGACGAGCGTTTCCACCGAAATCGATTCGTGCAACTGGAAGTAGTCTCGCAGGAACCCCCGGGCCCGCTCGAGCACGGCGGAGTCCATTCCGGCCGAAAACGCCTCCCGCAACGGAAGCAGCTTGGGGTCGCTTTCGTCGAATGCGAACTGCATCGACCGGGCGTCGAACAGCACCGCGCTGGCGTGGCGGTCGCGGAAGGGCCTCGCCCCTCGTCCCAGCGCGAAATCGCTCGCTTCGGGCGCAAAGCCCGTGGGGCTGAACAGCAGCACCAGGTGCCAGGCGTCTTCCCGTCGCGCCCGCTCGGCCGTTTCGTTGAGGAACGACTCGATCTCGACTTGCGCGATCGGCGCGTCGTCCATTCCGTCGCGGAGGAAGCGTTCGACGCGAGCCAAGCTGTGGGCGGCGACGACCACCCGGGCCTGCTGCCATCCCAAGCCGCGCCGGCGCAGATCATAGGTCACCACGGCCCCGGGTCCGTCCGCCGGCGCCTTGGGATCGGCGGCGTCGGACGCCGCTGCCGGCGCGCCCCGCGCCGGCCTCAGGGTGCGCCGGGCAGCCTTGGACCAGCCGCCGACTTTGAACGTGACTTGCCGGCAGGGGTCGAGCATCTCGGTGACCGATTCCAGCGCATTGGCGACCAGGCGCAGGAACGTGTCTTCCGCGACGCGCGCCTCATCGGCCGAGACGGCGGGCTTTCCCGCGGCGCGGGCCTTCGCGACGCGTTCTTGTGTCGATGGCGACGGAACGTCGGGTGGCCTGGCGGACGGCTGGGACCTGGGAGCGTGAGATCGCTCGGAATCGGTGCCCGAGGCAACCGATCCGGCCGGGGCCGCCACGCCCGCTCGAATCGGCGGCATGTCCTCCGCGGCCCGTTCGGCCGCCGGGGTTCGCCCCGGCTGCGTCGCGGTGACCTTGTGTTGGTCGCAGCGGCGCACGCCTCGGGCGGTCCAGCACGCGGCGCAGATCGGGGCCCCGCACTGCTCGCACTGGCCAGCCACGCTCAAGCGGGAGGCGATCTGCCGTGAACAAGCGGCACATCGCACCAGCCCCGACTCGACGGCCGGTGCGGCCGCCGGCTGCCCGGGCAGCGTTTCCGTCAAAGCCGTCCCGGCGGCAAGGCACTCGTCGATCGCCTGGATGAACTGCGCGGCCGACCGGTAGCGGCGCGACGGGTCCTTTTCCATGGCGCGGTTGACGATGGCCGCCAGGGCGCGCGGGACGGAAGGGTTGATCCGACCGATCTCGGGCGTCGCTTCCTCCCGGATCCTCCGCAGCACCTCATGCGAGTCGTGGCCGGGAAAAGGCAGCGCCCCGGCGAGCATCTCGAACATCATCACGCCGGCCGAGAACAGGTCGCTGCGACCGTCGAGCTGGCGCGCCGCCGAGGCTTGTTCGGGCGACATGTAGCACGGCGTGCCCAGCACGGTGCCCTCCACCGTGGGATGAATCGCGTCGCCGACTCCGCGGGCGAGACCGAAGTCGCTGAGCTTTGCCGCGCCGGTCTGGCTTTCGAGGAGGACGTTGCCCGGCTTGATGTCGCGGTGGATGATGCCGGCCTCGTGGGCGTGCCCCAGCGCCGAGAGCACCTGCCGAATGATCTCGGCGGCGCGGTTCGGCTCGAGGCAACCCTCTTCGGCAATCCGCACCGAGAGCGGGCTTCCTTCGACGTATTCCATGTCGATGAACGGGATCGTCGCGTGCGTGCCGACGGCGTGAATCGCGACGACGTTGGGGTGTTTCAGTTTGGCGGCCGAGCGGGCTTCGCGCAAGAATCGCTGCCGCGCCGCTTCGTCGTGCACCAGTTTCGGGCCGATCAGCTTCAACGCCACGATGCGCTCGAGCTTCTCGTCGAACGCCTTGAGCACGACGCCCATCCCCCCCTGGCCGAGGATCGCGATCACCTGATAGTCGCCGATGCTGGCGAGATACTCGGGGCGGCGGGGCAGCCCCAGGCGCAGCGCTCCGGCGATGACGACGTCGCGGCTGCCGACCTCGATCGTGGGCGGGCGCGGAATCCGGCGCTTCCGCAGGGCGCGCAGATCCGCACGCACCGCCTCCTCGTTTTCACGCCCCAGGGCCGCCAGATCCTCGGTAGGGCCGAGAAACGCCTCGAAACGCTTTTGGCATCGGGTGCACTCGTCGAGGTGAGCGCCAACCGCTCGCTCCTCCGCCTCGGAACCGGCCCCCCCGGCCACCCGCGCAAGGATTTCGTCGGGCGGGCACGCTCGCTCAGAAGTCTCCGGCTTATTCATCGATCTCTCCCACCGCCTGTTTGAGTTGGGCGATCACCCGCGATCGTGACGTGTACAGCGCGCCCACCGTCATGCCCAATGAATCGGCCACGTGCTGGGGCGACTCGCCGTCGGTCACGCGACAGAAGGCTTCCCACGTCTTGCGCGTCACCTTCTTGCGGACCTTCTCCGCGGCCATCTGCAATCGGCGATCCCTCCATTGCTTTTCGAACGGATCGTCGTGGGCAGCCGCCTCAGCCAGTTGACCGACGCGCTGAAGATGGTCGGTCCCCCCTTGGCCCCCGGGGGATCGGGCTCGCTCCTGAAAGTGCCGGCGGGCTCGATTCCGGGTGACCGTTTTCAGCCACGCCCGGAAGCGCTTGCTCGGATCGTACACGAACCGCCCCGTGCCGATCTGAACCATGACGATCTGCAGGACGTCCTGGCTCAGATCGAGCGCGTCGTTGTGAGACACCCCCAATCGCCGCAAGAACGCCAGAATCATGGGGCCGTAAAACTCGACGAACTGCTCCCAACTCTCCCGGTCCCTCAGGTCTTGGAGCCGGAGCAGCAAACTGGCTCGCGTACGTTCCACGTGCTGACTCCCCGACGAAGCACGTTGCATGTCATTAGTCTTCTATCCGGGCGACGAGGACATCTTACATGGAAAACACCCGCTCTCCCAGGGGGAGCGTGCTCTTGCGGACGACTGGAGACCGCGGCCCGCTCGCCAACCGGTCGAATTCCTCGCATTTCGCGATGGGACGAGGATCCCAGCGCGTTGATCTTGCGGGCTTGCCGTCCGGCCATAGAATGCGATTCCCCGGCGTGCTAGCATACCGATTCGACCGTGTCGTTCCGACCCGCCCCTTTCACGACGAGGCAACCACCATGGCGAGGGTCGTCGTCGAATGCCCTGCCTGCAAGAAGCAGTATCCGGTCGAGCGGGTCGCCCTCGGCAAGAACGCGACCTGCCGGCGATGCGGCACCACGTTCGTCGTACACCCGATTTCGTCGCATTCCGCGGCGAACAAGGAGATCGCTCCGGTTCGCCCGGACGTCCCGGAGGGTGCTTCGCGCGAATCGCCCCGCTCCCCGGCTTCTTCCCATTCCGCCGGAGCGAATCGCGGCCGGGCGGCCGAATGGTTCGGCGCCGGCCGGAGAACCGCGTTGGCCGGATGGCGCAGGCTGAGCGGGTCGCTCGGAGGGCTGGCCCGCGGGCTGTTCGATCGGCTCAAGGAAGCGGGCTGCTTTTACCTCGACAACCGTTCCGACCTGGCGTGGCAGTTCTTCGAATACGTTCCGATGGAATCGCCGTCGTACCTATGCGAAATCCGCGTGTCGGCGTTGGCCCGCTGCAAGGACGCCGAGTGGAACGACGCGGGCTGGCAGGTGCGGTTGCCCGACTGCTGCGTCGTGTGCGGCGAAGCGACCGACGGCGAGGGCGTCGAGGAGGTGCGAACGACCACCGGCATGGCCTGGCCGGTCTTGGCGCCGGTCGGGGGCCTGGTTGCCGGATTCGTGCTGTGGCTCTGGTGGAGCCTTTGGTTCGTTCCGATAGCCGTCGGCGCCGGTTTCCTGCTCGGCTACGGCCTGAGAACGACGACCGACGTGCGGATTCGATATTCCCGATGCCCGGAGCATGCCGACGACGCGCGCTATCCGCACTTGCGGTCGGGCGGGCGCGTCCTTACGATCCGCGTGGGTCGACAAGTCGTGAAACGCCGCTTCCTGGCCGAGAACCGTCCGGACCGCTCGGCCGGAGGACCCGAGCCGCCCGACTCGTCGCCGCGCGCCCCCTCGGGCGACCGTCCCAGGAAGGCCGAGCCCGAGACGATCCCGCTGGCCGACGAAGTGTTGGCCAGCGTGGTGCCGCCCGACGATCTTGCCTGGGCCGTCTCGCCCGAAGACTCGCCCAATCCGGCCTTGCAGGAGGGCGGGGAAGCTGCCGCGGAAGGCGCGTCCAGTGGAAGTGAATCGGGCTCGGAGAGCGCGCCCGACGAGCAGCCCGAACCGACTCGCCTTGACGAGTCCGAATCCGCCGAGAGTCCGCCCGCTGCACGGTGGGAGACGGCCCTGTTGGACGAGAGCGACGACGCCGACGCTCCGCTCGACGCGATCGACGTGGAACCCGACGAACCGGAATCCACCGAGCATCCGTGATCGATCGGGGACCGTTCCGTGTAAGGTTTGGCAGTTTTGTGCCTATTCTTGGTCGTGGATGCGTTTCCACGCAAATCGCCGGAGCGACGGCCGACCCATGCGGCATGCCGCGGCCGGGAAATGTCACAAATCAACGTATCTTAGGATTGTTTGCCCACGGGTTATTGTCGTGGTCCGAACGGCAAGGTAGACTGTGGCCAACTCGGGGTACCGCTCGTCGAATAGCCGTCGTTTGGGCGAGCGTCGAGTGGACACACGCCGGGTCGACCCGACGAGAGCCTCGGTAGCTTTCTGACTGGTGGTGGCGGGTGACTCGCATGGCCGATCGAATGGACCTGGCACCGCTCGGCTCCCACGGAGCCGACAATGCGCTGCATGCCGAAGGCAGGACGTTTGGCCGATGCTTCGGCACGGCCCTGATCGTGCTCGCCTGCCTCCTTTTCGCCGAGGCACGCTTGGCGGCGCCTGCTCGCCACGGGCCGTTGCGCACGTGGAGGGCCACGAACGGAATCGAGATGCGCGCTCGATTCGTTCGGGTGCACGAGGAAGTCGTCGTCCTCTCGGCGGGAACGAAGGCGGTCCGAATCCGCCTTTCCGAGCTGAGCGAAGGCGACCGGATCTACGTCGCGTTCGTGGAGCGGTTTGGGCCCGACGCCTTGCCTGGCGATTCGCAATCCGGCGCGGCAGGCGCATTGCCGTTTTCCAGCGATTCCCACGATTCGAGACTCAGCCACTCGCGCACGTGGACGGCCGCGGACGGAAGCGAGATGGAAGCCAGCCTCGTTGGCGTGCATGGGGATTACGTCCTGCTTTGGATGGGACAGCCGGCCAGGATTCGCTTTGCCGATCTGAGCGAGGAGGATCGCCGATACATCGAGCACGTTCAGCGGTTCGGGGGCGATTCTCCGCCCGCCGAGCCCCTACCCGGCGCCGCGGGCGACTTGCCCTCTCTCGAAGATGCGGAAGATCGGACGCGTCGGCCATTACCGCCTTGGGGTTTTCCTACCCAACCGCAAACGGCTCCTGACGCGGGTGCACCCGACGCAGACCGCTTTCAGGGGCAGGAGAGCGCGGCGCCGTTTTCGGGTCTCGCCGGCGAAGGCCGGCCGCGCCGTCTGCCCGAAAACCGGGACGACCGCTCGCTGCGGAGCATCTTCGGGGCGGGACCCGATGACCGCGAGGACGATGGCGCCTCGGTCCCGCAAAGCGCACCGACGCCGTTGGAGAGCCCCTTGTCGAATCCGATGGAGGACGACGGCATTCCCGGCCCGGGCCAAGGCTCCGGCGGCGAACCGCAATCGGGGAACGACGCGACGTCTTACGCCGAATCCGAAGTCGACGCCGGTCGGCCGACCGCCAACCGTCTGCCCAGCCCGGAGAAACGCCCGGAACATTCCCGACCCGGCTTAACAGGTTCATCGGCTCCGAGCGCCGTTTCGGCCGGCCAAACCGACGACGATTCGGGAAACGCCGCGTCGGCACTCGTGGTCGCTTCGCTGGTCAGCTTCCCCCTGCTCCTGGTATTGGCCGCCGTCGCGGCGGCAGTCGTTTGGCTGGTCAAGGAGGCCAATCGCCCCGAACGCGTCCAGCGGCAGTGCGCGAGGCTTCTGGACGAAGCCGACGGCTATTGGTTCTTGGACCCCGAGGAAGCCGAACGGGCTTATCAATCGGCGATTCGCAAGCTCGAACGGCTCGCGCTGCGCGGCTCCGCCTCGGGCCAGTCCGGCGAGAAGTTCCAGGCCGCGCTGGCCCGGGCTCGTCTGGGCCGCTCCAAAGCGCTCCTCGTCCAGAACCGGCTTGACGACGGCGTCGCCGAGCTCGAGCGAGCGAAGGAGCTGGCACCCGTTGCGTGGGTCGGGATTGCCTCCTGTCTGGCTTCGGCCTACTTCCATCATGGCAAGACGGGTGCCGACGCGCTGGCCAGTTATGTCGAGTACCTGCGGCTGCCGATCGATCAGGTCGACTCCGAGTTGGCTCGCCACATCGCCTCGCTCCTGGAAGATCGGCTGCGAATCAGCGAGGAGTTGGGCGACGAGGACCTCGCGGCGAAGGCACGGTTGAACGCGACGGCGTCGACGATCCCCGGCCCCGGGATTCGCGTCGTCGTCGAGCAGGGGCCCGGAGTGGGAACGCAGTTTTCGATTCCGGCGAGCGGTTCGGTCACGATCGGCCACGACCCGAAGATGGATATTCACGTCGACGACCCCGACGTGTCGCCTGCGCATGCCCGTCTTGACGCCCGGGACGGCCGATGCACGCTCACGGATCTGAAAAGCCAGCGCGGCACGTATCTGCTCGGCGAGCGGCTCGCTTCGCCGCTGCGGCTGAGCGAGGCTCGGGGAACGCGGCTCGGGGCGCCGGTCGTGCTCAGCGACGGGGCGCGCATCCGATTTGGCAGCACGGTACTGGGTTTCTACCACAAGCCGCGTCCCGCGGGCCGCGAGCTGGCCTGGCCGCACCGGAATTTGGGGGTGGCTTATCTTCGGCGGAAAGACATCCGGCGGGCCGTGGAGAGGTTTTTGAAGGCCAAAGCCCTGGGGATGGCCGGCGCCGAGGTCTTCTGGTACCTGGGCCGCTGCTATGAGGCCCAGCGGCGTCGGGACCTCGCCCGGCAGGCCTTCGACCACGCCGTGGCGGCCGACCCGACCCATCATCCCTCGCGGCACGCCCGGGGACGGATGGCGCTGGCGCAAGCCGAGAAGGCCGCGTCCAAGGGCGAAGCGCCGCGGCAGATGATCGAAGACGCGGTGGCGCATCTTCGCACCGCCGCCGAGCTGGCCAAAGACCGGGACGACTACTGGTTCGACCTGGCCAGGGCCTACGATTTGGCGGACCAGACGAACTTGGCGATCGCGGCCGTTCAATCGGCCCTGAACATCCAGCCGGAATCGGCCGACTACCACGGCTTTCTCGCCCGGCAAGCCCGCAAAGCGGGGAATCGCGAACTGGCGAAGCGGGCCGCCGGTGAGACGCTGCGCCGGGTGCCTCGCCACGTCGAGGCGAGTTTCATTCTCGGCGAAATCGAGTTCGAAGAAGGAGACTACGAGTCGGCGGCCGAGCATCTGGATTGGGTCCGCAAGGCCGAAGCTGCCTCGACCTGCCGGTTCAGCGGAACCGACGAGTTCGCCTATCGCCTGGGAAGATCGTGGTTTGAGACGGGCAAGTACCGGGCCGCCACCAAGATTCTCGCTCCACTGGCCGGCCGCTCGCGCAACGCCCTGTTCTATTCGGGTTGCTGCCACTTGCGATCCGACCGTTTCGACAGCGCCGCCAAGATCTTCTGGCAAGTGCTCTCGACCTACGGCGAGGAGCCCGAGGCCAGATTCCACCTCGCTACGTCGCTGGCCAACCTGGGCGAGCACGCGCGGGCCCTGCAGACGACCTCGCCGTTGGAGGCCGACGCGGCCTGGACAGACCGCGCCCTGAGGCTGAGTGGGCGATTGCTCGCCGCGATGCGCCGCCTGGACGAAGCCGCCGCGAAGTTCGAACTGGCGCGCCGGGCAGCTCCCGACGACGCCGACCTGGCGTTCGAGCTCGGGCGCGTGGCGTTCATCCGAGGCGACTTCGCCGATGCGGCGGCCATCCTCGAATCGGCCGCCGGCCGCAAACCGGACGACGTGCGCCTGCTCGTCTGGCTGGGCCGGACGCGGCTTGCGATGCACGACTACGCTCGCGCAACGACGGCGCTCGAAGCGGCCTTGTCGGCTTCGCCGTCGGACCTGGCGGCCGACGACCTCCAAGCGCTTCGATCCGATGCCCATTACGAGCTCGGCCGCATCGCCCGCGCACGCGGCGACCACCGATCTTCGGCGGCTTGCTTCGAATCGGCGCGCCGCCTCGGCAATACAAGCGAGCGATTGGTCTACGACCTTGCCCTGGCGAAGGCCGAGTCGGACGAGCTCGACGACGCCTTGGCGCACCTTTCGTCGCTGGCCATGAACCGGGGCGACAACCGGCAAATCCGCGCCAACCTGGCGGCCATCTCATGCCGCATTGCCGGGCGGCACTTCGGCCGGGAAGCCTACGAGCAGGCGATCCAACTGTTCGACCAATCGCGCCAGGCATTCCTCGATCTTGGGGCGGAAACCGAGGCCAAGGAGATCAAATCGGCCCTGGCCGAGTCGCGCTTCCGGCTGGGGCTCAAGTGCCTGTTTGCCCCGCGCGACCGGCTGCCTCGGGCCCTGGAAGAGTTGCAGGAGGCGCACCGGCTGCGGCGGGGCGATTCCCGCACGGCCTACTTCCTGGCGGTCGCCTGTTTCCGGCTGAAGTTTTTCGACCGCGCGGCCCAGACCTTCCGGCAACTTTGGGAGCGGTCGCCCGCCGATTTCCGTACGGTCGTCGGACTGGCCGTCTGCTTGGAAGAAATGGGCGATCTCGCCGAGGCCGAACGGACCTGGAAGGAGTTCATTTCCCGGCAGGAGCACGACTCGAAGAGACGGATCAGCGGCAAGCTCGGGCTGGCCGGCATGCACGCCCGCCAGGAGGATTGGGGCGGCACGATCGCCCTGTTGCAGGAGATCCTGGCCGACGAGGCCGTGAGCGAGCACCCGGCCTACGAGGCGATTTGCCGGCTGGCGGTGAGTTACGGCAGCCTGGCGGGCCGCCACGAGGTCGTCGAGCAGATCATCGAGCGGCACATGCGCGGGGCATCGCCGGCCTCGGCCGACGCGTACCTCGGAGCGATCTACGCCCGAAAGAAACGGTGGTCCGAATCCTTGAGCCACCTCCAGAAGTCGGTCGCGTCGAAGCAGGCGTCGGCCGAAGCCCGCCGGTTGCACGATCACGTGGCTCGGTCGCTGGCGGCTGAGCAGGTTCGGGCCGACAAGCTGCGCGAAGCCGCCGCGCTTCTGAAGAAGACGGCCGAGCTGGCCGGCGGCGTCGCGCCGGAGACGCGGCAGTTCTACGCGACGATCGAGGCAGCCCTTCTGCTGGGAAGCGCGGGGCAAGAGGCGGGCGAGAAGGCCCTGGCCGCCTACGAGGCGGCCCACCGCAAGCAGCCCGACAACGCCAAGATCCTGCGCAACTACGCCGTGCTGTGTCACCGGATAGCCATCACCTACGAAGAGCGAGGCAAGACGCGAGCCGCCGACCCGCACTGGAAGAAAGCCTGCCACGTGTGGCACGCGATTCTCGAGAGCAAGAACGGGTTCTGGCAGTCCTATCTCGAGACCTACAACGACGGCCGCCACCGCCGCGATCGCGTCCAGGCCGAGCATCTCGATGTGGTGCGCAAACGACTGGCCCTGCGTCTGGGCGACACGCACGTCGAATATGCCAAAGCCTATGCGGCCCTCGGCGCCATTGCCGACACCCGACGCCACGTGGAATACGCCGAAGCGATCGATCGCAACGGCGAGATCCGCCCCCAGATCTCCAAGGTGCTGCTCGAGAAGGCGGCCCAGGTCAAGCAGGGCGGGAACCAGGCGGCGGCCTCGTCGCTGTTCGAGCTCGCCTACGAGTTCGATCCGGAGAACCGCGATCTGCGCAAGGCCTACGCCATCGACGTCTTCAATCGAGGAACCGAGGCGCTCAACCAGCAGCATTTCGACGAGGCCGAGCGGCAGTACCAGCAGGCCGAGAAAATCGACCCCGACCTTCTCCGCGACGTCGGCGCGCGGAGGATGTATGCCGTCCTGTACATCGTCCGAGCCATCAAGGCGCTCGAAGCGAGGAGCTCGGGCCAGGCCGATCGCCACTACAACCGCGCGCGGTCGATCATGCCCGATTTGGAGAATGACGCCGAAGTGCGACCGATGGCGGCTCAGTACTATGTGGCCAAGGGAAACCGGGCAGCGGAGCGTCAGGACATCGCGGGCGCCAGAACGGCGCTGCAAAAGGCCCTGGATTTGGATCCCACGTTGCTGTTCAAAGTGCCGGGTATGGCCGACGCGGCGCGCGCCCTGGGAATCATGCCTTTCGGGGGCGCTCTGCCCATGGAATTGATGGCCGCGCTGTTCAAACGCTGATGAAAAGATCGCTGCCCCGTGAGCCGGAATCACAGGAGAACGACACGCCATGCCCGTCAAGCTGCCCGATGACAAGAATCCCTACTTCGGCCGGACGCCGTTTGACATTCTGGGCGTCTCGCCGTCGGCGACCAGCCGGGAGCTTCTCGAGGCTCGCGACGAGAAACTCGAGGAGGTCGACTACCAGCACGCCGACCAAGGCGAGCGGATCCTCGCCCGCCAACGAATCACGCAGGCCTACGACCAGTTGAGCGATGCGCGATCGCGGGTGGGCGTGGAGATGTTCGTCTTCGACAACACGCTGGGCCGCCAAGAGGCCGTTCGGGAAGCCGAGAAGCACCTCGCCGACCCGCCCGACGTGACCGGCGTGCTGCAGAACGCCGAAGACGTCTTTCCCAACAGTCCGAGCGTCGGGCACGCTGCGCGACAGGGCCGTGAGATCGTGCTCGAGCGCAGCATCCGCCTCGAGCTGGAGGAGC
>Ga0334892_1002537_pt1 | contig 12869 bp, 16 predicted proteins | sample GraSluR3_MG_4_FD_207213 | JGI IMG/M metagenome (GOLD analysis project Ga0334892, IMG submission 207213) | Sludge microbial communities from methane-producing bioreactor in Wageningen University, Netherlands - Granular Sludge_15_04-R3 | ecosystem: Engineered > Bioreactor > Anaerobic >...
GCGTGTCCAGAGGTGGGGGGACTTTCCACACCGGCGAAGGGTTCGCCAGCGGCAGCCGCCCTTCCACTCTCGCGCCCGGGCGGCATAGGGGGAGAAGATATAAAAAGGCTTCGTGGGGAGGGGCGCCTGCGGGCCGCAGGTCTTCGACGGTCCGGTCCCTCCATCCCTCCTCAGTCGGCGGGGCTCAGGCCTCCTCTAAGGCCCCTTCTATCTTCCAGACGGAGAAGTTGTCAAAGCCGATGGTGACGTTCCCCCCGCCGCAGGCCGTCGTCCCGGCCATCAGCCCCACATTCCCTTCGGGGAAAGTTTCGTCGGCGTAGTCGGCGAGATGGGTTCCGTTGGCGAAGAAGGATAGCGTTTCTCCATCTCGTTTAACCTGGATGAGGTTCGTCGTCTTTCCAAGGTTTATGGCGTCGGTCTTCGTCCAGGGGTCGTTTCGGGTCCAAGACCCCCCCTCCCTCTTGAGAAACCTGTAGTAACCGTCTCCGGATATCAGGAAGAGGTAGTAGTTGGACCAGTCCATCCAGCCGGTCATGAGCCCGTAGACGTTGTCGTCGGAGCCGCTGATGGGGGTAGCCTCCACCTCTACTATGGAGTCGCCGAAGGACTTTCCTGATTGGACCCTCCTCCACGAGTCGGCGGTGACGACGTTTATGACGTACATCCCGTCCTGGTAGCTGTAGCTGTAGTTCTCATCAGAGGAGCATCCCCAGGAGCCTCCTACCTTGGAGGTCGAAAAGTCGTCGATGAAGAGGAGCTCCCCCTTCTTAAGCTCCCAAGTTCCCGTCTCCTCGCCGGCCGAAAGAGTGGCTGAACCGACCACGGCCGCCAGGAGCAGGGGAAGTGCCATTCGAGATGATGGTTTCATAGATATAATCCTCCGAATACTTCTCGATATCTTTGGAGGGCGGATAGAAAGGCCGCCCTCCAAGCCCGCATATCGGCGGCGTAATGGGGGCTGCAGATAGATAAGTATTTATCCGCCGCCTTATCAGCGTCTTATCCGCACCTTCTGAGCCCCTCCGGCTTTCTGAACCCTGGAGGCGGGACCATTCGCAGGTCGGGGTGGCGGGCGGCGAAAAAAAGCACAGGCCGCTAAAAAATATTGTATAATTTTCAGGGAGTTTCCTCTTCGGGATCTTTTAAAATCAGCTCGATCTGTTGCTTCAGCACTGGCACGTCGTCCTCAACGACGGACCAGATAAGATCTGGATCCACCTCGAAGTAGCGGTGGACCAAAATGTGGCGCATCCCCACGATCTGCAGCCATGGCATATGATCCATGCTCGTCTTTGAGTTCATCTGAGATGGCACGAGCAGCCTCTCCGATGACCTGAAGGTGATGAAGAATCCAGTTCTGGATCAGCTCATCGTCTTCAAAGGTCTCACGCCCTTTCGAGGCGTACTTCTCGATTCGCTCTATCGCCTCGGCGATGTACAAAAGCCGTCTCCTATCGTCCCTCATAGCGCCACGGCTTCTTTTAAAACCTGGTCCCTGATCCGCTTTCGAAGCCCTCTCTCGGTCACTACGTCCACGGGGCAGCCCAGAAGGTCCCGAAGGTCCATCAGAAGGCAGCCAAGGTCGAGGAGGCTGCCACCAGGTTCCATGTCGACGAGGAAGTCCAGGTCGCTTGATTCGTCCGCCTCGCCCCGAGCCACCGATCCGAAGATTCTGACGTTGTACGCCCCGTGTTCGGCCGCCGTCTGGAGTATCTCCGTCCTCTTCTCCCTGAGAAGGTCGCTTTTGTCCATGACCAAACCACCCGATCTGCCCGATCAATAATGCACACCATATCTTTTGGTATGTCCACCTTTCGGCCTCGGAAGATCGTCGCTGAAATGATCTCATGATCAAGAACGTGGGGGCCGATCGCCCCCGGCGGCGCCGGGGCGGGGGACGGCTGCGGGCGATGGGGGGAGGCGGGACGGTGCGCCGGGCGGGGATGGTGGGCGGCGAAAACCGACTGTGGTGAGAAGGGCGGCGTTATCGTGTGGAGATGGCTAGGGCATTTTCGAGAGTGGGCGGGAGGAAATTGATTGCTACAATCGGACAAGGCCCTTAAATTATAACCTTCGTGATGTGGTGGAGGTGCAGAAGGTGGCAAGCTAGAATGATAAATATATAATTTATTTCATTTTGGATGAAAGGTGGCGCGCGTTTAATCTGTCATATAATTCTTTTAAATCATGATCAAATTTTAATCTAAAATATGCATTCAACCCTGCTAAAGATAAATATAGCGAATAAAACCCTGTTACAAGTGCTTCTCCGCCCTTGTTCTTTAGCCCCTCATCATTTAAGGTTAATTCATATAGACCAAGTGGATCCCAATGAATTCTTTCTGATGCGTTAACATAGACACACTGATAAAGGTCTGCTTCGCCGCTTTGACTTGTTAATCCCACCTTCTTAAACATATCACTGGCCGTAATATTTATTAATTTTTTATGTTTATTTTTATCTTTGCGCCATCCCTTTAAATAATCATCTGGAACGATATCTTCTTGGGATTTTCCTTTTGCATCATCTTTAAGAAATCTTTGACAATATCTCTCTAACATAGAATCCATTTCTTTTTTGTCAATCGAGTCCATCATTTTTCCGTATGAACGCCTAAATTGTTCAACCCAAGAATAATATCTCCAATCAAGCGGGCGAACTTCTGGTTCTTGGCCTGCCCAATATAGGATGGCACAACCATCAATCATAGTTCTGGCAATAATTATTCCATCGCCATATTGACCCGCGTCAACTAAGGTATTTATACTTTTTAAATGTTCTATTTGCGAACGTACGAAATGATATGCCATAAAACCCATGTGGTCATTCTGGTCCTTAATTTTAATTGAATTTAAAATACTAAGAGATAGATTTACTAACTCCTCTGTAAAACTCCTTAAAACCTCAATGCTCGGAGGCTCTTTAGACATACTAATCATCCTCTTGGGGGACACTATCTATTCAATAAATAAAGGATTATTTTTCCAAGGCGATCCCATCAACGAAACGTGTTAATCCAGTTGAATCCCTCACCCCGTCGGGCACAGGATGCTTAGAACCTTGCACAGATCCTCGTCCAGGGCCTTCAGGTCCTTCCTGATCTTCTCGTCCTTCATCATATCGCTCAGGTAGTGGAGACGGCCGACGACCTCCTCGATCTGGGCCTCCGCCTCCTCGCGCCCCTGGCGGACGGTGGAGTAATATACCTCGGCGTGGTCCCGGTCGACCTCGATGCCGAAGAAGTCGTAGTCGAAGAGCCCCTTGAACTCCAGGATGATCGGCTTGAATATCGACCGCTGCCGGGGGATGTAGAAGTCCTCCAGCATCTTGCGCAACAGCTTATTTTCCACGTAGCCGATGTCGTTTCTCAGGTACCCCTTCCCGTGGATGTACCGGGAGTAGAAGACGTTGTAGGCGATGGTGGAGGTGAGGTCGGTGGCGAGCTTCATCCGAAACTCCCACTCCTCGCCGAAGAGGACGACCCCCTCCTGGCTGAGGATATGCCTCGCATCGATGATGATGCCGTCGTGGAAGGCGATGATCACCTGATCGACGTCAGGCCGCTCCTCTCTGATCAGAACCTCCTTAACCCCGGAGCCGAAGACCTCCTCCGCCGCCTCCTTCGTCGACCCCAGGGCATTGAAACGCCGGAGCGTCTCCAAAAGATCGCCCATCTTCTCCATCTCTGGCTTTGTGGTCCTTCGGCCCTGATAAATATTTTGTCGTATTCTTCGGCCGGGATCGCATATCTTTATCAACTCTCGGGTCGATCCCTCCTCGGGTGAAGAAGATGATCGAGATCACAGATGCCGCGGCCGAGAAGCTCCTCATGAGGGCGGAGGAGGGCAAAGTAGTCAAGCTCTTCAAGACGAGCCCCCCCGGCGAGCTTCCCAGGTTCGCCCTGGGTCTGGGCCCCTTCAACGACAAGGACCTGGTCTTCGAGAGCAACGACGTCCAGGTCTACATCAACCCCAGCGATTACGAGGAGCTCCGGGTCGCCGTCATCGACTTCGTCGACGACGAGCGGGGGAGGGGCTTCGTCGTCATCAAGGGGCAGACCGAGGCCTGTGGCCTCATCAGCTGCGAGGAGTGCGGCGAAGACACCTGCAACGAGTCAACTACCCGCCAATGAATTGGCGGGCATGATGCTCGCCAGTATTGGGGGCTTGCGGCTCCGCAAAAAATCGGGCCACGATGGGCAGGTTGACAGCCACCCTTGCAGCTATGTTTCGAGCTGCGACGGTGTCAGCAGGGCCAGAGAAACCACAGCGGACACAAGCAAACTGATCCCGAGTAGGTCGGTTTGACCGGGATATATGATGACAAACGGAGCATTCCTGGGACGTATAGGCAGGGTCGATATAGACCACTGGAACTCCAGCGATCGCTGCCTTGTACTCGACGAACTGCCTGAGCTGATAGAATCCCCAGCTATGCTGTTTGCGTCTCTGAGCCTTCGAAACCGTCATCCCCTCCCGGATACCCTGAAGATCTTCGAGGGCGATCACGGAAGAGGTGTCTTTGGCTTTCGCAACCAACTTTTTGGAGATGCAGTGGTTCACGTCCCGACGAAACCTGGCCTCTCGACCCGAGAGTTTCTTGAGATGACGTTTGGCGCTATCGGTCCCACAGCTTTGAAGATCGGCCTTGAGGTTATCTATCTTGGATCGAACGGTCTCGATACCGTCACCCGAGAACTCTTCGCCGGTCGAATCAACGGCAATGTTCTTGATCCCGAGATCGACGCCGATAACACCAATCGGTTCTATCTTCGCAGACTCGGGAACTTCGACGACGACGCAGAGATAGAACGATCCTCGTTCGAAAATGAGGTCGGCCTGTCCTCGGATCCGATTGAGCCGGGGTTCGTGGTACTCGCAGATGACAACAGGGACTTTTATCCTGCCTTCGAGAGTCAAGAGAGAAACGAGATCGAGACCTTTCCAGGACATGAGTCTCTGATCGTAGACGACAGATCCGTCAGGATCGAAGGTCGGTTTGATCGATTTGTCTCTCTTGTAGGCTTCGCAGGTCTTAGAGATAGCTCTGACCGCCATCTGAGCGGAGAGGTTAAATTGTTCCCGAATCGGATAATAAACGACCTTCTGCAACTCGATTTTATTGGCGGTACCGAGCTCAAACGCTTTGTCAGCCACGAAGTTGCAGGCGGCGTTAAACTGATGCATCGTCTCGCGAATAGCTTGAACCTGTTCTGGAGTCGGTTCAAGTTTGACCTTGAGCGTCTGCATCATGTATATAGATGTATACCATCTATGGAGATGAACATTTCGGTAACAAGGAGAAGCAGGAATAGTTACGCATTCCTCCCCCAACTGAAGTCGGGGGCATCCTGCTGAGATTTTCGTGAAGTCGAAGGTCAAAGATATCCTGGAGAGGTTCGCTGGGGGCGAGATCTCCCTGGAGGGGGCGGTCCGGGAGATGGACCTCTTCTCTTATCGAGAGGTGAGGGATATGGCGAAGCTCGATCCGTGCAGGATCGACAGGATCGGGATCCCGGAGGCGGTACTGGCGGAGGGAAAGACCCCGTCGGACCTGGTGGAGATCGCCCTCTCATTCCTCGCGGCGTCGAAGGAGGTCCTCATCACCAGGGTTTCGCAAGAACAGCTGGATGCCCTGAGAGAAGCCCCCCTCCCCGAAGGTTCTGACCTTGTATGGGAAGGCCGGGCGAGGGCGGTGGTCATATCGAAGGACACCACCAAGAAATTTTCTGGAGGACGGGTGGGAGTCCTCACCGCTGGTACCGCCGATGTCCCCGTCGCCGAGGAGGCGAGGGTCACCGCAGAGCTGATGGGATGCGAGACGGTATCGGAGTACGACGTCGGAGTCGCAGGGATCCACAGGCTCTTTCCATCCCTGGAGAAGATGATGGACAGAGACGCCCTGGTGGTGGCTGCGGGTCGGGAGGGTACGCTCCCGGCGGTGGTGGCGGGGCTGGTCGAAGCTCCTGTTGTGGGGCTTCCGGTCTCCACCGGCTACGGCGCGGGGGGCAGGGGCGAGGCTGCCCTCCTATCAATGCTCCAGTCCTGTTCTGTGATGGTCGTAGTCAACATCGACGCCGGGTTTGTGGCTGGCGCTTTTGCTGCGAAGATAGCCAACAGGGCTGCACAATTGAGAAATATTTAATGATTGCCATCAATTTGGTATCGGAAAACTATTTATACAATCGCACAGAGGTATAACCACGAGCGGGTAAACTAATTTTCACTAACCCCCACTCCCCTACCCGCTCACACCTAATTCTGTCTCGACGGTTTAATCAGTGCCCAGAGAGATGGTAGAAAGCGAGCTCTTGGGGTGATGCGTTATCGTCCTAAGGCGCTCTTACCGGCGTCGGCTTGAATCTCCTCTGGCAATTTAGCTCTCTCCTGGGAGTTTTCATCGATGACGACGACACCGATCTTCATGCCGCTCTGGCTTGCGTAATCTTCTATCCTTCTTCGGGCGTGCTCCACCATCCCGCCGTTGGTGAGGATGAGGACCTCCTCTCCGCAGAGAGCCCGGAGTATCGTCCTGTCTATGACGTTCGAGGATATGTCGGCGGTGATCCCATTCCGCTCGGCGAAGGCCCTGCTCCTGGTCCCCATCACCCCCACGAGATCTATCTTCCACTCATCTTTCATCCTCTTCAGATCTTCACCGTCCATCAGGTCTGTATCGGAGATGACTACGACCCCTATCCTGATCGTCCTCTCAAGGGTCTCCACCACGGCCAGACCCCCTTCCTGGAGGTGGACCACCCTCACCCCCTCTGGCCGGGCAGGATCGGGGATTTTTGCCTTCGTGCCGTCTGGTGGTATGGTCTCACCCACCTTCGTCCCGGAAGGGACCTTCATCCACCGGAGGTCCGGAGGGGTGAGGTGGCAGACGAGCTCCGGCACGCTCCTCGGAGTTCTTCCGGGGGCCGCTAGATCCCTTTTTGAGATCTCGTCGTACACCTCCATAATGAGAGGCTGCCGGAGCCCGGAGCTGGATAGGAGCCTCGCGTCCCCGAAGATCTCTTCCGGCCTCCCCTGGTATGCGATCCTCCCGTCGGCGAGGAGGTAGACCCGGTCCGACCAACGGTATGCCAGGTCGACGTCGTGGGTGGATATTATTATCGTCGTCCCCCTATCGTTGAGCTCATCGAGGAGGCCCATCACCTCCTCGGAGCCTGCGGGGTCGAGGTTTGATAGCGGCTCGTCCAGGATCATCACCTCGGGTTCCATGGCCATCACCCCCCCGATCGCCGCCCTCTTCTTCTGGCCGCCGCTGAGGTGGTGGGGGGGGCGATCTTTAAGCCCCTCGATCCCGACGTACTGGAGGGCCTTCTCGACCCTCTCTTCGACCTCTCCCCTGGATAGCCCCAGGTTCGTGGGGCCGAACCCCACGTCCTGGCGGACTGTGGGGGCGAAGAGCTGATCGTCGGAGTTCTGGAAGACTATACCCACTCGCCTCCTCGTATCCCGGAGGGATCGGCTGTCGTATCTGATGGGACTGCCGCAGATGAGGACCTCCCCTTTGGATGGGCGGAGCGTCCCGTTCAAAAGGAGAAATAGGGTGGACTTCCCCGAGCCGTTGGGTCCGACGAAGGCTATCTTCTCTCCCTTCTCGATCCTGAGGTCGACCCCCCTGATGGCAGCGGTTCCGTCGGGATATGAGTAACTGAGGTTTTTCGTCTCCAAAAGGCTCATCTTTCCCGCCTCAGAATATTGAAGATCCTCGAGAGAGGTAGGAGAGGGCGGCTATGAAGGTGACGTAGGTCGAAGCTGCCAGGAGTTCTTGAACCATGATGGGCCGTTTATCCTCGAAGAGGGTGAGCTTTCCGTCGTAGCATCTTGAGTCCATGGCGGTGTAGAGCTTTTCGCCCTGATCCATGGTTCTGAGAAATAGGGTTCCTGCCATCATCGAGAAGGACCGGACCGATGACCTGAACCCGTCGCATCCGAGCCTCATTACCTGGGCTTGCCTCATCTTTATCGCACCATCGAGGAAGACGAAGATGTACCGATAGATCATCATCGACAGCTCGACGAAGGTGTCGGGGAGCCTCAACCCTTTGAGGAGGGCGAAGAGCTCCACCATCGGGGTCGTCGTCGCCAGGAAGAAGAGGCAGCATATCCCGCTGATGGTCCTCGACACGACGAGGACCGCCATCTCCGTCCCTTCGGCGCTCGCCCCGATCCTCTGGCCGAAGAGCTCCAGGGAGAATATCTCGGGGCCGGAGCCGAAGAAGAAGAGGATTATAACCGCCCCGAAGACGGCAAAGCTCAGGGGGGCGACCGCCAGCCCAAGGTAGAACCGGGCGGGAACTTTTCCAAGCTGGATCGCGGCGAAGCTCATGGTGAGGGCGATGAAGAGGGGGGCCACCGGCGAGGTGGACGAGACGCCGACGAGGAGGGCGGCCGCCACAAGAGCCAGCTTCAGCTTGTTGTTCTTATTTCGAAGGGGGCTTCTTAGAGCGTAATCGTCCAGGAGGGCGTGATCCAAGGCCGATACCTCAGGCGGACCTTCTACCCCGGTAGTATCCGAAGAAGTATCCTATGATTATGGCACCGATCGCCGCCTGGAGGCTGAATAGGAGGCTCTCTATCTCGCCGCTGGGCGGCTCCCAGATCGGCGAAAACCAGGGCTCATAGGTCCCGCAGGTCAGCTCTTCTATGACCCCTTCCGCCTCACCGTCGGCTCCACCCCATTCCGCACCGCCGTCACTCCCGGCGACGTATAAGAATAGGGCAAAGAGGAGGACGACGGCGGCACCAGCCAGAATTTCGCCTTTCATGCCGAGACCATCTCCTTTAGCTTTCCCAGCCTCTTATCGTCGATCACCTTCAGCCTCACCATGACATCCCCCTTGACCTGGATTATGTACTTGAATATCAGGGCGGTGATGACCCCCTCCACGATGGCGAGGGGAACCTGGGTCAGGGCGAAGACCGTCCCGAAGGCTCCCAGGGACCCGAGGACTCCGCCGGTCGCCGACGGGAAGGCTAGGGCGAGCTGGAGGGATGTAACGAGGTATGTGGCCAGGTCCGCAAGGAACGCAGCAAAGAAGATCGAGACGTAGAAGTTCAGCTTCGACCTCATGCACCCTCGATAGACGAGATAGGCGACGACGGGCCCCGCGATCCCCATGGAGAAGACGTTGGCGCCCAGGGTCGTGATCCCGCCGTGGGCTAGGAATAGGGCCTGATAGACCAATACTATCAGGCAGAGGACCGCCGTTATGGCGGGGCCGAATATTATGGCGCCCATCCCCGCCCCCGTCGGGTGGGAGCAGGACCCCGTCACCGAGGGGAGCTTCAGGGACGAGAGGACGAAGATGAAGGCTCCGGCGAGGGCAAGGAGGGGCAAAGTCTCTCTCCTCTCCTTTGCCAGCTGGTTTATCTTGTAGATCCCGTAGATCACGATGGGGAGGGAGAGGGCGTACCAGACCTCCCACCAGGGGTGGGGCAGGAAACCTTCCATGATGTGCAGATTATCACTTCCTATTAGAGGCTCGGGTTCTCTTCTGAGGCTCAGCCATCATGCCATATAAAGTTTGCTTGAGATGGCATCAATAAACTTTATTTAGGGCTGAAGAGCTCGACGGGAACCTCCCCCGCCACCTCCAACCAGCCGTCTTTATACCGGGCGACGATGGCGATCGCCTCCACCCCACCGGCAGCAGCCTCCCGGAGGGCGGCTCCGAAGGCCGGATCGGTCTCGTCGTTGGGGGCTAACGCTGCGGCGTCCTCCCTCATGACGACGAAGAGGACGCAGGCCCGATACCCTTCATGTTGGGCCCTCAAAAGCTCCTGAAGGTGGCGGCGCCCCCTCTTGGTGGGGGCGTCGGGGAAGAGGGCGACGCCGTCTCTCACCAGGGTGCAGCTCTTCACCTCCACGATGGCGGGCCTCTCCCCGGCCAGGAGGAAGTCGAGCCTGCTCCTCCCAAAAGGTGGCTCGGTCCTGACGAGGCTGTATCCGGAGAACTTCGGGAGCTCTCCTGAGGCGAAACCCTCTTTTGCGATCATGTTTGCGGCTCGCGAGTCCACCACCACAGTCCCCCCTTCGGTCACAACGGCGAAGACGTCGAACTTCGTCTTCCGCCTTTCTGGATCATCGGCGGGCTGCAGGATCAGGGAAGAACCGGGGATGAGGAGCTCCTCAAGCCTTCCGGGGTTGGGGAGGTGGCACTCGACCACCATTCCCTCGCCCCCCTCTATCCCCAGCTCTGCCAGGATCGAGAACCTGCTCGTCCTCGATAGAAATTTGCCCGCAGCCATATCCCCTTCGATCTTAAGCCTAGCCGCCATTTCTTTCGGCCTACGCCGCGAGCCCTTAAATATGGTGGCGGTCTCATTTGATGGCGATTGAATCGAATATTCAGCGTCAGCGAGCTGAACCAGAGGATCAGGGAGAGGCTCACATCAGATTTGCGCCTCTCGAACCTCTGGGCCCGGGGGGAGCTCTCGAACGTCGTAAACCACCGTTCAGGCCACCGGTACTTCACCCTAAAAGATGGGGACTCCCAGATATCCTGTGTCCTCTTCCGGGGCAACAGTGGCGGCCTCGACTTCGAGCTCGCGAACGGGCAGAACGTCATGGTCTTCGGGGACGTGGAGTTCTACCGCCCCCAGGGGCGGGTCCAGATCCTGGTGAAGGCCGCTCGGCGCGATTCCGGCTTTGGCGGAAAACACCTGGAGCTGGAGATGTTGAAGGAGAGGCTCTCTGCCGAGGGGCTCTTCGATGCCGAGAGGAAGAGGCCTATCCCCTCATATCCCGCATGTATCGGGGTCGTCACATCCCCCGACGGCGCCGCCCTCCGGGACGTTCTGATGGTCCTGGGATCCTGCCCCGCCAGGATCGTCATATCCCCGGCCGTGGTCCAGGGGGAGTCGGCTCCCGGGTCCATAGCCTCGGCTATCGCCGCCCTCCAGGGGATCGCCGACGTGATCATAGTGGGGCGGGGTGGCGGATCGGCGGAGGACCTCTCGCCCTTCAACTCGGAGGTGGTGGCGAGGGCGATCTCTTCGTCCATCAGCCCCGTCGTCTCCGCAGTCGGCCACGAGACGGACGTGACGATAGCGGACTTCGCCGCCGATGTGAGGGCTCCAACGCCGTCGTCGGCGGCGGCTATGGTGAGGCCCGATGTCGAGGGGCTGAGGGAGGAGCTTTTGGGGGCGGAGGCGAGGATGGTCAGGTCCCTTAGGGCATCCGTCGACCGCCGGCGGGCGAGGCTTGGAGGCCTCGGAAGGTCTCTATCCGGAAGGAGGATGCGGGGGATGGTCTTCGAGGAGAGGCAGAACCTCGACAGGATCGCGGACCGGCTCGTTTCGGCGGAGGATATGTTGATCGATCGCCTCTCTGGAAGGCTGGAGGTGGCAGAAGGAAAGCTCGAATCCCTCAGCCCCCTGTCGACCCTCAAGAGGGGCTATTGCATCGCGGTCACCGAGGGGGGCATCGCAAGGCGCGCGTCGGATCTAAACGCTGGCGAGCTCTTCGAGCTGGTCTTCGCCGATGGGGGGCTCCTCTGCCGGTCGATGGGGGATAGGTCGGATCGGAGGTGACTGAGTTGAAGGATTTTGCGGATTGGAAGGAGGTGACGGGTTGACGGAGATTAAGGATTCGGCCGGTTCGATGGATGAGGCTTCCCAAGACCTGGGCCTCGAGGCGTCCCTCGCAGAGCTGGAGAGGATCGTCCTGGGGCTGGAGGAGGGGGACCTTACCCTGGAGGAGAGCCTTAAGGCCTTCGAGAGGGGGATCTCCCTCGTCAGGAGGTGTAATGCCCTCCTGGATGGGGCGGAGCAGAGGATAGAGATCCTCACTGGGGACCTCCCCGAGGATCTGGCAAGGTGAGGGACCGGATATGAGCGGGACGAGGGGACGGGACCGGAGGTCCCCGGAGAGGATCGTCACCCTCCTGGAGGCGGGAGAGCGGGTGAAGATCGTCGTCTTCGGCGACTCCATCACCGCGGGCTTCGCCGTCCGGAAGGGCTTCGACGCCTTCTGGTTATCGATGCTTAAAGAGAAGTACCCGAAAGCCCAGGTCGCCATAATAAACGAAGGGGCGTGCGGGGCGACGAGCTTCGACGGCCTCGCCCGCCTCGACTGGTCGGTGATCGCCCACAACCCGGACCTCGTCACCGTCAACTTCGGGATCAACGACATGTATATGGGGATCCGGATCGGCGAGTTCAAGTCTAACCTCATCGAGATCGTCGAGAGGATCCTCGCGGGCTCTGGTTCTGGAGCGGGGCCCGAGGTACTCCTCATGAGCTCTGAGCCCCTCACCACGCCCAGGTTCGATCGAATGGTCCTCATCTACTACCAGACCCTCGAAGACGTCGCCGAGGAGATGGGGGTCGGCTTCGTCGACGTCTACGGCGCCTGGATGGAGCGGGTCGCCGAGGGCGTCCCTCTGGAGAGCCTGATCCTCCCGGGGCTCGACCACCCGAACGAGAGCGGGTATAAGGTCATCGCCGAGGAGCTGATGCGCTTCTTATAGTGGCGGGGTGCAGGGGTAGAGAAAACCCCGGTCTTCGGGCCGGGGACGAATCGTACCCCGCCTTAAGCTATGAATCTTTAAATACTATAGTAGCATAAGTGAGTGTAATGCTTAAAGCCTTCAAATATAGGATCTATCCGACAAAAACACAGCGGTCTAAGATGGAACGAACCCTAGAGTTGTGCAGATGGACCTATAACGAGACTTTAGCATATCGAAAAAACTCTTTCGAACAAGAAGGCAAATCCATATCTAAGTTAGGACTTACGCATTTGACGGAAGATTTTTAGATGATTCGGTCCATCCAAATACAAACACAAATATGAGGTGACGTATAAAATTGAATCCACCCAAGTGTTGCGACCTGGACTATATCCACTTTCT
>Ga0334892_1002541_pt1 | contig 12857 bp, 10 predicted proteins | sample GraSluR3_MG_4_FD_207213 | JGI IMG/M metagenome (GOLD analysis project Ga0334892, IMG submission 207213) | Sludge microbial communities from methane-producing bioreactor in Wageningen University, Netherlands - Granular Sludge_15_04-R3 | ecosystem: Engineered > Bioreactor > Anaerobic >...
CCTAATGGGCAGGTTGAGTATGATCCCTCTCAGAAGTATCGCATCGAGATAAAGAATGCTTACGATCCCACTATCATCCATCGCAGAGAAGCTTATCGGGAAGACTCCTTCGATCTGGAAGCAGTACAGGTAGTGTCTCAAAGGTTGGTGTAAATTGGAGTCAGCCAGATGATGAGAAAACTGCCAATGCCATTGTCTTGATTGCCTCCTGAAACTCGCTATTTGGTGAGACAGAAGCCAGCTGATGAGAAAAACCCTAGCCCGTATATTGTGGAGGGAGTATCCGGAATCTATAGAAATTACCTAGCGGGGGATTCAGATGTCCTTGCAGACAAGGGCTACTCCTAATACCACAATCCCCTTTAATGTAGGAGTGGTTTTAAGCCACCCATCCGGGTTGGTGGCTAGGGCTTTAGCCCTTAACGGCGAAATGTTCAACCTGCAACCCTGTGATCAGGCTAGCCGACTCCGGGCTTGCCCGGGAATCTTTTTCTTGACTTACGAGCTTAAGCCGGATAACTTGTCTTTCTGTGTGACAAACGATGATGAATGAGGGATAGGGAGCCTAGATGAGCGAAAAATATATATGGATAGTTGTGCCGATCATCCTGATAGTCGGTGTTTGGATAGTCTTCGTCAGAAACACCACTACTGAGCCTGGATCCGGGCGTATTGGAGCAGCCAAAGTGGCTGTTGAGACAGACTTTATCCAGAGAATGGATCTGACCGAGACAGCTTCTTTTCCGGGCACCATTTTGCCCAGAAGCAGCTACCAAGTAGCTACAAAGATTTCTGGCCAGCTGAGACGATTGCATGTGGATGTGGCTCAGAGAGTCAGTAAAAATGAGATCCTGGCAGAGCTGGATGACAGATTGATCCTTCGTGAGCTTGAGCGCGCTGAAGCAGCTGTGGAAGTGGCGAGAGCCACTAAAAATCAGAGCGAGCATGCCTTGGCGATGGCGGTCGAAGATCTTCAGCGTTATTCCACGTTGTTTGAACAGAACTATGTTTCTCAGGCTGAACTCAATGAAGCTCAAACCCGCTATAGAAATGAGCGGATGAGGGATGAGATAGCCTCAGCAAATCTGCGAAGCGCTATAGCTGCCTATAATTCAGCTGAGCTTCAATTGTCGTTTACCAAGATTCGAGCTGAATGGGAGGGTGATGCCGGGCACAGAGTGATCGGCGAGCGTTTTGTGGATGAGGGAAGCCAAGTGTCTGCCGGCAGCCCACTTTTTAGTCTGATGGATCTGGAGCATGTGATAGTACGCATCAATGTCATAGAAAGGGACTACAATCGCCTGCGCCCCGGTCAATCCGCTCGTATCAGTGTTGATTCATTTGCCGGGGAGACATTTGAAGGCAAGGTGCTCAGGGTAGCCCCGCTGCTCAGTGAGAGCACCCGGCAAGCCGCGGTGGAGATTCAAATTCCGAATCCAAACTATCTCCTGAAGCCAGGGATGTTTGCGCGTGTCGAGATAGACTATCAAAGCGTAGATGATGTCTCTGCTGTTCCTCAGAAAGCTATGGCCAAGCGGGATGGTAGAGATGGGCTGTGGCTGGTGGAGCCCGAAAACCGCGCTGCCAGATTTGTGGAAGTGGATTTTGGGATTCACTCAAAAGATTACGTTCAGATCATGGATCCTGATCTGGAGGGCGAAGTGGTGACTTTGGGTCATGATCTTTTGCAGGATGGGAGGATTGTGAGCGAGATCGAGCTATCAGAAGAAGGCTCCCGATGAGGATCTCGCAAACGGCTGTATCGCGGCCGGTCTTGACTTCGATGATCGCGCTGATAGTGATCATCTTGGGGGCGGTGGCACTCTCACGTTTGCCGGTGGACCTGATGCCGGATGTCACCTATCCCACGATCAGCATATCCACATCCTATTCTCAGGCGAGCCCTCTTTCCATGGAAGAGCTGATTACGCGTCCGATTGAAGAAGCGATCGCTGCAGTTCCGGGTGTCCAGGAGATCAGCTCCAGATCTTCAGAGGGAAATAGTAATGTTTCGGTGAGATTTGCTTGGGGCAGCGACCTAGACGCGGCATCAAACGACATTCGTGACCGGTTGGATCGGATCATTTCCCGCTTGCCGGATGGGGCCAGTCGGCCGTCACTGAGGAAATTTGACGCTGCGGCTGCACCTGTGATCATGCTCGGAGTAGTCAGTGACCTGGAGCCGATCACTGTGAGGCAAATCTTGGAAGATCAAGTGAGCTATCGACTGGAACGAGTTGATGGTGTGGCCAGTGTCAATATCTTTGGTGGGCTGAGTCGTGAGGTCCACATCAATATCGACCCTCACAAGCTCAATGCCATGAACATCCCCTTGGATCAAGTGGTGACCCGCATTAGAGCCGCGAATGTGAATCGTCCGACGGGAACTTTGATGCGGGGAAATCATCAGATCACAGTGCGAGTGCCGGGGGTCTTCGAAAATCTGGATGAATTGCGTCAGACAGTGATCATGCAGACCGGAGGAGCTTCGGTGTATCTGGGAGATATCGCGGAGGTCGTGGACAGCTCTTCCAAGGTGACCCGATTGGTGCGGATCAATGGCAGTCCGGGAGTGCAGATCTCGATCAATAAACAGTCCGGCACAAATACGGTTCGCGTAGCTCGGGGCGTCACAGAGGAGCTTCAGGAGATCAATCGCAGTATACCGCAGATCGAGATATTGCCTTTGGTTGACAGCTCGGTCTACATCAGTCAATCGATCAGCAATGTCACCCTATCAGCGCTTTTGGGCGGCATATTGGCGATCTTGATCTTGCTTTTTTTCCTGAGAAATCTTGGAAGCACAGCCGTGATTGCCACTGCCATCCCAATCTCGGTGATGGCAACCTTTGGCCTTTTGTATTTTAATGGTTTTACGCTGAATCTCATGACAATCGGGGCTTTGGCCTTGGGAATTGGGCAGCTTTTGGACAATTCCATCGTAGTCATGGAGAATATATATCGCCACAAAGAGCTGGGTAAACCCGCAAACGAGGCGGCAGTGGATGGAGCGGGAGAGGTTGGTGCGCCGATCTTGGCGAGCACCCTCACCTCGGTGGTGGTTTTTCTTCCGCTACTGTTTATGCGGGGCATGACAGGGATTATGTTTCAGCAGCTCGCATTTGTCGTGGTTTTTTCCCTGCTTTGCTCGCTTGTCACAGCTCTGACTTTGGTGCCGATGCTATCTAGTAAATATCTGGGGAAAGAGTCATCAAGCGCAGCAGAGCCGAGAAGGATTTCACAGAGCGTGGGCAGGATTCTTGGGAGAATGGATCTGCTTTACAAACGCATACTTGCATGGTCACTGGATCATCGCCTCAAGACCTCTTTGATTGGAGTGGCACTGCTTGTCTTGGCAATCCTGCTTTCCGGTTTGATCGGGTCTGAATTGATGCCGATGGCAGACGAGGGTGAGATCCGGGTGAGCATGGATATGGAGGCCGGAACCCGTCTGGAAGTGGTGAACGCGAAGATGCAGGACATCGAGCGGCATTTGGATGGCATCCCTGAGATTACAAACCTGATCACGACAGTCGGAGGCGGATGGTGGGGTGCGTCAAACACCGGCTCAGTGCGGATTAGTCTCATCGGAAAATCCGAGCGGCAACGCAGCGATGAAGAGATCGCCTCCGAGATCCGGCAAAAACTCGCCAATATTCCCGGGGGAAGGATCAGGGTGCGGACGGTGACAAACAATCGGCTGACCAGATCTCTCGGCGGAGGTGGTGGCAGGATCGAGATCCAAGTGCGCGGGCACGAGATGGAAGAGGCCTATGCCCTGGCTGCCAAGATCCAGAGCGCTTTGGAATCTGTCGATGGCATCACGGATGTGAATCTGAGCCGCACAGCCGGAGCGCCGGAAGATCTCTTGATCATTGACAGGCTTAAGGCAGCCGAACTCGGGCTGTCGATCCAGCAGATATCATCTGCACTGGAAACCGTCTTATCCGGAAACACTGCCGGTGAATTTGTGGATCACGGCAAGGAATATCCGATCCGTGTGCAGGTAAAGAATGCAGACCAGATGCCCATTGAAGAGCTTCTAAGCCTCAGTGTGACGAATTCTTTTGGCAATTCCATCGTGCTGCGCAATGTGATCGAGGTCACCTCCAGCGAAAGCTCAACCGTGATCGAAAGAGTGAATCAGGAGCGGATGATCGACGTATCGGCAAATCTCTTTGGGAGAAATATCTCTAGGGTGATCTCAGATATTCAGGCTGAGCTGGATCAGATTCCGGTTCCCCTCGGCTTTGGCGTCGAGATCGTAGGTGACTATAAGGAACAGCAAGAGTCCTTCCGTGAGCTATTTATCGGAATCGTGCTGGCGCTCGTGCTGATTTATATGGTGATGGCGAGTCAGTTTGAATCTCTAAAAGATCCGTTTATCGTGATGTTCTCTGTGCCATTTGCCTTTATCGGGGTCGTGGCAATCTTGCTTTTGACAGATACCACCTTCAATATCCAAAGCTATATCGGGCTGATCATGCTCGGAGGGATTGTGGTAAACAACGCTATTCTTTTGGTGGATACTACCAATAATCTCCGCAGAAAAGATGGATACGAGCTGAGGGAGGCGATCGAGACAGCCGGGCAGCGAAGACTCCGCCCCATCTTGATGACTGCGTTATCGACCGTCTTGGGGCTCACGCCAATGGCTTTGGGCATGGGAGAGGGCGGGGAGACTCAGGCGCCCTTGGCACGAGCCGTGGTTGGGGGGATCCTCAGCGCGACCTTCATCACACTGGTCCTGATTCCGGTTGTTTACTCTTTCTTTGAGGGAGGCAAGAGCTTCAAAAACGGCTGATTTACTCTAGTGGAGGGCAGCTTAGGCTGCTGCGCGAGCGGAAAAAGCGCTGAACTCGGTGAGCAAAGCGAGCGGATGGCAAAAGCATTTTTCTGTTAGCGAAATTCAGGCTTGACATATTTGGCAGATAAGTCATTATGGAGTTTATGGAAAAAACGAACTTAGAGCAAAAGCAGGAGATCCCGTCAGAGCTTGAGTCGAGCGATATCAGAGATATTGGCTTGGAGATGTTGCCCAATCTAATCCACAATCTCCCGGGTATGGCATACCGCTGTCAAAATGACTCAAAGTGGTCTATGCTTTTTATCTCGGAAGGCTGCGTTGATCTCACAGGATACAAAGTTAGAGAGATCCTGCACAATGAGGAGATTAGCTACGATTCTTTGATTTTTGAAGAGGATCGCGGTTTTGTGCGGAATACAATCCGGGAGGCTGTCGAGAAGAGGATCCAGTTTCAGATGGAATATCGGATTGTAAACAGATCCGGTGATATCAGATGGGTCTGGGAGAAGGGCAATGCCGTTTATGACAAGAATCACAATCCGGCGTACTTGGATGGATTCGTTATCGACATTACGGCACGTAAGACGGCTGAGGAAGCGCTCAAGCGGGCGGTTGGTGACCTCTCGGATCTGAATGCCACAAAGGATCGTTTTTTCTCGCTGGTAGCTCATGATCTGCAAAACCCGGTTTATGCCATTATCTCGCTATCGGAATTTATCGCTGAAAACTATTCAAGCTTCGGGCGCGAGGAGATTCAAGATGCGCTTTTACAGGTGAATAGTGCGGCTCAGGGCATATTTACATTATTGGAGAATCTTCTGGATTGGGCTCGTTTGCAGACCAATCAGGTGGTGATCCAGAAAGAGATGGTCTCGCTTAGCAAGACACTGCGCTATGCGATCGATCACTATCAAAAAGCCGCGGATCAAAAAGGAATCTCGGTGGAGATTGTAGCAGAACACGATGTGATGATCGACAGTGATCTCAAGCTGGTCTCATCCATTTTTAGAAACTTGATCTCAAACGCTCTAAAATACTCATATCCCAAAGGGAAAGTAGTGATTCATCTTTGGCAAGAAGAAGAGCGCGCGATGGTCAGTGTGCGCGATTATGGAGTGGGGATCCCACGCAAGAGCATCAGTAAGCTCTTTCGGATTGATAGCGATTTGCGGCAATATGGCACGGCGAATGAGAGTGGCAGTGGCTTGGGCTTGATTCTGGCGGATAGTTTTGCTAAGCTCCTAGGGGCGGAGATGAAAGTGGAAAGCAAGCTAAATCATGGCAGCACATTTACGCTGATTCACCCCAAGAGAATTTGATTGACGGCAGGACAAGGTTTAAAAACAATGCGACAACATTTATATACGGGTAGAGAATGAAAGCGCTTATTACACCAGAACTGGTACGCATCGTTGATGCATTTGAGGACAAAGACGGGTGCCTTGACTATATGGCCAAGCTTTTGGCATCTAGTGGGTGTCTGAGTTTTCCTGATCGCTATGTGTCGGCTGTCAAGGGTCGTGAAGAGATCATGAGCACAGGTATCGGGCGAGGGATTGCGATCCCCCATGCCAGAGACCTGACGGTAAATTGCATGAAGATTGCAGTGTGTAGGATCAATACACCGCTGAGTTATCAATCTGTGGATGATCAACCGGTGAGTTTGGTATTTATGATAGCAGTACCGCAGAACTCAAACAAAGAGTACATGCTGATTCTTAGAAACTTATCCGAGTATTTGCGCCAGGAAGAAAACCGGGCGAGACTGCTTGGAGCAAACTCAGACATGGAGTTGTACCAATATGTTAAAGATATGGAAGATATCATTATCGCTTCTGCTGCTGATTAGCCTGACCGCGCTTTGGGCACAGAGCGAAGATGCCGGCAGCACCGGATTTGACACGCTGAAGATCATTTACAATGCCAGGACTACTGCCATGGGCGGAGCCGCGACCGCATTGCCGGAAAATATCCACGCTTTATCCACCAACCCCGCTGCCATTATGCGTGCTGCAGCTCCCGCTATCTCTGCCACATTTTCTGATCAGTTTGTCGGAAGTGCCGGGGGGAGCATTGAGTATGTCTATCCCAAAGACAGATTTGCCGCCTATGCGGCGAGCTTGCGCTATTTCAACAGCGGCAGTATGGATCGCACTGAGATTGGCTCATCCGGTGAGTTGATCGAAACATCTGAGACTTTTGGCGCACAGAGCATTGTGGCGTCGGTCTCAGCGGCAAGATATATCAGCCACGCTTTGGATCTGGGAGCCAGCGCAAAATTCATCTATGACAGCATTGACGATAAAAGCGCGAGCGCCGCTCTTATTGACGTCGGCATCTTGCACCACACCGTGAATGAAAATGTCAAGGTGGGGCTGAGCGCACGAAATCTGGGTTTTCAGAGCTCATACTATACTGATAGCAAATACAAAGAAAACTTGCCGACCAGCTATAATGCCGGGCTTTCTCTGCGAATGAGCCCCAAGATCATCACAGCCCTGGATATCGGGAAAGCCGATGGCGAGAATCTTAAACTGAGAGTGGGGGCGGAATATCTGATCTATCCGAGTTTGGCACTAAGAGCGGGTCTGAGATCCGATGCCGGTGACTATCACATGGGCAGTTTCTTGGGCTATACCGGAGGAGGCAGTCTAGGCGTCGGCTGGAAGATCGGTATGGTTGATCTGGACTATGCTCTGTCATCATATGGGGATCTCGGTTTCCAAAATCAACTTACACTGAAATACAATTTCTTGCGCTAGCAAGAGGAAGGATATATCTTTGCATTCATTTCTGTTTGAACTGGGAATTGAAGAGCTGCCGGACAATGTGATCCTGGCAGCTATTGACTTTTTAAAGACTTCTTTTGAGAAAATGTTGATTACCGAAAAGCTCAGCTTCGGCAAGATCGAGATCGGATCTACTCCACGCAGGCTGAGCATCTGGGCATATGATCTACCGGCTAGGCAGGAAGACGCCCGCATCACCAAAGCCGGCCCTTCCATCAATATCGCCTATGACTCAGAGGGCAATCTCAGCCCGGCTGGTAAGGGATTCCTTAAGAAAAGCGGAGCAAATCCTGAAGATATCTACATCGATAATTCAGGCGGCAGGGAAGTGCTCGCGGTCAGCTTTGTTCAGCCCGGCCGTGACACTATAGATCTTCTTAGGGATTGGATCCTTGGGGTGATCGGCTTGATTCCTCTACCAAAAAAAATGATTTGGAAAGATCCGGCTTTTGCCTTTTCACGTCCGGTGCGCTGGATCGTGGCGTTGTGGGATGAGGATGTGATAGAGCTGGATTACCATGGCATCATAGCCGATCGGATCAGCTATGGAAACCGATATCTGGGCTTGGACAATAGCCATAGTATCCGGAGCGCTCAAAGTTATCAAGAGAGCCTGGAGGAGATCGGCGTGATCGTGAGCCGCGATAAGCGAAGAGAGATGATCACCAGCCAGTGCCACGAGCTGTTTGCCGATAGCCCATATCAGATCAAGGATGATCCTCGGCTTTTGGAAACCGTCTGCAATCTGGTCGAGCAGCCGCAGGCTGTAGTCGGCGAATTTGACGAGCGCTTTCTGCGGATCCCCGAGAAAGTGATCACATCTACCATCAGCCAAAATCAAAAGTATTTTTCAGTATATGACTCGGGCGATAGACTGGTGAACAAATTTGTCTTTATCTCAAATGGAGACCCCGAGTATAGTGACAAGATTCGCTCAGGCAATGAGAAAGTGGTCGCCGCTCGCTTAGAGGACGCAGCGTGGTTTTTTGAAGAAGATTGCAAGCGCTCGTTGGAAGACTTTTTGCCACTTTTGGAAGATGTCGTCTTCCAATCCAGCTTGGGCACAATGGCGCAGAAAGGGGAGAGAACTATCCGCCTGGCGGAGACTATCGCCCAAGAACTGAAGCTAAATAAAGCGCAAACTCAGTGTTCTCTGAGAGCCGCAAAGCTCTGCAAGGCTGACTTGGTGACCTTGATGCTCGGGGAAAAAGAATTTACGAAACTGCAAGGCTATATCGGCATGCAATATGCTCTAAAAGCCGGGGAAGATCCCGAAGTCGCTCAGGCAATCTGGGAACATTATATGCCACGGGGCAGCAATGACTCTCTGCCACAAACGGTGTCCGGCGCTATCTGCGCGATTGCTGACAAGCTTGATACCGTGGCGGGAATCATCAGCGTCGGCCTTTTGCCAACGGGCAGCGCCGATCCATTTGCGCTCCGGCGCGCAGCCTCCGGGATAGTTCAGATCATCGCAGATCGTGCTTGGGAGCTCGATCTCGTCGCTCTGATCAGATCCAGCCTCGCTCTTCTTGGGAAAAGCATTCAGCCCAAGGAAGATTCTTTTGAAAAGATCCTCGGCTTCATCACTCAAAGAGTGAGCTGGCTGCTCAAAGAACTCGGGATCAATTATGACGTGGTGGCAGCAGTCATGCACATGGGTATCAGCAATCTTCCTGATCTGCTGGGGCGTGCCCGAGCGCTGCAGGATCTCAAAAAAGAGGAAGATTTTGTTCGCTTGGTTTTGGGATTTAAACGCGTGGCGAATATCATTGCGGACACAAAAAGCTTTGCGGGATTGGACACAGGTCTTTTTGAAGCAGAAGCGGAACGGGATTTGCACGCAAGTCTTATCCGGCTTGCCAAAAGCTTGGATAGCTCCTTGTCAAGTCGGGACTACGCCGCCGCATTGCAAGATCTGATCGACATCGCGCCTTCGATCGATGCCTTTTTTGATCAGGTCTTGGTAAACTCTGATGATGAGGCAAGAAAGTTGAACCGCTATGCGCTTTTAGCTCTGATCCGCAAGGAATTCTTCCGAGTGGCGGATCTATCACAAATCGTAGTAGAATCAGATATTTAATGGAGAATAAATGCATATTTTACAAGAACTGAAAAGCCGCGCCGCCAAGATAGGCGGCAGCATCGTGCTTCCCGAAGCTTCAGATCAAAGAACTCTGGAGGCCGCAGCACAAATCGTCAAAGAGCAGATCGCCCGAGTGATTCTCTTGGGCGGTGAAGCCGCCATCCTCAGTCACGCAAAAAAGCTGAATCTGGATCTGAGTGGATGTCAGATTATCGACCCTCAGACATCTAAAGATTTTCCCGTCTATGCAGAAGCACTATATGAAAAGAGAAAAGAAAAAGGCATGAGCTTCTCCGATGCTGAGATCGCTATGCAGAATCCGCTCTATTTTGGAGCGATGATGGTGAAGATGGGCAAGGCAAGCGGGATGGTCGCCGGAGCTGCAAATACTACAGCGGACGTCTTGCGATCAGCCTTACATGTCGTGGGGGTGACTCCCGGGCTGAAGACCGTTTCTTCCAGCTTTATCATGGTGTCTCCTCGCAGTGAAGATCCCTGCTATCTCTTTGCGGATTGCGCGGTAGTGCCAAATCCGACGGCGGAGCAATTGGCGGACATCGCCAGCTCTACTGCCCAGACCCGAAGATCCATACTTGGCGATGAAGCCAAAGTGGCGCTTCTATCCTTTTCCACAAAGGGCAGTGCCGAGCATGAGCTGGTGGAAAAAGTGCGCGAAGCAAAAGCAATCTTGGATTCAAGAAAGGTGGATTTTGCCTATGATGGAGAGATGCAGCTAGATGCAGCAATAGTGGAAAAGATCGCTCGCAGCAAAGCACCGCACAGCCCGGTGGCGGGTAAGGCAAACACCTTGGTCTTCCCAGATCTCCAAGCCGGCAACATCGGCTATAAACTGGTGCAGCGCCTAGGAGGATATGAGGCTATCGGCCCCATCATCCAAGGTCTTGCTGCTCCGATCTGCGATCTTTCCAGAGGATGCTCAACCGAGGACATTGTAAACACCTCCATCCTCGTCTTACTTATGTCAAATAAATAAAAAAAACATACAGGGGGATTACGGTGGCTATTAAGCTGTCAAATCGTTCCAAACTGATCAAACCGTCGCCTACACTGAGCCTCACGGCTAAGGCGGCACAGATGAGATCCGAAGGCATCGACGTGATAAACTTCGGAGTAGGTGAGCCGGATTTTAACACTCCGGACTACATCAAAAACGCTGCCCATAAGGCAATTGACGACAATTTTACGCGTTACACTGCCAATGCCGGCATCATGGATCTGCGTAAAGCAATCTGTGATAAGCTGGCTCGAGACAACAACCTGCTTTATACGCCTAAGGATATCTTGGTCTCACCGGGAGCAAAAGCATCCATTCTCATGGTCTTGATAGCCGTCTGCGACACAGACGACCAAGTCCTGATCCCAAGCCCATATTGGGTGACCTATCCATATCAGACGCTGATGGCAGATGCAGTGCCGGTCTATGTGCCGACCGAAGCCGCAAATGGCTATAAGATCCGGCCGGAGACCTTGATCCAGGTGATCGAAGACAGTCCTTGCGCCAAAGTCTTGATGCTAAACTCTCCAAACAATCCCACCGGAGGAGTCTATAGCAAAGAAGAGCTGGAAGCGATCGCCAAAATCTGCGTGCAAAACGATATCTTGGTTATCTCAGACGAGATCTATGAGCGTCTCGTATACGATGACGCAAAACACATCTCAATAGCTTCTCTGGGTGATGAGATCAAGGAACACACCGTGGTCATAAACGGAGTCTCCAAGGCTTACGCGATGACCGGATGGCGCCTAGGCTATGCTGCGGGACCCACCCACATCATTAATGCTGCCGGGCGAGTGCAGGAACACGCCACATCTTGTGTGAATTCCATCACTCAAAAAGCCTGCGTTTCAGCTCTTAATGATGAAGACAATTCCATTGAAGATATGCGCAAGGAGTTCTGGAAGCGGCGTGACTATATGTATGACATGCTGATGAAGATACCTCACCTAAGCTGCAAAAAGCCACAGGGCGCATTTTATATCATGCCCAATATTGAGTGGTATCTAAACAACAACAATTGCGGCCTCAAAAATGCCTATCATTTCTGCGACATGCTGCTGGAAAAATACAATGTAGCACTGGTCGCCGGAGGAGCCTTTGGCTTGATGGGCACGGTGCGCTTCTCATATGCAAATAGTATGGACAACATCACGGAAGGTGTGAAGAGATTCACCCAGTTTCTGGGAGACATCAGCTCGTGAGCGATTTGAACGAACGCATCGATGAGCGCTGGAGAGACAGGAGAAAGAAGGGCTACAATTGGCCCAGATTGATCATCATGCTCATCATCCTGGTCGCTATTATATATGGTATGGGGATCTTGCAGAGAATGGGAAACATCACTTCAGAGCCGGCAGCCGAGCTTCGTGATAGCACCCGAGTCGAGATCATGGAGATTGCACCATGAGCTTGGTTATAGTCGGCTCCATCGGCCTTGATACCATTCGCACCCACGCAGGCAGCGTCGTCGACGCAATCGGCGGATCTGCGGTATATGGTTCGATCTCTGCATCATACTTTACCGATGTAAACATAATTGGCGTTGTGGGGGAGGATTATCCCCCCCACGCCATAGAAATCATGAAGCGCCACGGCATCTGTCTGGATGGATTGGAAGTCGCTTCCGGCAAGACCTTTCGCTGGAACGGCGAGTATCATGATCTAAACAAAGCGGAAACTCTGCTCACTGAGCTTAATGTATTTGCTGATTTTGTGCCAAAGCTGCCCCAAAGCTGCAGCTCTTGCCATTCACTGCTCTTAGCAAACATCCATCCGAAACTTCAGATGGAAGTTCTTTTGCAGAGCAGCTCCTATGCCCATCTGGCGTGTGACACGATGAATTTCTGGATTGCATCATGCCCTGAAGAACTGGCAGAGGTCATCTCCAAGGTGCACATCGTCTTCATGAATGAGGATGAGGTTCGGGATTTTACCAATGAAAAGGATATCTTTCAAGCCGCCAGGAAGCTGCTCGATATGGGCCCGGAGCTGATAGTGGTCAAACGTGGAGAATATGGCAGCGTGGCAGTTCGCGAAGATGAGATCTTCTTTGCCCCGGCCTATCCGATCGGCAATGTCAAGGATCCCACCGGAGCCGGAGACAGCTTTGCCGGAGCCTTCATGGCATGTTTGGAGGGTCATGGCGAGCTCAGCTCC
>Ga0334892_1002542_pt1 | contig 12850 bp, 13 predicted proteins | sample GraSluR3_MG_4_FD_207213 | JGI IMG/M metagenome (GOLD analysis project Ga0334892, IMG submission 207213) | Sludge microbial communities from methane-producing bioreactor in Wageningen University, Netherlands - Granular Sludge_15_04-R3 | ecosystem: Engineered > Bioreactor > Anaerobic >...
TTTTTCAAGAAAATGCGGATGTTTTACCTATTCAAGAATTCATTGAGAAAAGGCTTAATCTACTATCTGAAGATTTCTCTCTTGCGCTAAACAAAAAAACTGACAAAATCCTTAAATTCACTGATAGGATTCACAAGAGTGCTTGGAAGAAGAATCCACTTAGGTTTTTTATAGACACTCAGTTTGCATTTGCCGCTTTAATTGAATCAGACAAAAGGGATGCAGGTAATAATATTGATTTTTACTTTAAAACATCAGTTGCGCAAAGCGTAAATGGCTTACGAAATTCTTTGTCTTCAAAATTTGAATCATTCGATAAGTCATCTAGTATTTCAGACTTAAACAAACTAAGAACATCAATTAGAGTCGAGGCTGTACAGGGTGTAAGAAACGCAATTCAAAGGGAGGAACGCATTTTTACGCTCACAGCACCTACAGGAGCGGGGAAAACTTTCTCATTACTAGCCGTAGCAGATGAGATTAGAAGAGTAAGGGGAGATTTAGGTATTATTTACGCCTTGCCTTTTCTTTCAATTACCGAACAGGTTGAAGACATAGCCAAAACATTACTTGAAGATGTCCTTTCAATCAACTCAAAGGCAGAGAATGACAGAATAGAAAGGGCACAACAGCAATACGAAGTAGAGCAAACTCCAGAAAATTTAACTCAGCTATTAAAAGAGGATTTTGTCCAGAACACATTTGACCACCCCTTTATAATCACAACGTTTGTTCAGCTATTCGAAACTCTAGTAAGTAACAGAAACTCTACGCTTCTAAAACTTCCAAATTTTACTAATCGTATTATTCTTATCGACGAAGTGCAAGCATTACCCCCTCGTTTGTACATCTTTTTTACAGCCTGGCTTGATGAATTTTGTAAAAGGAGCAATTCTTATGCAGTAATCTCAACTGCAACAATGCCCAAAATGGAGATTCCTATTAAGAATAGCGCAAAGGAGGAGGTACGAGCGGATTTACTCTTTGCAGATTACTCTCCACCTAAAGAGTTGATTGATGCCGAAAAATATTTCAATGAGGATACTTTTAATAGATATAAGATTGATATCCTGAGCGATAAATATAATGCTGATGATTTGGCGGAGCATATTCTTAAACAAGAGAACTCTAGCCTAGTAATTCTGAACACAATAGCAGACACGAAGAATTTATATGATAAGCTAAAGGAAAAACTGGAGAACTTGTATCTTCTGAACACACATTTTATACCCGATGACAGGAGTAGGATAATTGATGAAATTAAAGCAAAATTGGCAACCAACGTTAGGGTTGTATTAATATCTACTCAGCTTATTGAGGCTGGTGTTGATATCGATTTCCCTATTGTTTACAGAGACTTGTGTCCTTTACCAAGTTTAATCCAAAGTGCAGGTAGGTGCAACCGTAATAAAAAATTTACACTAGGTCAAGTATTCTTTTTTCAACTAATAAGTGACAAAGGAAGGTCTAGGGCTTCACTTATTTATCGTGATGAAGCAAAAGCCTTTCTCGATTTTTGTATTAAAGAGCTAAAGAGCGGAATACATGAGAAGGAACTGTTCGGCGTGCAATCGAAATTCTTTGTGTATATAAAGGACAATCTTAGTATTGGCGACTTTATTTCGGGTCGTGAAAGCCGAGTTAATATGGTTGAATGTGTAAACAGGGCAAGGTTTGAAACATTGGGGAGTTTTAAACTTATTAACGAGAATGTTGGTGAGCAAATACAATTTTACATTTTAAAAGATGAAAATGACTTTGTTTACGAAGATTTAGAATTGCTATTAGCAAAACTTTCTGCATCGAAGACGTTTACTGAAAGGCAAGAACTTAGAATTAAATTAAGCTCTTTTCAAAAAAAACTTAATGGCAGGATTCTAAGTGTGAGAGTAAATAAATACAATATATCGCAGTATCCTCAAGACAACTTCGTTTCTGAAATTATGGGAATTAAGTTTATTAGTCATACCAATTATTCCTCCAAAACAGGTCTTATAGTTAATAACGTAGAAAACTGCTTTCTATAATGGATGTTACAGGTACATTAATAGCTTATTATTTTTACTGCCACAGAAGGATGTGGCTTCATGCTAATGGCATTCGGTTTGAAGATACTTCCGAGGATGTTGAAATGGGAGTATTAGTTGAAGAGACAAGTTACAATCATCGTTCAAGCAAATATGAGCAGATTTCATTTGGTCCAATAAAGATTGATTTCTATGATGCTAAAAATAAAGTGATTCACGAAACTAAAAAATCGAGCAAGTTTCACGAAACGCACATTTGGCAAATTAAATATTACATATTTATACTTGAAAAAAATGGAGTGGAAAATGTTAGTGGTATACTTGAGTATCCACAAGAAAGAAAAACTGAAAAAGTTGAACTCAACGAGGATGATAGAAAGCAATTAGAAAAAATAATTAATTTAATCAACGACATATTATCATTAGATGATTGTCCGCCGAGAATCAATAGTCCAAAATGCAAAAACTGCTCCTACTTCGATTTTTGTTGGAGTGGCGAGGAGTAATTTTTTAAATCTTCAAACCTGACAGGTTTGGAAAACCTGTCAGGTTTAAAAAAACGAATTAAAAAAAATATGTCAACAACCGAACCCCTAATTGCTGGCAACTACTACCACATCTACAACAAGGGTGTAAATGGGATAAACCTGTTTTATAGTCCCGATAATTATCAGCATTTCCTGCGAAAGTACGATGAGCATATCGAACCCATTGCCGATACCTTTGCCTGGTGCTTGCTGGGCAACCATTTTCATTTGTTGGTACGCATTAAGGAGGTTGATGAGATAGTAATTGATAGAATTAATCGGGGAAAACCCCTGACAGGGTTCGAAACCCTGTCAGGGGTTGAAAAGGAAGAAAAAATAACCCGCCTCGCATCGAAAAGATTCTCAAATCTATTCAACGCCTACGCACAGGCATTAAACAGGCAGCAAGGCCGCCAAGGCACCCTTTTCGAACGTCCATTCCGCCGTAAGCTGGTCGATAGCGAACGTTACTTCCGCCAGCTGGTGGTTTATATCCACTCAAACCCTGTGCACCATGGATTTACCGATAATTACAAGGATTACCCATGGTCCTCATACGGGGCATTGGTGTCGGTCAAACCCACAAAGTTGCATCGCAATCAGGTGTTGGGTTGGTTCGATGGGAAGGGCAATTTTGTGGACACGCATAGGCAAATAATCGATTTCGATTTTATTGATCATTTAATAATTGAATAGTGTTTTGTAACCTGACAGGTTTCCAAAACCTGTCAGGTTTGGATTATTAATCGTTATGAAAAAATCCTACTACCTCTTCAACCCCGGTCGCCTTACCCGTAAGGACAATACCCTAAAGTTTACCCCCGTTGATGAAAACGGCGTGGAGGGACAACCTCGTTATATCCCCGTTGAGGGTGTTGATGATATGTACGTGCTGGGATCGCTCGATGCCAACAGCGCGCTATACAACTTCCTAGGAAAAAATGGTATCTGCGTTCACTTTTTCGACTACTACGAGAACTACACCGGATCATTCATGGCCAAGGATGGGCTTTTGGCCGGCAGGATGATTGTGTCGCAGGTCGATTACTACTCCAACAAAGCTAAGCGAATAGCCATAGCACAAAAGTTTATCGATGGGGCATCGCACAATATGCTAAAGAACTTGCGCTACTACGATACCCGAGGCAAAGATCTTTCGCTTGAAATAAATCAGATAGAGCAGTACCAAGTGGGTATTGCTGAGTGTAAAAAGGTTGATGAGCTAATGGGCATTGAGGGGAATATTAGGCAAAGCTACTACCAGGGGTTTAACAAAATTCTAAACGATTTTGAGATGGGCGCTCGCACCAAGCAACCGCCACAAAATCCCATTAATGCGCTAATATCGTTTGGCAATATGATGTGCTACAGTCAGTGCCTTCGGGCAATTCATCAAACCCAACTAAACCCAACCATTTCGTATTTACACACCCCTGGCGAAAGGAGATACTCGTTGGCATTGGATATTGCTGAGATATTTAAACCAATACTGGTGGATAGAGTAATTTTTAAGGTGATAAACAAGCGGGAGCTGCAGGCGAAGCATTTCAGCGAGCAGCTAAATCGATGTCTGCTCAACGAGAGTGGCAAAAAGATTTTTATTAAAGCCTTTGAGGACAGGCTTGGAGAGACCATTCAGCACCGCACCCTAAAGCGGAATGTGAGCTACAAGCATTTGGTAAAGTTAGAGTGCTATAAGTTGAGTAAGCATTTGCTTAGCATCGAGGAGTATAAGCCCTTTAAGATGTGGTGGTAATTAATAGACCAAACCTGACAGGTTTTGAAAACCTGTCAGGTTTAAAGAAAAAGATTGAAAATGTACATTATCCTAGTTTACGACGTTAACCAGAAACGCACCGGAAAGATGCTGAAGCTTTGCCGCAAGTATTTGAATTGGATCCAAAACTCGGTTTTTGAGGGAGAGATAACAGAGGTAAAGCTTAAAGAACTCAAGCATAGAGCTGATGAAATTATGGATGATGAGGACAGCTTAATCCTCTTTAAAAGCAGGGAGAGCAAATGGCTTGAGAAAGAGGTTTTAGGCCAGGAGAGAAGTTCCATTGATACAATGCTTTAGCCATTTGTAGGGTTGTCGACCTAATAAATATTAGAAGTTTAAATTAGTGTTGTTTTAAATTGAGGAGCGGCAAGGTTCTTTGACATGCTGAAAACCATAACGATACAATAGTTGTCGAACCCCTGGGGTAATCCTATTAATTGGATTCGACAACCAAATGCCATTAATTTTTACATTTTAATTTATCGAACAGGCTGTAAATCAATATTTTTTTTTGATAATTTTACGGCTCACAATCATCCCATAGTGGAATTGAAATTAATTACAAGCGTTTTAGTTTAGTAGTCCTTAAATTCTCACAATCATCCCATAGTGGAATTGAAATAAGATAGGGGGTCGATGCCTGGCAAAGCGCTCCTTCTCACAATCATCCCATAGTGGAATTGAAATTCAAGCCGCTATTTGGCTTGTTGCTTTTGGTGACTCTCACAATCATCCCATAGTGGAATTGAAATCGGTAACACGCTGAATGGCAGCGTTTTATGTTCCACTCACAATCATCCCATAGTGGAATTGAAATATCGGTGTGTTTTACAGCAAAGATGTTGATTTTTCTCACAATCATCCCATAGTGGAATTGAAATGCAAAAACTACCTTAACCTTAGCCTGATGGCCGACTCTCACAATCATCCCATAGTGGAATTGAAATCCCTTTGGGGTTGAGATAAGGTTTTTCTTCTCGCGCTCACAATCATCCCATAGTGGAATTGAAATTTGTAAATAGTTATCAGCCATATAGGAAACACAATCTCACAATCATCCCATAGTGGAATTGAAATATAGTAGGATCTAGGGATTTTAAAAACGCTGAACTTCTCACAATCATCCCATAGTGGAATTGAAATTTGTGCTCATATTGAAGGGGTTGTAAACCCTGAACACTCACAATCATCCCATAGTGGAATTGAAATCAAATCCCAGCGTTTTTCAAGAATTTGCCGATACCCTCACAATCATCCCATAGTGGAATTGAAATCTCGACCAAATCGAAGGAAAGGACAAATAGAACCGACTCACAATCATCCCATAGTGGAATTGAAATATAGTATTTGTAATGCTTTGGCATGTCCCTTTCATCTCACAATCATCCCATAGTGGAATTGAAATATCTCTAATTATATCACCCTCTTTCAAGCCTAGCCTCACAATCATCCCATAGTGGAATTGAAATGCGTTTAATGCAGCGTTTTCAAGCTTTTCAGCCTTCTCACAATCATCCCATAGTGGAATTGAAATAATTGTTAAGGCCGCCGATTTTATCCTTGCCTTTTCTCACAATCATCCCATAGTGGAATTGAAATTCTTAATAAATTAGAATTAGTTTGTTTCATCGCCCCACTCACAATCATCCCATAGTGGAATTGAAATAGATGTCTGCTTTCCGTTCGAGGGTACGAGGTACATTCTCACAATCATCCCATAGTGGAATTGAAATATCTCTAATTATATCACCCTCTTTCAAGCCTAGCTTGCTCACAATCATCCCATAGTGGAATTGAAATGCAAAAGGCTGTTATTTTACAGGCAATGAAAGAACTCACAATCATCCCATAGTGGAATTGAAATAAAAAACGGGTTAATGAACTTCAAAAAAAGTATGACTCACAATCATCCCATAGTGGAATTGAAATTCGCATCACGCCCAACGCCCTTAAGCTCGTTTATGCTCACAATCATCCCATAGTGGAATTGAAATTTTAGGATTTCATTAATACTTTTGGCTTTGCAGGGTCTCACAATCATCCCATAGTGGAATTGAAATTCAAAATCAAAATAATAAATTGTTGCCCACTCGTTCTCACAATCATCCCATAGTGGAATTGAAATTCCTTTTACAAAACCTTACTCACGCGCGCCGACATATCTCACAATCATCCCATAGTGGAATTGAAATAATAATTAAATTAGTTTATAATGAATAAAATATGGCTATCTCACAATCATCCCATAGTGGAATTGAAATAAACTAATTAAAGTGTTTGCGCAGCAAATAGTTAACTCACAATCATCCCATAGTGGAATTGAAATTACTCATTTTCATACTTTCTCACCGCCTTTTCTTCCAACTCACAATCATCCCATAGTGGAATTGAAATTACTCATTTTCATACTTTCTCACCGCCTTTTCTTCCCTCACAATCATCCCATAGTGGAATTGAAATAAATGGCTATAAGTTCAGGAAAAATGAGGTTAAACCTCACAATCATCCCATAGTGGAATTGAAATCTAATAATTTCATCGATACTTTTGGCTTTGCAGGGCTCACAATCATCCCATAGTGGAATTGAAATTTTTCGCAGTATCGCCCCCCCTGTCGGGGTGAAATCTCACAATCATCCCATAGTGGAATTGAAATTTGAAAGGTTAATGAACTCCGCTTTTCTTTCCCAACTCACAATCATCCCATAGTGGAATTGAAATATTTTGAAAATTCAAGCTCGGGAAGATCCTCAATAACTCACAATCATCCCATAGTGGAATTGAAATTTTTTGCAGTATCGCCCCCCCGGTCGGGGTGAAATCTCACAATCATCCCATAGTGGAATTGAAATGGATTAAAAAAAAGCTCTCGTATATTTCGAGGTCACTCACAATCATCCCATAGTGGAATTGAAATAGACTAAAATTGTTTGTGTCGGCAAATTCTTTAAAACTCACAATCATCCCATAGTGGAATTGAAATAACGATATGGCCGACTCAATGGCCTTCCTCTCGGCCTCACAATCATCCCATAGTGGAATTGAAATCACCCGACCGCCTCTGGGGTAGAGGTTTTCGTCGACTCACAATCATCCCATAGTGGAATTGAAATTCCTTTCTATTAGCCTCTTCGTTAGCTACTTTCCCTACTCACAATCATCCCATAGTGGAATTGAAATTAGGGTGCGTTGGTTGCCCAATGTCGCCAAAAACTCTCACAATCATCCCATAGTGGAATTGAAATGGGTTAGATATTACCACCCTTGAACTTGCGTCTAAACTCACAATCATCCCATAGTGGAATTGAAATGATAGACGGGCAGATAATGACGTGGTTTTACGACTCTCACAATCATCCCATAGTGGAATTGAAATCCGCGATAATTCAGGGGTTTAAGACTCAGTATTTACTCACAATCATCCCATAGTGGAATTGAAATTAGTTAGCACGGTGGGCGATGTGGCCACCTTCACCCTCACAATCATCCCATAGTGGAATTGAAATCATTTAAGACCTCCCGTAAAGTATCAAATGTACGTTTCTCACAATCATCCCATAGTGGAATTGAAATCTATAATTAAACGTGCTATAACAAGGGGTGCATCCCTCACAATCATCCCATAGTGGAATTGAAATCACCGAGGAGCGAGGGTGGAAAGATGTGGGGTATCACCTCACAATCATCCCATAGTGGAATTGAAATTCCATTTGGTTAGTAAATAGTTTCAATTTGTGTTCTTCTCACAATCATCCCATAGTGGAATTGAAATTTTAATGATAAAACAAATATAGGTAAAAGGTAATGATCTCACAATCATCCCATAGTGGAATTGAAATTCGGTTAGGGTGATGTATTTGCCGTTTACGTATTTCTCACAATCATCCCATAGTGGAATTGAAATTCGTATCGCCAACTTCTGGAGCGGTGTAGTCGGGCTCACAATCATCCCATAGTGGAATTGAAATCTTAGTTATTATTGGTTTATACTTCGTTCAATCTGTCTCACAATCATCCCATAGTGGAATTGAAATTACTCCATTGTCGCCCAAGCTGAAGTACCCCACTGCCTCACAATCATCCCATAGTGGAATTGAAATATGATATAGATTCCTCTTAGCATTAGCTATTTTTCCTCACAATCATCCCATAGTGGAATTGAAATCTTAGTTATTATTGGTTTATACTTCGTTCAATCTGTCTCACAATCATCCCATAGTGGAATTGAAATCCGCTCAACCTTATAGTCATAGGTATAACTCGAATTCTCACAATCATCCCATAGTGGAATTGAAATTCCTTTTTAGAAACCTTGCTCACGCGCATCGACATACTCACAATCATCCCATAGTGGAATTGAAATTCCTTTTTAGAAACCTTGCTCACGCGCATCGACATCTCACAATCATCCCATAGTGGAATTGAAATCCCAAAATACCTTGTTTAATTGTAGCCATAACAACTCACAATCATCCCATAGTGGAATTGAAATAAGTTGAATTTATAGATTTATGACCAATGAACTTCTCACAATCATCCCATAGTGGAATTGAAATTTCAGATATTCTAAGCCCATAAAATAGTTGAAGTTCTCACAATCATCCCATAGTGGAATTGAAATGTATGATTCAGCGACACAGCCCTGCTGTTTTATATCTCACAATCATCCCATAGTGGAATTGAAATGTGGGATACCCGGCTGGTGGGGCAAATTCATGATGCTCACAATCATCCCATAGTGGAATTGAAATAGGTGCTGGTGCTGCCCACCACGTCGAGCAACTACACTCACAATCATCCCATAGTGGAATTGAAATAGGAGCTGGTTGACAGGGTGCGCGAGCTGTTCAGCGCTCACAATCATCCCATAGTGGAATTGAAATTCGTGGTGGAGGTGGTATCGTACCGCGATACAAAGCTCACAATCATCCCATAGTGGAATTGAAATTTCTCATCGGCTAACAGATAGTAACTAACCCTAAATCCTCACAATCATCCCATAGTGGAATTGAAATTAGGACTCGATCCTTTTGGGCGCGGGTGTTTGCCCTCTCACAATCATCCCATAGTGGAATTGAAATCTCGATCAGCATGCCGTTGTAGTTGCCCATCAGCACCCTCACAATCATCCCATAGTGGAATTGAAATACGTTAACGATGTAGTATTGGATACTTTTGCAGGGCTCACAATCATCCCATAGTGGAATTGAAATCTTTGCGTAGATGTAGAAAGCATCATCGCTCCCCAGCTCACAATCATCCCATAGTGGAATTGAAATACCCGAGGGGCGCTAAGGTGGGAACGTGGCTCAAGGCTCACAATCATCCCATAGTGGAATTGAAATATCCTTGGCGGATAGGTTTAATAAGCTGGTGTGCTTCTCACAATCATCCCATAGTGGAATTGAAATTGGTGAGCGCCTTGCGTTCAGCGTCCAATTCAGCTGCTCACAATCATCCCATAGTGGAATTGAAATGATTTATAGGCCCCGAATAAAAAAACGAGCGGTAACACTCACAATCATCCCATAGTGGAATTGAAATATTTGTACTTGAGCTTGGTAACCTGACCTATTGTATCTCACAATCATCCCATAGTGGAATTGAAATATTTGTACTTGAGCTTGGTAACCTGACCTATTGTATCTCACAATCATCCCATAGTGGAATTGAAATCAGATTTACCTTGCTACCCTTGCTACCTTATGCTACTCACAATCATCCCATAGTGGAATTGAAATAGGATAATGTCAAAACTACGCGAAGATCAAATTAGCTCACAATCATCCCATAGTGGAATTGAAATTCTTTAACGGGTGTTGGGTTAGTGAGTTGGAATCTACTCACAATCATCCCATAGTGGAATTGAAATACGATGTCCTCGTCGAGGTCAAAGGCTTCAGAAGTGCTCACAATCATCCCATAGTGGAATTGAAATGGAGATTGAAGACCTTGACCGACTGTTTTGGGAACTCTCACAATCATCCCATAGTGGAATTGAAATAAGCCTATTACAGTTTTTACGGGCTTCGTCAATCTCTCACAATCATCCCATAGTGGAATTGAAATTTAGTAGATTCTCGTGTTCACTCTTCGCCTCGGCTATCTCACAATCATCCCATAGTGGAATTGAAATTCAGCAAAGACAATACGCCGATAGCTATTAGCGCTCTCACAATCATCCCATAGTGGAATTGAAATAAGGAAAAGCCCTCAATTTAGAGGGCTTAGAGGTTCTCACAATCATCCCATAGTGGAATTGAAATTAAAGTTCAAACCACAAATTGTATCAGCCGAAATGCTCACAATCATCCCATAGTGGAATTGAAATTACTGAACATTCCACGATCGCGCAGAATTCCACGAACTCACAATCATCCCATAGTGGAATTGAAATAATGTTTTTGGCCGCTCTCGGATAGGCAAACAACTCTCACAATCATCCCATAGTGGAATTGAAATTTTGTCTTCATAGGGGTTTCGTCCTCGGGTGTTTTTCTCACAATCATCCCATAGTGGAATTGAAATTTAATTTTCGCTTTTATAGCGTTTACTTCAATCAACTCACAATCATCCCATAGTGGAATTGAAATCCAATAACAAGGGATTAATTCACACGGTGATAGACTCACAATCATCCCATAGTGGAATTGAAATTTGGTATGGGGGTACGCTCAATAATGGGTAGGCTGCTCACAATCATCCCATAGTGGAATTGAAATGATGATTAAGGACAATGAACTCAATTCAGAAAAGCCTCACAATCATCCCATAGTGGAATTGAAATCCAATAACAAGGGATTAATTCACACGGTGATAGACTCACAATCATCCCATAGTGGAATTGAAATGGACTGCTCAGTTTACCAAATGGTACTGGGGGGAGACTCACAATCATCCCATAGTGGAATTGAAATACTCTAGGCACTTAAATTTTGTCCTTTCAATTTCAACTCACAATCATCCCATAGTGGAATTGAAATGCGCAAAAGGCTAATTGACGAAAATCCGTTTATTGCTCACAATCATCCCATAGTGGAATTGAAATGTGAAAACGCAGTGTGGTGGGAGGTTTACCTTATGCTCACAATCATCCCATAGTGGAATTGAAATATACCATAATTCAGCGCTTCGCTTATTCCTTTTTGCTCACAATCATCCCATAGTGGAATTGAAATGTCACCGGCGTAAGGCCAAGCGGAGATGGGCCATGGCCTCACAATCATCCCATAGTGGAATTGAAATTCTCTGCATCGGTGGCGGCACGCCCCAACAGGTTCTCACAATCATCCCATAGTGGAATTGAAATGTAGCAACTACGACGTGGTGCCCGCCGACAACCTGCTCACAATCATCCCATAGTGGAATTGAAATTCCAAATGGCTCTACGCTTGTTGGCCTCGCTGGTACTCACAATCATCCCATAGTGGAATTGAAATATTACGCCCCCGGGAATTACAACGTGCATCTATTTTCTCACAATCATCCCATAGTGGAATTGAAATAGCCGAACTGCTAGCCGACAAATACCTTAATAACGCTCACAATCATCCCATAGTGGAATTGAAATATGCTCTGCCAACAGTAGGTAGCAATAGCGTATCATCTCACAATCATCCCATAGTGGAATTGAAATTATACTTTTCTGTTACCACTCTACTAACTCAGCACTCTCACAATCATCCCATAGTGGAATTGAAATCGCTAACACCGTGTAATACGGCATTGCCTTCTTGCCTCACAATCATCCCATAGTGGAATTGAAATTTGTGGTTGTTATCCATTGTTTTAATTTGGTTGAACTCACAATCATCCCATAGTGGAATTGAAATATATTCTCGATATTCTGCCGCTTGCGGCCAAAGACTCACAATCATCCCATAGTGGAATTGAAATCTATTGAGGAGATTGAGGAGGCTAAGAAGCAGTTTGCTCACAATCATCCCATAGTGGAATTGAAATTAGCGTTTCGTTGTTTTGTTCCTTCAGGTATTTTTCGCTCACAATCATCCCATAGTGGAATTGAAATAGCCAAAATATGGGCGGTTTAACCGCCCTTGGCATACTCACAATCATCCCATAGTGGAATTGAAATACAGCAAGCCCTCGTTTGAGCCAGGAACCATTCAGTCTCACAATCATCCCATAGTGGAATTGAAATGCCTGTGGGCTTCCTTTTTGCGCCAGTTTAACCACCACTCACAATCATCCCATAGTGGAATTGAAATATGCGATCGGCAGTAATTTTCCACGCTGTTTCTTTCTCACAATCATCCCATAGTGGAATTGAAATTCTCTGCATCGGTGGCGGCACGCCCCAACAGGTTCTCACAATCATCCCATAGTGGAATTGAAATGTAGCAACTACGACGTGGTGCCCGCCGACAACCTGCTCACAATCATCCCATAGTGGAATTGAAATGAATGTATGGAACTATTTAGGCATAATCCCGCAACCTCACAATCATCCCATAGTGGAATTGAAATCCATCAATCCATGTTCTGAATGAATTACCC
>Ga0334892_1002544_pt1 | contig 12850 bp, 13 predicted proteins | sample GraSluR3_MG_4_FD_207213 | JGI IMG/M metagenome (GOLD analysis project Ga0334892, IMG submission 207213) | Sludge microbial communities from methane-producing bioreactor in Wageningen University, Netherlands - Granular Sludge_15_04-R3 | ecosystem: Engineered > Bioreactor > Anaerobic >...
TCACAGCCCTGAGGAATAGGCGGACGCGGTTTTTAAATAATTGGAAAGTTGGATGCTAACATCCCATAAAACCAACCGGAGCTCTGTTCACGGTTCCCGGCTTGTTCTGCTGGGATGCGGTTCCTGCTGGCGAGTTTTTATGGTTGCCATGCTTTTAATTGGGCTCTTAGGTGGGCAATTTTCGACCCTCTGGGTCAGTGCCCAGGATGTTGATTCGCTGATTGTCCTGCCGCCGAACCTCTCAGCGTTTCCAGTCCTTTCCGTACACATCAAACCTCACATTGAAAGCAGCGTGCAAACGCTTGATCTGCAAATTGAAGACCTGACTGTGGTGGAAAATGGCCGCATGGTGACTGTGGTCGCATTGGAAAAAATACGCAGCGGTGTGCATTTTACCCTGGCGATCAACGGTGATCGCCGATTGGATGTGCGAGATGCCGATGGTAATTCACCCTATGCTCGTCTCCAGGAGGTTTTTTTCGATTGGGCCAGGTCACGACGATTTGCCACGGGTGATACCCTATCCTTAGTAACCCAGGAAGCTGCACTAATCCGGAATACACCAGACCGTGAAGCGTGGATCCAGGCTTTGGCAGATTATCAACCCAACTTCAGAGGAATGACACCAGACCTAGCCAGTTTGGAAACAGCTTTGCGCTTTTCGGAAGAGCGGGTGGTGCCTTTTGGGGTGGATAAAGCCCTGCTTTACATCACGCCTCCGCCGACACCACAAGAGATCAATCCCATTATCACTTTGACGGAAACTGCCCGTATCGCGGGTATTCAGGTGCATGTGTGGATGATGGGTGAGGAATACTTTTTGTATAATGACCAGGGAGGCGCGCTCATCAACCTGGCCGAACGTACAGGCGGGCAATTTTTCCATTACACAGGCATAGAAGCCCTTCCTGACCCAGAATCTTACTTGGAGAACCTGGGGGTCTACTATGATCTTCGCTATGAGACCGCGATTCGTGAGTCGGGCACGTACACACTCAGGGTTACGGTAGCTTTACCAGGTGGTGAGTTGAGTGGGGAGAGCGGAGAATATTTGGTGGATATCCAGCCGCCAAAGCCAATCCTGCTTTCACCGCCAGCAGTGATTGAACGTCAGCCGCCCAGTGATTGGGATGGTGATCTTGCTGTCTTGACACCAGTTAGTTTTGAGGTTGCGTTTATCCTAGAGTTTCAAGATCAATATCCTCGGGAACTTGTCGTCAGCCAACTGTATGTTGATGGGCAGGTTGCCGATCAGCGAACTGAAGCACCATTTGATGTGTTAACCTGGGATCTAACCCCTCTGATCGAATCGGGGGAACACATCATTCAGGTGGCAGTGGAGGACTCGTTGGGTTTGTCAGGAGAGACTATCCTGACACCCATCCAGATCGAGGTGCAAATCCCTGAACCTGAACCCCCATTAACCAGTCAAGATGTTGGGCTGATCGTGATTGGCGTTATTCTCACAGCAACGTTGATCTTATTAATCGTCTGGTTAATGCGTCATTTTTTACAAGGGGCTTTTGCCCAGCGGATGGCTAAAAAAATCTTTGATTCAAAAAAGAAGCTGGGTATCCCAGGTTTGGCGGCAGCAGATTCAGATCAAGGGATTTATGCGAACCTGATACCCCTGGGCAGTTTTGATTTGGATGATGATCTAGCAGTAATGCAGATCAAGGTGCGCCAAACAACATTTGGCTCTGATCCTGAACGGGTGACCCAGGTTTTAGAAGGGGAGGGTATTGATGGTTTTCACGCCCGTCTGCGGGTCAAAGATGGCGAATTCTGGCTTCATGATCATGGCTCTGATGGGGGTACCTGGGTCAATTATGCCCTGATTGGAAGGGATCCAGTGCAAATCCATCCCGGGGACCTGATCCATTTTGGTTCTTTGGGATTCCGGTTTACAATCATAGATGTTGAATCACCACCCAAGGCGAAAGTTGTAAAATACGAGCCGATTATATGACCAACATTGAAGATGCTCATTTAGAGATTGTCGCAGCCAGCCATCCCGGTATGGCGGGTAAAAAAAATGAAGACCGCTATGGTGTTTCAGCCTTCCTGACCGGGCTCAAAGGTGATGAGCCTGCCGTACTGGCGGTTTTATGTGATGGGATCGGTGGGCACCGTGCCGGCGAGGTGGCTGCGCAGATGGGTGTCAACCTGATCACCGAAACGGTCAAATCCAGTGATGGCAGTCAGCCGGTCAATACACTGGGTGAATCGATTAAGCGCGCCAATCATGCCATTTATGAGGCTTCACTTTCTGACCAGGGACGCAAGGGAATGGGCACAACTTGTGCCTGCGCCTGGGTGATACAAGATCGCCTGTATACAGCCAATCTTGGCGATTCGCGCATTTATCTTTTGCGTGAGGGGCATATCCTCCAGCTCACAACCGATCACACCTGGCTGCAGGAAGCCTTTGATGCAGGCATCATCGATCAAGCCCAAGGTGAGGTTCATCCCAATGCCCATGTCATTCGGCGCTACCTGGGATCACAGACGCCGCCTCAACCGGATTTCAGGTTGTGGTTTTTTGAAGGCGAAGGCGATGCTGAGGCACTTGATAACCAGGGGCTGCGCTTGCAAGCGGGTGATGTTCTTCTTATATGCAGTGATGGGTTAACGGATCTGGTCACCGATCAGGAAATCCATGCCCTCGTCAAATCAACATCTTTTAATAATACGCCTGCAGCGTTAATTGATTTGGCCAACAGCCGCGGCGGACATGATAATATCACGACCCTAATGATGCGGGTTCCTTCGCAGCCGGGCGATAGAACTGGCAAGGGACGACAACGGCGCAGGTGGGTCGGCTGCCTGGCTGCGCTAATTGCTCTCGGTATACTAGCAGCGGCGGTTTACTTAGGGATGCGCTGGTGGGAGGGGCGGTCTGAGCCGTTAGCAACGACTTCACCGACGATCACCGCACCGCTGTCAACAGGAACACCCGAAGTGTACCCAACCCAATTGACGAACACCCCCCAAGTTATATATTCACCGACTGTTAGGGAAGACATGGCAACCCCTCGTTATACAATCACACCCTGGCCAACCCATACTTCGGTGCCTTAACCAGATGGTTTTTTAGATTCTCGCTGTTGTTTTCTTCTGAGGTCATCAATCGCAAAGTGAGGGACAAATGGAAAGTGTAAAGCCAACACAATTATTGCCTAAAGGCTACATACCGGCCGGAAAATTTGACCTGAATGACAACCGCGGCCTGGCGATGATCCTTAACCTGGTTGGGATTGGGTTGCTGTTTGGCGTGGGCTGGCTGCTTTTACGGAGTCTGTCCTTCCTGCGTCCCGAATATCTCTCCACTGAGAATATTCTGGTTATCACCGGGATGCGAGAGTTCTGGCGTAACATCTTGGTGTTGGTGGTTTCCTTGGGATTGATGATCGGTTTGAATGAGGGGATGCGCGGGCTCTTATTTTGGATGGTCATCCAGCAGCGTCCAAAACTGGGGTTAAAGGGACTTTATACCTTTGCATTTGCATTGGATTGGTATCTCCCTCGGCGGACCTACTTATTTATCAGGTTGACCCCGATCTTGATCGTTACGCTGTTGGGATTGGTTGCCGTGCCGATGGTACCCCTCAACTTGGTGCCCGGTGTTCTATTGCTGGTGTCGTTAAATATTGCCGGTGCCATCAGTGACCTGGTCACCACTTATTGGCTGCTGGGTAAACCAAAGGGGCTGCTTGTTTTGGATCACGGGGATGAAGTACGCATCTTCCTGCCTAGGGAGAAAACCTTTTTGGAAGGTCAAGACGGGTGAGTCGCTAATATTACCCATCAAAGTTATTGGGGTTGGGGGTTACCCAAAGCGACCTTCAATATAGCGCTGCGTGCGGGAATCAGTGGGTTTGGTAAACAATTCTGCCCCGACGCCGACCTCGATCAACTCCCCCTGTAAAAAGAAGGCAGCCGTGTCGGCTGTGCGAGCGGCTTGCTGGACCGAATGGGGGACGAGGACAATGGTGTAATCCTGTTTGAGATCTTGTAAGGAATTTTCGACCTTGAGGGTAGAGATTGGATCCAAACCCGAGGTCGGCTCGTCCAACAGGATCACGTCCGGCTGCTGAATCAGGCTGCGCGCCAGGCATAAGCGCTGCTGCTGCCCGCCGGACAGTGAAAAAGCAGAATCATCGAGCCGGTCTTTGACTTCCTCCCAAATTGCTGCTTGAACAAGACTGCGTTCAATACTCTCTTCAATCAAAGAGGCGTCGTGCACACCGGCCAATTCAAAGCCGTAGGTCAGGTTGCGCCGGATGCTGAAGGGCAGCACAACCGGACGGGCAAAGACCATACCCACTTTCCGGCGTAAGCTGATCGTGTCCACCTTTTTGTCTAGGATATTGACATCATCCAGTAAAATCTTCCCTTTGACTTCTTTGACATCAGCCAGGTCATTGAGACGGTTGATACTGCGCAGCAAAGTTGATTTTCCACCACCTGCTGGCCCGAACAGCACTGTCAACTGGTTAGCCGGGATGCGCAGGTTGATCTTCTTGAGGGATTCGGTGCCATCGGAATATTCGATGGAGAAATTTTCGATGATGATCTTATCCATGGCATTCACCATTGACGCCGTGCCCGCGCACGCGAGCGAATGATGGAGGCGATCAGGTTCATTCCCAGGACGAACACCAGCAGGACCAGAGCGGTTCCAAATTGGATCTGGATCGGCATCCCTGGCACCTGAGTTGAAATCACAAACAGATGATAGGGCAGGGCCATGGTGGCGTCGGTCAGCGCGGTAGGCAGCCGTGGCAGGAAGAAGGCCGCACCCGTGAACATGATCGGTGCGGTTTCACCGGCAGCGCGTTCTAATCCTAAGATTACCCCGGTCAGGATCCCGGGCATAGCCTCCGGTAACACAATTTTGCGGATGGTTTGCCAGCGCGTCCCACCTAAGGAGATGCTGACCACCCGAAATGATTGGGGAACAGATCGCAGGGCTTCTTCAGCTGTGCTAATGATCACCGGTAGGGTCATGATTGCCAGGGTCATTGACGCAGCCAGGATGCTGGTACCAAATCCGAGGAAGAGTACAAACAAGCCTAAGCCGAACAGCCCATAGACTACGGAGGGGATGCCGCTTAGGTTGGTGATTGCAATCCGGACGATGCGGGTCATCTGATTATCGGGCGCATATTCCGAGAGGTAAATTGCGGCACCGAGCCCCAAGGGTACCGCCAGGACGGCTGTGCCAACGGTCAGGTAAAAGGTGCCGACGATGGCAGGTAGGATGCCCCCAGAGCGCATGCCGTCGTAGGGTGCGCTGAAAATAAACTCAAACGAGATGGCTGACCCACCCATGCTGAATATATACACCACGATCATGATGATAAAAATGACGGTCAGGCTTGCTACCAAGCTCATGCCGGCAAAAGCCAGTTTCTGAGCGAGCATCCGTTTTTTCGAGGATTGGTTCATGAGAGGATCCGTTCTGCGCGTTTTTTGACCCGAAACACCATGGCTGAGGCCGTGATGTTAACGATCAAGGAAATCAGAAATAGGATGATCCCAATTAGGAATAAGACATGATAATGGACGCTGCCTTTGGCGACCTCGCCCATCTCGGCCGCGATGGTGGCGGTCATCGTGCGGGTTGGCATCAGCAATGCGCTCAACCCGCGCACCATCACCGGGGCATTGCCTGTGACCATCATTACGGTCATCGTTTCGCCGATGGCACGCCCGATGCCGAGCATGACCGCTGTCAGCACGCCGGAGCGTGCCGCGGGCAGCGTCACTCGCCAAATGGTTTGCCATTGGGTGGCACCAATGGCCAGGGCTGCATCCCGGTATGAGCGCGGCACACCATCCAGCGCATCCTCAGCGACGGACACGATGGTTGGGATGGCAATTATGCCAAGCAGGATAGACCCTGCCAGAGCCGTCAACCCGGTAGGTAAATCTAGTAGTTTACGAAGTTGTGGGGCCAACGCAATGATCCCGATAAACCCGAGCACCACAGATGGCAATCCCGCCAGAATCTCTATCACCGGTTTCAAAATCTCGCGCATCCAGCGCGGGGCGATCTCTGAGATGTAAATTGCGGTAGAGATTCCTATGGGGACGGCAAACAGTGTCGCCCCGACGGTGACCAATAACGATCCGCCAATCAATGGCAGGATGCCATAATAACCTTCAATGGGATACCAGCGGGTTGAAAACAAGACATTCAAAGGAACTTCGCCAACTGCTGCCATACCTTCGCTCATCAAGAAGTAAAAAATCATAATCACAAAAACAATCGCGGAGTATCCCATGGCTTTAATGACTCCGCTGATCAGGATTTCTGTGACCTGAGATAAAGCCGCTTTGCCATTACGCTTTTGAGAACTGGGTATTAAAGAAGTGTCCATTTGATTTGGCTTCATGGTGAAATTGCTACAAAACCAAGTTCGGTCACAATGTTTTGACCATTTTCAGAGAGCATCCAATCGATATAAGCTTTGACAGCCCCTTGGGGTTCACCGTTGGTATAGATATACAGATCACGGGCAATGGCATAAGTCCCCAAGCTGACAGACTCAATTGAGGGGTAAATGGCTGGACTGTCAGGATGGGTTTGTATGCCCACTACCTTTACCTCCGGTGTGACATACCCCAGACCGTCGTAGCCGATGGCGTTTGGGTTATCCCTGACCTCGGCGATGATGCCCTCTGAGGAAGGTAACAACAGGGTATTGGGGTCAAAAAAAGCTTGGCTATGTGGATCACCCAGACGCAGGACAGTTTCGAGGAAATAGACATGTGTGCCTGAATTGGTTTCTCGTGAAACCCGAACAATCGGACGATCTTCACCGCCCAGCTCCTGCCAGTTTGAATATTTACCCTGGTAGATATCAGAGACCTGTTGTAAGGTCAGTTGGTCGACGGGGTTGCTAGGGTTGACGATCACGGCGATGGCGTCACTTGACACGACGATCTCATAAGGCTCAATGCCCAGGCTGAGGGCTTGCTTGATCTCTTCGTCTTTGATCCGGCGGGATGCGTTGGCAATATCTACCGTGTTATTTAATAAAGCAGCGATCCCGGTGCCCGAACCGCCCCCGGTGATGGAAATGCTGATGCTGCTCATTTCCTTCTGGTAGGCTTCAGCCCAAGCTAGGGCTAAATTGACCATAGTGTCTGACCCTTTGACTTCGATATGCGCATTGGGTGAATTCTCAACAGATGTATTCGTGTTGGGGGATTGTCGCACGCAGGATATCGTCAAGATACCTAAAAGGAAGACGGTGATCAAAAGTCGAAATTTCTGCATCGCTAAAATTATAGCCCAAAACCTGCGATCGTAGCATGAGAATAATCCACATAAGGTAGAATTATCGCATGAGCAGCATGTATCCCCCAGTCTTATCCATTGCCCATTTGAATGTATATTATGATGATGTATTGGCATTACGCGATATTAATATGTCGATCATCCCTAACCAGGTAACAGCGCTGATCGGCCCCTCAGGGTGTGGAAAATCTACCTTTTTACGCTGCCTGAACCGCATGAATGACACCATCAAAAGCGCCCGCGTTGAAGGGAAAATCCTATTTGAGGGACAAGATATCTATGATCCAGAGACCGACCTAGCTCACTTACGCCAGCGGATTGGGATGGTTTTCCAAAAACCCAACCCCTTCCCCAAATCGATTTATGATAATGTGGCTTTTGGCCCACGTGTGACGGACATGCGCATGAGTAAAAAGGGTTTGGATGAGCTGGTGGAACGCTGCCTGCAGGGCGCTGCCCTGTGGGATGACGTGGCTGATATGCTCCACGATGATGCCATGAACCTATCGTTGGGTCAGCAACAGCGTCTATGTATTGCGCGTGTGCTGGCGGTGCAGCCAGAAGTGATTTTGATGGATGAGCCAGCTTCTGCCCTGGACCCGATTGCCACCGAGCATATTGAGGAATTGATCGCAACCTTAAAGAAGGATTACACGATTGTGATCGTGACGCATAACATGCAACAGGCGGCGCGTGTTTCCGATTTTACCGGGTTGTTTTGGCTGGGTGAACTGGTGGAGTTCTCACCGACAGCCCAGATGTTCACCAACCCCAAGGAACAAATCTCTGAGGATTACATCACCGGCCGCATGGGGTGAGGTGGGAGGGACCCACATCAACCTGGACCAATCGGCTTATTGCATCTCTATGTGTGGGTGGTATGATTAATATCTGTCTTGTGATTGGTAATATTTAATGTTAGAATTTGGTTTCTGGAGGGATGGCCGAGTGGACTATGGCGCCTGTCTTGAAAACAGGTGTGGGTTTACGCCCACCGTGGGTTCGAATCCCTCTCCCTCCGCCTGAAATCAGGAGGGAAAACCAATTTAATTAGGACTGGGGAGGTGCCAGAGTGGTTGATTGGGGCCGCCTGCTAAGTGGTTGTTGGGTTTATAGCTCAACCGGGGGTTCGAATCCCCCCCTCCCCGCTAGATGACAGGCTCGTAATGGAAAGTTATGAGCCTGTTTTTCGTTTGTGATGTTGGGTGGGCACCTTCTAGCGCGCTGAGTTGCATCTGCAGAAGGATGTCCGAGACCATGCCCTTGCTGCTGGCGGTGCAGGTAGGTGCGGTGGCTGTTGACGCGCGTAGCCCAGATAGCGCCGGTCAGTATGGAATGCTGTGGGGCGGCCTCCAGCCAGACGATCAGGCCGTTTTAAGTGAGTGCATAACTGCGGTAAAGACCGAGGCGGAATCGTTAGAAATGATTGGACAGGCAGAGTGGGAGTTGCGCAATTGTTTTTGGCAGAGCAAGAATTCTCACAGAAGACAGCGATAAAAAATATGCTCTTGAATGCCTGGTAGAAAAATATTCTCCCGATTGCATTACAGCAGGTCGCTCTGAAATTGAGCGTCATTGGGAAAGCGTGTGTGCGGTAGAAATCCAGATTGAATATATGACAGGAAAAGCGGCTATTGAAATTATCAATAATAAAGAATAGAAGTTCCATCCTTTAAGCGAAATTTGTGGATACGCGGCGATGATATTTGGACTTGAGTTTTTCCACTCCTGATCCTTATTTCGCCGGCTGTGTCACCAATAATCCACACCGATTGCAGAGTAGCTTGATCAGCACAAAGCATAAAGGAAAGAAAACCCTGGCGGGCGGCCATGGATATCGAGTTACCACTTGTGCTCGTCCAGCGATAGCTGTCCTGGTGGCTATACCTTGTTGCGCGGCGTCAGCCACTCAGAACAGGGACAAGCATTGAAGGGTTACGGATGCAGGCAAGCCGTAGTGACCCTCCAATTACGATTAGATTCATTCACCAGCAGCAACAATCAACTGCCCTTCCATACCAGCTTGGCGATGACCGGACACGCTGCAATAGTAATAGAAAGTGCCTGCCTGGTCGGCTGTGAATTGGATCGTCTCTTCCTGGCCTCTTTCTCCAATTACCGGCGTGGCTGCATTGAACTCATCGATCACGATATCATGGAACCGGCCGTCATCGTTAACCAGGGTAATGGCGACTGTATCGCCTACACGCGCAGTCAGGTCAGGGTTGACCTGGCCGTCAATCTCACCCCCGACGCCGATAAAGAGCAGGCTCCCGTCCTCACCAGCGGTTTTCAGTGTGTAACTGATATCCGCCTGACCGGTTACGGTACTATTTTCCTCAGATGGGGCTGGACTGCAGGCAACCAGCAGCAGGGTGCCAGCCAGTAACAGGATCAGCAGGTTCTTATAGCTTTTCATGATGTGGTTCATACAATCCTCTTTTCATTTATTATATTTTCGATCATATTTATCTAAAATATACCACATCGGTATTCGTTAAGCCAATGGCGTCTCTCATGAACCCAGGGTCCAATGGTCAAAACTAGTGATTAAATATTGGGTTCTAAACATTTTCTAAGATAACATTCTGTCAGGTCATATCATGTTTGCCCCAGTATTGATTGCATATTGAGATATTTTTTATGAGATCAAAGTGGATTTCTTGTTCAAAACCAGAATTAGTGTGGCAAATGTTCACGAACTGCGGAATCCGTAGGGACTCGGTATGCCGAGCGCCAACAGAACGGTTGGAATTATGAATGATATGATGGGTTGTTGATGTGTGACCTTTTTTCCCTCCACCCCGCATGGAGCATACACTAATCAGGACGGGTCACAGTACCTAATCAACCGATTCGTCATTAACCATTTTCCATTCATGAAATCCCTGAAGTGCAAACGGAATATCTGAATCAAAGTGGAGCGAGACTATTCACCACTCACTTTTCACTATTCACATACCAAAAATGTGATTTAAGTCGTATTGATAATCATCTCCACGTGATAAGATAATCATAATAACGATGACGAATAAGGAGATGTTTGATCATGAGTAATGCGATGTTCTGTTATCAATGCCAGGAAGCCTCAAAGAATATTGGCTGTACGGTGCTCGGTGTGTGTGGGAAAACAGCAGAAGTAGCCAATTTACAGGACCTGTTGATTTACCTCCTCAAGGGGATATCCTTTTGGGGTACGCGTGGGCGGGATATGGGTGTAATTCACCCGGAAACAGATTTATTTGTGGCTCAGACACTGTTTACGACCATCACCAACGCCAATTTTGACTCAGACCGGTTTATTGAATATATCAGGGAAGCCATCGATCGTCGTGAAACCCTGCGAGAAGAAGCTCAAATCCGCTGCGAGGAACTGCACGGCAATCCCTGCACGGGCACCGGGCCAGATTGGGCGGGCTGGAAACCAGAATCCTATGAAATCGATGCGTTGTTGGAGAAAGCCACCCAGGTGGGGGTGATGATGGATAAAAACCTGGATGCGGATATTCGTTCCTTAAGGGAATTGATTGTCTATGGATTAAAAGGCATGGCTGCTTACACCGAGCATGCCTATGTGCTGGGCAAAAGGGACTCGGAGCTCCTGTACTTCATGCAAGATATGCTGGAAGCTACGACCAACAATGACCTCATGCCTGAAGAGCTGACAGGACTGGTCCTTAAAACCGGTGAAATGGGCCTGCGAGCCATGGCGCTGTTGGATAAAGCCAACACGGAGGCTTTTGGTCACCCGGAACCCACCCAGGTTTATTTAGGTGTGCGCCCGGGACCCGGGATTCTGGTGAGCGGACATGACCTGCTGGATCTGGATGAACTTTTACAGCAAACGCAAGGTACAGGAATTAATGTTTACACGCATTGTGAAATGCTGCCTGCCCAGGCATACCCTGCCTTTAAGAAATACGAGCATTTTGCGGGCAATTATGGTGGGTCCTGGTGGGGACAGCGTGAAGAATTTGAGTCCTTCGGCGGTCCGATCTTGATGACCACCAACTGTATTGTGAAGCCTAAAGACAGCTATATCAACCGCCTGTTCACCTCAGGTCAGGCTGGGTATCCCGGCTGCACTCACATTCCCGACCGTAAACCCGGCGATCAGAAAGACTTTTCAGCCATTATTGAACTGGCAAAAACCTGCTCGGATCCGGAACCATTGGAGGAAAAGACCATCACCACCGGGTTTGCCCACCACACCGTTCTTGAGCATGCCGACGCAGTGGCTGACGCTGTTCAATCCGGTGACATCCAGCGTTTTGTGGTCATGGGTGGTTGTGACGGGCGCCAAAAAACCCGCCAATATTATTCGGATGTGGCTGAGGCTTTAGCAGAGGACACGGTCATCCTAACGGCAGGGTGTGCCAAGTATCGTTACAACAAGCTTGATTTAGGATCCATCAACGGCATTCCCAGGATCCTGGATGCCGGGCAATGTAATGATTCTTATTCGCTGATCCGAACAGCCCAAGCCCTGGCGGAGGCTTTTGAGGTTGAAAATGTGAATGATTTACCGATCTCGTATAACATCACCTGGTATGAGCAAAAAGCGGTGATTGTCCTATTGGCTTTGCTGCATCTGGGTATCCGCAAGATCCGAGTTGGTCCAACCTTACCAGCTTTCCTGTCCCCAAATGTGGTCTCTGTCCTGGTCAAGAACTTCGACCTCAAACCAATTGGCTCGGTGAATGAAGATATTTCTGCAATGATGGCAGGTCAATAAGCAGACTAAACCGATCTACGATGACGGCATGCGGGTTGTGCCAAGCCCGCATGCCGTTTTCATAATAAGGAGAAATTCTTGATGATTGAACAAGCCTTTAACTTATCTAAAGGACCCAAACGAACCGTTGAAAAGGTCATCCAGGATGACAACCTGGATTACATTCACATGTTATTTAATCAAGATGAGGGTTTGCCTTTACATTATTCAAATTCCAACGTCTACATGACCGTTCTGCAGGGTACGCTTTCCATTGGGCTTAATGATCAAGAAGACCATCATTACCCAGCGGGCACACTCTTGCAGATTCCCTATAAAATTAAAATGAATGTCAGGAACACGCACACCGATCCCCTTGAGCTGATCGTGATCAAAGTACCCGCGCCCAAACATTATCAAGAATGATGGCGAGAACGGCTGGGCAAAACGATAGCATCGCTCAGGATTGAGGATTCATGCTGAGGGTGATCCGTTAATTGCCAACGTTGGGTTCTTTGATTTGATAAACCTGGTAGCCCATATCGTCGTGAATGAGATCATAATTTGCCACGATGTAATTGAGGACCTCGTTATGATTAGCCGCAATCGGGTAGATTAAACGTTGCGTCGCCCTGAGCTCAGGATCGATACTGGGGAGGGCGTCGGGCACGTGGATATGGGCATCCAAGATTAATTTTGGTTTGTTTCGCTTTAAATCCTCGAAGTATTGTCTTTGGATTTCCCTGCCAATTCTTGAATTTGCATATAAGGGGTAAAAATTATAAGCTGTCGGTGAAAATCGCTTGCTCATGAAAAGTAACCCTGTT
>Ga0334892_1002553_pt1 | contig 12809 bp, 9 predicted proteins | sample GraSluR3_MG_4_FD_207213 | JGI IMG/M metagenome (GOLD analysis project Ga0334892, IMG submission 207213) | Sludge microbial communities from methane-producing bioreactor in Wageningen University, Netherlands - Granular Sludge_15_04-R3 | ecosystem: Engineered > Bioreactor > Anaerobic > Unclassified...
ACGAGCATTTGTAGACTGGATGATTCAAAAGATGAATGATGAAGGTGATTACAACGGAGGTATCGCAGTCGTTCAACCTCTTGAAAATGGATTAATTGAGATGTTAGCAGATCAAGACTATACATATACACACTACATGCGAGGTATCAAAAACGGAGAAGCAGTAAGTGAGTATTACAAAAACAATACGATTGAAACAGCGATTAATCCTTATAAAGATTTTGATGAATATCTTCAGTTGGCTCATATTGATACGGCACGTGTGATTGTTTCAAACACCACAGAAGCCGGTATTACATTTGATGAGAGTGATACAATGGACAAAGGCGCTGATGTAACATTCCCGGCAAAGCTTACGCGATTACTATTGGAACGATATAAGGCCTATGATGGTGCAACAGATAAAGGCTTTATTATTCTTCCATGTGAACTAATTGATAAAAATGCAGATTACCTTAGAAAATATGTACTTCAATATATTGATTTATGGAACCTTGATGCAGGATTTATGACATGGGTTGAACAGTCCAATACATTCTGTAACACCTTAGTTGACCGTATTGTTCCTGGATATCCAAGAGAGCGTATTGAAGAAATTTGGGAAGAACTAGGTTACAAAGATAACTTGGTTGTTGAAAGTGAGCAGTTTAATCTTTGGGTTATTGAAGGCGACAAGAAAATTCGTGATGAATTCCCGGCCAATCAAGAAGGCTGCAACGCTATTTTCGTTGATGATGTAACTCCATATAAAATGCGTAAAGTACGTATTTTAAACGGTGCTCATACAACACTTGTTCCTGTCGCATATCTTTATGGGGAGCGAACAGTCAGAGAATCTGTTGAAAATCCGATATTAAACGAATTTTTAACAAAAGCAATTTATGAAGAAATCATCCCGACATTAAGTCTATCGTCAGAAGAATTAGAGACATTTGCAAAAGAAGTAATTGAGCGCTTCAAAAATCCTTTTATTAAGCATTACTTAATGAGTATTTCACTTAACAGTATGTCCAAGTACAAAACACGTGTACTTCCATCGGTGTTAGCTTATTTAGATAAGAACAAACAACTTCCGGAGCGAACAGTCTTTGCCCTTGCAGCATATATCGTATTTTATCGTGGTGCATTTAATGGTGAAAAAATCGAGACGAAAGATAACCAAGATATTTTAGATTTATATGCAGACTTATGGAAAGACTTTGACGGTTCAAAAGAAGCAATTACACGTCTTGTTGAAGGTGTCCTTGCTTATGAAAGTAACTGGGATGGAGATTTAAACACAATACCAAACATGACAAAGCAAGTGTCTGATTATGTTGAAGCAATCTTAAATGAAGGAATGGAAGCAACCATTAAAGCAATTAATGAGGTGAAATAAATGAGAAATTTCATACAAATTCACAACAAGGATAATGTGGTTATTGTTTTAGAAGATGTTTTTAAAGACGAAGTCATCGAACATAAAGGTGTTGAAGTGAAGTTCCAAGAAGACGTTAAAAGTGGACATAAAGTTGCCTATAAGCCAATCGATAAAGGCCAGCCGATTATGAAATACGGCATGCCTATTGGTAAAGCGGTTAAACTGATTGAAGCTGGCGCTCATGTACACACGCACAACGTGAAAACACAATTAGATGACGTGCTAGAATATAAGTATAATCCACAGATTGAAGAGTTTTCAACCTTTGAAGACGAACGTGAAATCAACGTTTATGTTCGTCCCAATGGTGAAATCGGGATTCGAAATGAATTGTGGGTGATACCGACCGTTGGATGTGTGAACGGTGTTAGTCAACAGATTATTCAAGTTTTCAAAGAACGCATGCTCGATGAAGGCATTCGTATTAAAGATTTAGACAATATTGACGGTATATCTTCGTTTGGACATAATTATGGATGTTCACAAATGGGTGACGATCATATTAATACGCGAAAAACACTACAAAATATAGTGAATCATCCCAATGCCGGTGGCGTATTAGTTGTGGGTCTTGGCTGTGAGAATAATCAAATTGATGCATTTGAGCGTACGTTAGGCGACTATAATAAAGACCGTGTCAGCTTTTTAATCTCACAAGAAGTGGATGATGAGATTGAAGCGGGGGTAAAACTCTTAACAGAACTTTTTGAAAAAATGCAAAAAGATCAGCGTGAGCCCCAACCTTTAAGTAAACTTCGTGTTGGACTTGAGTGTGGCGGATCCGATGGGTTAAGTGGAATTACAGCCAATCCGATGATTGGAATGTTTTCTGATTACCTCATTCATCATGGAGGAACGACAGTACTTACAGAAGTTCCGGAGATGTTTGGCGCAGAAACAATTCTTATGAATCGTTGTAAGGACCAAGAAACCTTTGAAAAAACAGTGGAATTGGTGAATGACTTTAAGAACTATTATAAACGTCATAATCAAGTCATCTATGAAAATCCATCACCCGGAAATAAAAACGGCGGAATCACAACCCTTGAAGACAAATCATTAGGGTGTACACAAAAAGCGGGAAATAGCCAAGTCATGGACGTGTTAAAGCATACAGAACGTATTAAGACAAATGGGTTGAACCTTTTAAGTGCACCGGGAAATGATGCTGTTGCGACGACAGCGTTAGGTATGAGTGGATGTCAGATGGTTTTATTTTCCACAGGACGTGGAACCCCATTTGGTGGATTTATACCAACCATGAAGATTGCAACCAACTCACGACTTGCCAATCTCAAACCGAATTGGATTGATTTTAATGCAGGACGATTAGTGGATGGTGTGAGTATGGAGGAGCTGTTAAAAGAATTTATCAATGATATTGTTGATATTGCGAATGGCAAGTATGTTCGTCAAGAAATCAATAACTATCGTGAAATTGCAATATTTAAGTCAGGTGTAACCTTATAAACGACAAGGACGAAGGAGAAGGAATATGAAAAAGTTTTTAGACGAAAATTTTATGTTAAACAACGAAACAGCAGTAAAGTTGTATCATGAGTATGCAAAAGACATGCCGATTATTGACTACCATTGTCATTTATCGCCTAAAGAGATTGCACAAGACAAAAAGTACAAGAATATCACAGAGATTTGGCTAGGTGGTGACCACTACAAATGGCGTGTAATGCGTAGTTTTGGTATCACAGAAGACTTCATTACAGGCGATCAAGATGACTATCTTAAGTTCAAGGCATTTGCAAAAGCAGTGCCATACACAATCGGTAATCCAATGTATCACTGGACACATTTGGAATTACAGCGCTATTTTGGAATCGATACATTATTGAGTGAAGAGACGGCAGATGAGATTTGGGAAAAATGTAATACACTTTTGAACCAAGAAGATTTTAGTGCGCGTCAACTTATCACACGGTCAAAAGTGGATGTCATTTGTACAACCGATGATCCGATTGATGATCTTGAGTATCATAAGCAATTGGCTCAAGATGATTCCTTTGCGACCAAGGTTTATCCGACATACCGACCGGATAAAAGCTTTAATATAGCAAATGAAACATTTATTCCTTGGATTAAAAGCTTAGAAGAAGCCGTTGGTTATACAGTAGATTCAATTCAAAAATTACTCAAAGCTTTGGAAGAACGTGTGGACTATTTCCATGAAGTGGGTTGTCGATTATCCGACCACGCATTAGATACGATTGAATATCATACACCTTATATAGAAGGAACAACTAACATCGATTATGCACGAGCGAATCAAGTCTATAAAAAAGGTTTAGTTGGTGATGTTTTATCTGAAGAAGAAGTTGCCGTTCATAAAGGTGTTGTCTTGAACTTCTTAGGAAAAGTATATGCAAAACGTGGCTGGACAATGCAAATTCACATCGGAGCTCTTCGTAATAACAATCGTCGTATGCATAAAGCGATTGGACCGGATACCGGTTTTGACTCCGTTCATGATTCAACATTTGCACCGGCACTTTCTGCATTATTAAACGATCTTGATACAACAGATGAATTGCCAAAAACAATTCTATATGTATTAAATCCGAGAGATAACTACGTCATTGGAACAATGATTGGAAACTTCCAAGGTGGCGGAACAAAAGGTAAGATACAATTTGGTTCCGGATGGTGGTTCTGTGATCAAAAAGAAGGTATGCAAGATCAAATGAGTGCATTAGCAAACTTAGGCCTACTAAGTGCTTTTGTAGGAATGCTAACAGACTCACGAAGCTTCTTATCCTACACACGTCACGAGTACTTCCGACGTATTTTATGTAACTACATCGGAACCCTTGTTGAAGACGGTGAGTATCCAAACAATGAAAAATTCTTGGGACAAATCGTTCAAGATATTAGTTACAATAACGCAAAAGCGTACTTTGGATTATAAGGAAACGCCTACATATAAACTATAAGCAGATTCATTTCATTAAGAAGGCCTAAGGTTTTGTTAATTGAATGATGCAACGGATTCTGAACTCGTTTCACTCAAACAGCAGAATCCTTCTATTGCATCTTATTCAATACCAAAACCAAGGCCTTCTTTAATTTATGAAAAAGCATATAGTTTACACGTAGGCGTTTTTAAAAGTGTGGTTGGAATTCATTGAATAGTGGGAAGTTAAGTGATAAAATGTTACATATAAAATAAAATTCATTTTTGGAGGTTTTCATGGTTCATAAGCGCTTCGTCTTACTCTTTTTTTTAATGCTATTGATGGGTACTGCTTTATTGTCAGTAGATACTTATGGCGCGAACTTGTTAGATGGTCAAACGCCTCCGGTTTTTGAACAGCTCACTCGAGAAACCGGTTTATCCAATATGTCTGTTTCATTGATACTTCAAGATAAGGATGGATTTTTATGGTTTGGCACACAAGGGGGACTGAATCGATATGATGGACGTCAGATGACCGTGATGCGTAATGATCCTTTTGAACCTCAAGGCTTAGTGCATAACTTAATTCAAACCATGACCTATGATCCTAAAAATCATGAGATCTGGATAGGTACCTATCAAGGTATATCAAGGTATAATATCTATCAAGATACATTTACCAACTATACAGTCGAAGAGCATGGCTTATCCAACCCTGTCATTGTTAGCATCGCCCTAGATTCAGATAGCCTTGTGTGGGTGGGAACTTTAGCGGGACTTAATTCTTTGAATCCAGAGACCGGTGCAGTAAAAACCTATCCTATTCAAGGCGATGTAGTTCGTTCGGTTTTTTTGGCATCGGATAATACTTTATATTTAGGGACACATACCGGTCTTCAAATGTATGATCCAGATTTAGATCAAGTCCTAGCAACTGAATATCCAATCACAGCACCTGCAGTCATGCTTATCCGTGAAAACAATCCTGGTATCTTGACCTTAGGGCTATGGGAGGGTGGTTTAATGACCATTGATTTAAACACGGGCAAGACAGAAGAAATCCTTTTTGAGGATAACCGTGTTTATAGTTTCCTAGAAACCTCCGATGGCATTCAATGGGTAGGTACTTGGGGTGGCGGTCTGTTTGCCATTGAACCGGATGGCACTGTGACTCGTTTTCCGGGTACCTTACCCGACGGGGATGTTCATCATGGAGTGATCTATTCCTTATACCAAGATGTTTCAGATATCTTATGGATTGGGACGAATGGTGGCGGCATTACAAAAGTGAATCCATTTAAAAGAAATTACGTCCGCGTGAAGCCAATGAAGGATATTGCGGATAGCTTAAGTAGTGGAAAGAATAATCTTATCTTTAGAGATCGTTACCATCAACTTTGGACGGCTATATATAATCAAGGCATCGAGCGCATTTATATGTCTACATTAACCACAATTAAATATAATGACCCAGACCGTCATGCATTAGGCGATAGTGTCATCTGTTATTTAGATCATCCTGATTGGCCACTCTTAGTAGGTTCTACAGAAGGAATAAGCTATTATGATGTTGAAAGTGACCGGTTTTTTCCGTATGAGTTACCCATTCCGGAAGATAGTCTTGTCTATGCTCTTACTGTAGACGAACGAGGTCGCTTGTGGATAGGAACTTACCGAAAAGGCGTCTATGTATATGACCCGATTACAGAGTCATTAATACAGTATCATCATACCGCAAGTTTTGAAGAACAAGAGCTTTCGGATAACTTGATATACAGCCTTTTGTCGGATTCAAAAGGTAGGATATGGGTGGGAACCAATAATGGTTTAAACCTACTTGAGCCTAATAGTAGTAAATTTCATACATTTAAACGGGAAGGTACTGAAGAAGGGCAACTACCAAACAACACCATTCGAAAAATTTTCGAGGATTCCAATGGTGATATTTGGATTGCAACGGTAGGTGGAGGTATTGCTCAATATGAAGAAAATACACGTCAATTTATTTCATATACAGAAACCCATGGGTTAGGTAACAACACGGTCAGTGGAATTTTAGAAGATGACCATAAAAGGTTATGGTTAGCTACCTTAGATGGACTTTCGGTTTTAGATTTGAATACGCATGATATTTACACCTTGCTGCCGGAAGACGGCATAGGGGATTATGAGTTTAACGCAGGTCATTTTAAGGACGTCGATGGTAGCTTATATTTTGGAGGCTCTCATGGGATTACTGTGATTCCAAGGGATTTTAAACGGCTCACGACAATGGCCCCTACACTTTATATAAATGGATTTTCTGTGTTAGGCGATCCTTATCCAAATGAGACCCCTTTTTTCAACGACTTAGTTCTAGCATTAGGCCCGAATGAAAATGTTATTGACTTTAAGTTTGTGGCTCTGGATTTTGATGCTCCTGATAAAGTCAAATACTACTATCGTCTTTTAGGGCAAAACGAAGACTTTACTTATAATGGTTTCTATAATCAAGCCATGTTTTCAAACTTATCATCCGGAACCTACACCTTTGAAGTATACGCAGTGACATCCAGAGATGTAATGACCGAAACTGTATCTATGACATTTACCATTGATAATCATTGGTATCAAACCCCTTATGCGTACGTTTTTTATGTCTTACTATTGTTCTTGTTTATTTATGTGGCGATTAGACTTAGAGAGCAAAATATTATGGCTCTTAAAAACTCTGAGCTCAACCAGGTAAATATACAACTTGCAGTGGCTAATCAACAATTAGAAAAATTATCTGTTTTAGATTCACTAACAGGCGTGTTTAACCGTAGGCATTTTGATCAAATTATTGAAGAACAATTTAAACTGGCCATTCGTAGCAACTTGCCTATGGGCTTTATTATGCTGGACATCGATAATTTTAAAAATATTAATGATACATATGGTCACTTATTAGGGGATGAAATCATTATTCAAGTAGCCAAGTGTGCACAAAACATCTTGCACCGTAGCACAGATTATGTTTTTCGATATGGCGGAGATGAATTTCTTATTACCTTGTATGATACTGATTTAGAGGGAGTTATAAAAATGGCGATTACATTAAAAGAAGCATTGACCAATCAAGAAATGATAACTCCTGATGGAGAAGTCTTAGAAGCAATTACTTTAAGCATTGGAGTGTTCAGTGAGATTCCGGACATCCATACAGAACCGGAAGCATTTATTAAAAAGGCAGATGATGCGCTTTATCTAGCAAAAAGAGAAGGTAAAAACCGCATTGTACACAGGGGACAGGTTATCGACAGATAAAAAATGCCCTTATATTTAAGCAAAACGAAAAATCACTAGGAGGACAGCATGCGAATCATTATCTCACCGGCGAAGAAGATGAACAACGAAACGGATATGGCACATAAAACCTATCCTGTTTTTATAGATGATGCAGAACAAATTTTTCAAACATTAAAATCAAAAAAATATCAAGAGCTTAAAAAAATATGGAAGTGTAATGATAAAATAGCGACTGAAAATATGGAGCGTTTAAAACATACAGAGATTCGAAAAAATTTAATTCCTGCATTGTTGGCATATGAAGGCATCCAATATCAATACATGAAACCCGGTGTATTTACCGATGATGAATGGAACTATGTTAATAAGCATTTACGCATTTTAAGCGGACTTTATGGCGTCTTAAAACCACTGGACGGAATTGTACCTTATCGACTAGAAATGCAGGCAAAGCTCCAAGTTGAAGGTGAAAAAAACCTCTATGATTTTTGGGGAGAACGTCTTCATGACCAAATCTATAGTGAGACAGACCTTGTCATTGATCTTGCGTCGAATGAATATAGTCAGTGCATTCGCAATGGATTAAAGCCAAGACAGAGCTATATTGAGTGTGTCTTCGCAGTGCGCGACGATGAAGGAAAATTAAAAGTTAAAGCGACGTGGGCAAAAATGGCGCGAGGTGAAATGGTTCGCTATATGGCGGCAAATAATTGCCAAACCATTGAGGACTTAAAAGGATTTACAGGCATGGGATATATCTATAATGACCAAGAATCCGATGGGGAAAGGCTTGTATTTATAAAGGGAAGCGCGGGTATGTAAAATTTGCCTAGATTCATTTCGCAAACAAAGCCAAATCCTTCTAAAATAAAGAATTCATGATGGCTTTCTAAGCTCATGAAAAAGGCGAATTTTATATACCCGCGTTTCTTGATATAGGAATTTAGACTGTAAATATAAATAAGAAGATCGGATTCGTTTAATTTAAAGTAAGATTTTAAATTAAACGAATTTTCTTGATTTTCTTAAATTTATTGTGTAATACAAAATTATCGTTTGAATTAAGCGGAAATGTATGCTGATATAACAAGAAAGTATGTGAGCCTTGATGACCCTGTAGCTAGGCAATTAGCAAAAGAAGAACCGCTACTATTTTTGCAAAGGTACGAGCCGCCAGTAATTATTGATGAAATACAATATGAACCTGAATTATTACCATATATTAAATTACATGTGGATAGAAAAAAAATTATGGATGAGTTTTGGCTGACGGGTTCGCAAATGTTTCAGATGATGAAAGGTGTGAGTGAGAGTTTAGCAGGCAGAGTTGGAATACTACCAATGAAGGGACTATCTCTTTCAGAATTAAATGAACTACCTAATGAATTTTATACAACGGATACAAAACGTCTATTAAACAGATTAAATATTGCTAGTAAGATGAATTTGAAAGAGATTTATAATCTAATCTATAAAGGTTCTATGCCGGCAGTTCATATAAGAAGCAGAGTGTTGAAAGATTTTATGCGTCCTATGTTGATACCTATGTTCATCGTGATATTAGAGATTTGACACAAGTGGCGGATGAAATGCAATTTCAAAGATTCTTAACTGCTTGTGCGGCAAGAACAAGTCAAATTGTTAATTATTCTGAACTTGCAAAAGATTTCGGTATTTCATCACCGACGGCAAAGAATTGTTAAAGCACCAAATATGTATTTTATGGATACGGGACTATGTGCTTATTTAACAAGATGGACGTCAAGTGAATCATTGGAAGTTTCGGCAATGTCTGGAGCTTTTTTTGAAACTTTTGTAGTGTCAGAGATAATCAAAAGCTATTTGAATGCAGGGAAGAGACCGCCCATATCTAACGAGATTTGGGTTGTGCCAGTATGGTTAATTTAGCATATCGTGCACACTCGACACATGTGGAGACGGTAACAGTGCTTGAGAGATTGTATGTATAACCAGTAAGTTTGAGTTTTTTAGTAAAGGAGTAAATAGAAATGAATAAAATAATAATGTTGGATATTAATTTTGAGTACAATAATGAAATGCAAACTATAAATCCTGTTATGCTAATAGGTAATCGTGATGTTGTTTTAGTTGATTGTGGCTATCCAAATTTTTTGCCACTTCTAGAAACTGAAATGAAATCAAAAGGCATAGATCCTGATTCATTAACAAAAGTACTGATTACACATCATGATGACGACCATATGGGATCTTTATATGAAATCAAGAGAAAATATCCAAATGTAAAAGTAGTAGCAAGTGAAATAGAGAGTGAATATATTTCTGGTAGAAAAAAATCACTTAGATTGTTGCAAGCAGAAGAAGTTCTAAAGAACTTGCCATCAGAACAAAAGCACTTTGAAATTGAATTCATTGAAAGTTTGAGGAAAGTCAAACCTGTCAATGTAGATATAACAGTTAAAGATGGAGATCATTTTGATTGGGCAGGAGGATGTCAGGTGGTATCTACTCCAGGACATATGCCAGGGCATATTTCATTATTTTTGAAGGAAACCAATTCTATTGTAACAGGAGATTCAGCTGTTGTAGAGAATGGGAAACTAGTAATTGCAAATCCACAATTTACACTTGACTTAAATATGGCAGAGCAATCGTTAGAAAAGATCATAGCTATAAATGCAGATAATTATTATTGCTTCCATGGAGGGAAATTATAGAGCGAGTAATTGGTCTATATATGGGGTGAACCTTTTACTAAAAGGGGTGAATTTTAAGACCTTACCTCCCTAATCATATGTTTTGCTATTTTATATTAGACTTACTTGATACCGCATGTAGAAGGTTTTTTGAGACTGGTAAAGAAATAGTGTAAAATAGCATAAGCGCCTAGTATATCAGCTTAGCCAAATACTTTCGGTAGCCGTATATGATTCATCTGAACCACTATTCTATCCAACTTCTTCTTTAAAGTACTTCTATTGTCGTCTACAAGATCTAATCCACATAACTCTGCGATCTCTTCTACAACTTCATCAATCGACATATTGTCAGTAACAATATGATTCGCAAATGTCTTCTTAGATCCGTTTGAACCCGGCACCTTATTCATGTTTTGCGGAAGACGATCGGATAGGATAAAAACCTTGGTTTGGGAGGAAGATGGGTATTTTTTGGGATATAAGAGACTTGAGGCAGGAAGTTTCCAATGGCCACGTTCACAAGACGAGATCAAGGATATAACTCAAGAGCAGTTCGAGTGGCTCATGAACGGAATGAAGATTGAACAAAAGAAATCCATTGCTAAGATTACTCCACTTTTACCGGGATGAGTAAAAAATATATGTGCAAAACAGAGAAAAAAATATTTGTTTTTCAGTGTAAAGAACAAGATGAAATTCAGAAAAATCCACTTATCCACTGATAAAAGAAGACACCGATAAATACAGTGGATAAGCTGTCTGAAAGCCTTGAGAAAACGGCTGAAAAAGCTAATTTTGTGAATAACTGATGTGACAGGATTTGAATATCAAGTCTTGTGACCTTAGTTATCCACCGTCATAATGACGAAGGACAACGATGTTGAAATTTGAGGATTTCAGGTATCCCACGTATAATGAAACAAGACAAAACTACGGGAGAATCCTATGAATAATCCAATGTCAAGAGAAGCTGCAGAAAAACTGAATAAAGAAACACTGATTGAGATTCTTTTGATGATGCAATCGAATTTTGATGAAGTGAAAAAACAGAATGAAGCCTTGACGATGCAGTTAAACGATCTGAATGTAAACTTTAAAGTTCTTTTAGAGAAGTTTAATGTTGCTCAGAACGCACGTTTTGGGAAATCCTCTGAAAAAATGGATTTCACTGAAGAAGAACTGGCAGACATAAGAAAAACCATTGCAGAAGCTCCCTGTTTTAATGAAGCTGAAAGCACAGTTGATCTATCAAATATAACTGACTTGGAAGAACCTACATTGGAAGAAGTCCGTCCTAAGAAAAGAAAGAAATCTAAAGGCAAATGCGCTAAAGATTTGGAGTGTTTACCAAAGGCGGAACCGATTATCAGCGAATTAAGCCACGAAGAATTGGTTGAACAATTAGGTGAAGGTTATAAACGAATGCCGGATGATGTATATCGACATCTCGAATTCCACCCTGGAACCTTTGAAGTTCAGGAATATTGTGTGGCCGTATACAAAAGCGCTGGTGGCGAACAATTCGCTCATGCCAAGAGACCGACAGCAGATTTGTTGCAGAACAGTCTGGCTTCCCCTTCATTGGTCGCTGGTATTCTCAACTACAAATATGTCAATGCAATGCCAATCTACCGATTGGAACAAAACTTTTTACGAAGTGACGTGGTTTCCGATGGATATGAGTCTTACCACAAGTTGGAAAGAGAAAAAGAAGGTATTATCATTGCAGGCTGTTATGCACATGCAAGACGCAGGTTCGTAAATGCCATCAAAGCAATGAGCAAGACCTCATCAAAGGCTGAAATCAAGCAGACGCTTGCATATAAAGCGTTGAAACAGATGGCTGCTATTTATAATATAGACACAAGTCTGAAAGACCTCTCAATAGAAGAACGATTAGAAAGAAGAAACCTCAGCGTTAAACCGTTGGTTGAGGTTTTTTTTGAATGGGTACGTAAAAACAAGGATAAAATGCCTCCAAAATCAGAAACCGGACAGGGCTTCAGTTATTGCCTAAATCAAGAAAAATATCTAAAAACATTTCTGACGAATGGTAGTGTACTGATTGATAATTAGCCGAAAATATCGCTCGTCCATATGCTGTTGGCAGAAAGAATTTTTTATTCCATGATACGGTTAAAGGTGCCAAAGCCAATTCAATTATATATAGTCTTGTAGAGACTGCAAAAGCAAACAACTTAAATATCTTAAAGTATCTTGAGACGGTGTTAACCTTCATGCCTGGTTACAAGAATCAACCAGAGATACTCGATATGCTAATGCCTTGGTCAGATCACATGAAGGAAAGGTGTGAAATTTAAGGGCTTGTTTTTGGAGTTGGAGTATTTCGCTATCATTTAATTGTAGCTAAATACTCTCAATTAAGATAGCCGGTATTATATTGAGCGGTTCTTTCCAAAGTTAGTTGATTTTATAGCAATAAACCGTTATAATTTTGATTATAGGATGGTGATATCGTGGAGCAAGAAATAATCAAATTATTAGATGTAAATATGGAATGTATAAATTGTAA
>Ga0334892_1002557_pt1 | contig 12796 bp, 4 predicted proteins | sample GraSluR3_MG_4_FD_207213 | JGI IMG/M metagenome (GOLD analysis project Ga0334892, IMG submission 207213) | Sludge microbial communities from methane-producing bioreactor in Wageningen University, Netherlands - Granular Sludge_15_04-R3 | ecosystem: Engineered > Bioreactor > Anaerobic > Unclassified...
CGGAATAAAATGAAGCGAAGCGATCTCATCCATTTGCATTAGATTACTTCATCAGCAAATGACGCTTCCTCGCATCCGATAGTTATCGGATAACGTAAAGGGTTACACTGACCATCCCGCCTTCAGCCCGTTCACGTAGAACTCAAGAGATGAGCGGATTGCCGGGGAAGCCCAAAAGGAGAGCTGCGGAGGAAGAAGCACGGACAGTAGATTGTTGTTTCTGTTGCTAGGCAACTACCTATCAGCAAGTCCGAAACGAAGCGATTGCTCTTCGCCTGCCTTTACAGGTAAGCAGGCAAGCCAAATTCGCTCAGCCGTAGAGTTCAAGTGAATGGGCTGTAAGCGGTGAATTTTCTTTGTTACTTTCTTTTGTTGGCAGCAAAAGAAAGTAAAAGAATCCACTCCTTCGGTCGTAGCAATCCGTCTCATTATAGGCAATAACGATTGGTTTAAACAACTTGCACCCCATACTCTCAACTTTAAACTTTAAACTTTAAACCTTAAACCTTAAACTCGTAACTCGTAACCTTTACCTACCGCAACGATAGTGAAGGTAGGCGTAACTCGCCAATCGGCACGCAAAGTCTAAAAGCCGCAGAAGGTGTGCGCCCTCCACACCGATAACCCCTGCCTGACTGCCGTCTAGGCAGACAGGGATTACTGATCACCGATTAGTCCTCACTCGTCACCGTCACTCCCCGTCATCGCGAGCGGAATGAAATGAAGCGATCTCACCAAAAAAGATTGCTTCGTCAGCATAGGACGCTTCATCGCCTGTCTGCCTTGCCTATGCCTACAAGCGACAGGCAGGTTTACCTACTATCTTTTTAGTAGGCAATGACGATTGGCTAAATCATCCCGCCTTCAGCGCGTTCACGTAGAACTCAAGAGATGAGCGGATTGCCGGGGAAGCCCAAAAGGAGAGCTGCGGAGGAAGAAGCACGGACAGTAGATTGCTGTTTCCGTTGCTAGGCAACTACCTATCAGCAAGTCCGAAACGAAGCGATTGCTCTCCGCAAGCCAAATTTGCTCAGCCGTAGAGTTCAAGTGAATGGGCTGTAAGCGGTGAATTTTCTTTGTTACTTTCTTTTGTTGGCAGCAAAAGAAAGTAAAAGAATCCACTCCTTCGGTCGTAGCAATCCGTCTCATTATAGGCAATAACGATTGGTTTAAACAACTTGCACCCCATACTCTCAACTCTCAACTTTAAACTTTAAACTTTAAACCTTAAACCTTAAACTCGTAACTCGTAACCTTTACCTACCGCAACCGGCAACTCGCCAATCGGTAGGCAAGGATTACTCCTCACTCGTCACCCCTCGTCCTCGCGTTCCGTCTCGTCTCGTCACAAATATTGACGAGACGAGAAGAAGCGATCTTTATAACACCAACCCATTTTCAAACAAAAAGCCCGAGCATTTAGCCCAGGCTTTTTGTTTTGCTTATCTTTTAACTAATCCCCATGAGTATTGGGAATATGGTATTGTGGTCCTGTTTCGGGAGTTTTCCAAACGTTTATTACCTCTTCAACCCAGGTGCTAGAGCAGCCTGTAGTTGTATTGGTTACTCTTAGGCCAAAAGTGTACTCCTTGTTTGCGTTTGTTCCCTCCCAAATAAGAGGATCTGTGGTGAAAGGATTAGGTTTTGGCAATGGTTCATCCTCGTATGGTTGGTATGTAGCTCCATCGAGCAATAGTTCGTAGGTTGGAGATATTCCTCCACCACTGTGGCCAAACTGAAGTGTTACAGCATCGCCATCGCATAAATCGACACTACCATCAACAGTAAGAATAGCCGTTGGACTTGGGTTTATGGATACATCCTCGAAAATGGTAACCTGATCGCCCGATGGGCCTTGCGTTAGCGTAACGCGGCCAGCCGTTTGCGACGACCAAACTACCGTAATTTGGTAACCGTATGGAGGCGATTCCTGTATTGTTCCGCCCTGTACAACCCAAAGATAGTCGTGACCCGCAACTTCTTTACTTTCGTATACCTCGGTAGAGTTTGCACAAACACTAAAATCGCCAATTATTACCGGCCAGTCGCGAACATCAACTTCGTAGGTTACAATGGTTGTACAGCTAGCGGGAGATGTTTGTGATAGGGTTATTGTTGCTGTTCCGGTAGAGGTTCCCCATTCAATGTTAATTGTATTTTGATCATTTGCTGTAATTATTGCGCCAAGATCATCAACTGACCATGAGTAGGTATTACCAGCAACTGCTGCAACCGAATAGGTTGTTACTGACTCGGTCATTACCGATGTTGGACCGCTAATTATTGGGTTAGGTGTTGGTAAAGCGGTAAGGGTTACACCCGTACCCAGCACAATACCCGCCAAATCGTTAACATCGTATACCTCTTCAATGGTAACAGTATATGCACCATCGCCAGCAATTGCGAAAAGTTCAGCATAGGTAAACTCTATGGTATGTTCCCCTTCCGCCAAATCGTTCTGAAAATATGTACTGGTTGTTCCGGTTGTGTGCTCCACATTTATTACAACCCTTAGTGGTGCATCGCCTGCAACCGAATAGGTTACAGCGAAGGTTGATCCGTCGTTACAAGCCGAAACATCGCCACTAGTAATTTCAGCCGATGCGGTTTGCTCAATGGCTAGGGTAAACTCTTCAGCACTTCCATCAAATGTAACTGGAGTTGATGTTTCAACTGTCCCCTGAGTTTGGCTAACATCGTTTACGGTTTCGCCAACCTTTGTCCAAGGTGGAATATACTGCGCTACTCTAAGCTTTTGCCTGTCGAGTGCTCCAGCAGGAACAATGGCACTTTGATCGTCCCAGCGTAGCCTAACGTTAGCCGATGCTCCATTTACGCCTTGCAGAGTCCAGTACTCGTTATTGCTTATAAGCTGTAACGGTGCTGCAAGGTTTGTATTGTCGGTTGGTATGGTATTAAAATATTCGCATGTCCAGTACTGGCTTCCACTGGTTGTGGTGCCAAAAATATGCAGATTACCAAAACGACCATCCTTACCCACAGGGAAATTGGCACTTGAGCTGTTGTTAACCAATCGGCGTAATGGTCCATTAACGTATGCAGTACTACTACCACCCACAACCGCTCCGCTTACACCATAATTAACTGTAAGCAGGTTGGTGGCCGTGGTATTTACAATACCAGACGAAAGGGTTAGCACACGATTAACAGTAGCAGCATTGTTAAGCGTGAGGTTTCCTGCTGTTTTGTTAATTTGTAGATTGTAGAATGTTTCAGCAGCACCACCCGAAGCCGTTAGGGTTTGCTCGTTTATTCCTTGGAAGATAACCGTTCCCGTGCCTGGGTTAAAGCCACCTGCAACTAGGTCAACCCAATTGCCTTCAACGCGAATGGTACGATTAAACGAGGCATTGCTTAGCGTTCCGTTCTCAATGCGCAGGTTGCCACGAACAAGCATATCAATAGCCGGAATGGTTCGCGTATTATTACCTAAGAATGTTACGTTTTGGTAAGTGGTAATGGTTGCAGGAAGGGTTCCAGCACCTGAGTACTCAACTGTACTTCCGGTAGTTGCCATAAAGTCGGTAAAGTCGCCACCAGGGAATAGGAATGAGCTTCCTCCTTGTGATGTAAGCGCTATGGTTCCGCCTCCGCTAACATGACCAATATTATGTTCCGATGTAGAGCCCACATCTAGTCTTGCCCCTGTTTCAATATCAACCGAACCGGCATAAGCACCGTTTTGGTTGGTGGTAATGGTATGCGGACTTAGGATGAATACAGGGTTACCTTTAGGGGCAACTGTTGCTGGAGGACCAGTTGGTGAGTCGAGCACCCAGCTGCCGGCAACATTCCAGAGTCCATTGCTTGCACTATAGTATTTATGTACTGTTCCAAAATTATCGACATAACCAGCGGTGTATTCTCCATCAATAAAATTGGCATCGGTAAATAGTATCTGGTTGTTGCCGTAATCCATTGGTTCCGTTTGGCTGGTCCATGTAAAGTCGTAATAGCGAGCGTTTACATAGTTATTCTCTACAAGCGTAATATCGCTTTCGTCGTAGGTGTAACTGTGGCTTACCGTTGGATTGCTGAAACCCGTTGAGCTAACATTCCAAAAGTATTGCAACTCGTCTTCTGCGGCGTTGGTGCACGATGGGTGATGGTCGTCAATTGGTTTTACGGTAATACTACCCTCAACACCTCCGGTGTTGGTTACGTCCATTGTAACAGGTGTGTATTTGCCGCCCGAACCAATGGGGTAGGTAAACGAACCACCAGCCGAGGTAAACTCCTTGGTTACCCCTTTATCGGCCAGGGCTCCGTTGGTAAGAATATAACGGCCAGGGCCAGGAGCATTTGAGCCTGTACCTATAATTGCAGTGTCGACGAAAACCAAATAATTATTTCCAATATTAAGGGTGCCTGAACCTCCTGAAGATGGGAAATCGAGCCGGTTATTAATCTGTAAATTGCCATTTAACTTAACACCATTATTGTAAAATATAACAACCCTACCAAGGCTTGGCAATCCTTCGGAATAGATATTCTGGGAAATACTACTATTGTAGAATGTTAACCGTCCATTGCTATTTGAAGTTATTGAAAACCCATCCTTGATGTAAACATCTTTCATTACCAGGAAGTTACTTCCATTGTTTTGTATTATACTACCACTTAAAAGGTGCAAATCGCCTCTCGACCAAAACTCATAATTTTCGAGAATAAGCTGGCCACCACTTTGCTGATTAACCACCACAGAACCAAGAAATAAACCTCCCCCTGGAGAGGTTAATTCATCGTTCTTATATACCGTTTGGTTAATACCATTAAAAGTAGTTTGTTGAGTGTCGCTTCCTCTATTATAACTTCCATACCTATTGCCACTGCGCGAAATAAAATCACCAGCAATATTAAGATTGATATTGTTTGCATAAAACACCGATGCCTCTGGTCCATCAATATATAAGCTACCATTTAGCGTTGCCTCAAAGGTACGTAGGCGTGCGTTTTTGGCTGTTGTTTCGCCATCAATCGTTAGGTTGTAAATGGGGCTGCCCAAATAGAGATTAAACCAGTTAGTGGCTGCGTTGGTTTGGCTTGTACCAGTATGAATTGTTCCACCTGTTACGGTTGAGGAGGCAGGGTCGAGGTATAGCTCGCCAAAAGTGTTGCTGCTTTCACCTGAGCCAACACCTTGCACTAGGTGCAAGTTACCACCGATTGATAAAAATCGGCCATCGTTAAGCACCTCGAGCAATGCGCGTTTAATCTGGTTGGCGTCACGGTTTTTACCATAAATAAATACATCGCCACCGCTTTGGCGGTAGGTTAGATTACCCGTTTGTATGGTGGTTGAGCGGCGTATTTGACCATTTACATTAAGCGTACCGCCGCTAACGGCTACCTCGGGAGAGCCCGCTGTGGCGTACTCAATATCGTTGTGGGTGTTGTTGCCTGCTGCACCAATGTTCATGGTACCATCCATAACCTCGAGCTTACCCACGAGCTGTAAATCGGCGCTATTATCGGCAGCGCTACCAATGGTAACTATTGAACCATTAACCGATAAACAGCCAGTAGCCGGAATGCTAAACGGGCTATTGGTGGTTAGCGTAAGGTTTAGGCTTGTTCCGCTAAAGCGGATAGTGCCATTCTGTATAAATAGGGCTTGTCCCAACCCCGTGTTCATGGTAAACTCATCGGCAGTAACGTTAACCAGTGGGACTTGAGATGATCCCTTATCTACATACACCATATTTAAATTGGTTGTTCCTATACCGGAAAACTCTTGGTTTGTAGTTCCCTTAAAGTAAAGGTTAGCGTATTTGCTACTGCCCGGGTTAAGGTTTAGTGTACCATTATTCGCAACATTTTCATAGAATGTAAGCGAGTGCTCCCGTGCGTTTGCACCTGCTGTATTCACAGTAACCGTAGCATTTTCGCCAATGGTGGCTGCACCGTTTTGCTCAAGCGAAAATGTAGTTGTATTGTCAATTCTAAGGGTACTATTTTCTATTACATTTAGGCTATCACCTACAGAAAGCATTGCCGATAACGAATTGGATGTGGCTGCAGTTCCACTTCCTTTTACGGTTACGTTACCTGTGGTAGTAACATTAATACCCGGCAGGGTAATTGTCCTAATAGCATCGGGGTTTATTATTAGATTATGGTAACGCGAAGTACCAAAACTTTTGGTTATGGTAACATCGTCGATGTATACATCATCGACATCTTCTCCTTGATAAACAAAGGCCAAGTATATAGTATTGTTTCCAGCGTAATCAGTAAGATCAATAGTATGCTCAACCCAAGTGTTTTCAATGCCTTGACTTAATTCTTGAAGTTCACTGAAAGAACTAGGATCACTATTTGTTGTGGAAATCCAAACGCCTTGATATTCATAATTATTTGCATTGCTGTTAAAACGCCAAAAAGAAAGTTGATAAGAACCCGCATCAGAAAAGTTGAGAGGAGGAGTTATTAGCATATCATTATGATAGTGATAAAAAGTCCAAAACCAAATATTATATGTTGAAGGAGTGTGCATAGCAGAAGCATTCCCTGAAACACTCTGACTAGTTGATCTCTCCCATTGCGAACCGCCCTCATCATTTGGAAAGGACGAAACAGTCCATCCCCCGGGAGGGAATCCTCCCTCAAACCCCTCGTTAAGGAGTGTTATGGTAGTAATATCGCCGCTGGGCATTATGTAATCCTGAGTACCAATGGTGTAGTACTCAACCGTACCTCCCTCATCGCCCAGAAAATCGCCAAAATCGCCTCCGGGGAATACGGCGGTTGGCTGGTCGGACGAAATGCGTAGCGTACCCGTACCGCTAACTGTGCTTTCGTGCACCAATCCAAAGAAATGGCCCGTGGTAATGCCAATATCGAGCACAGCATCTTCTTCAATGGTAAGGCTACCTACTAGTTTGTTGTCGGTAAGTATATTAATGGTATGACCACCCTGAATAATAACGGGACTGTTTTCGCCAGGTAGTTCGGTTACGGGCTCGGTTCCAGCAGCATTATAGCTCCACGAGCTAAGCTCATCCCAGCTGCCATTAGCTACATTACTGTAGTATGTGGTTACTTCACCAAATGCATCGGGTTCACCAGCAGTAAAGTGGCCACGCGGATCGGGTATATCCTCAAATCTAATCTCGTTAGTGAGGTTGGTTATTAAATTTGGGTCGTTAAAGAAAGTCCAGCTAACCGGGAAATAGTAGGCCGGTATATAAAAATCCTCATTACCTACTACATCAGCTTCATCAAAATAGAAGTATAGCCTTAGGCTACCCGATGGGATACCCAACATCTCATCTCGCCTTACGTTCCAGTAGTAGTTGAGCATGTTGGTGCTTGTGGCCAATGGGTGAATATTGTTAACAGGGTTTACAGAGAGGCTACCCCATACAGTTGGGTTTGCATCAATTTGAATAACCGAAGGAGTGTATTTTCCGTTTGCTCCGGTTGGATAGGTAAAACTTCCAACGGCATCCCACTGCTTAACAATACCTAGGTCCGATTGCGCCCCGTTGGTTTCGACCATACGGGTATTGTCGAAATCGGTACGTGCCGATGCTGTTCCGGTTAGGGCATTGTAGATGTATGAGTCCTCCGATAGTTCCAACTTATTGCTGCCAATGCTAAGAACTGCTGCAGTGCCCCCAAGGCGCAGATTGCCATTTACCATAAAATCGGCATTGGTGGTTGTTGAACCTGTTGCTTTGTTGAGCGATAGGTTACCAAACTCGCCAAGCCCATTTCCATCAATGGTTTGTGCACCATCGCCATTAAGTATTAGGCTACCACCTGTTGCACTTTGGTGAGTACCGCTGTTGGTAATGTTGCCAGCTACATTTATTGTGTTACCTCCATCGCGCAGCGTGGTTTGTGAGTTTATGGTTAGGTTACTCCTAACATTTAGGCTGTTGGTAAGTATTAGGTTTGAGCTGTTGTTGAGCGTAAGGTTATATAAACCACCATCGTTAATTGTACCAGCATTATCAAAGGTTTGTATACCAAAAGCATTAAAGAATGTAGTGTTGCTACCCGGTGTGTAGGCCCCGTTAAGCGTATAGTTACGGCCTACGGTAACATCCATACCCTGAGGGTTAAAGGTTGTATTGCTATTAACCGTAAGGTTGTTTAGTACTACCAAAGGGCGACGGGGAGCGGCGGGGACGGTAACTGTTTCGTCCTGTTGCTCCTCTGTTACTGGTTCAATACTAATTGTATTACCCGAATTACTAATTAGGTTTAAGTTATAGAATGGTGCGGTACTATTAATTCTGGCATTATGTCCGTTGGCATATATATTAACAGTTCCACCAGTTATCGATATGTTTTCTGGATTTGATGAGACAAGCCAAGATTCTTCAGTATCTTCAAGAAATGTAGGCCATCCAAAATTGTAATACGATCCTCGTTCTACATTAATAGTACCCCCGCTTAATTGCAGTGTATTATCCGGAAAAGGGAGAGCAAAAGCAGGGTGTGATGTTGCAAAGTTGTTCCCCGTAATTGTTAGTGTACCTCCCGACATTGTTAGTGTACCCCTATGGGCACCATCAACCGTTCTGCTCGATGTACGGAATGCCGTTGTGTTTATGGTTGGATTACCCTCCACCTCAACAACACCATATTCACGTAAGATAATACCCTGACGACCCAACGAAGTAAAGGTTGAGTTGCCCATAACCTTTAGTTTTCCGTAAACAATTATTGTGGAATTGTCGGTTTGAGTAGAAACATTTACGGTTGAACCATCAAGAATTAGAGCAGCATCCTGATCGATTACGAATGCGAACTGAGAGTTAGTATTTGGGGTTGTTAACAGTCGTGGAATGCTAATATTTGAGCCTAATCTAAGCGTTCCAGCATAAATCTCTAGCGCTTTTTGATTAAGCAAATCAGGTGGTTCGGCTGGAAAATTATAATCTGAATCATTCCTACCAAACAGCCTAAAATTTGCCGTTGCGCTGGCATTTACATCCAGCATATAGGTATCGTCGGTTCCCTTGTCAACAATTAACCTATTAAGCGTTGTGGGGCCGTTACAGGTAAATGCTTGGTTTTGGGTTGGGTTGTTGAATACTAGATCAACACTTCGACCAGGATTGGCTGTATACCCAGCGGTGGTTCTGTTGGTAAACGTTACTGTTCCCTCGTTCTCAAAATCGCCCTTAACAAAAAGAGCTCGGTTGTTGTTGTTTGCATTCCCAAGTCCAAATGTAGCACCAGAGTTTACATTTATGTTTCCCTCTACGGTTATGCTTGTGCCTGCTGCGCTGTTAATATTAAGCGTACCACCGCTAACTAATAGATTACCATTTATTTGAGTAGTGTTTCCAATTACTACAGTTTGGTTGGAATTGGCGTTAATTTCCAAATTATTAAAAGTGGTTTCGCTTAAAGTTGGAGCTCCTGTAATGACACCAAATAGTTCAATAGTTCCTCCACTGGCTTGTGTAAATAGCGTATAAACCCCAGCAGGGAGTTCACCAGTTGAGGATCGCATACGCCCTTTGCCAATTATTGTCCCAAAATTATGGCCATTGGTGCCTTGTACATTCAGTACGCCTCCCTCCCGAATATCGAGCTGAGTTACTGAATTACCGTTATTGTCAACAACAATTGTTTTTCCGTTAAGTATAACTGCTTTGTCGAGAGCAGTTGGGTACTCGTTAGCAGGGTTATTGGGAATTGATCCGCTTGGGTCAAGCGTCCATGCACGGTAGTCGTCCCATGTGTATACGTCGTTGTACGAGTAAAAAGTTTTTATGTTGAAGCATGATACGTTGGCATTCCAACCTCGCCCAACACTTGCATCATCGTTTGCAATAAAAACAAAAGTAAGGGCATCGTTTGTTGAGATAACTGTACCAGGGCTACCGTTGCCAGTGTAGGTACCAATTACGGGAGCGGAAATTGAATCGCCATCAAGAGCAATTAGCCTATCGTTTGTGCCAAGGTTAAAATCGGTAAAGTTAAAGAGTAGGTTTTTGCCAATTTCATTTGAACGATATGTTACCTTGTAGTACTGGTTTTGGGTGTAGTCTCCACCCAACTGCTTGTCGGTAAAAGTTCCGCTACAGGTTTCAACATCGGGTTCGGATAAATCCATGCTGGTGATAGTGGCTGCCCAACCATCTCTTCTGTTGTTTTGAGAAACAAACCGAAATGTTATGTCTTGACTAGAAGGAATGATTGTTCCAGGGCTGTTTGTACCAGTATATGCTCCAATAAGATCGGAACTAGTTGAAGGTCCATCGTAAACGTAAAGATAATCTTGATTGTTTCTTGTGGTAAACTGTGTAAAAGTAAATAACAAAGGCTGACCATTTTCGGATGAAAATGTAATTGTATAATCTTCATATTGTAGATATCTTGTAGCGCCCCCAGATCCAGGCCCACCGCTATCGTAAAAATATACATTTGATGCTGTAGGAACACTTATGGTTTGCCCATCGTAATCGTCGATATTATACGATTGTGCAAACGAATTTGAAGCAGTAAGCAAAACTATTGCTCCAAAACAGATGGATTTGAGAAATTTCTGAGGTAGAGATAGTATCATAATATTAATATTTTTCAGAGTAAAGGTTAACAAACCTAAAAAGCACCTTATCATTTTACAATATTTACGCCAACCGCAATAAAAGTCAATATTACAGTGTGTTGCACGGTGCTTGGCAACAGTAACTTGCTTTTAATGCCCGAAAACGGGCTATTAACCCCGAAAGATAGGCACATTTTTTTCAATTTCGGGCAATATGCCAATAGCAATACGCTTTTTTTAACAACTTGTTTACAAATGGTTAGCGAGTTTTGGTGAACGTATTAAATGACATGATAAAACAAGCATTTTTTTGCCTTTTAATGCTATACCCGGGGAATGTTTTTTACAACTATTTCGTTTAAAGGAGGTTTTGCTTTACATCCAAATAGTTAATATGCTTTTGCTAATGCAAAAAAACGCCATGCAAATAGCTTGCATAGCGTTTATATATATGTGGTGTTTTGCTAGTTTCTCTCTTTCAACAGCTTATCTACCTTGGCTTTAACCTCAGTATTCGTATTGTATGCTGTAATTATCTCAAGATACTCTTCGGTTGTAAGGCCTGCTTTTGTAATGGCTCTTGTCGTTTCAATCTGTGCTGTTTGCTTAATAATCTGAATTTCTTTTGCAATGCGCTCAAAGGTTTTCAGCGTGTTTTCATCAATTGAGCCTTCTTTGCCTTTGGCCCTAAATTTTTGGGATAATTTATTAAACTCGTCAATGGTAAGCCCGTTACTTTCCACAGCCTTAACCTTATCGTTTTCGGCCTGTTGCTGAATTGGCATAACAGCTACTAGCGCGTTAACAAATAGCGAGATTTGCTTGTCGGTTATTTGGCTAGGCTCGCTTTGCTTTGGTTGTACGTTTTGCCCCCAAAGCATAAGGCTTGCGCTTATTATAGCAACGGTTAAGCCTATTTTTTTTAGCGTATTCATGGTGTTGCGTTTTGCAGTTTAAAAAGCGAATAAAGATATGTGCTAGCAAAGCAAAGCAATTTATGTCTAACTACAAACTGTTTTGAGTAAGAACTAGCATTGTTAGATTTTTTTGGAAGAAACACTGATGCTAGCGCAACAAAGTTTTGAAAGATCTCCGCTATACTTCAAAATTTATTACTTTTGAACTGTCATGCTAATTCGACTATTTCATACAATTGGTGAGTACATACTTTTTTTGGGCAAAGTAATTACAAAGCCCGAAAAGTGGTGGATTTTTTACCGCGAAACGGTTAAGGAAATTGAAAAGCTTGGGCTTAACTCAATTGGTATTATTGCCATTATTTCGGCGTTTATGGGTGCGGTTATTACCATTCAAACAGCATATAATACTGAGAATCCCCTTTTGCCAAACTACCTGATTGGCGTTGCTGCTCGCGATAGCATTCTGCTCGAGTTCTCATCAACAATTGTGGCGCTAATTCTTGCTGGTAAGGTTGGTAGTAATATTGCCTCCGAAATTGGTACAATGCGCGTTACCGAGCAAATTGATGCTCTCGAAATTATGGGGGTTAACTCTGCCAGCTACCTAGTTCTTCCAAAGGTGGTAGCGGCCATGGTGTTTAACCCATTTCTATGCATTATGAGCATTTTTGTTGGAATTGCTGGAGGCTGGGCCGTTGGTAGCTTTACCGGGGTAATTACAACTCAACAGTACCTCGAGGGAATTTTGTACGTTTTTATTCCTTACTACATAACCTATGCTGTAATAAAAACGGTGGTTTTTGCCTTTATAATTACTTCAATTTCCTCGTTTTACGGTTATACGGTTAGCGGTGGTTCGCTCGAGGTGGGCAGCTCAAGTACCAAAGCGGTAGTGTATAGTAGTGTCGTGGTTCTCCTGTTTAACCTTATTCTTACCCAGCTGCTGTTATCATGATACGAATTGAGAACATAACAAAAAGATTTGCCGAAACAACCGTTCTTAAAGGTATTAGCGCTGTTTTTGAGAAGGGTAAAACAAACCTGATAATCGGACAAAGCGGATCGGGTAAAACGGTTTTAATGAAATCGATAGTTGGGTTGCATGAGGTTGACGAAGGCGAAATTTATTATAACGACACGCTCTTTAATAAGCTTTCATTCAACGAGAAAAAACTTCTTCGACGCGAAGTTGGTATGCTGTTTCAGGGTTCGGCCCTCTTCGATTCGGCAACAGTGCAGGAGAACGTGATGTATCCGCTCGATATGTTCACAAACAAATCGTTTGACGAAAAGCTCGAAAGGGTAAATTTTTGCCTGCACAGGGTTAACATGGACGACTCCA
>Ga0334892_1002559_pt1 | contig 12778 bp, 9 predicted proteins | sample GraSluR3_MG_4_FD_207213 | JGI IMG/M metagenome (GOLD analysis project Ga0334892, IMG submission 207213) | Sludge microbial communities from methane-producing bioreactor in Wageningen University, Netherlands - Granular Sludge_15_04-R3 | ecosystem: Engineered > Bioreactor > Anaerobic > Unclassified...
ATGCTTCTTTTGAAGAAAGGAGATAAAGCATATGAAAACGCTACTGATTTTGATGCTGATGGTTGTATTCACGGGTTCCATTCTATCAGCAGGTACGATGTTTGTTCATCTGGCATCCGGGGCGGTTCATTTTGCACTTGCGGATATCGAGCAAATGACATTTGTCGAAGATGAGCTGAACATCCATCTGGTTTCGGGAATCACAGAAGATTTCTCTACCGAAGATATTCTTCAGATTACCTTTAGTGAAGAGACTTCAGCCGAAGATATGGTCGAGCTTGTCAGTCGTATCCCGATCCGGTTTTTGAGGAACTATCCGAATCCTTTCAATCCGGAAACGACGATATCTTTTGAGCTTAATCAGAGAGGGAGAACAGAAGTCGAGGTGTATAACATTAAAGGTCAGCTTGTTCGTGTGTTATTGGATGATATGTTGGATATCGGCAGTCATACGATTGTCTGGAACGGCAGAAACGAATCAAACGTGCCTGTATCCAGCGGTGTATATTTATACCGCGTATCGTTCAATGGTTCGGAATATCTAAGCAAAATGATCATGGTCAAATAGGAGGATAGAGAGATGAAAAGAATAACCATAGTTTTGATAGTACTTTGTATGGTTGCAACGGCAACAGCAACTCAGATGATTATTCATAAAACCGACGGACCGAATGTAACTGTGAATATCAATCACATCGAAAGCATAACATTCAGTTCAGCGGAGCTATCTTTTGAATGGCGCATCATCCCTGCTGGAGACTATACCTATGGAGAGAGTAACGATATCCTGAACATAGACTATGACTATGAGATAATGAAGTATGAGGTAACTAATGCTCAGTATTTAGCGTATCTTCAGGAGGCTTATGCCGCAGGGGATATCTGGGTATCGGGTGATGAAGTGCAGGGCTACTATCCCGGAGATGAGCATTGGGGAGCAGGGAATTATCTTTTATATGGACTTGGGGCCCCTTTCACTTACAATTATGCCCAGATATCATTCAGCAATGGAGAGTTTGTTTTGAATGCTCCATCAGGATTTACCGTTGATGATTATCTCAATCATCCGGTAGGACTTGTGAGTTGGTTTGGAGCCTGGCATTTTGCCGATTATTATGGCTTGCGACTGCCAACCGAGCATGAATGGGAGAAGGCAGCCCGTGGTATGACTGGTTATAATTATCCCTGGGGTAACATGATAGACGGCAGCCAGGCTAATTACATGGACAGTGGAGATCCTTATGATAACGGCACTACCCCTGCCGGTTTTTATAACGGAGAGACGCATATAGTGAACGGTGTATCATTTGACACAACAGACAGCCCTTCACCTTATGGAGTCTATGATATGGTAGGCAATGTCTGGAATTGGACAGATAGCTGGTATGGTGGATCATGGCATACTACCCGTGTTGTGCGGGGCGGTAGCTGGTACAACCACACCAACTACCTGCCTTCGTGGATCCGTGATCTCGAAAACCCGTCCATAGTCAGGCTCTACTTCGGGTTCAGGTGTGTCAGGACTCAATTTTAAGGACACTTGTTCTTTGTAACTTGCACTTGCCCCGTGAAATGCTGCAAAGCAGCACCACTTCGTGGAGTTTCACAGGGTGAGTTCTTTTTCGGGCCTCAGCCAAAGCTGCTTTACGATCATCTGCAGGGGGCAAAGGACTACCTGCTGTTCACAAACGAGACAACTGCAGCAGACCATGTGCAGGAAGGAGCTCATGCAATAGCCAATCAGTATTTTTTTCCCTGGATAGAGGACAATTTGTGAGAACTTGTATTCAAAGAAGCGTTGCAACAGTTTTGGCATTATTTGTAATAAGCATTGACCTTCTATTTTGCCAGACAGCCGGCATGCTCAACGGGAAGGTCGTTGATATGGAGTCCAGGGCAGGACTGGACGCTGTCCAGATATTCATTCGAGAGATCAACAGGATTGCCGAGACAGATGAAAACGGCGAATTTCTGATCAAGGATGTTAAACCCGGTGTTTATTACCTGAGTTTTCACCGTATAGGTTATCAGGGAAGAATTAAAACCGATATCGTGGTTCGGCCAAATAGAGCTACTGTTGTTGATATCGAGATGAGAAAGGCTGCACTTGATGTCGAGGGAATTTCTCTGAAGTGGGATGTTCTGTTCGATGATGAAGATACCGGAAGTAAAACAATATCCTATTCACGGGAGGAGATTAGAAGAGCTCCCGGTTCAGCTGGTGATGTCAGCAGGATATTGATGACGCTACCCAGTGTTGCTAAGGTCAATGATGAAAGTAACAGTCTTATAGTAAGAGGGGGGAATCCCTTCGAGAATGCTTTCTATATCGATGGCATCGAAGTTCCTAACATCAATCATTTCCCGCATCAGGGGAAAACTGGTGGTCCCATTGGTATGCTTAATGTTGAACTGATAAATGATGTTTCATTCTCGTCAGGTGGATTCTCAGCACTATATGGGGACAAGCTCTCCTCAATAATGGATATTTCATTCCGTGAAGGGAGCAGAAAAAAGCTCGAAGGGCAGTTGGAGTTGAGTTTCATCGGGTTTGGCGGGCTCATTGAAGGGCCTCTTCCATCGAACAGAGGCTCCTTTATATTATCACATCGCAGAAGCTATCTGAATTATGTAGTCGATTGGTTTGATGTGGGCTCGACAGTAGCCCCCAGTTACAACAACCTGCAGACAAAACTGGTCTATGAGGTGAATCCCCGGCACAAGTTCACACTTCTCGGGATCTGGGCCGATGACCATAATTCACCTTCCCGGAAAGTAGCTCTGGAGAATAAGATGTCTCATTTCGGCAACCAGGACCTCTATCAAGGAACAATAGGGCTCAGCTGGCGAGCTCTGTTGAGTAACAGATCATTCTCCCAAACTTCGGTATCTTACACAGGTATGAAGTTTGATGAAGACTGGTATGATCTGGCAACTCAGGATTTAAGCATCAGAAACCGTTCATTTGAGCAGAGCGTTAACTTCCGGAGTGTCATCAGTTCGCAGATATCTGATAACTATCTGGTGGAATACGGGCTTGACGGCAGGATCATAACAAACAGCTATGATAATTACTATGGAGAAACTACCTCTTTTAGCGGTGACGAAGATAGCGAGTATGTGATGGATAAAACAGCAAAATCGTACAATGCGGGTCTGTTTATCAATAACACTTTCAAACTGTCGAACCGGCTAACTGCCAATACAGGTCTGAGAACTGATTATTATGCATACAACGAAACATTTTCGCTCTCACCCAGGTTCTCTGCATCTTATGCTTTAGATAACAAGACCACTATAAGAGGTTCTATCGGTCATTACCAGCAACAAATTCCCCTTATTCTTATGTCACAATCTGAGAGCAATAAAGAGCTCCGAAATCCAGGTGCAATGCACTACATAGCTGGTGTCGACAGATTGTTAGGAGAAGACAGCAAATTAACGCTCGAACTCTATGAAAAGAGATACAAGAATTTCCCAATAGATATCAATCAACCCGCTGTTTTTGTTATAGATGAAGACTATTTCAAATTCTACGAATCGTTGGTTGATAAGGGAGTAGCTCTGTCACGCGGAGTCGAGGTTGTCTTTCAGAAGAAGTTGCTGGATCAGATATATGGATTAGCAGGAGCTACCTATTTCCGTTCGAGATACAGATCTTTAGACAGAGTCTGGTACGATAGAGGTTATGATAACAGGTTTGCTGTGAGTATCGAGGGGGGGTATAAACCTAACCATTACAGGGATTTCAGTATCCGCTGGGTTTATGCGGGTGGGGTCCCTTATACCCCTTTCGATATCGAGCTGTCGAGCGAGTATAACCGTCCAGTATATGACTCAAATAGAATCAATGAACTCCGTTACCCTGACTATCACTCTCTCAATATCAGATACGATCAGAGAGTATTCTTTAAGAAATCAACTTTAACATTCTTCCTGAGTGTATGGAATGTTTACGATCGTAAGAATATTGCAGATTATTTCTGGAACATAGAGGAACAAAAAGTCGATAAAATATACCAGTGGAGAAGGCTGCCGGTATTTGGCATAGAATATAGTTTCTAAGATACCAGTAACTCGTGATGCGTGATTGGTGGAAAAACCGGAGGGGGGCTGAGCAAGGGGAAAACTTGTTGAGAGTTGAAATTTGAAAGGACCAAGGGGGGCAGAGCAAGGGTTAAAATTCCATGCTCCACCAAAATTGACTCGTAACTTCAGATAGTCCAGCTTTTCCCAAAGATTACCTCCCGGAAGAGTTTATTCAATGGTTCCGGGTCCGGCGGTTTTGTATCCGGGAATGAGCCTAGTTTCTCTTTATAATCCTTCAGCATATCCAGAAGATATTCGTGCAGATGAGTATTCTGTTCGATATGGTCCTGTTCGTTACCGGCAGCTTTGATTTCCATCAAATCTAATATCCGGTCTTTGATCGCTTTATCTTTAACCTGCTCCTGTAAAAGCACCCGGAACTCTACAGGCACCGGCATATTTCTTTCCAGAATCCAAGAACAGGCAAGCAGGGGGCGAATTACATAAAAGAACTTCTTGATCTTCATCTTTCCATTGCTCAGATATTGCTCGAAACTGCTGGCGGCAATATTATAGTAGTGGTTCAGGCAGGTTTTACGGTTAAAGTAGATCCTGCTAAGCTCTCTCATCCTCTCGACTGCCGGACTGTATTGATGATACACTATCGGACTTCTCAGCCATTCCAGCAAAGGGGGATTTGATTTGCGAAACAGCTGCAAAGTTTTTTTAAAATCCCAGCCGACAAAGTCAATATTGTCCGGGGTGATCTCTACCATATTATCTCTTACCTTTCCTATCTGAAGATACCAGTCCGGATGATGGATATAGATAAATCTTACATCCCAGTCACTGTCTCGGGAAGCAAAACCCCAGGCCCTGCTCCCACTCTCTACGGCATAGAGGATCCTTATGCCTTTCTCTTTCTCCAGCTTATGAAACTCTTTGACTATCAAATCTTGCATATTTTCTGCTTCATTTTCCTGACTTGAAAAATCTCTGTCATCGACAAATTTTCTTTCTGTCACTCCTTCTACGCTCACCGGCATTACAGTTAACAGCGTGAAGAAAACCGTTCGAGCACTGAGGAAAATTCTACTCCGTGGCTTCCGAGTTAGACGACAATATCTGATTTACTCTATGGGGATTACTAACGTTTTATAGAGTAACCCGATTATTCGAATAGTTTCAGTGAGTCAACAATAGTTTTTAGCTATTATATTGTACGCCGGGAGTTTTTCTTTGCTTCGTTTCTTTTGCCGGTGCAAAAGAAAGAAGAATTCATTTAAGTAAAAGCATCTTGCGGGTCTCTGTATAATCCGGGGTGGACATCCTGGAGAAGAAGATCCCAGAGCCGGCAGGTCTTCCTCTCTCATCGAGCCCGTCCCAGACTATCTGGTGCTCGCCGGCGGGGTATGGAGTAGAGGGGATGAGTCTCCTGACGAGCTGTCCGCGGATATTATAGATCTTAAGGTCCAGTTTTTCTACATCCCTGGGTATGCTGAATAGAATCCTCGTCTCCGGGTTGAAGGGGTTGGGAAAGTTAGAGAGTCTGGCCGGCTCGACGACTGCGATGATGTCATCTTCGACAGAGACTACAGGCTCTCGCAGATAAGGGTAACCGTCATTGAAATCATAATTCTCATCAGGAGCCCAGATCTCGATAAAATCCCAGCCGACATAGGTATTATCAGCATAAGGATAGGTCATCTCGGCAGTGGTTCTGCCTTCTCCACCATACGATGTTGTTTGACCCGATGTATCTGTATTCCAATAGCTATTATAAGTGGTGGAATCCACTTGACTTCCCGCCAAACCGCCAACATTAGAATTTCCACTCACACTCCCCGTGCTATAGCTGTTGGTTATAGTGGAAGTATCTTGAACTCCCACCAGGCCACCGACATAATAATCTCCACTCACATTACCAGTACTGTAACTGTTGCTAATGGTGGAATTATTACGATTCCACCCCACCAAGCCGCCGACATAATTATCTCCACTCACAATCCCAGTGCTGTAGCTGTTATTGATGGTGGAACTAGATCGAGCACCCACCAAGCCGCCAACAAACAAAGCACCACTCACACTTCCTGTGCTGTAGCTGTTGCTGATGGTGGTACCACTTTGACCCCCTACCAGACCCCCGACAATACCATACCCAGACACACTTCCCGTGCTGTAGCTGTTATTGATGGTGGAATCAGATGTTTGACTCCCCACCAGGCCGCCGATACACCAAGTACCACTCACACTTCCTGTGCTGTAGCTGTTGCTGATGGTGGACCAAGATTGCTCTCCCACCAATCCGCCGATATTAAAATTTCCATTTATATCAACATTGGTTACACCGAGGTTTTCTATATATGCTCCGTCTAAGAAGCCCCAAAGTCCTAAAAAGTCAGTATCTGGCCGGTTGATATAAAGAGCGTCAATTGTGTGCTCCTGTCCGTTGTAAGAGCCGGTGAACGGGTAATTGTCTTCCAGGTTAAGCCAGTATCCAATGGAACTCCAACCCTCTCCAGCAAACCAAGAGCTGGTTTCCGAGGCATCAATATCGGTTGTCTGGATATAGTGGCTCGCCCAACGGGTGCTTTGATCAGGTGTAGGAACCACATCATCACCTGCCGCTATCCAGTAGAGATTTTCCAGGGAGGCTATCTCCCAGGGATTGTTTTGCGAGCCGTCACCAACAGCAGGAGCTATTGCGGTTTGTGCCATAAGGCCGGCACTTGCCATCAGGACTAAAAGAAGAATTGTTAAAAGTTTCATTATCCCCTCCCAATCATGGTAATGCCTCGATAGGCCAGTGCCTGAGATTTATCCGCAGAATTGTCATAACTTCGATGTCTTTCGAACCTGGAAAATTGATAGAAATCTTCATCCGGACCTCTGTCTAATGTATTCAGCATTGGACCTTGGTGTATTAATTTCTATTAATATATTCTGTGTTTCTGTCAAGAAATGATTGGAAATGTCTCAGTCAGCCCTTATGACTAAGTGCTTGGAGATACGGTAAATCTGCTACCAGAAAGGCAAGAATGATAATCGTAGTATTTTGCAGTACAAAAAAGTTTGACAGGATTAAATAAGGATTGTTTCTATGTCCTTGCTTAGAAGATATTTGTAAATTTCTTGATGATTTCCGCTTCTATAGGCATGCAAATGTTTCCATGTAGGATGAAAAGTTGGAGGAAGTTATGAAGAGAAAACTGTTATTCTTTATTGTTGTGATCTGTATGGTTTTGATAATCTTTTCGTGCAGTGAGAAAAAGTCAACAGAGCCTGAAATAAACCAGGTATCTAAGCCAGTATTTAATCCACAGGGTGGAACCTACACAACATCCCAGAGTGTAACAATCACTTGCTCAACCGAAGGAGCAGTTATCAGATATACAACCGATGGTAGTAATCCAACGGAATCTTCTTCTGTCTATACAAATGCTATCCAGATAACAACCACAACAACACTGAAAGCAATAGGATTCAGAAGCGGTTGGACCCCGAGTAATATAGCTTCCGCACGATACACTATTGGAGGAGTTACACCTGGAGAGATGGTCTTTGTCCAAGGCACAGCAGGAGTTTCTTTTAACCCTGGTGGATTAGGCTATTTCAATCCGGGTGCATCAGGGGGAGAAAACTATAATGTTTCATTATCTGACTTCTACATCGGTAAATATGAAGTTACCCAGGCAGAGTATCTGGCTGTTATGGAGGTAAATCCTGGTGGAAGCAATTCCACGATTGGTAATCCCCTTGATCATCCTATAAACAATGTTTCCTGGTTCAATGCTATTGAGTATTGCAACCGTCTCAGTATGCTGGAAGGATTGACTCCAGCATACAGTTATAGCACTTATGGTACTGATCCAGATAACTGGCCTGCAGGCTGGAACAGTAGTAATGATAATCATACAAATGTATCCTGCAACTGGTCAGCAGTAGGGTATCGTTTACCAACCGAGATGGAGCGAGAGTATGCAGCGTGTGGTGGTGTACCTGCTCAGAATGCTGGGACATTTAATGACACTTATGCTGGAACCAATGTTGCGGGTACAGATCCTGGACAATTAGGAGATTATGCCTGGTATAATAGTAATAACTCACCTTCTGGAACTGGAACTATGCCGGTTGGCACAAAATTACCTAATGAGTTAGGACTTTATGATATGAGCGGGAATGTCTGGAATTGGGTATGGGATATAAAGACTTCTTATCCCAGTGGTTCATTTACCGATCCTACAGGACCTGTTAGCGGTACCTACCGTGTGATTCGCGGCGGTAGCTGGTTCAGCTTCGCCTACAGCTGCACAGTTTCGATTCGAATGTTCAACGTCAGCCCAACGATCACGAGCGGCGACCTCGGCTTCCGAATCAGTAGGGTTGTCCCTTAATTTTTAGTTTTTTACTTTTTTGCCTTTTGTTGATGGTATTATGGTAACCAAAGTTATGGGAAAAGCAGAACTATCAAAAGTTACGAGTCAATTTTGCGGGTGCAGGGGGTTTCTATCCCCTGCTATCAATCGAAAGTTAATTATAATGAGGCGATCCATAGCAATTGTCGGCGATACTGAAAAATGCACCAGTTTCGGCACTGAAAAGTGCACCATTTTTAACCGGAAAAAGTTATTTATATCGATAGTATTTTAAATGGTAAGGAGAAGAAACTCCTTTGACTATCTTCTTACTTCTCGCTGAAATCTATAGCTAATATATCTCCAACTTCTTTGTAACCAATTTCCTGATAAATTTTGTTCGATGTGGGATTCATCAGATCTGTGTATAACGTACAGTATTTGTATTCTTCTCTCAACAGTCTTTCAGTCAAGCTTGCTACGCAACTCCTTGCGTATCCTTTCTTCCTGTATTCTTTAGGTGTGTACACAAGGTTGATCGAAATGGATTTCTTCGTTGGTCGTGTTTTTGCTGCCATTGAGACCAGTTGCCCATCTTCCCATAAAAATATCGATTTTGTCTCTATTTTTTGTCTTACAAATCTCTCAATTGCATCTTCTGTACCTGATTCCTGAAGAGCTTCCTTCATAAAGTCTAACGTCCACTTCTGAAGAGTTGGCAAATCGTTGACATTGGCTATTCTGATTTGACCCTTTGCCGGGGTCAATTCATTCACCTTTGATATCATGTAAACCCTCTCCTTCATTGCGATCTTATATGATCCTGCACACGTTTGTTTCCAGATTTCAGAAAATTAACAGCACAATCGTTAGGCCCCAGAACTCCCGGAAGCTCGATCCGGTTTTCCATAATATTATGAATGGCAAACTTAAATAGCTCGTCATTGATTCCTTCTGCATATATGACCAATCTGTATGGAGGAGTCATGACAGCACCCATTCTGACTTGATTATCATCCTTTATTGAGAAAAAGAGAGGTGGTTTATCATTTCCTGAACTTACAGAGAGATTTGATTCAGCTAAAGAATAAATCAGATTGTTCAGGGCTTCTTTATTCTTTATGAAATCTTCTGCCTCTATGAGAAAATCCTGTCCGTTGTTATAGATTCTGAAATTCATTTATTTGACCTCATCTATTCTTTATCCGGACGTCACTTATTCAATTACGTCAACATTAATGCAAATAACCGTTATGTGGGCACAAGTCACGCATAATTTTGCTATACATAGGGTCGATACTCATACTGTGTATGACATCAAACCAGGGTATTCGGGATTATGCCAATTCTGTCAACTAATTCTTCTTCATCTCCTGTAACCACTGATAGTAGAAAAACAAAATAAATCGTAATATCAATAATCCCAACTCAAACCTCACTTTCGTTCATCAAATGTGGACTATAACTCTTCTTTAATATCGGAGGATCGTAGAAGACGATCGCCTTGACCATATAGAACATACATGACGACCATTGCCCAACTGTAAGATGATTATGAATAGTGTCTTCAGAGATGGACAAGAAATAAAAAACCGCTCTCAACATCATAACCATTGAAGAAAACAATCTGGACATCTACGTCTATGCTTATATTCGTCATTAGAACAAGTTAGTAATACTGATGCTATAATATTCTTAGTAAAATTTATCAGATTATACTTGACTGAATCATCATATAGATCTTAATAAAAATATATACACCAAAGTCAAATGCTGAATACTTTAGGCAGAGGTCCAGATGAAGATTTTTATTTTGCACTTGAACACGACTACTATACGAAGTTACGATAGTTCTGCTTATAAATCACAGAAAATGTTATACATAATCATAACAACAATCAGGAGGAGATCATGAAAACTATGACATTGATTTTTATCACTTTGATAGCAAGTACCGGCCTTATTGCACAAACTGCAATAGCACCAGCTGCAGGTGTCGGTTCAGAAGGAAACCCTTATGAGGTAGCAACATTAGGGAATCTTTATTGGATAACTGCGAGTAATACTGTTGTCCCTAATCCTAATCAATCAGCAAGATGGTCAAGCCACTATATTCAAACCGCAAACATTGATGCTTCTGAGACAAGTAATTGGTTTGATGGAGAGGGATGGACAGCAATCGGGGATTTTACTGGTTCCTATAATGGACAAGGCAACACAATTGCAGGACTTTTTATCAATCAGCCGGAAGCTAATTCTATCGGACTGTTTGGCTATGCAACTGGAGCATTGATAGAGAACCTTGGCCTTACAAATGTTAGTATAAACGGAAGAGTGGGTGTCGGTGGACTTGTTGGGAGACTCAGGAATGAATCCACTATCAGTCACTGTTACAGCATAGGAAGTGTCACAGGAGCTTTATGGTATGTTGGTGGACTAGTGGGACGTCAGGAAGGAAACTCAACTATAAGCAGCTGTTACAGTATGGGAAGTGCGAGTGGAGCCCATTCTGTAGGAGGACTGGTTGGCGAAGTAGCCACTGATTCCGCAATCTTTAATAGCTACAGCACAGCAAGTGCAACAGCTACTGGTGCTAATGTAGGTGGTTTGGTCGGAAGACAAGCTTCGAATTCCATTCTCCTAAACAGCTACAGCACGGGAAGTGTTGCAGGTGGTAGTAGTAGTATCGGTGGTCTTGTGGGGTCTCTTTTAACAGGTTCCACAATCGCTAATAGCTATTGGAATATCGAGACATCTGGCCAAACTACGAGTGCCGGAGGAGAAGGCCGCAATACAGACGAGATGACATATCCTTATGCGGCTAATACTTATCTCGATTGGGATTTTACATATTACTGGGCAGTAGATGATGAATTTACAATTAACAGCGGCTATCCATATTTACAGTTTTTGGATTTAATACCCCCAAAACCTGCAATAGCTTTTTTCCCTGAAAATGATGCTATCAATATCCCTGTTGAACTTGTTTTCGAATGGCTAACCGATCCCGATTCTGCATATCCTGCTCCTCAAGGATGTTTATTCGCTTACTGGGACGCTGAAGAAAATCCTCCTGAAATTGAAGATATGATCGATGTTGAAGATGACACTACCTACGAAGTAACAGGATTAGCATACAATACAGAATATGATTGGCAGGTTATCCCCTATCTAATCTTGGAGGAAAATAGGGCAAGGCAACCGCATACTTCAAGATCTCTCAAAAGCCCGACTCGTGAATACATCATTCGTGAAAACGACTACTTTTACACAGATAATTGCCCTATCTGGTCATTTACCACTGGGGAGGAAGGGTTAAATACACCAATAGTTACATCTATCGTAATTGAGGGGAACGTATATCTTAACTGGGATGAAGTAGAAAGTGCCAACTCCTATATAATCTATGTATCAGATTTACCTTATACAGATGATGTTGATTGGGAAGAAATAGCCATAGTATCTGAACCAGGTTATTCTGAATTGATCTCAGAAGAGAGAAGGTTCTTCAGGGTTGTTGCTTCGACAAATGAGTTAGAAGAACCAGTATTGCTTATTCCTTATGATCAGAGAAAGAGACTGGGATCTGTTAATACGAGAGAACACCCTTCGGGAGAATAACCATTCTATTTTGATTACAAGATAATCTAGGCTAAGTTGTCACTAACTTTAGTCATCATAGGTATTCTCTAGAAACTAATTGGAGTTCCCCTATTAGCCATACTCATACTAGCTGGTCATAATGGTTTTGTTTCATCATGTGGGACTTTATGAAAGAGTGTTTAGTGAGAAGAAATTTTCCCCTTGGAATCTTTAGTACTTTGCTGTAAGCATCTTACAATCATATAGATGACACGCTATCTTCCATACTGCATATGATTGCTAAGTCTTATCGACAGGGATCTTTTGATTAATTTTTTCAAAAATCTTCACTGCAAGTTTTCCTTTACTTTTCTTTACTTCCCTTTGCTTGTTTGAGAAACTCATGTAAGCTTGGAATTGCTTCTTCCTAATAGCATACCAAAGAATCGCTTGCAGCCGATCTTAGTTTGCTATCCTTAAGATGTTCTACAAGAACGGGAATTGCGGTGAATCTAGTAATTATCTCAGCAAACATAAAATATGGTTGAACTTAAAATAGTTCATGTCCTTCTACAATATGCTTAATAATTTAACCGAAATAAACTGTTCTTACTCTATTTCAGTAATAGCATTTTGTTTGCTTTATCAAAGTCCGGAGTGGTCATCCTGTAGTAATAGACACCGGAAGTGACCGGTTTACCGAGGTCATTCGTTCCATCCCAGACTATCTGATGTTCGCCGGCGGGGTATGGAGTAGAGGGGATGAGTCTCCTGACGAGCTGTCCGCGGATATTATAGATCTTAAGGTCCAG
>Ga0334892_1002564_pt1 | contig 12763 bp, 8 predicted proteins | sample GraSluR3_MG_4_FD_207213 | JGI IMG/M metagenome (GOLD analysis project Ga0334892, IMG submission 207213) | Sludge microbial communities from methane-producing bioreactor in Wageningen University, Netherlands - Granular Sludge_15_04-R3 | ecosystem: Engineered > Bioreactor > Anaerobic > Unclassified...
CCAAACCCCTCGGCACTGCTGGACCGCTGGCGCTGCTGCCCGGGCTGGAAAAGACCTTCCTGGTATGTAATGGCGACGTGCTCACGCTGTTGAACCTCAACGATTTACTTGACTTTCATCGCGCCCAAGGCGGCATCTGCACAATCGCCATGCACGAGCGCCAGGTGAAGATTGACCTGGGCGTGATCGAACAGGACGAGCACAACCAAATCACCGATTATATTGAAAAGCCCACCTTTGATTTGAAGGTGAGCATGGGCATCTATGTCTTTGAGCCAGCGGTTCTGAACTACATCCCCGAAGGTGAATACCTGGACTTCCCCGACCTGGTGCATAAGCTGCTGGATGCTGGCGAGAAGGTGTTTGGCTATCCCTTTGGCGGTTACTGGATGGACCTGGGCAACCCCGAGGACTATGCCCGGGCGAACCAGGATTTCGAGCGCATGCGGGCGCAGTTCCTGCCGGAGGAATAAGGCCGAAGGCTCAAAGCTCAGGAACCGGGGAAGGTTTGACCTCTGGACAGAAGTTGATAGGGATTTATAATGATGACTATGAAACGGAAAGTTCTGATCGCTGCTGGGGCAGTGTATGTCCTGTTGATTGCGGTAATCCTAATATTCGCTTTGACGGGCACCAAACCATCGGCAGCGTCAGTCAGTGACGCAGAAACGCAACCGGCAGACCAGGCGGATGACACCCTTATTACAGCCGATCCGGTCACAGAAATTCCCGCAAACGGAAGCGAGTTTGAAGCGGGAGACGCTGACACAGAAGAAAGCATCGCTGGCGAGATGTATCCCCTGAGCACTGCCTATTCCCCGCCCGGCGAGGATGAAACTTATCCAGCCGGTGATGAGAATGGCTACCCGCTTGCCACGCAAACCCGTCAGAGTGGAGCCGTTTTGACAACAAGGACGCCGACACGCACGCTTACTCGCACCGCAACCCAACCCGGCGCAAGCCCCAGCGCCACCCGCACCCCCACGCGCACGCCGACAACACCTGTCACAACAGGCTGGGCTGGCGACTGGACGGTGTATGTGGGACCGGAGGGGGGCCCTTATGCCTCCGGATCACTTTCGATCACGATTGATGGCGATAATGTGTCTGCCAGCGCGGTGATTCAGGGCGAAAACTATGACTTTTCCGGGACGTTGATATCAAATGAACTGTATATTCAGGGGGATTACGCCAAAAGCGGCACCCCTGGCTGGTTTTCGTGGACGTTCATCACCGACGGACAATTTGGCGGCACACTGGATAATCGGCAGGCGTTTTGTGCTGCCAGGGCAGGGTTCGGCAAGCCTGAGCCGTGCGGTTATTTTGTTTTATCTTAAAATTTTCTAAATTGTATATTGACAGGGAAAAATATGTTATAATTGAAACATGAATCAATAGGGGCGTTATTCCTGTTAAGAGCAAGCCTTGTGCTTGGAAAGTGGCGTTTCTCGTTGGATGGATTCAGGTATCGGAGGAAAAAATGAGGAAAAGAGCGATTTGGATCATTTTAAGTGTTTTATTGATATCAATGATGATCGTCGGCAGCGTTTATGCCTTCTACAAGGGCAATATTGACGGCGTGTGGGGAGAGATTGACGAACTTGCCTACATTGACGTGATCGGCCAAATTGGGCATGACCCCGGCACCGAGTGGGGCACCGGCCTAACAAGTACCAATAACAATACAATTCGGCGCAACGCTAATATTTGTTATGGTAATGCGCTGGGTACTGATCCTTTTGACCCAGCCGATGAATGGACAGGATATGCTCAAAACACATTGGGTGGTCTTGGCTCCCACACCTATTCCTGTAGTGGCACCGGGCTGATCATCTCGGAGTACGTTCACTCAGCCACCAGTGGTGGCAGACAGGCTATTGAAATCTTTAACGCAACGGATTACCCCATTTCCACCGTGGGGTATTCGATCCAAATCTTCACTAATGGCTCAGCAACCGCTTCAATAACCATTCCACTAAATACCGCCACGCTGGCTGGGCGGGATGTTTGGGTGATCTCTCGAACAAATCTTCCAGGGGTAAGCGAAGACCAGACCACACCATCATTAGTATTTGATGGCGATGACGCAGTGGCACTGGTGAAGGGCGGCACGGGCTTTACAGGCGCTGCATGTGAAGCCTGGGGGACCGGGCCAACCGGATGGGACCCAAATGCAGCCCCAACATCATGGCAAACAACTTGGTGGAATCAATCTCCGCCTGGTACGGACTGGAACCAGGTACGCTATGGAAGACCCGGACCTTTTGGCGACCAACCTGGATATATGAGTTGTCCAGCCGCCGGTGATACAGCCGGATTCCAAAGGCAGAGCGGTTTTGGCTTTAACGGGATGGATCTTGAAGATCCGCTGGTTCAATATACAGTAAATCAGCCTTTCTTGATGGGTACCTTCTGTCATTACAATAACCCGATTTATGCACCAACAACACAGGGTCAATTGCACTCTGTCCCCCTGACGGTGACGGTGTCAGGCATTCGCTGTGATGATGTTAACATATCTCCACCATTGGAAGGGGATACGATTTCATTTACCTATCATTTTCGCCTGGATGAAACACCCAATACAGCTGGAACCTGTGTGTATCCATCGATCACCCCCTGTGCAGATGCGGTGTTTGTTTCACAGCCGCCACCTGATGAAGAATTTACCTGTGATTACGGCACCAGCCAGGTCACCTATACGATTGTGGCCCTGGGTTTCATGCATGAGGACGAGTATGGGAATTGTCCCACTTGGGATGGAGCGATGGCAGCCAGGGACTTCATCAGTGATGAAGGGCATACAAATTGCGGCTGTATGTATGGCATGATCGCCGATGAGGTGCCGCAGGCTGTGGAACTGCTCTACTTCACCGCCACAGCCGGGGATGGCGCTGTTATCCTCGATTGGGAGACCGCCACAGAAACGGATAATTTTGGTTTCCACCTTTATCGGGCAACCACCAAGGATGGCATCAAGACCCGCTTGAATCCGGACATGATCCCCAGCAATGTAGCTCCCGGCAGCCCCTATGGTTCTGCATACCAGTTTGTGGATGAAACGGTTGATCCAGGCGTCCGGTATTACTACTGGCTGGAGGATGTGGATGTCTTTATGAAGCCCACCCTGCATGGGCCTGTGGACGTCATTTTAGATTAAGCTGTGCACCTTGAAATCCTATTTCCTCAATTCCTCCGCTTTTAAGGTGCTGAGCGAAGAATTTATCCATGCTGGCGCCGCGCTCCGTTTTACGGCAAACGGCGCCAGCATGCTGCCAATGATCAGAGACGGCGATGCGCTGTTGATCAAACCAGTTTCCCCGGAGCGCATTCGAAGAGGGGATGTCCTACTGTTCACCTGTGAAAATGGTCTTCCGCTGGTCCACCGGGTGACCCGCCGGCGAAAAACCGGAGGGGATTACGCGTTTTGGATAGAGGGCGACCAGGCGCTTCAGCCGGACGGCTGGATACACCCAAAAAACGTCATCGGGAGGCTGGATTCACTCCAACGAGGCAGCAAAACATTTAGATTCAATACCCCGGTGAACAGAGCCTTGAGCCTGGCGCTGGCGACCCGTAAGCGCTTCCGGCTCTCGGAACGATTCAGATTTGGAATGCCAGCCTGTTTTGCACAATTATTCCCCATCTGCTCCGAGGTGGGCGGCAAAAGGACGGATGCATGATTGAAACCCGCTACCGACGCAGTGAGAATTTTGTTTTTCGGAAGATCGTCAACGAGATGATCCTGGTTCCCGTTAAGGGAAATATCGTCGAAATGGAGCATATATTTACGCTCAACGAGGTGGGTGCTTTCATTTGGGATGAATTGGCACAGCCGCGCACGCTGGATGAGCTGGAATCTGTGGTGCTGGAGAATTTTGACGCGGAACCCGAGATCGTACGGCCTGAGCTGGAAGCCTTCCTGGCGGATTTGGCTGCAAACCAGGCATTGGAAAGGACGGGCTGAGCCATGCCCTGCGGTTTGGAACAGGAACTCTTCTTTGATGATTTGAAGGAGAATATATGGCAGCCTCTCTTACAGCATCGCTACCCGATGACGGGGACGATTGAGCTGACGGAGCGCTGTAATTACAACTGCGTGCATTGTTATATCAACCAGCCAGCCAATGACCCAGCAGCGCGTCAGAACGAGCTGAGCACGCCAGAAACGTTTGATGTGATTGACCAGTTGGCGGCGGCTGGCGTTTTGTTCTTGCTGATCACCGGCGGCGAACCGCTTCTGCGGCCTGATTTTGTGGATATTTTCAAACACGCCCGTGAGAAGGGGTTGGTAATCACACTTTTCACCAATGGGGCGCTGCTGACGCCTGAAATTGCTGCAGTTCTGGCGGATTACGGGATTCGCGGCATTGAGATCAGCCTTTATGGCGCCACACCGCAGACCTTTGAAGCCATGACGCGCAGGCCAGGCGCGTATCAACACTGCATTCGCGGGATTGAAACGGCGCTGGACTACGGTCTGCCCTCGAGCCTTAAAAGTTTCGTGGTCCGCACCAATCAGCATGAGCTGGCACAGATGCGGGCGATCGCCGACGATTATGGCGTGCCTTTCCGTTATGATACCTTGCTCTGGCCGCGGGTTGACCACCGTAACAATGGGCATGACCATGACGATGAGCTTCAGCTCAGTATTGAAGAAATGATTCGGCTGGATATAGAAGACCCGGAGCGCCTGGGGGCATGGCAGGATGTGATTACAGAACGGCATGGCTTGAAAACTAACTCGGAGTATATTTTCAACTGTGGCGCAGCGTACCATTCTTTTCATATTGACGCACACGGCAACCTGTCTCCCTGTGCAATGGTTCGTGTACCGTGCTATAATTTATTAAAGATTAATTTTACTGATGCCTGGGAAAAACTGGGGCAGGTGCGGAGCCTGAAACGAACACACAAGGTGGAATGCGCAGATTGTGATTATGCCATTTTGTGCAATCAATGTACAGGCTGGTCTCAAGCCGTTATAGGAGATGCTGAATCAGTGGTGCCCTTCATCTGCCAGCTGACCAAACGGCGGATGCAGGCGCTTAAAGAAATTAACACCATAATGGAGGTTAAATAATCATGGAAAAAGAGAAGAAAGTGTATCAAACACCGAAAATTGAAAAGGTGCACCTGGTGGTCAAGAACGCTGTCTTAGGCGTATGCCACACCAGCCCGCTGCCGACAGCCAATACGCCGCAAGGCTGCGATGTGCTTTTCATCGGCTGTTACGAAGGGCCTGGCGGAGCACCAGTCGGGCTTTAGGCAGTGAACGTTGTGTCTGGGCGCCTTTGACGCATCATTAGAAAGAACCTATGAATGAAAAGAAAGATAGGAGGACCGCTGGATTCACGTCGGAGTGGGGGCTGTATGTAGCCGGGCAAACCCTGTGGTTTCAGGCTGCCGAACCATCTACGGTTGCGCTTGAGCCGCCAGGTCAAAATGGATTTTTTGTTTATCAAGGAGCCGAAGAACTCATTTCTCCGGCTTTTTCTCATCATATGAACCTGACGATTGAAGATGAGATCTGGCAGGCAAACCGGAATTGGGGAACGCTCATCCACCGCAATCAGATTTGGGAACTGTGGCAGGATGCGGATGCAAATTGGATCTTGCTGAACCCATCTCAACCGGTCAAACGCAGGGTGGTTATCCACCCGGGTTTCACTTCTGGTAAAGTCTATGGTGCCTTTTCGGCAAAGCAACATGGCAGGCATGTGGCGCTGCCCGAAGAGCTGCAAATCGTGCTGTTTGTCAATTGGCTGGCGAATGCTGGCAATATTATCCTGCATGCTTGCGGTATACGTATTGGCAATGCGGGTTATGCCTTTCTTGGGGATTCAGGCACCGGAAAATCAACGCTGGCAGCATTGTTCAGTCAATTACCTGGCGTGACGGTGCTGGGCGAAGATCAGGTTGTTTTACGTTATGTGGATGGGCAGTTCTGGATATTTGGCACGCCCTGGCACTTCAACCAGGCGCTGTGTTCGCCTGAAGGTGCAAAATTGGAGAAACTATACTTTATTGAAAGGACAGGGACGGAGGGTATGCAGACGCTTGCGCCGCTGGAAGGCGTTAAGAAAATCCTGCAAACAGCTTTCATCCCTTATTACCGAACACAGACTCTGGGGGGGATTTTGTCCCAATTAGAGGTTTTATCCCGGGCTGTGGTATTTAATTCATTCAGTTTCACACTTGAAAGCCGGGTTCAGGATCTGGTTGCCCGGCAATGACCAGATTACTAATTGCAAAAATAACCTCAGCAGATAGCAGGTGAATATGAAAATCCTTAACCGTATCGCAACCCTTTTTATCGTTTTTGGTTTCTTGTTTCAGATAGGCATCCACACACCATCCTCTGCCCAGAGCCTGCAAGAGATCAATATCCTAGATGCTTCATCGCGGGGTGTTTCTTTTGTGGTGGATGTGCCGTGGGAACACCTCTCCCTGAACCCTGTTGAGATCGAGGGGACGGTGTACCTGGAGGTTTTACTGCCTGGATATACGGCGATCAGCCAGCCCGGGGCGCCGCAGGTGCCGATGCTCACACAGGCGCTTGGCGTACCTTTTGGGGTGGATGTGTTGGTGAGCGTCAGCCCCGGAAAAGCCCACACACAGACGCTCGACATGCCCCTGCTGGCTGTGCCAACAGACATCATCACGCATCAACCGCCATCCCAGCAATCCGAGCCTTTCAGCGGTGTGGATTCTGAAAGGATCATGGATTTGGACCGGGCAATCTATGAAAGCCCAAACGCCTATCCCGGTATTCTGGGTGAGTTGACTAACCTTGGCGTTTTCAGGCAGCAGCGGATTGCCGGGATTGGGCTCTACCCTGTCCAGTATCAGCCGCTTTCCGGAGAGTTGACCATCTATGAAAGCCTTTCAGTGGAGGTGTGGTTCGTTGGCGAGGATTACCATGTAAACCGACTTGATCTGCAGGCGGAATCGGAATCCATCGAAGCCATTTTGCAAAGCAATCTGATCAATTATGACAGCGCAAAGGAATGGCGGGTTCCATCGGTTGAAATGACCATCGAACGGAGCGGGCTGCAGGTGGATGATGCTGGCAGGTGGCAGCCCCCTGCAGCATCCTGGAAGATTGCTGTTCGGGAAGAAGGGATGCACCAGATCACTTATGATCAACTGCAGACAGCTGGCTTACCCGTAACCACGCTGGACCCTGACACTTTGCAGATGTTTCACCTGGGAGCTGAAATTGCCATCCAGGTGTTGAATGCCGTCCCGGGAGCATTGAACCCGGGAGACACGATCATCTTCTATGGGCAGGGGGTTGACAGCAAGTATACATGGGAAAATATTTACTGGCTGACCTTCGGCAGCGCCACAGGCATGAGAATTCAGGATGAGGATGGATCCCCCACAGGCACTCAATCGGTAGAAAGCTATGCAGAACGGCTGTGGGTTGAAGAGAATCTGTATTACATACCTTATGCGCCCGGGGAAGACGACCTGGAGCGGTATTTTGGAAAATTCATTTATAATATCAGTCCAAGTTATCGAGTAATTACCCAAGCCTTTACTCTAGACCAGGTTGGTGATGGATCTGGTAAATTGAAGATGGCTCTTTTAGGTTATGCGAGCAATCTTTCAATTATCCTGGATCATCAGGCGGATATCAAAATTAAAGATGCTGGAGATAATATTGTATTCAGCGACTCAGTCAGCTGGGACGGCATCAGCTGGGAATATGCAGAGTTTGATCTACCCCCTGGTACGCTCTCTGATGGACTATACTCTCTTGAAATCACCAGTCCATTGCCTAATGACACCTTTTACCTGGATTGGTTTGAGATCACCTACGCGCGCAACCTGACCGCAAAGAGCGATCTGCTGCAGTTCGATTTTGAGGAGATTGGCGAATGGGATTTTTCAATCGAAGGCTTTTCCTCAGATAATGTGCTCCTTTTCGATGTCAGCAATCCCACCCAGGTGAGGGCGATCAACGGTGCAGAAGTCAATTTTGACGACCCGGATTACAGCATTTTATTCAACCGGGAGGTAACTGACACTAAATCATTTTGGGCAGGGACAGATGATAATTTCCTGCCGGTTACCCAGGCGGATATCCTCCAGGACACGCCTTCAGATTGGGCTACCACAACAAACGGGGCGGATTATATCGTCATCTCGCACTCAGATTTCTGGACCCAGGCAAGCCAGCTGGCTGCATTTCGCAATGGGCAGGGGCTTCGGACGGTCCTGGTGAATGTGCAGGATTTGTATGATGAATTTGCCCATGGGATCGTTAGCCCACACGGGATCAAGGCATTCCTGGCGTACGCATACCAGAACTGGCAAGCGCCTGCCCCGTCCTTTGTGGTGCTGGTGGGGGATGGGCATTTTGATCCGAAAAATTACCAGGGTTTTGGGCGCAAGAACTTCATTCCTCCCTTCTTGGCGCATGTGGACCCCAACCTGGGAGAAACAGCTGCAGATAACCGTTATGTTAGCATCCTGGGGGCAGATTTTTACCCTGAGATGATGCTGGGACGCCTGGCTGTCAATACGCCAGCGGAGGCGCAGGCGTTTGTCAATAAGATCATCGCTTATGAAGAAACGCCCATCCAGGGCGAGTGGCAGCAGCAGGTGCTGGCAGTGGCAGATAGTTATGAGTCTGGTTGGGTGTTTCCCAACATCTCGGATAATCTGATCAACTGCTGCCTCCCAAGCACATATGAGCCAGAACGTGTCTACCTGGGTGTGACGCACCCGGATGTTTCATCGGCAAGGTCAGCCATCATCGCGGGGATTAACGCAGGAAAATTCCTGGTGAATTATAACGGGCATGCTGCTTCAAGTGTTTGGGGATCGTACATTCCTAAGTTATATGAAGAATTTATGCTTTATAACAGTAACATTTCCTCACTAACAAACACAGATAAATATCCTGTTGTTCTCTCGATGAGCTGTTGGGATGGTTACTATATTTATCCCAACCCGGTTGGGAATAAACACGATGCGCTCGCAGAAGTTTTCACCAAGACAGCTAACAAAGGCGCAGTGGCGCAATGGTCAAATACCGGTTTGAGTATTGCCAGGGGCCTTGAATACCTGAACCAGGGCTTCTATAATGCAATTTTCAGAGATGGGCTTACAACGGTAGGACAGGCAACCAGCGCGGGTAAGTTTTTCCTGTGGACCTCAGGCGCTAACCTGGAGCTGATGGAAACCTATCTGCTATTTGGCGACCCGGCGACCAATATGATGCTTAACATTTCAGCGGTGGATGATACTTACTACATGAATGAAGATGAGAGTCTGTCTGTGAATTCGGATCTGGGGGTATTGCGGAATGACATTGTGCCAGCAAGTGCAAGCGTCAGCGTGGAACTGGTTGGCGATGTGAAGTATGGATCCCTCATAATGCAGGTTGATGGCGCGTTTGATTATGTGCCCGATCAAGATTACTTTGGCGTGGACAGCTTTACCTATCGGCTTTTTGACGGGGAAGACTATTCAAATACGGCGGCAGTGAGAATTTATGTGGCTTCGGTAAACGATCCACCGGTTGCCCATGACCAAACAGTGTCGACAATGATGAATACACCGCTTAATATCACGTTGACAGCGGATGATGACGGCAGAGGGATCAGTGTTTCAAGCCTTACCGAAGTTGAGTTGGCCGATACAAACCTCCGAGCAGGCACTGACCTCTTATTTTTCGTGGTAGAGGGATCAGGACCTGATTATGGTGTTTTAGCAGGTGGCGAAGGATCGGCAGATCGTGTATACACTCCGGGCGAAGGCTTTGTCGGTACGGACCAATTTGCCTTCAAGGCATTTGATGGCGAGTATTACAGTGAGCCGGCAACAATCACCATTACGGTGCAGGCGGATGGTGAGTATCAAATTTTCCTCCCATTGATAATCCATTAATGCCAGCAAGCAGAAAGGATTTAGAAGATTTTTGCTGTTGCAATCAGTTACGTGTTGGAGCTGTTGAAAATTAGAATAATTTAGTTGAATTATGGACTAGTACCACTCAAACCACCTCATGCGCAGGTGGTTTGTTTTTTAACATCTTGTTAAATTTATTAGATGAATTTTGCTGGAACAGATTTTTTATACTAGTGATTGTTAACATTTCATGTGAAATTGATAAATTCTGCTCACAAAAGGGGAAAGCAACCCTCAACATGAGCATGCTTTGGAGCCTTTCGTTTGCTAATCTTATATGAGTGCATATCACGGGTGAGCAATCACGCCGGTTGATGAGACAGATCATTATGGAAGTCGTTACTGTTTTGGAGTTAAGGAGTTTGGATGTGTGATTACCGGGATTATTGATTGAAGAATTTGTTTAAAGAGAGTTTGTGTTTTGAATATTAGAAAATGTTTACCTTTCAGGAGATAAGTAATGAGAAAAAAACAATTAATTTTTACTATCAGCTTGATTATTTCTTTTGTGTCAATCAATCTGCAGGGGATATTTGTAAAACCAGTTCTGGCTGGCGATCTTGGGTCAAGCCAATCCGCAGTATTAGCCAACAACGCCCCGGTGGCAGAACCACAGTCTGTGGAGGCGTTCTCCGGATATTATACTTCGATCATTTTAACGGGATCAGACCCGGATGGGGATCCTTTGACATTCATTGTGGTGGAATACCCGGCGAATGGTACGCTTGAGGATGATTATGCCCCGTCTGTGGTCTATTATTCCAATATTGGTTATGAAGGGCCGGATAGCTTCCAGTTTATCGTAAGTGATGGTGTGACCGAATCTGCGCCAGCGACGGTTAGTATCACCATCACAGCCAATGCAGATCCTGTTGCAGATTCCCAGACCGTGGTGACACGGCAGGGCGTTGACACCCCGATCACATTGACGGGTTCGGATGCCGATGGGGATGCGCTAACCTTCATCTTGTTGAGTTATCCAATGAACGGCGGATTAACTGGCACAGCGCCGGATCTGGTCTATCGCTCTCGGAGCCGTTTTGTAGGTCAGGATAGTTTCATGTTTCTGGTGTCCGATGGGCTTGGGCAATCAGCGCCTGCGATAGTGAGCATCACAGTGGAAGCAAACGAATCGCCGGTGGCAGATCCACAGTCTGTGGAGGCTTTCTCGGGATACTTTACACCGATCATATTGACCGGATCGGATCCTGAGGGTGATGAGCTGTTCTTTTTTGTGACCGAGTACCCGGAACACGGAACTTTGGAAGATGACTTTGCACCCTCTGTGGTCTATTATTCAGATATTGGTTATGAAGGATCGGATAGCTTCCAGTTTATCGTAAGTGATGGTGTGACCGAATCTGCGCCAGCGACAGTGAATATCACGGTGAGTGCCAACGCAGACCCTGTTGCAGATTCCCAGACCGTGGTGACGCGGCAGGGCGTTGACACCCCGATCACATTGACGGGTTCGGATGCCGATGGGGATGAGCTGACCTTCATCCTGTTGAGTTATCCAATGAACGGCGGATTATCTGGCACCGCACCGGATCTCGTTTATCGCTCTCGGAGCAATTTTGTCGGGCAGGATAGTTTTATGTTCTTGGTGTCCGATGGGCTTGGGCAATCAGAGCCTGCGACGGTTAACATCACAGTGGAAGCAAACGCATCACCGTTAGCAGATTCGCAGAACTTAGAGGTATATCAGGGCGATTCACTGGATATTGTGTTGACGGGTTCGGACCCTGAGGGTGATGAGCTGTTCTTTTTTGTGATCGAATACCCGGAACATGGAACTTTGGATGATGAAGCTGCACCTTATCTCACCTATCTGCCTGATGAAGGTTTTACAGGTTTGGATAGTTTCCAGTTTATTGTCAGTGATGGCGTGATGGAATCAGATCCAGCAACGGTCAATATCACAGTCCTTTCTGCAGGTCCTGAGACAATTTTCTGGGATGATTTTGAGACGGATCAAGGTTGGGTGGTCAATCCAAATGGGATAGATAAAGCCAGATCTGGCATTTGGGAACGAGCCATCCCAGAGGCAACCGATTACTTTGGACCTAAGCAGTTAGGCCAGTCTGTAAGTGGTTCCTATAACCTGGTGACTAGTGCAAAGGCAGGGAAACTCCCGAGCCGCAACGATGTCGATTATGGCGTCACCAGCATTCGCTCACCATTTATTGATCTACCAGAAGAAGGCGATATCACACTTTCATTGAGTTATTACTTTGCACATTACAGTGATTCAAATAAAAAGGATTTCTTGAGGGTAAGCATCGTTGGCAGGCAATCCGCAACAGTCCTTGAACTCACAGGATCAAAGAAGAATGTGAATGCGGCGTGGACAGAATTTAGCACAAACCTGAATAATTACGCTGGTCAGCGGATTTATATCCTGATTGAGGCTGCAGATAATGCAAAAGATAGCCTGGTAGAGGCTGGAATTGACGATGTATTAATAACCGTTTCTCCGGTGCGTTGATTGAGCGAACGCACTGAGGGTTAGTTTAATCAGAATAACTTTCTCAAATCGAGGAGGGGTTGAGAAGATTTGAGAAAGTTATTTGTTTAAGGATGGAACATGATCAATGTGGTTAGATAAAATACGTTTACGGTTTCGCATTATGGGTGACGACATGGGAAATCTATATCTTAAAAATGACCACAATCTTTTTACTCAACAAAAACAATGATCTGTCGGTAGGTAATAATCCAGAGAAGATCCATATGAATGTATGAATGAAAATGGCTTCGTGGAAAGTGAAAATATTCTGAAAAACATCGTTGAAATGAGAATGGTTTGAAGCCTTTTATATTATATAATGAATATATC
>Ga0334892_1002567_pt1 | contig 12754 bp, 8 predicted proteins | sample GraSluR3_MG_4_FD_207213 | JGI IMG/M metagenome (GOLD analysis project Ga0334892, IMG submission 207213) | Sludge microbial communities from methane-producing bioreactor in Wageningen University, Netherlands - Granular Sludge_15_04-R3 | ecosystem: Engineered > Bioreactor > Anaerobic > Unclassified...
CAGATCGAGTTCATACACAGGGCAATAAAATCCTGGCTGAGTGACCGACCCCGGGAGCGGAAAATCTCCGCTTGCAGCGTGGTACCCTCAATAAAGTCCATCAGCATGAAAACCAGCAGGTCATCCGTCTCAATGCCGTAGAAACGCACAATGTTTGGGTGCTGTAATTTTTCCAATGTACGCGCTTCTCTTTGAAAACGCCGCAGGAAGATTGTATCCTGGGCCAGGTCTTGCCGCAGCACCTTCAAAGCCAGGTAGGTGGCGCGCTCATTATCCCATGCTTTGTAGACTTCAGCCATGCCGCCCCGTCCCAGGGACTCTTCGATATGATAGCGCTTCGAAAGCGTTAAACCGATTAAGTTAGCCAAGTAACAATCACCTTTCTAACCATTAAATGCACGACTTGTGATAAAAAATTCATGTAAGCAGGTTTGCTTCCTTGCATTAGACCAAGACGATGCATCAAGAGGAGATTAAATAACATTTCAACTATGCATCTTAAAGTATTAGGATCAATAGCATCATTCAGCATCCATAACACAGCGGAAGCCCAATAGATGGTTCATATAATCAGGTTTACTGACATCGCGATGGGTAACACGCACGTGCGCCTGCGAATTATTCCAGCTGCCTCCACGAATAACCTTAAATTCTCCACTCGAGGCACCTTTTGGGTTTTTTCGACTCGAAAGCATGTAAAATTCATGATGATACCAATCCTGAGTCCATTCAAATACATTTCCAGCCATATTGTAAATACCGTAGGGACTGACCCCCTCTGGAAATGCATAGACACTTGCTGGTCCTTGAGAGGATTTATAACGCAGGTTATTCGCATTAAAATCATCTCCCCAAGGATAAAGGCGACCGTCGTCACCTCGGGCTGCTTTTTCCCATTCCGCTTCGGTTGGCAGCCTTCCCCCAGCCCACTGGCAGTAAGATTTCTTGACCGCCAATGATATCGGCAATGGTGGCTTCAGCAGCAGCCATTACGTCAGCAGGAATATCAATTTCGGAGTTGAAGGACATCACCTGACCGCCATTGGCTAGATCAGCGATGAAGGATTGTCCGCCCAAGATGCCCTGAGCACGCAAATCTATGATCTCTTTAAGGATCACTTCCCAATGATAAACCTGGCTGGCAACGACTGTGTCGGGCGCAAATGAGGCCTGGTCGGACTGAGTGCCAAACCAATACCCGCCAGCTTCCTGGATCTTTCCAATTGCGCCAACAACCATCTGGGCGGTACCGGTTAGAATGTCCGCGCCTGCAGCAATATGTCTTTCAGCTGCTTCAGCTGCGGTTGCTACATCGGAAAACGAGCCAATGTAGGTCACACGCACATCAATGGTTGGATCCGTCGCTTTAACGCCAGCCACAAAGCCATCAACATAGAGCTTGTCATCACCGGTCTCAATTGGACCAACAACGCCAATGACTTTGCTCTCTGTCATCAAAGCAGCCATTACACCGTTGACAAAACCGCCTTCATCTGACGCTGCTTCGTAGGCGAACACATTGGGTATACCAAAGGTATCAAATGTGGTGCCCCAGGCAAAGCTCACATCTGGGAAATCTGGCGCAATCTCCTGTAATGAAGATCCATACTGAGGTCCGTGTGCAATAACCATATCAAAACCACTGGCTGCATAATCTCGAATTGCAGCAGCTGCATCATCGACGACAAACATATTCTCTGAGTAAACAAACTCGATTATATCCTCACCATATTCTTCTTGGAGGGCAATCATTGCGTCGTAAATGCTTTGAGTAAAGGCAAAGTCGTTGATGGAACTGGGTGAAACCATGGCGATGGAGAGCTGTTCCATTTTAAAGGGTTCAGTGGACGTTGGTTTAGGAAAAGATGTTTCTGTATCAGTGGGCACGGTCATATCCGTGGCGGTGGGTAGAGATGTGTCAACCGAAACAACAGCTGCTTCCGTCGGCTCGGTGGCAGTCGCTGGAGTCCCGCCACGACTTCGGCCCAGCAGGTTCATCCCGATAACTATCAGGATGAGAAAAAGAACCGAGCCGACCGCAATCAACAACAAAATTTTGGGTAATTGGCTGAAAAACCCCTTCCCAGGTGCGATCACCCTCCCATTGCCAAGGTTTGATCGAATGCGTCCTGCTTGCCCTTCTAATGGACGTTGAATTTCATTGTTTGGCTCAGCTTTGCTTTGGATAGATGTGGATACAATCGCTTCTACCAGCGATTCGTGTGCTTCAGCTTTTGGCAGCTTGAGATCATTCAATAAGTCAAGCGCACCTGCAAAGCGTTCCTCAGGAGCCTTTGCAAGGCATTTTAAAATCGCTGCTTCCTGGATAGAGGGGATGGTCGGGTTGAAGTCCCTCGGTGAAGGGGCAGCCAGGTGTACCTGCTCCCAGCGCACCTTCTCGCTGGTTGTTCCTGTGGTTTGGGCGCGTTCACCGGTAAAGGGACGCTCACCGCCGGTGACCATCTCATACAGCAGGATGCCTAACGAGTAGATATCACTTTGTGGGGTTGGATCTCTGCCTTGCACCAATTCTGGCGCCATGTAAGCCGGTGTGCCAAACCCGACCATCGTGGCCGTAGCAGTGTCCGTCATGCGGGCGATGCCAAAATCGGTCAACAGCACCTCGCCGTGCTGGTTGATCATGATGTTGCCCGGCTTGATGTCACAATGCACCAATCCCATTGAGTGAGCATAATGGAGCGCTGAACAGATCGAATTAAATACTAGCCTGATGAAATCCTGAGCAAGGGGTTGACCTTTTGATAAGAATATTTCATCCTGCAATGTGGAGCCTTCAATGAAATCCATCAACATGAATACGATCAGTTGATCCACCTCTATCCCATAAAACCTGACGATATTGGGATGTTGCAGTTTTGCCAATGTTTGTGCTTCGCGCTGAAAACGACGCAGGAATATCTGATCCCGTGCCAGGTCCTGCCTCAGGACCTTCAATGCCAAATAGGTCGCTCGTTGGATGTCCCAGGCTTTGTAGACCTCAGCCATGCCGCCCTGACCCAGGGATTGCTCGATGCGATAACGCTCTGATAAGGTTTTTCCTGTAAGGTTAGTCATGTGTTACCTTTTGTGTGGCTGCCCAAAAATATGTTCCGATATTGAGCTTCTGTCTGATCCTGTAAGCTCAAATTACTACGATTATAACCAGCTAAAAAGTCTTATGAACACGATCAAGTATAAATACATAATCACTATCCATAATTGTTACTCGAAAAACTGAAATCCATATTGGCCGCAATCAATCCTTAAATTTGTTTGGACTGCCGTTAGCTAAGGCGAAAAACCTTGGACACATCGAAATCCACCATAATCCGGGCTGCTGGGGTTGGACCTGTACCGATATGTGGTTGGTAAAAAATCTATTGCAAAACCCCAAGCGCCACCTCGCAGCACTCGATATTGTCCAGTTTCTGGACCTTTTGGGTTTGGATAGGGTGATTGGCTGTAATAATCTTGATCATACCTGTCCGCCACCCATTCCCACACATTCCCGGCCATATCCAGAGCCCCATAAGGGCTGGCACCTTCTGGGTAACTGCCGACAGGCATGGTCCCATCAATCATCGTGCCATCTTTTTGCCTACCGCCAACACAACCAAGATAATTTGCCAAATCACAGGTAGGCTCTTCATTTCCCCAGGGATAAATACGACCATCATCACCTCGGGCAGCTTTTTCCCATTCCGCCTCTGTTGGCAACCGTCCTCCTGCCCACTCACAATAGGCATTGGCTTGAAACCAATTAATATTGACTGCCGGATAGTCATTCTCAACATATCGTGATAGCGACCCCTCACAGGATCCTGCTTCGATACACTTTCGGTAAAACGTATTGGTAACCTGCGTTTGATAAATCCAGAAGGCATCGATGTAGACCAGGTGTTCTGGTTTTTCATTTGATTTATCGCTGCCCATCATGAACTCGCCCGCCGGGACAAACACCATTCGCGCGCCATCCGTCGTGTTGACCATCGTTGAGCCAATGCCTAAGTTGGGTTCATTTGTGATTCTTTTAGTTGGATTGCTCATCCCTTGTTTATTATCATTTTGCGTCCAATCATTTGCAGCTTCTGTACCCGTCAGCTGTATAGATTGCGTTGATGGATATCCTACCCTGCTGGCACTTAATAACTGGCTTCCTGCTGCCAACAAGATAAAAAATAAAAGCAGACCCCCAACCCACAGACACCAACTACGATAATGCTTACTTGATTTATCATTATCTGATGAGACATTTAAGATGGATGATTCACTCAATGCCTCGACTTGTAAAGGGGAGTTTGTATTTCTGTCCATTGTCAACTGCTGGGAATCGGGCTCCGATTCTTCTACTTGCTGCAGATCTTTTTGAGTATTTCTAATTGCCAGTTGATAACCATTCAATAAGTCCAGCGCACTTGTAAACCGATCTGCCGGATCCTTTGCCAGACATTGCAGGATCACCGCCTCCAGCGCAGGTGAAATATCTTGTTTATAGTCCCTCGGCAAGGGTGGGGCCAGGTGTACCTGCTCCCAGCGTACTTTCTCACTGGTCATTCCAGTGGTCTGGGCGCGTTCACCGGTGAAAGGACGCTCACCGCCGGTGACCATCTCATACAACACCACACCCAGGGAGTAGAGGTCGCTTTGCGGGGTGGGGTCTTTGCCCCGCACCAATTCTGGCGCCATGTAAGCTGGCGTCCCAAACCCGACCATCGTGGCCGTAGCAGTGTCCGTCATGCGGGAGATGCCAAAATCCGTCAAGAGCACCCTGCCATCCGCATCAATCATAATATTGCCGGGTTTGATGTCGCAATGTACCATCCCCATTTGATGGGCAAAATACAGTGCGGAACATACAGATTGCATCACCTCCCCCACTAAATTATGCTCACATAGGAAGTTTGCGTTTTCAAAGATGCGCGCTTGTAATGTTTCCCCTTGGATATATTCCATTAATAAATAGACCAGTTGCTTGTCCTGCCCAATGCCATAAAACCGGACAATATTCGGATGCTGCAATTTCTCAAGGGTATGTGCTTCGCGTTGAAAACGCCGCAGGAAAATGCGATCTTGAGCAAGATCCTCCCGCAAGACTTTTATTGCTAGGTGGACGGCCCGTTGCTGATCCCAGGCTTTATATACATCAGACATGCCCCCCCTGCCAATTGCATCCTCAATTTTATAACGGCCTGAAATCAATTGACCGATCATTGAGACCATCCTCCGGTCCCTTTCATGTTACCTAAATAATTAATTTGGTTTAAGTCGGCAGCCAACCGATTTTGAAGATCCCGATCTCGTTAATGACATGTGGCATGGTAGATAAAAATCGAAAGAGATCTGTTCTTGCGTTAATAAAGTAATCTTTAATTTTCTCTGAACATCAAGACATCAGCATAACCGATCCTGATCACATCGCCAGTCTTCAGCCGAACCATGCCATTGATCCGACGTCCATTCACAAATGTGCCTGTAGCGGAATGATTATCCTGGATGAAAATTCCCTGAGGGGTCCTGATGATGGTTGCATGCATGCGGGATACGTGCCGATCTGAAAATCGTACCTGCATCTGACTGTTGCGCCCCATGGTTAATTGATGATATTGAACCAATATTATCTTGCCTTTATAATCGCCTGCCAGCCCAATCAACCGTTTTTTACCCTTGAATTTTCGTTCAAGCCCCAAGGGTAGCTGAGATTGGCCAGAGGGTAGATGTGCTTTTCCACCCGATAAGCCATCAGCAATCTCTTGCAATCCGGTGAACAACATCGTAGCTGCTGATGCGGCACCCTGGTTGATTTCACCTGAAATTGAGGGCTTTGCCCCAATTTTCGCTTTTTCATATTCGTTAAAAAAATCGTTGACAGATTGGTATCGGTCTTGGGGGTTTTTAGAGAGTGCTCGACTAATAACCTGGCACACTTCCTCTGGAACGTTGCGATTGATACCGTGCAATGAGGGTAACGGCAGGTTAAGGTGTTCCCAGGCAATTTTTTCATTAAGGGTTGAGCCTTGGCTGTGGGTGCTGTTTCCCCTAAACGGTAACACACCGCCGCTGAGCAGCTCAAACACCGTAATCCCCATGGCATAGATATCGGTTTGCTTCGTCAACGCACCGGATTGAAATTGCTCAGGGGCCATATAAGGCGGCGTACCACCCGTCGTGTCAGACTTAAAAGAACGCGCGACACCCATATCGGCAAGGTAGATCTTACGATTCTTGGCAATCAGTATATTGGCTGGTTTGATGTCACAATGCAGGTGTTCTTTATTGTGTAAGTAATGCACCGCAGAAGTTACAGGCAATAGAATGGTGGAAACCTCATCGGTTGAAAGCGGCTGGCCCTTTTTTTTGATGATCTTATCCAGGCTCTGTCCGTCAATCCACTCTAACACCAGATAGTGATAGTCCTGGTGTCTGCGAAATTCATAGAGCCTGGCGATATTGGGATGTCCAAAATCCTGGAGGATTTTTGCTTCTTTCTCAAACATCGACAAGATACGCCGATCATGCGAGAGATCCAGATGAAGCACCTTGACTGCCATTGTAATCGCGCGCACAGAATCCCAGGCTTTATAAACATCCGCCATGCCGCCTGAGCCAATCATCTCCTGGAGGATATATTGCTCAGATAACGTCTGTCCAGTCAGGTTCTGCATGAGTTAGGTCGTATTATGGAATGATCGCAACTCCAGGATACCTGTAAAAAACCAGGTATCCTGGAATTAAATATTTTAGTTGAGCACTTTAAAAACAAAGGTAAGCTCGCCAATCTTAATTTCATCGTTTTCTTCAAGTTTGGTCGCCGACCGGATCCGCTCACCGTTCACAAAGGTCCCATTCCGTGTGCCAAAATCCCAGATATGAAAATATTCTTCTTCAAATGTAAATTTTGCATGGCTGCTGGAAGCCTTAGGATCATCCAAAAGGATATCGCCGCGCGAACGCCCGACAATTGATCCATCTTTAATCCTGTGGATTTGACCCCGACGGGGACCATCCTTAACCCACAGCAGGCCAATCGGGCCTTCGTCTTTAAATTCTATTTCAGTGACGTCCTCTCGGTGGGCTTGACCTAACTGTGTCTGGTCCGCATATCCTGGACCAGCATACATATCTTGTCCCAGTTCTGTCGGCTCATCCCCATAGCCGCCCTCATAAGAACCCCCACCTTGACCGATCTCGGTCGCAAGCTCGTCGCCCAGGGGAATAGGTCCTTGCGGACCGCCGACCTGGCCCCTGCACATCGGGCAGCTCCCTTCGCTTGCATCATAATATCCGTGAATGGGGCAAATTAATTTCGCCATATTGGTATCCTTTCTTCTCTATGAAGCCACAAATTTCATATAAGTGTTATCGCCTAAACGGATCTCGTCATTGATATCCAGCAAAACCGGTTGGCGGACTCGATAGCCGTTGACAAAAGTGCCATTGGTACTGCCCAGGTCAATCATCTTATAATGACCGCTTTCTTCCACAATTTTCAAGTGCTGCCCGGACACGGTCGGGTCGTTCATGACTGGGATATCCGAATTCATCGAGCGCCCAATGGTGGTGGTGCCCTGGTTGAGCTGGAAACTTTTGCCGCTCGATTTCATCACCAACCAGGCATTTGTTTTCGGTTTGGAGGGTTTATAAGGCGCACGCGGTTGGGCGGGTGCGGGTGCTGGCGCGTAGACCGGCGGCGGGGGGGTATATACCTCCGCTGGTCCTGCATCATACTGCAGTTCCCTGAAATTGATCCAGTACCCAAGACCCAATCCAACCGCGATAATGCTGGAAGCCACACCCATGTAGGCGAACAAGGCCAGGATACTCCAATCGATCGACAGCGCTGCTGTCAATAGATCAAAAGCAACGATAATCGTGGGGACAAACAACGCCACGTTGACCACAGCTGCAATTCGCCAAAATGTTGCGTTGCGGATATTGCGCCTGTTGGAATCGACAAAGATGTAGATCGCAACCACGACTGAGATGATGATCAATAGGATCCATAAGTTATTGTAGTATCTTAATAAAAACATCGCATCTTGAAACAATCCTGCTAAAACATCCATCGTTATTCACTCCTTTTCATAATCATAGATTAGTTTGGTTTAGGATAATGCTAAATCTTATTAGATGAAAATTATTGATCTGGCTCAAATAGACCTCCTGCGCTTTCACAATTATTACGAGTTATTCCTGGAAATTTCAATATTTCACCATGTTCAATTGAGCGTGAGGTATTCTCAGGTATTATTGTCATTAAGTAATCAACACCTTCGATTTCAATATTTGTCCATTGATTATATTTCTGTGGGAATTTGCATTTAATTAAACAAATAATATCCATATTCTTCCAGGAGGGATCAATTGGATACGAATTTTTACATCCTCCAACTGCATTGTGCTCAATACACTGTTCATTTAATTTGGTGAAATTGACAGTGTAAATACACCATCCAGTTTGATCTGTTCCAAAAGTGGGAGTTATTAATGGGGATTCAGTTACTACTATCTCCAGCTCTGTTGTTGGCTCAGTGCTAATTTCTTCGGTAACCAATAATCCTTCTCCAGCAGTAGGGCTAGCTAACAGATCACTATTTGTACTGGTTGATGTTATATTTAAAACCTCGGTCACCACTAAACCTGGATCGGTTTGAATTACGTCCGGTGTGGATTGAGTTTCTTCCACAATGATTGATTCGTCTTCGTCTGATGTTGGGGAAAAGAAACGTGTCATCAGTTGGTTCGCTACGAATAAACCTGTGAGGATCAGGAGGACAATCCCAAACCCAGCCAATAGGTAGGGTAATTTCACCGGCTGCTTCTTGCGGGCATAGGTGGTTTTTTTGCGTTGGCTTTTTTCCCTGTACACAAAATTCTGCGGCAGGGTCGGGATGGTCTCCCAATCCACGGGGATGGGTTTCTGCCCTTTGGGGGCTGTCGGTGCCCCGGCTTTATCCACAGCTTCCACGATAATCACTGAGACGTTATCCGCACCGCCGCTCTGGTTGGCATAATCGATCATCCGGTAAACAACATCATCGGGCTCACCCTGGTTGAGCAGGTCATTGATGTTCTTGCGGGTGGCGTAACGTGTCAAACCATCCGAGGAAAGCAGGATCTTGTCACCTTGGATAAATTGGATGGGCTCAGTCACATCCACCGGTACATCGCGCTGTCCGCCCAGGCTTCTCGATAATGGATTCCTACCGTCAAAATGCATGGCTTCTTCCTCGTTGAGCAAGCCATCGCGCATCATTTCACCAACGGTGGTATGATCCCGGGTGAGTTGGACAACCTGCCCGTCATGGATCAGGTAAGCCCGGCTGTCGCCAACATGCGCCACCTGAAGGGTACTGTCACGTACCACTGCCACAACAACCGTGGTGGCCATTTGCATGTAGTTATCCTGCGATTGCGCATAATCGAAAATGTCGTTTCCAGCTTGACGGATGATCGTCCGCAAGCGATCATCAACCGGTATTTCCGCATACTTGTAATAGTCGTGGAGGATTTTTTGGGCAGCGTACTGACTGGCTCTTTCGCCCTTGGAAGCCCCGCCCACCCCGTCGGCCAGGATATAAATGCTGCCACTCTTCTGAAGCACATCCGGGTCGATGGGCTCAAAGAAAGTGATGAAATCCTCGTTGTTTGGGCGCTGACGGCCTGGATGGGTCAGTGCAGCGCTGCGGACGTTCGCCATGATCGCTCCTAAGATCCAGCAGGTTTGGCAATGACCAAGAAAGTGCTTTCACCCATTGAAATTTCATCACCGGCATTGAGCAGCACTTGTTGGCTTATCGGCTGGTTATTGATCAAGACCGGGTTTTCAGGGTGAAGTGGATGAAGCAGATAAGCATTGCCAGATATACGGATAACCGCCATCCTCCGGGATGCTGTGGCTCCCTGAAGCTGGATATCGTTGTCTGTTTTGCTGCGTCCTATGCTTATTTCAGCTTTTTCCAAAGGCCAGATTGATCCAGGTTTAAGACCAGCGACCTCCTGCAACACAAGCGCTGCGTCGGATGGTGCCTGTTGATAGGGGGTTACCCCATGTGGTTCCTGGGAAGGTGGGATGTCAGATTCAGCTTGAGGGGATTGCTGGCTGGCTTTTGGTGAGCCTGACAATGCTGGCTTTGACTTAGGTTTTTTCTTTTTTAGAACCAGGGGCAAGACGATCAGCAACAGTGCGACCGCAATACCACCCCCACCAAAAATAATCAAGAACAGGTTTCCCAAGGAAGATTCCTCGTCGCTGATCGTATCTTGAATAAGCGTGTCCCCAATTCTGACGTTGATTTCCTGTGTCGCTGAGTGGCCAAGATTATCTACCACCTCAACGGTGATCCTGTAGAGACCATAATCTTTTGCTTGCGGCGGCCATTCAAAGGAGAAGTTCTCTTCTGTAAAGGTGGCTAAAGTATTATCATTAAGCAGCAAGGAAGCCGAGCCAATCCCTGCAACCGCATCAACCCTGACTTCAATCATTGGCCGTGTCACAAGCACAGCGCTATCCTCAGGGTTGAGAATCTCAATAATGATCGGTTCTCTAACAGAGACCGTTAAATTTGTTTCATTCGTGTTCCCAATCGTGTCAAAAACCCTGACCGTGATCTCGTGCTCACCTGGCGTAATCCCCGCCAAATCCCAGTTAGCCTCGTAAATTGTCTCATCTTGCGTCGGAGCAGTGAATGACTGCCACATTTCACCGTCAATCCAAATCTGAACCTGGGTAATTTTAGAGGGTGCCGAGGTATCAATGGTGATAGGTGTTTCAATACTCAATACGCTCCCTGGCTGTGGCTCAAGCACCTGGAGTTTGACTGGATTAGGAACGAATGTTGCTGTGTCGGAATAAGTTTCTCCTGCCAGCGAAATTTGAACCTGAAGCGCATGCTCTGTAGCTTCTGCTGGCAGGGAGGAAGTATAGGTGAGATGATAAACCCGACGTAAAAATTGGTTAATTTCATTAAAGGCCTGCGGTAAACTTGTCGAGTCCTGAAAATATTGTTCAAAGCCACCGGTTCTGGCGGCAATTTCATCCAAATTACTGGCTATGGCGATCGCACCGCTGCTGCTGATGAGGGCAGGGCCAAAACCAATTGGATAAACGGTGACCAGGTATTCATTAGCCAGCGCCAGTGTGTCCTCAAGCGAATGCTCGCGCGAGGTCGAATCATAGCCATCTGTAATCAGGATGACCACTTTTTTCTTTTCAGATTCCCGCAACATTTCAACACCTTGAAAAAGCGCACTGTATAGGGGTGTATTCCCATCACCTTCAAGGTTATCCAGTGCTTCAAGGACCAGCGATTTCTCAGTTGTCAGGGTTTGTTGGACCTTAATCTCATCACTGAAGGAAATCACACCGACCTCGTCATGCGGGAGAAGGTTTTCGACAAAGAGTTTTGCTGAGGCTATGCTGTTATCCAGGGGTGAAGGATCGCCCTCGAACATGCTGCCCGTTGTATCAATCAGCAAAGCAATGGCCAGCGGCGTATCAAGATTGGTCTCGCGGAAAAAAGAAAATTCTCCTGCTGGGATGACAACATCATCCTCAAGGAGGACAACATCGCCAGGTGTGATCCCGCTGATCTGCAGGGTATTTTGATCATAAACCGAGATAAATGCCTCAACTTCAGGAAAATTCGTTGTGATAATGCGTTCGATCACGATCGATATCGACTGGTCCTGTGCTTGGACTGCGCTGCTGACCATCGTGAAAACGAGTATGGCCAATACTAAAAACACGAAAAGTTTCGTTTTACGAATGTGTTTCATCAAACCTCTCCTTTATTTCGTCATATGAAATCGTATTAATTACAAATTTGTCTTCAACTGGGTAAAAAAACCCCTTGCTTTTGTTAAAGTGATGAGAACACAGCCCTGATATCTTAGACTATTATAATCACATTTTATTAGGTTGTCACGCACCAATTTGCATATTTTTCTTAAATTGGTGCCTGTCATCTTTGGATTTAAGTTCGCATTTCATATATCTGATGAATAGCAAGGAATATGCCAATATGCAATCATAAGCATTGTTGTTAATAAAGTTGTTATTTGAACAATATTGTTATAATAAATTCGTGAAGATATCTATTCTCTACCCAAGGGTAAGACAAATTCTATGAAAAAGTATGGATTACGCCATTAATCTTCAACCTCCCTGCTTACAGATATTAAGCAGATCATATTTTTTGCATATAAAATCTTAGTTAAAACTATCCAGGAGAAATTCGTGCTTATAAAAATTGAATAACTGAAAGAAAATTAATGTTTGTCTATTTATATGTAATCAGGAAGTAATTCATATCCAAGAGTAGAACTTATGGTATTCTTAATCAGGTTGATGTTCAATATTTTTCAAATCTTATTTATTACAACGGAGGGGATCCAGTGTACATCAAAAATCACTTTCACAATTGGAAAAATGTCCTACAAATTGGTTTATTTCTCTGCTTAGCAGTTTGCTCAATAACATCTCCTAGTGACACGGTATTAAGTAATTTTGGGATGAAGGAATCAAAAATTGATTATATTCAAACTAATAGTCTGTGCTCTGGTAAAAGAGCAGATAAGATTTTTTTACAAGCTCCATTTCCTGCTGGGATGAATTTCCAAGTCGGCCGACCAGGTAATTTTTTTTCCGATCATACCTATGATATATATGGGATAGATATAAATTTAGATTTTGTAAATGATAAAATCTCCACAGACGAAGGAATAATTATCACCGCAGCAGCAGATGGAGTTATTA
>Ga0334892_1002572_pt1 | contig 12736 bp, 17 predicted proteins | sample GraSluR3_MG_4_FD_207213 | JGI IMG/M metagenome (GOLD analysis project Ga0334892, IMG submission 207213) | Sludge microbial communities from methane-producing bioreactor in Wageningen University, Netherlands - Granular Sludge_15_04-R3 | ecosystem: Engineered > Bioreactor > Anaerobic >...
CAGTTCTTCCAGCCTTTGGAGAACCTCACATGCATGTTGCAGAGAGGTACCTCCAGGAAGGTGCAAGAGAGACAGGAGCAGCGAATCTTGTGGCTTCGGTGATTCTCGATTATAGAGCCTATGACACTCTAGGAGAAGCAACCGTGCTGTTCGTATCTATTCTTGGCGTGGTGACTCTCCTGCGCAACAAGACCAGGAAGGTGAAATCTGATGGATGAAAAACGCGGGATGACCCTCATTGTCAAGACGATCACTCGTTTCACCGTCTGGCTGATAATGCTCTACGGTATATTTCTTATCGTTCACGGTCATCTCACACCGGGTGGAGGCTTCGTTGGAGGACTGGTTATTGCTCTGTCCTTTATTCATCTGACACTTGCGTTCGGAAAGAGCTCCCAAGCAAAGGTTCCCAGTGAAGAGACTTCACATATACTCGAGGCTGCGGGTGTGTTAATGTATCTGGGTATCGGTATCGTTGCGCTCATTGCGGGCCTTCCTTTTCTTCTGAACTTCCTGGGGAAGGGTACACTATTCGATCTCTTCAGCGCTGGAACAATTCCACTTCTGAACATCGCCATAGCCATAAAAGTCAGTACCGGAATATTCCTGGCATATCTGCTCCTCACACACATGGGGCAAGTATCACAGGAAGAGGACCAGGAGTGATAGCATGAATCTCTACTTCCTGAGTTTCGCCCTGTTCCTTGTTGGATTATACGGGGTTCTTACCAAGAGAAACATTGTGAAAGTGATAATTGGTGCAGCCATCATGGGATATGCCGTTAACCTCTTCCTGATAATGGTTGCATACAAGTCGGGGGCAACCTACCCGATTCTTCTTCCTGGACAGGAACCCCAGCTAATGGTCGATCCCCTGCCACAGGCCCTGGTCCTGACTTCGATAGTGATCGAACTTGGTGTCACAGCTGTCCTTGTCGCTCTTGCTGTCAAGATTCATTCAAAGTACGGGACGCTTGACCTGAGGAAAATAAGGAGGCTGAAGGAGTGATCGCACCCTATTTTGTCGTCATACCTTTGTTGACCGCCTTCCTGATTGTGATATTCGGAAAGAAGGGGGAGAGAATATCCGGTTTCGTCGCGCTGATTGCAGCTTTCACTTTGCTGGTTCTTTCTTTAATGTTGTTTCCTGTGATAGATTCAGAAGGAACGATAGTTTACGAGGTTTCCGGATGGAAGATTCCCTATACGATTGCACTCGTCATTGACTACTTATCGGCCTTCTTTGTTATAATGATCTCTCTGATTGCGGCGTTGAGTATCATGTTCTCTCTCAAATACATGAAGAAGTTCACGGTTAACAGGGGATACTACGCTCTATTTATGCTTCTGCTGGCAGGCCTTTACGGGGTAGCAATCACCGGCGACCTCTTCAATCTCTTCGTGTTTATGGAAATAGCATTGATCGCTACTTATGCTCTTGTTGCTTTCCAGGGAGAGGCGGAGCACTACGAAGCAGCATTCAAGTATGCGATCATGGGCGCGATTTCGTCGACGCTTATACTGTTTGGAATAGGTAGTGCTTACAGCTTGACATCTACACTAACGATGATGCAGATCTCATCAAATGCAGCTACTACAGGCGGTATATACCTGCTTTCGGCCTTTTTCCTGGCGGGATTTGGACTCAAAGCAGCAATGTTCCCATTGCACTCCTGGTTGCCTGATGCGCACCCTTCTGCTCCTTCCCCGGTATCTGCGATGCTCTCTGGGGTCTTGATTAAGGTGCTTGGAGCCTATGCGATTATCCGGGTATTCTACATTGTGTTCGAGCCTTCTGCAATTGTCAACGAAGCTCTGGTAGTGCTGGGTACGATATCCATGATCGTCGGAGCGATTATGGCTATCGGGCAGAAAGACATCAAGAGAATGCTTGGCTTCAGTAGCGTGAGCCAGATGGGTTATATACTGTTTGCGATCGGATTGGCGACGCCTTTAGGTTTCCTGGCTGCTTTGTTTCACATGATCAACCACGCCATTTCAAAGGGCCTGTTGTTTCTTGACTCGGGTGTCGTTGAAGAGAATGAGGGGACCAGGAACATGGAAGAGATGCAAGGACTGTCTGATTCAGTAACCAGGACATCCACGCTTATGGGTGCCCTCAGCATTGCAGGGATCCCGCCATTTGGGGGCTTCTTCAGTAAACTTCTTATAATCGTAGCCGCCATAGCATCTGGAAGACTCGTTTACGGTCTTATTGGTTTGGTGGTTGGAGTGATGACACTTGGTTATTATCTGGGCATGCTCAGGAGGACATTCAGAGAGAAGAAGACAGGTAGCAGGCTAGCTTTTTCGATCAAGGTTTCTCTGGTGATCCTGGCCTGTCTTACACTGGCAACTGCCCTTCTTATGATTCCGGCACTGAAAGAGGGCTTTCTCGACAAGGCGGTGGAGAGCATAACAAACAGGGAAGCTTACGGTTTGCTTTTCGGGGCAGGTGATTGATTTTGACCCTAAAGCTAAGAAGCAGAATTACCGTATTCGTTTTATCGTTCATCGTTTGGATTCTGATATCAGGTGTAGCTTCAGTCCTTGAGCTCCTGTTAGGTTTGGGAGTTGCCTTCTTCGTTGCGCTTGTTTCGGGGAGCATATTCTTCAAAACTGGCAGGAGTGTGATTGGTTGGAAGTTCTTCTATTTCGTGGCGTATGTAATGCTGCTCTTTTGGGAGATGCTAAAAGCAAACATTCATGTTGCAATCATAGTAATCCATCCGGCGCTGCCTATCAGACCTGGCATAGTAAAGATCAATACGGATTTGAAGGAGGATTCATCTATAACCGTTCTGGCGAATTCCATCACTTTGACGCCTGGAACACTTACGGTGGATGTCGATCCCGATACCAGCTCGCTTTTTATTCACTGGCTGACGGTAGAGACGTTTGCTGTTGAGAGCTGCACACGGCAAATAGGTGGACGTTTTGAGCCGGTAATCAGGAGGTTCATGAGATGAGCGGTCTGATTAGATGGATAATCGGTCTGATCATTGTGGCGATATTCTTCGTTATCAACTTCTTCTTTCTGGACATTGTTTTTGTAGCACGGTTGGTGAACATTCTCCTTGCTTCTGCTTTGATGGTGATGTTCAGAGTTATCTTCGGTCCTTCTGCGGCCGACAGGATCGTTGCCGTTGATATCTTCGGGATACTCATTGTTGGGCTTCTTGCAATGCTCTATGTCCTTACTGATGCCTCGTTCTTCATAGATATCGCTATGGCCTGGGCCCTCCAGAGTTTCATCGTATCGCTGGGACTTGCGAAGTTTCTCGAGGGGAGGCGACTCGATGATTAGAGATATCATAGGGTATTCTCTGATAGTAATGGGTTTGAGCTTTGACTTTTTTGGTGCATTGGGTCTGGTAAGATTGCCCGATGTATACAGCAGGTTGCAGGCTGCGACAAAGTGTGTGACTTTTGGTTCAGCAGGGATTCTGCTCGGGGTGTTCGTGATGAAAGGATTCACTACTGGTGGCATAAAAGCTCTCATATGCATGGTCTTCATTCTTCTAACATCACCGGTAGCAGCGCATGCTATTTCTCGGGCAGCATATCGGAGTGGAGTTAAACTTTCAGATAAGACTGTGGTTGACTCCTATGGGAAACATCTCAAAGGTGGTGAGTGAGTTGAAGGCTCCCAAGGTAAGAGAACTGGGCGAAGCTATCTCTAACATCCTCTCAAGAAGATTCACCACAAAGTTCCCATTTGAACCGTATGAACCCCCGGAGGCATATAGAGGCAAACCTGTATACGATTCGGAGAAATGCGTTGGATGTGGAGCCTGTGAGCAGGTCTGCCCCGCTCGAGCCATAGAGATAAGCGACGATCCACAAACGGCTACCAGAACCTTGACGGTCAAGCACACAGACTGCATTACATGTGGACAATGCGAAGAGAAATGTATCGTTGAAAAGGGGATATATCTGACAACTGATTACCTTACTGCTACATCTAGCAAGACAGAAGAAAAGAACATGAACAGCATACAAAAGGAAATGCTTGTCTGCGAGAGTTGTGGGACCCTGATTGCGGCTCTTGATCACCTGAGGTGGCTCATTGAGAGATTAGGGCCGTACACTTACGGACATCCCAACCTGATAATGGTTAGGCAACTTGATACCGGTCAGGTGTTGCCCGTGCTGCGTCCGAAAGAGATCACCAGGAGAGAGGAGTTGTTCGAGATACTGTGCCCAAAGTGCAGGCATAAGGTGATCGTAGAAGATGCATTCAGATGATCTGGAGCGTTTCTCCAGAATTTCACTGAAGAAGAAGAACATTTTAGCTGGCCTAGGGAATCCTTTTAGAAAAGATGATGCTGCCGGACTTCACGTGATTGACAGGCTTGCTTCCGAAATGCTGGGACCCGCTTTTACTCTTCTGAAATGTTACCAGAATCCGGAGAACTACTTCGACAGGTTTTACAAAGACACCGGTTGTGTGGTGTTCTTTGACGCACTCCATACAATCGACAGAGATATCATTATCCTTGCAGAAAGCCAGGTTGGTGATTTCTCATTCTCTACCCACACATTCGGCATGAGGACGATAATTGGATATTTGAGCAACATGATCAACGAGCTTTCAGTCTATATCGTAGGTATCAGAGCGAAGGATATGAGTCTTGGAGAAGGGCTTTCAGAAGAAACCTCTGCAATTGTCGAAAGAGTTGCAGGGATATTTGGAGAGATATGCAAGAGTCATATGAGGTGATCATCCAGGGAACGGTTCAGGGCGTTGGGTTCCGACCGTTTCTTGTGCGTCTCGCAAAGACGTTCAACCTCTCGGGGTCTGTTGAGAACCGGGAAAATGGCGTCAGGCTGGTGCTTCACTGTCAGGAAGATATCCTGAAGTCTTTTCTTGTTCAATTAGAAAACAAGAAACCAGCTTCGGCACGTGTTGATGCTATTCGGGTTTCCAGGAACGGCGTTTTGGATGAAGAATCCACAGGCTTCTTGATTATGAAGAGCAAAAAAGAAGGTGTAAACACTACTCTCATTCCTCCAGACATTGCGACGTGCGAAGAGTGTATCAGAGAGATGTTCTTGCAGGACAACGATAGGTATCTTTATCCTTTCATAAGCTGTGCAGAGTGTGGACCCAGATTCTCCATAACAGAGTCCTTGCCTTACGACCGTGATAAGACGACCATGAAGCATTTTGGGCAGTGTGTTTTATGTCTGAAGGAATACTCTGACATCGACAACAGAAGATTCCACGCCCAAACGAATTGCTGCGAAGACTGTGGTCCAGGGTATGAATTACTTGAAGGCAAAACTGGCAAAAGGATCCGTGAAGACCCTGTTGGGAGAACCGTTGAGATGATCAGGAAAGGATACATCATTGCTCTCAAGGGGATTGGAGGTTTTAGCCTGGTTTGCGTGCCCGAAAACGATATTTGCAGTAGACTCAGATCGTTGAAGGCAAGGCCACAGAAGCCCTTCGCGCTCATGGCCAGGGATGTTGAGACAATCAGAGGTTTTGCAAGCGTCAATGAAATGGAGAAGGAGGCATTAGTTTCTCCTTCAAGACCCATTGTGTTACTCAGCATGAGAGATCCTCCCTGGAGAGACACTGTAGCTCCGGGTCTTGACAGAGTAGGAGTAATGCTCCCATATATGGGCACACATCATCTTCTCATGAAGGAATTTCCGGTTCTTGTCGTCACAAGCGGCAACGTTCCCGGTGAAATGCTTTGTGCTACAAATGCCGAAGCGAAGAATAAGCTTTGGAACTTCTGTGACCACCTCCTTTTACATGATAGGGAAATTGCAAACAGATGTGACGATTCCCTGATAAGAATTGCTGCCGATAAGATCGTTTTTTTGAGGAAATCCCGGGGTTATGTTCCTGAACGAATAAGACTTCCCAAATCCTCAGGTGAGACGATATTGTCAACTGGCGCCGATATGAAAGGGAGTTTCGGTTTCTCCAGAAGTGGTGCTTTCCTGGGTAGCCAGTACATGGGCGATCTAGCCTACAAGATGAACCAGGAGAATTTCCAGGATATGATCTCAAGATACGAACAGTTATTCGATATGCGCGCGACTGTGGTTGTGTCCGATTCTCATCCAGGCTATTTCTCGAGTTCTCTTGGTTGCGATTATGCTGAAAGAAGAGGAATTCCTTACTATTTGCTACAACATCATCTTGCACATATATACAGTGCGATGGCTGAACACGGTTTAAGTGAATGCATAGGAGTCGCCTTCGACGGGACAGGCCACGGTGATGACTCACAGGTATGGGGAGGTGAGTTCTTTGAGGTCAGAAGTAACTCCTATGTACGATTCGCACACCTTAGGTACGTTCCTATGCCTGGAGGCGAACTGTCAGCAAGACGCCCTTCACTTATGGCGGATTCTTACCTCAGAGACTCCGGCCTGTCCATAAAAGATGAGACTACACTTATGTGTGAGCACGCACCTGTATACACATCATCTGTTGGGCGGCTGTTCGACGCAGCCGCCGCGATCCTGGGTATATGTGAAGAGAACACCTATGAGGGCGAGGCAGCCATGAAACTCGAAGCAGTCTCTCAGGGATCTGAAAAGGCTCTGCCGTGGCATCTCGACATGAGAGAAGACCCCTGGAAGATAGACGTGAGAGAGATGATCCGTGAACTGCATAAGAGAAAGAGCGGCGGAAGAGCTGTAAGCCATCTGGCTTCGTCGTTTCAAGAAACTGTTGCGGAGATTGTTCTTCAGACTTGCCTTTACCAGGTTCAAAGGAGTAATCTGAAGGTAGTATGCCTTTCTGGAGGTGTTTTCCAGAACAAGCTGCTGCTGGAGAGATGCTCTGAGCTACTCACCCGCCGGGGTATCTCCGTTCATTTCAATGAGCGTGTGTCTCCTAATGATGAAGGAATTGCACTCGGTCAGGCGTACTGGTATGAGTTGAGGATGTGAGAGACATGTGTCTTGCACTGCCTTTAAGAGTTGTACGCGTTGGAGAAAGCAAAGCACTGGTGGAAAGAGCAGGGGTCAGGTTCCAGGTTGACACAAGGCTTGTAACGGAGCTTTCTGATGGAGATTATGTTCTGGTGCATGCGGGCTTTGCTATCCAGAAGATTGAACGTCAGGACGTTGAAGAAATCGAGAAGCTCATCGGGCAGGACTTGTAATGAGTTTTCAGGTAATGGAAGTATGCGGTACTCATACGCATGTACTAATGAAACTCGGACTGAAAAAGCTTTACAGCGGCACTATTGATCTTATCAGTGGTCCTGGATGTCCGGTGTGTGTCACCTCTCAATCAGATCTGGATGTTCTGTTTTCTCTTTGTCTGCAGGGAGTCAGACTATACAGTTTTGGAGATCTCCTGAAGGTTCCAGGACACAAAGGTACTCTCAGAGAACTCCGGGCACAAGGGGGTGATGTAAGAGAGATCTACAGCCCCCTTAATGTCCTTGAGGACCTGGAAGAAAATCCAACCGAGAATGCTTGCTTTGTGGCTATCGGTTTTGAAACAACTGCCCCGCTTGTGGCATCGCTTGTCGAAGAGATTGAGAAGAAGAGTGTATCAGGTCTTTACATATACTCCCTTCTCAAACTCATTCCTCCAGCCATGGAAGTTCTTCTAAGCGATGATACCTGCATGATCGATGGATTCATATGTCCAGGGCACGTGAGTGTCATAATTGGCGAAAAGCCTTATGAGAGTCTCGCACAGAGATTCGATAAATCTTTCGTAATAGCGGGTTTTGAAGAGTCAGTCTTACGCGATGCCCTTGATATCATTGTCGACATGCTAAGAACAGGCCGCAAAGGTGTCGAGAACGCTTATTCACCGCTCGTTCAACCAGACGGAAATCCCGTTGCACAGAAAAAGATCCGGGATTACTTCGAGGTTTTCGATGCTGACTGGAGGGGACTGGGACACCTGCCGAATTCAGGATTAAGACTGAAAAAGAGTCTTGCGCATATTGATGCAGAGCAGGTCTTCACTGTCGAGAGATCGAATTCGCCTGACCTATGTCCCTGTGGAGAGGTGCTCACAGGAAGAACCAGACCTTTCGAATGTTCATACTTTGGTATTGACTGCGTTCCTGAAACACCTATAGGACCATGTATGGTCTCTTCGGAAGGAGCATGTCATGCAGAGTTTCTTTACGGTCACAGGAGAGATTGATTATGCAAACTTCTTCCTACATTACGATTCATCATGGAAGCGGCAAAAGGCAAATCGAACTCCTTCGTTTCATCCATGAGCAGCTTGGCTCAAAGGACATCTCTATGGACAATGATGGCACCTTTTTTTGTGAAGCAGTTGATACAATTACCACAGACTCTTTCACGATAAGTCCGATCTTCTTTCCGGGGGGAGATATCGGCAAGCTTGCCATAGCGGGGAGTATAAACGATGTAGTGATGATGGGGGCAAAACCCCTCTTTCTAACTTTGTCGCTTGTTATTGAAGAAGGATTTCCACTTCATGATCTTGCAAGAATCCTGAATTCTGCAAGAAATGAGCTCAAAGCGAACAGTGCCAGGATATTGTGCGGAGATACAAAAGTCGTCAGCAGGGGTGAAGTGGACCGTATAATCATCAACACCGCGTGTCTTGGGAGAACAGAAGGGACGAGACTTGCTGTAGACCGGATCGAGACTGGAGACAGGATTATCATAACAGGACCTCTCGGACTGCATGGAGCTTCAGTAATGGCGGTAAGAAACAACTTCGAGATCGACTTCGTCTCAGACTGTAAGAGCCTTGGCCCACTTCTGGAAGCGACAAGGGGGCTTGGTGTACATGCAATGAGAGATCCGACCAGGGGTGGATTGGGCCAGGTTCTTAACGAACTTGCTCAATCTTCAGGAAGAGAGATGATTATCGAGGAAGAACTTATCCCCAGACATTCGGGAGTGGCGACAGTTGCAGAAATTCTTGGTGTCGATCAGCTCTATCTGGCTTGTGAAGGAACAGCGGTTATCTTCTGTAAAAAAGCAGATACAGACTCGCTGTTTATGAAACTCCGCTCTCAAGGGTATTCTCCTTCGGAAATCGGTATAGTAGGGCCAGTCTCATCGCGCCCGCTTCTTATAATAAGAACCAAATCAGGAGCAGAAAGAGTTATGCCTATGCTCACAGAGGAATTGACCCCCAGGATCTGCTGACAGATCGGGAAAAAGAATAGAAGACCCTTAGCTCGAAAGGTGGGACAGAACATGCATCATGAGCTTTCACTTGCGGAGAAAGTCAAGTTGTTCTTGGAGAACAGTTTCGAACCGGATGATATCTCGAAAGTCCGTAGAATAGTAATAGGCATCGGAAAAATGGTTATGGCAGACAGAGAGAATATTCGACAGGCTTTCGATCTAGTTAAGAAGGATACAGATTTTGCTCATGTGGAGATCGACTTCGTGGTTGATGAGCTTCGATTCAGATGCAGAGAATGTGGTAAAGAGTTCTCCTCAATAGATTACGAGACACACTGCCCTGAGTGTGGGGGCACTGTCAGGGTCCTTTCTGGTGATGATATCTGCATTTGTGAGGTCATCAAAGAATAGACAAAACTCAGATCGGTCCTCTTGCGTCTAAGTAACGAAGCCGACATCAACAAGAAGTGCTTCGATAGGAGGGGGGTTTTATGAAACGCCATTCTTTCCTGTCACTTAGAGTTTTTGCCGTGTTTCTGATGGTTTTGGTTGCTGCAACTTCAGGTGCAACAGAGATGGTGCTGGTGGAACGTGGAGTTTTCATGATGGGAGACACCTGGGGCGGAGGACGCAGTGACGAGCGTCCAGTTCACGAAGTTACTTTTACCTATGACTTCTACATGGGAAGGTACCAGGTCACTTTTGAAGAGTATGATCGATTCTGCGCAGAGACCGGTAGACCTGAACCCTCTGATGAAGGTTGGGGCAGAGGAAACAGACCAGTGATGAACATCAGCTGGTGGGATGCAATAGCTTACTGCAACTGGCTGAGCGAAAAAGAAGGTCTGCCCATAGCGTATCGCCTGAGAGGGGAGTCCGATGAAGGGCAGTTGCTTGATGAAGAGGGAAAGGTCACCACAGATATCAGGGAAGTTGCAGGTTACAGATTACCAACTGAGGCTGAATGGGAATATGCAGCACGCGGGGGCTCCAGCAGAATCATCTACAGGTACTCCGGTAGTAACAATGTAGACGAAGTTGCGTGGTACTGGGACAACTCGTTCAACGAACGTCTTGGAGAGCGTACTCCCATGCCTGTGAAGCAGAAGAATCCCAATACGCTGGGAATACACGATATGAGCGGCAATGTGTGGGAGTGGACGACCGATCGCTGGTACCTCTATTCTGATGAACCTGCCCTGGATCCATATATTCATACCGGACTGAGCCGCATGATGAGAGGTGGAAGCTTCTCGTACCCGGCAAGCGCTTCGGGTATTGCTTACCGTTTTAGTGCAGCCCCTGAACTCATATCCAGAGATCTAGGATTCAGGATAGCAAGAACCATCTCAGAGTAGTCTACCGGTTTCAACTGTAGAAGAAGCTCGAGGCTGCGTTATAACTGCCCCGAAACTTTCAGCGTGCTGTTGGTTTTCATGATTAGACGTAGTACGAACTAAAAACATCTCTGAATGAAGATTACAACGAGTTATGTTATCATTAACCTGAATGCTCCTGCGAAATTTCATGGCTTCTGAAGCTTTTCAGCAGGTATGTCAATGGGTTTGATAATCGGCTTCTTGAAGGCCTTCGGTATATCTCTAAGAAGAAACGCGAAACAAGAATTCGGGGACGTAGCTACGGAACATAACCGTCTTCTTCTGGAGAAGTGCATTAAATGGCTGGTAGAAAGAAATCATTCTGGATAAGAAGGGTTTTGAGAACACTTGTTACTGCCTTCGGGGTCTCCCTGGTGGCTTTCCTGATACTACACTTAACCCCCGGGGATCCTGCAAAGATTATGCTCGGTCCCTATGCATCTGAAGCTGCATACGAGGCAATCAGAGAAAGGTATCATCTCAATGAACCGATTCCCGTTCAGTATCTTTACTGGATATCAGGTGTTTTCAGGGGTGATCTGGGAGATTCGATCCGATATAACAGGCCCGTGCTTGAGCTAATCAAAGACCGCATCTTCCCAACCCTGGCACTCATGGGATCCGCACTGTTTATATCGATTACGCTGGGGATATTTCTCGGCATTGTCGCTGCCATAAAGAGGAATACTCCTCTTGACTATTTTGCTACTTTTCAGGCAGTCTTCTGGCTTTCCATTCCGCCATTCTGGCTCGGTATCCTTTTTCTTTACATATTCGGTCTGCAGCTCAGGTGGGTGCCAATAGGAGGAATGGTTGGTTTTACCTCCCTGATATTCCCGGCTCTAACTATTGGGTTGAGAGACGAAGCCTGGTTTGCGAGACCCATGAGAGCAGAAATGCTTGAGGTTCTAAATCAGGACTACATAAAGGCTGTAAAAGCAAAAGGCCTGAAATACTCCAGTGTGATTATCAAGCACGCCCTTCGAAACGCCCTAATACCAATGATTACAATGATCGCCCTTAGACTCCCATGGATCATAGGAGGCTCAGTAGTAGTCGAAGTGGTGTTTTCGTGGGGTGGCTTGGGGAGTTTTCTTGTCAGCAGTGTCCTTGCGAGAGACTACCCTGTAGTTCAGGCGATCTTGCTGCTGATCGCAATGCTTGTTGTCGTGGCAAACCTGGTAGCAGACCTTCTCTACAGTGTTATTGACCCGAGAATCAGGAAGGAGAGCTGACAATGTCTGATCGTGATCAAGCTCTTTTCGATGAAGCTGTCAAAGACATAGCCCGCCTAAAGAAACAGAGAAGCAGTCAGCTTTATCTCGTCTGGCTAAGATTCAAGAAGAACAGGTTAGCACTCGTTGGGTTCATAATGGTCTGTGCAGTGTTGTTTGTTGCAACGTTTGCGCCTTTGCTCACTCCTTACGACCCCTATGAGACGGACCCTTTTAACCGTCTGAAAGCTCCTTCGAGAGATCACTGGCTGGGAACAGACGAGCTGGGTAGAGACGTTCTCACACGGCTCTTCTACGGGACAAGGATAGCACTGCTCATTGGTGTGCTGATTGTGCTTTTTGAGGGAACGATAGGCATATCGCTGGGGATTTTCTCAGGATTCTTTGGAGGAGCTATCGACAACATTGTAATGAGACTGGTTGACATTTTGCGTTCTTTCCCGGTGATAATCCTTGCGATGGCGATAGCCGGCATAATGGGTCAGGGTATCATGAACGTGATCATTGCTATGGGAATTGTTGGCTGGACCACATATGCCAGAATGGTAAGAAGCAAGATTCTCTCAATTAAGGAATCGGACTACGTAGAAGCTGCAAGGTCCATTGGTGAATCGAAAGCCTCGATTATTCTGAGATATATTCTGCCAAATACTCTGCCAACAGCAATAGTCATGGTATGTATAATGATGCCCACCGCACTGATAGCCAGTTCAACTTTGAGTTTTCTGGGTGTGGGGGTTCAGCCGCCGACGGCTGACTGGGGTTCCATGATCTCTGCGGGGAGAGATTACCTTCTCGATGCTCCGTGGATATCCACATCAGCTGGACTTGCGATCATGTTCACAGTACTTGGTTTCAATTTTATCGGCGACGGATTAAGAGACGCTCTTGATCCAACAACCAAAAGGGCTTAACTAGGAGTCAAAATGGCCAAAATTCTTGAGATAAAGGATCTGAAGCTCTCCTTTGAAACTGAAGAGGGAACGGTCGAGGCTCTTGATGGGGTCTATCTTG
>Ga0334892_1002580_pt1 | contig 12715 bp, 11 predicted proteins | sample GraSluR3_MG_4_FD_207213 | JGI IMG/M metagenome (GOLD analysis project Ga0334892, IMG submission 207213) | Sludge microbial communities from methane-producing bioreactor in Wageningen University, Netherlands - Granular Sludge_15_04-R3 | ecosystem: Engineered > Bioreactor > Anaerobic >...
TTCTGAGGTGGAACCTTTGGTTTACGAAGAATTGGACAAAACCGTTTTTGAAGGTTTTTATGGCGATAAGTATCCGCTTTATCCGGCCGGCGGCACCAGCATCGTTACCTTAACATATCAATTGCCTTTCCGGTACAATTCGGGCGAGGGCTTCCAGTTATTGATTCAAAAGCAGGCAGGCGCTAAAAATCACCCCTATCGGGTTTGCTGGGATAACGATTGTCAAGAATTTGACCTGGACTCAGACAAAATTCTTGACTGGTAAGCAAGATGCACTCCTATAAAATCGAGGGAATCATTATCGGCCGCAGAAACTTTGCAGAAACCGATCGGGTTATTACTGTTCTCACCAAAACCCAGGGCAAACAGGTTTTCTTAGCTCGAGGAGTAAGAAAAATCACCTCCCAGCGCGGACCACGAATAGAAATGTTCAATTATATTCAGGCCCAAATCCATCAGGGTAAAACTTGGGACATTTTAGGAGAGGTTGAAACTCTCAAGCGCTTCGATCAACTAAAAAAAGATCTGATCCGTATTGGCGCCGGCTGGGAAACTTGTGAACTAATTGACCGTCTAATTCCAGAAAACGATTTTTTACCGGGGCTGCTCCCTCTGGTTTTAAACCAGTTTGGCCGCCTTAATCAACCCGGCTCTTTAAATGTTGACAACCTATTGTTTGCTTTTAAAATTAGACTGTTAGTTATTACCGGCTTCTGGCCGGAAAACAAAAAGATGACCAATCAGGAAACTAATCATTTTATTGAAAACCTTATCCATGCTAAAATTAAAAGCAAAAGTTTGCAAACGACGTGAATAATTTAGACAAAATTGTTTCTTTAGCCAAAAGGCGCGGATTTGTTTTTCAAAATTCCCAAATTTACGGTGGTGTGACCGGTATTTTTGATTACGGCCCATTGGGGGTAGAAATGCAAAACAATATTAAACACCTTTGGTGGCAAGAAATGGTTCATAACCGTCCTAATGTGGTTGGCATTAATGGGGCCATTATCACCCACCCTCGGGTTTGGGAAGCCTCTGGTCACATCAGCCACTTTACTGACCCTCTAGTTGATTGCAAAAATTGTAAAAAACGCTTTCGGCCTGATGATTTAACCAAGAAGGGCCGTTGCCCTGAGTGCGGGGGAGAAGTGGGGGCCCCCAGAAAGTTTAATATTTTGGTAGAAACCAGCCTGGGGGTAATTGAAGGAGAAAAAGACACCTATTTTCTTCGCGGTGAAGCCTGTCAAAATATTTATCTAAATTATGATAATGTTTTGCGCTCCACCAGGCAAAAAATCCCTTTTGGTATCGCCCAAATTGGCAAGGCGTTTAGAAACGAAATTACCCCAAAACATTTTCTTTATCGTCAAAGAGAGTTTGAACAGTGGGATTTGCAATTTTTTGTCAGGCCCGAAGAGGCCCAAAAATGGTATCAATATTGGCAAAAAGAGCGCTTGGGTTGGTATAAAAAACTGATCAACAACCAGAAACGGATTCGTTTCCGAAAACATCGCGATGATGAACTGGCTCACTATGCCAAAGTGGCTCACGATATTGAATTTGAGACTTCTTTTGCCGGCTGGCAGGAATGGGAGGGAATTCATTGGCGAGGCGATTGGGATTTGTCTCGCCATGGTCAATTTTCAAAACACGACTTCGCCTATCAAGACCCCGATACCGGCGAAAAGTTTTTACCCTGGATTGTCGAAACTTCCGGCGGAGTCGATCGAACCTTTCTTTATCTTCTAGAAGATGCTTACACCGAAGAAAAGGTTGATAACAAAACCCGAGTAGTTCTTAAGCTAAAACCGCAAATTGCCCCCATTAAGGTGGCCATTTTCCCATTGGTGGCCAATAAAGAAAAGTTGGTAACTCTAGCCAAAGACATCTTTAGAGAGCTGGGTAAGGACCTGGTGGTCGATTGGGACGACAATGGCAACATCGGCAAGCGCTATCGGCGTCAAGATGAAATTGGTACCCCCTGGTGTTTAACGGTTGATTATGATACCCTAAAAAACCAAACGGTCACGATTCGAGATCGAGACACTATGAAGCAAGAACGAGTGGCCATTGACCAATTATTAACTTATTTTAACAAACAATTAAAAAATGACAATTAATCTCGATAAAAATAAAAAAATCGTTTTGGCGGCAGCCGTTCTGATTGTTGTTATTGCCGGAATTTTTTTGATTGCCAGAAAACCCAACAGCGCCCCGGAAGAAACTGGTAATTTACCGGCCCAAGCCGAGCCCCTCACTATTGCTGAAATGCCCATTGTCAGACTAACGGCCAAAAACAGTGGTCGAGAATTAACCCTTTATGTTGAAGCCAAACAGGAACTAACCAACGACAGAATCGAATATGAACTAATTTATTACCTGGAAGACGGCTTATCCAGGGGCGCCATGGGAGAAATCGAGTTGGTGGGGGGCAAGGGAGAAAAAGACATTCTCCTGGGAACCTGTTCTCGTGATGTTTGTCGTTATGATGAGGGAGTAACCGGAGGCGAAATCATTATTAGTTTAGCCAAAAACGACCAGCTTCATTCTTTCGAAACCAAATTTGCCTTCTTAACCAGCACCGCGCCCTATCAGGCTGAGGAGCTAAAAATCAGCGTTGATAAGGGTTCCTTTATTGTTCTTAATGGTGGGGGGTTGCCAAAAATGGTCGAGGATAATCAGGAAATTCTGGCCGGCCCTTTTGTTATCACCGCCGAAACTGGTTTGGGAACAGTTAGTTTTGAACTACTAACCGCTGACGGCTCTCTCCTTGTTTGGGACCAGGGTTCTTGGGAAGAAGTAGAGGAATATCAGGACCTTTCTTTGGGTACTTATCTTTTGGTTCTTACCAATTAATATCCTCGCGAACTGGACAAAAATTCTCCGCCTCATCTTCCCCTTCATTCTCTTATCCATTATTCACCCCTTGTCCACTCCGGGAGTGGACGTGCCTGACACTCCCGGAGTGGACAGAAAGAGTGGAGAGAGCCAAAACTAGTCCTTGACAAAGTGCTATCATTTGGTGCAAAATGTAGAAAAGTGGTGAAAAATAGTTAATAATTAACTTTAAACAGGGTGTTTTTTGGTGAATATCAAGTTCGATTTCAAAAAGAAAAAAATCGCCTGGCCCTACCGGCCAAAATTAGAAATCAGATTAAGGGCGAAGAGGTAGTTTTGTCTTGCGGTTTCGATGATTGTATTTTTGGTTATGAAAAAGGGGAGTGGCAAAGATTCACTAAAAAAGAACTCTCGGGGTCGGTGACAGAAAGAAAAAGTCGACAAGTAAGAAGACATCTTTTCTCTGGTGCGGCCATTGTTAACTACGACGCCCAAGGTCGAACCGTGATTCCCCAAAATCTGGTTAATTATGCCGGTTTAACTGGCGAACAAGTAACTGTTATTGGTGCCGGCGATCATTTTGAAATTTGGAATAGTCGGGAATGGCAAAAATACTTAGCCGAAAATAAAAAAGAGGTTTGGGGATGACTTTTCACCAACCAGTACTTTTAAAAGAAACAATCGACTTTTTAAGGGTCGAGCCAGGCCAAATATTTATTGATGCCACCCTGGGAGGCGGAGGGCATGCTCAAGAAATCATTCAACGTGGCGGTTTGGTTATCGGCATTGATCAAGATCCTGAGGCGTTGGTCCGGGCGCAAAAAAAATTGCGTTCCGCCTGCCCTGCCGCTCTTTCTTCAAAGCAAAGAGCGGCTATCGACCAGGCCCCAGGATTTGATCAGGAGCCATTTTGTCTAATCGAAGACAATTTTGCTAATTTGACCAAAATTAGCCAAAAATTAGCCATAACCAAGGTGGCCGGAATATTATTTGACTTGGGCACTTCTTATTATCAGCTAACTCAAAATCAAAGGGGTTTTTCCTTTGATAGTGACCAGCTTGATATGAGAATGAGTCCCAAGATGGGGGTGACCGCGGCCGATTTATTAGCCGCCCTATCGGAAAATGAGCTTGCCCAAATATTTACTAAATTTTCCCAAGAAGAGCAGGCTCGAGCCATTGCCAGAGCCATTGTCAAAGAAAGAAAAATCGCTCCCATTAGAAGCGGAAAAAGACTGGCCAACCTAATCGAAAAAGTGGTTGGGACCAGACGAGGCCGAATTCATCCGGCCACCAAGGTATTTCAAGCTCTAAGAATCACTGTTAACGATGAACTGGGCAACCTAGAAAAGGGTTTGGAGCAAGCCATACCACTTTTGGTTAAAAATGGCCGATTGGTGGTAATTAGTTTTCACGAAGGAGAAGACCGGATTGTTAAAAATTTTTTCCGCCAGCAAGAACAAGAAAAAAAATTAACCATTATTACTAAAAAACCAATTATTCCCAAAAGAAAAGAACAGCAAGAAAATCCTAGATCACGAAGCGCCAAATTAAGAGTCGCTCAAAAACAACCATGAACAACACCAAAACAAACCCCAATCGGAGATACCAGAGCCTATTGGCCTTTCTGGGGTTTGTTACTGTTGGACTAGTAGTCGCTCAGGTTTTGGTCTTTATTTTCTTTAGCACTCAATCCGGAGCCTTAGCCGAAATTAATCAAGAAAAAGAAAAGCTAACTCTAGAAAATCACCAACTTCAAAAGGCAATTAATCAGTTAATTTCCTTACCAGCCTTGGAAGAAAGAGCGGAAAAATTAGGTTTTTTGCCTCCTACCAACCAGAATTCTTGGTCTTCGGTAATTTATCTTTCCAGACAATTACCAATCGCTGCGGCTAACTAAAAATGGCTCAAAATAGAATCCGAATCTTAGGTTTGGTTATCGGGGGATTTTTCATTGTTATACTATTCCGTCTTTTTTGGTGGCAAGTTGTTAATCGCGACCAGCTCTTGACTCAAGCCCAAAACCAACATTGGCAAGAGAATCTTATTCCCGCCAAAAGAGGTGATATTCTTTATCAAGATGGTTACCCTCTTGGCCTTGACCAGCCTACTTTTAACGTTCATGCTTTCAAGCCGGAATTGACAATTACCTCCGAAGAGCTTATTGCCCGTCTTGGGCCAATTATATTTGAGGAGGATCAGCAATCAGAAAAAAAACGAGTGGCCGACCTATTGGCCTCGGACCTTCTTTGGGTCCCGATTGCTAAAAGAATCGACCAGGAAAAAAAGACGATTATTGAACAGTTAAATATCAGTGGTCTTCACTTATCAGAAGAATTTAGCCGCCACTATCCTCAGCAAGTCTTAGCCTCTCACCTTTTGGGCTTTGTGGGTAAAAACGCCGAAGGGGAAAATACCGGTTATTTTGGCTTAGAGGGTTTTTATAATGACATTCTAAAAGGTAAAGACGGCCTTATTATCCAAGAAAAAGATGCCTTTGGTAAACCAATTGTTTTGGGCAAATTAAAAAAAACCGAACCTAAAAACGGAGCCGATTTGAAACTCTTTTTAGATCGCAAGATCCAATGGGCGGCGGAAAAACACCTCAAAAAAGGGGTGGAACAATATGGCGCCCTGGGGGGAGTGGTAATTGTTGCCGATCCCGATACCGGTGGGGTTTTGGCTATGGCTTCTTACCCCAATTTTGATCCTAACCAATACGCCAACACCGACCAAGAGCTATTTAACAACCCGGCCATAAGCCGCAGTTTTGAGCCAGGATCAATCTTCAAGGTTATTACTATGGCCGCCGCCCTAGAAGAAGGCGCCATTACTCCAGAAACCGTCTGCTCCATTTGCGATGGCCCAGTCAAAATTGGTGAACACGAAATTAAAACTTGGAACAACGAGTATCAACCTGATTCTAATATGAGGCAGGTTTTAGAGCGTTCTGATAATGTCGGTTTAGTTTTTGTTGGTCAAGCATTGGGCCGAAAAAAATTTCTCGACTACCTGGGTAAGTTTGGTTTTGGCCAAAAAACCGGGATTGATCTTCAGGCTGAGGGGACCGGGCAAGTCAAACCGGCCAATTTATGGTACGACTTTGAACTGGCTACCGCTACTTTTGGCCAAGGTTTTGGTGTTACCCCAATTCAAATGGTTCAGGCCGTTGGCGCCCTGGCCAATGGCGGCTATTTAATCCAACCACGAGTGGTGGCCGAAATTAACGGTCAGCCAACCATAAACCCGGAAAAGATAGAAAAAAAAGCGATTATTTCCCCAAAAACAGCCAGAACCATCACTGATATGATGGTCGGAGTGGTCAAAAATAGTTCCATTCCCTGGACTGATGGTCAAATCCAAGTAGCCGGGAAAACCGGAACAGCCCAAATTTTTATTAACGGTCAATATGACCCCAATAAAACGATTGGTTCCTTTATCGGCTTTGCCCCAGCCGACAACCCCGAATTTGTTATGTTAGTAGTTCTTTTTGAACCCTCCGCTTCTATCTGGGGTAGTCGGACTGCCGCCCCAATCTGGTTTGATATTGCCGAAGACATTTTTCTAATTAAAAGCATTAACCCGAGAAATTAAAAAACTATCGGATAGATTCCCACAGGCTTTGCCCGTGGTTCTTTCCGTTTCGCCCTGTTCACCCGCCTGTGGCGGGTTAAGCTATTGATATCGGTTTCATCCACGGCTGTAAGCCGTGGTTTTGGCCCTATCTTGAAATAAAAATCGACAGCCGTTATATAATAAGAGCAGGATTTATGATTAATAAGTTCCAGTTAAAAATTAAAAATTGGAAGGACCATCTTCGACCAATTATTAACCTTGGTTATCATCTTCCGAGGGCCATTTTCTGGACCCGATATTATCGTTTTCCGGCCCAAAAATTAACTGTTATTGGCGTTACCGGTACCGACGGCAAGACCACCACCAGCAATCTAATTTGGCATATTTTGACTTCGGCCGGTAAAAGGGCCGGGCTGCTAACAAGTATTAATGCCAAAATCGGCTCTCAAGAAGAAGACACCGGTTTTCATGTCACGACCCCTAATCCTCAAAAACTTCAGCAATTTTTAGCGAAAATGGTTAAAGAGGGAGCAGACTACGCCGTTATTGAGGCAACTTCGCATGGCCTAGATCAATACCGGCTCTGGGGGGCTAATTTTTCTTTGGGGGTAATCACCAACATTACCCCGGAACACCTTGACTACCATAAAAGCATGGCAAATTACGCTAAGGCTAAAGCAAGGCTTTTTGCTAAAACCAAAATTGCTGTTTTAAATCAAGACGATGACTGGTTTTCATATTTAAAATCAACCCTGCCAAAACAAAGCAGGGTCATTACTTATGGTATCAACAATAAGGCCGATATCACTCCCAAAACCTTTCCTCACCTCTGCCCGCTTCCGGGCCTTTACAACCAATACAATTGTTTGGCTGCAATTGCCGCCGCCCACGCCTTAGGAATTAGCGATAAAAAAATCAGGACTGCTCTTGGTAGTTTCCTTGCTCCCAAAGGACGACTTGACCCTATTAACCTAGGTCAAGATTTTTCGGTCTTGGTTGACTTCGCCCACACGCCCAACGCCTTAAAAAGCGTTCTTACTGAACTGAAACAACAACTAACAAAAGGAAAAAGGCTAATCGCCGTTTTTGGTTGTGCCGGCTTAAGAGACCAACAAAAAAGACCAATAATGGGGAAAATCGCCTCCCAGCTGGCCGATCTGACTATTATCACTAGTGAAGACCCCAGAACCGAAGATCCCGACAAAATCGCCGAAAGTATTGCCGCCGGTTGTTTGCCTGGAGCTAAGAAAAAAATTATCACCGACCGATTCAGGGCCATTGATTTTGCTATTCGTCAAGCCAAACCAGGCGATATCGTTGTTCTTTTGGGCAAGGGTCATGAACAATCGATGTGTTTTGGTAAAACTGAATATCCCTGGAGTGACCACAAGGCCGCTCAAGAAATTTTGAAAAATTTATTAAAAAATGACCAAGATTAACTTTAATAAAGTTTCCTCTGTCCATCTGATCGGTATTAAGGGGGTGGGGATGACCGCTTTGGCCGCCTGCCTAAAAGATAAAAACATTAATATTTCCGGGTCGGATGTTTCTGAAAAGTTTATTACCGACCAAACCTTAAAAAAAATGGGTCTTTCCTGGTGGGAAAATTTCTCCGCTGATCATATTAAAAATCAAGATTTGGTCATTGCCACCGGTAGCGCTCATCAGGGACCCGACAACCCCGAAGCCAGAGCCGCTGTCCAAAAAGGCATTCCTTATTTAACCCACGGGGAAGCCCTAGGATTATTGATGGCCAAAAAAAGCGGTATTTCTGTTTGCGGTGTCGGTGGCAAAACCACTACCAGTGCTATTTTGGCAACAGTGATGACCTTGGCCGGAGAAAGGCCAAGTTTTGCTATTGGGGCCAGCGAAATCTTCCCCCTAGGCCAACCAGGACGTTGCGATAAAGGTCAATATTTTATTGCCGAAGCTGACGAATATGCTACTGCCAAGGGCTTTGACCATCGGCCACGATTTTATTGGCAAAATCCCAAGGTGATTATTTGTACTAACATTGAGCACGATCATCCCGATATTTACCCTGATTTAGAAGCAACCAAAGCCGTCTTTGGCCAATTTTTTGCTAAAATCGAGGCTGATGGTTTCTTGGTCATCAACGGTGATAATAAAAATAATCAAGCCGTAATCGCCAAACTAAATAAAAAAGTTATCACTTACGGAAAAAACAAAAATAATAACTGCCAGATCAAAAACATTTCTCTTTCACCAGGCAAAACAACTTTCTCTCTTCAATATAATAAACAAGATTGGGGCTCATTTACTTTAAGCGTCCCGGGCGCCCACAATGCCTTTAATGCCACCGCCGCCATAATTACCCTCCAAAACTTGGGAATTAGTTTAGCTAAAATAAGACAATTCCTGCCAAAATTTACCGGCACCAAAAGAAGGTTTGAATTCTTAGGAAAAACCAGCCAGTTTGAGGTTTGGGATGATTATGCTCATCATCCAAAGCAAATTAAAGCCACCCTATCGGCGGCCACCTGTTGGTTTGGCAAGAAAAGGCTGACAGTTATTTTCCAACCCCACACTTTTTCCCGAACCGAAAAAATGCTTGGTGACTTTGCTAAAAGCTTATCTTTGGCTAACCGGGTCTTTATTCTACCAGTTTATGACGCCGGTAGGGAAACGGGTAATCCAGAAAAACTAGCCCAAAAATTAGTTAAAGAAACTCAAAAATATCTTCCCCAAAAGGCTTTCTTTTATCAACCCCTAAAAGACAAACCCCGATTTAGGGGGGTTGTTTTAACCATGGGAGCCGGTGATGTTTGGAAGATTGGCAATAATTTATTAAAAAATGATTAACAACTCCTTTTTGACAAAATTGGCAAAAAATGTTCCTTTGGCCGACTTAACTACTTTCGGTATTGGCGGACCGGCCAAATTATTTACTTCTGTTTATTCTAATGAAGAGCTTATTGAAACTGTCAAAAAAGCCAGAGAGAATAGTCTCAAATTTTTTATTTTGGGTGGCGGTTCAAATATTTTAATCGCCGACCGGGGCCTGGCCGGGCTAGTCATCAAAACCAATAATAATAACATTAAAAAAAGGGCCAACCTAATTACGGCCCAATCCGGAACTAGGTTGTCAGAGTTAGTTAAATTTGCCGCTGATAACCGGCTATCAGGATTAGAACACCTTCGGGGAATACCAGGAACAGTGGGGGGCGCTATTGCCGGCAATGCCGGCGCCAAAGATGGCTGGATTGGCCAGGTAACCACAACCGTTAAAATCTTAAATCTTAACAACAAGCTGGTTACCCTAGGTCAAAAAGACTGTCAGTTTGACTACCGAACCAGCCGTTTCCAAAACAGTCAAGAAATTATCGTTGAAGCCACTTTTAAACTAACCCCAGCTTCCCCAGAAGAAATCGCCCAGAAACAAGATTTTTTTATCGATCTTAAAAGTAACCAACCTCGAGAAAAAAGCGCCGGTTCTGTTTTCAAAAACCCTCCCGGCGATTCCGCCGGTCGGTTAATTGATCAGGCCGGATTAAGAGGACAAAAAGTTGGCGATGCCCAAATTTCCCCTCAACATGCCAACTTTATTATCAATACCAATAAAGCTTCGGCTCAAGATGTTTTAGCCCTAATGCGCCTAGCCCAAAAAGAAGTCTTGGCTCGTTTCCAAATTAAGCTTAAGCCAGAAATAAAACTAATCGGTTTTACTAAATCAGAAATTGCCGATATAATCTAAGATAGTTAAAAGTTAAAAGTCCAAAGTTAAAAGTCACAAGTCCAAAGTTCTAATTTAGAATTAAATAAACAAAAGTTGTTCTAATAAGATTTATTGTTATATTGTTTCATTGTTAAATTGTTAGCTGGTTCTTTGTTTTTCAAAGGCAAGTCAAAAAGGCAATATAACAATGCAACAATTTAGCAATTGTTATTTTTTTGACTTTTTAACCGTGTCTAAATTTGTCATCACCGGTGGACAACCATTAGTCGGCGCCGTTAGATTAGGAGGAGCTAAAAACGCTAGTTTTAAAATCATGATCGCCAGCCTGTTACTTAAAGGGCGGTCTCGATTACTAAATTTGGCCAAAATTGGCGATGTCGAATTAACCCGCCAAATTATTGAATCCTTGGGGGCCAAAACCATCCCTTGTGGGGAAAGAACCATCTTTATCGACCCTAATGGGCTTTCTTCTTGGAAAATTCCAGCTCAATTTGGCGATGTTTCTCGCTCAGCACTTCTTTTTATCCCCCCTCTAATTAAACACTTTGGTAAAGCCCAAATTCCTTTTCCCGGTGGCGACAAAATCGGCCAACGACCAATTGAACGACACTTAGAAGGATTTACCGCCTTGGGCGGTCAATACCAATTCCAAAAAAACAAAATCTTTCTTTTTGCCCCTCGCGGTTTGACGGGAGCCCGTTACCGCTTTGCTAAAAATACTCACACTGGCACTGAAAATTTAATTATGCTGGCTGTTATCGCCAACGGTAAAACCGTCTTGGAAAACGCCGCCCTAGAAACAGAAATTGATGATTTAATCTACTTTTTAAATTCGGCTGGGGCTAAAATTACTCGCTTGGCGAACAGAAAAATTCGTATTATTGGTACCCCAGATAAAATGTTTGGTCGAACCCACGCCATCATGCCCGACGCTAACGAAGCCGCTTCCTATGCTTGCGCGGCCCTAATCACTAAGGGTGATATTGCTATTGAGGGGGCAAAAAGAAAAGACTTATCGATTCTTTTAGAAAAAATCGACCAGGCCGGTGGCGGCTTTAAGGTCTATTCTTGGGGGATCCGTTTCTGGTGGAAAGGCGATTTGAAGGCCACTAGGATTGTTACTAAACCCTTTCCCGGTTTTAAAACCGATTGGCAGCCACTTTGGACCTCTTTGGCTACTCAAATGGTGGGCACTAGCCAAATTGTAGAAACAATCTATGAAGACCGATTTAGTTTTGTTGAACCCTTGAAAAAAATGGGAGCTAAAATTGAATTTTTCCAACCAAAAGTAACCAACCCGGAAAAGTTTTATAATTTCAACTATCAAGAAGCCGACCCGAAACTTTATCATGGTATCAAGGTAACTGGCCCCACCCCTCTTCGTGGTTCTCACTTTGCGGCCGTTGACTTGCGCCACGGAGCAACCCTAACTATTGCCGCCCTAGCCGCTCAAGGAACCAGCCAAATTGACAACGCTCAAGTTATCGACCGGGGCTATGAAGATTTAGGCCCAAAAATAAAAGAACTAGGCGGTAAGATCAAAATTGTTAATAATGATTAATTTAGTCAAAAGCGCTTTTCATTACAGTCGTCGAAAAATTGCCCACTTTTGGTTAAAACTCCATCCTCAAGTTAAAGTAATTGGTATTACCGGCAGTTACGGTAAAACCAGCACCGCCAAAGCGATACGAGCCGTTTTAGAAGGATCTTTTGAAACCATTATTACCGATACCAACCTTGATACTATCTACAACCTCCCCATCACCCTCTTAAAAATCGGCCCTAAAACTCAAATCGTCATTTTAGAATATGGCGTTGATCAAAAAGGGGAGATGAGCAAACACTTAAATTTAGTTAAACCCGAAATTGCTGTTATTACCGGCATTACTCCCGTTCATTCCGAAAAAAACATGTTAGGTTCCATTACCGGCATTATTGAAGAAAAAAGCCAGCTGTTAATGGCGCTACCAAAAAACGGCCCAGCCATTCTTAACTTTGACGACCAACGAGTGGCAAAAATGGCCCAAAAAGCCCCGGGTCCGATAATAACCTATGGAGCCAAAAAGGGTTTTGATTTTTATTATGATCAGGTTGAAATCTCCAAAAAGGGAACTTGTTTTAATGTTTATTTCAAAAAAAATAGCAAAACCATTAACAAAAAAATTCACCTAAAATTGCTGGGAGAGCATTTTGCCCAAGAGGCAATGGCGGCCTTGGCGGTGGCCAATGTCTTGGGGGTTGATGTTAACCTGGCTTGTCGGGCCCTAGAAAAAATGGCCCCGCTTCCGGGCCGAATGAGCTTAGAAAGGGGGCCACAAAACAGCTTTTTGATAAACGACTCATTACGGGCTAACCCGGCCTCGACTATTGCCGGCCTAAAGACCTTATCAAAGATAAAACATCAGGGACCACGAATTGCCGTTTTGGGAGAAATGGGCGAACTGGGACAATATCAAGATCGGGAACACTACCGTATAGGCCAACTGGTTGGTCAATTAAAAAATATTAACTATTTAATTACCCTAGGACCAGCGACCAAGAAAATTGTCCAGGGGGCAACCAAGGCCGGAATGGACAAGGAAAACATTTTTTATACTAACAGTC
>Ga0334892_1002582_pt1 | contig 12699 bp, 8 predicted proteins | sample GraSluR3_MG_4_FD_207213 | JGI IMG/M metagenome (GOLD analysis project Ga0334892, IMG submission 207213) | Sludge microbial communities from methane-producing bioreactor in Wageningen University, Netherlands - Granular Sludge_15_04-R3 | ecosystem: Engineered > Bioreactor > Anaerobic > Unclassified...
AAGCCACATGCTGCGCTGCTGTTCCTTGCGCCGGCCAAGACTCATGACAATCTCCGTAAAAATATCAACCTGCTATTCAGCTTTCCTATTATGCCCTGACTGGTGAGTTTTTCAACAGGCTGTTAGACAGGTGGCCAGCGCTGTACGTTCCTGCGGGGATATATCAGCTTGCAGTTTGATCATTGCATCAATGGTCTGCAGCCATTGTTTTTCACTGGCACCGATTTTTTTGCAGGTGGAAGTGAGGTTGTGACAGCCCAGGCACTTATTCTGAACAAGCTGGTGGCAATCTGTGCCAGAAGAGCAAGCATTCAGCAGGCCTGTGGCTAGGATGACGGTGAGGTAAAAGGAACGCAAATTCATATCAGTACAATCGATGAACAACATAAAAATTGATTGGGTCGGTGTGTTTGTACCAGATATTATTCAAAAAAAACAGGGTAATTATCAAAATTTTTTTATTGATGGGTGCGCTACTGCTGAATGGCGATAAAAACCACTTGTTGCCAGCCACATTGTTTCTCTTGTGCAAAGCGGGTAAGCGAGCTGTTGCGACAGGACAGTTACGCCCTGAAACGACCGCAGTTTACGGAGATCAGCCCAGGGCAAGCCAATTCAAAATACCTTGAGATAGTCCAGGATACCTGCGGCTGCCCGCCGACCCTGCCAGATGGCAGTGACCACCAAGTCGGAGCCCCGCACCAGGTCTCCTCCGGCAAAGACTTTGGGATTACTGGTTTGCAGGGGATAGGCGGCTTCTTCTGTGGCTCGCACCCGTTGTTGCGCATCGACCTGTACCTGCAGCTCTTGCAGCCAGGCAGGAGGGCTTGGACGGAAGCCAAAGGCAATGAGGATGATGTCTGCTGCCACGGTGATCTTACTATCCGGGATGGCCACTGGTCGCCTGCGGCCACTGGCATCTGCATCGCCGAGTTCGGTGGTCACCAGCTCCAGCCCTTCCACCTGTTTTTCGCCGCTCACCCGTACTGGCAGGCGATTGAAGAGAAAACTTACCCCTTCTTCGCGGGCATTGTCCACCTCGCGGCGGGACCCGGGCATGTTGGCCTCGTCGCGGCGGTAGGCGCAGGTGACACTGGCTGCTCCCTGGCGCAGGGCAGTGCGGCAGCAATCCATGGCTGTATCGCCGCCACCGAGTACCAGTACCCGTTTGCCCGCTGTATCGATTAAAGGAGCAAGATTTGCATGGCCCAGGCGTCCAGCCACATTACCGATTAGAAAGGGCAGGGCCTCGTACACGCCCGGCAAATCTACGCCCGGAAAGTCCGCGGGCATAAACTGGTAGGCGCCCATGGCTAGAAAAAGGGCATCGTATTCATGCAGCAGATCGAGCGCCTGCACATCTCGGCCCACCTCGCAGGCAAGGCAAAAAGAGACACCCATGTCGGCAAAAATTTGGCGGCGACGGGTGAGCACGCTTTTTTCCAGCTTGAATTCGGGAATGCCAAAGGTAAGCAGGCCACCTATTTCAGGATAACGGTCAAACACCACTGGCTGCACACCGTTGCGTACCAGCACATCGGCGCAGGCCAGGCCGGCTGGGCCCGCACCAACAATGGCCACCCTTTTACCGCTGGGCTGCACTTGCGACATGTCTGGCCGCCAACCCTGGGACAAGGCCGTGTCAGTGATGTATTTTTCCACCGCGCCAATGGTGACTGCACCAAAACCGCTGTGCAACGTGCAGGCACCCTCGCAGAGGCGATCCTGCGGGCAGACCCGACCGCAAACTTCAGGCAGGCTGTTGGTTTGATGGCAGAGTTCGGCCGCGGCAAAAAGCCGGCCCTCGGCAAGCAGTTTGAGCCACAGGGGAATGGCATTGTGCACAGGGCAGCGCCATTCGCAGTAGGGGTTGCCGCATGCCAGGCAGCGCTCTGCCTGTTGGCTGCTTAAAGATTGACTGGCTGGCTCGTAAATTTCCCTGAATGAGGTCTTGCGGTACGGCAGGGAAATTTTGCCCGGCAGGGTGCGGGGAATATCGAGAAACTGAAAGGGGTTATCCATGGTGTCACCCTGACAAAAAATTACTCGCCCCGCTGGCGCAGGCGGTTGAGCAGGTTGGCCAGATCAGCGGCCTTGGGTTTGATCAGCCAGAATTTGCCGATATAGTCGAAATAGTCGTCCAGCAGCTGCCAGCCCCAGTCGCTGTTGGTTTCGCGGCAGAATTCTTCGATCACCTGGTGCAGGTGATTGCGGTACTCTTCCATGTAGCCTGAGTGCACTCGCTGGATCTCCACCAGTTCGTGATTGTACTTGTCGACAAAGTTATTTTCCAGATCGAGCACATAGGCAAAGCCGCCGGTCATTCCTGCGCCGAAATTGCTGCCCACTGTGCCCAGCACGGCTACCAGACCGCCGGTCATGTATTCGCAACAGTGGTCACCAGCGCCCTCCACCACCGCATGGGCACCGGAGTTGCGCACTGCAAAGCGTTCGCCTGCCCGGCCAGAGGCAAAGAGCTTGCCACCCGTGGCTCCGTAGAGGCAGGTGTTGCCCATGATGCTGGTCTTGTGGCTGACAAAGACAGAGCGGTGTGGTGGTCGCAGCACAATTTTGCCTCCGGCCATACCCTTGCCCACATAGTCGTTGCTGTCGCCACTTAAGTACAGTTCCAGGCCACCTGCGTTCCAGGCGCCAAAACTCTGGCCAGCAACCCCGGTCAATTTCAGCTTGAGCGGTTGCCGTGTCATGCCCAGGTTGCCGTGGCGTTTGGCTATTTCGCCGCTGATGCGTGCTCCAATGGAGCGGTCTGCATTGGTGAGGGTATAGTTGTAGGTGCCGCCCTTTTTCGCTTTGATGGCCGGCAATAACTCCGTCACCATGCGCTCGGCCAAAACGCCTTGGTCAAAGGGGCGGTTTCGCTCCACCATGCAGTGACGTGGCTGGTGGGCAAGCAGCTGATCACTGTGGATCAGGCCACTTAAGTCCAGCCGCCTTTGCTTTGCAGTGCTGCCAGCCGCTGTTTGCAAAAGATCCACCCGGCCAATGGCTTCATCCATACTGCGCAAGCCCAGGCTGGCCAGCCATCCACGGGTTTCTTCGGCCAGAAAACAAAAAAAGTTGACCACCTTATCCACTGTGCCCTGGAAATGCTCACGCCGCAGTTCGTCGCGCTGGGTGGCCACGCCAGTGGCGCAGTTATTTAAATGGCAGATGCGTAGATACTTGCAGCCCAGGGCAATCATGGGGGCTGTGCCAAAACCAAAGCTCTCTGCACCCAAAAGGGCTGCCTTAACCACATCCAGCCCGGTTTTCAGGCCGCCATCGGTTTGTAGGCGTACTTTGCCGCGCAGGCCATTGGCTTGCAGGGTTTGGTGTACCTCGGCCAGGCCCAGCTCCCAGGGGGAACCTGCATGGCGGATGGAGGAAATGGGGCTGGCAGCAGTACCACCGTCGTAGCCCGAGACAGTGATCAGATCGGCATATGCCTTGACCACGCCGGCGGCAATGGTTCCCACTCCGGGTCGCGCCACCAGTTTCACCGACACCAGTGCCTCTGGGTTAACCTGTTTCAGGTCAAAGATGAGCTGGGCCAGATCTTCGATGGAGTAAATATCGTGGTGCGGTGGCGGCGAAATAAGGGTTACCCCAGGCACAGAGTGGCGCAAACGGGCGATGAGTGCGTTCACCTTGCTGCCCGGCAACTGGCCACCCTCACCGGGTTTGGCCCCCTGGGCGATCTTGATTTGCAGGACCTCGGCATTGACCAGATAGGCTGGGGTGACCCCGAAGCGGCCCGAAGCGATCTGCTTGATTTTGGACATCTTACCAGTGCCATGGCGGGCCGGATCTTCGCCACCCTCGCCACTGTTGGAGCGGCCACCCAGGCGGTTCATGGCCTCGGCCAGGGCCTCGTGCGCTTCTGGCGACAGCGCGCCCAGCGACATGGCTGCGGTATCAAAACGGCGGATAATGGCACTGGCTGGTTCCACCTGCTCAAGCGGTATGGGTTTTTGTTCCTTTAGGTACAAAAGATCGCGCAGAAAAGCAGGTTCACGGCCATTAACCAGCTGGGCGTAGTGCTGCCACTGTTTGTACTCGCCACTGGTCACCGCTTTTTGCAGGCTCAACACCACCTCCGGGTTGTAGGCGTGGTACTCCTGGCCATACATGTATTTGAGCAAGCCGCCCCGGTGAATGGGCAGCGTTGGTGCGGCTGCCTCCCGGGCCAGTATTTTCTGGTCTTCTTCAAGCTCTTTAAAACCAGCACCCTGGATGCGGCTGGGTGTGCCGGCAAAACACAGTTCCACCACCTCCTGGTGGAGTCCGACAATTTCAAAGAGTTGCGCCCCCCGGTACGAGGCCACGGTGGCGATTCCCATTTTAGACATAATCTTGAGCAGGCCCCTGCGCAGGCCCTGGCGGTAGCGTTTCTGGGCCTGTTCAAAGGGCAGGGCAAGCGCGCCTTTACCGCAGCGCTCTTGTATAATGGCATAGGCCAGATAGGGATAGACGGCAGTAGCGCCATAGGCAATGAGGCAGGCCATTTGGTGGGCATCGCGGGCACTACCGGTGGCCACCAGCAGGTTGGCGTTGCAGCGCAGGCCGGCGCGGGAGAGATGCTGGTGCACGGCACCCGTGGCCAACAGGGCATGGATGGGCAGATGTTTTTCGTCCAGCTCTTCATCGCTGAGCAAAACCAGTACAGTGCCACTTTGCACAGCCTCGGCACAACGCTGGCACAGTTCTGCCAGCGCCCCTTGCAGGGAGTTTTCCTCTGGCGCGTAGGAAAGGGAAAAGCGGCTGAGCTTGTAACCCCAGCGGTTCAGATGGAGGAGCGCGCGGAGTTTTTCTCCTGATAAGATGGGCGAGCTGAGCACCACCCGGGCGGCATGCTGCTCGGTTTCTTCAAAAATAGACTGCTGTTCCGGGCCGATGGTGGTTTCCAGCGACATGACCACCGCCTCCCGCAGGGGATCAATGGGCGGGTTGGTTACCTGGGCGAATTGCTGGCGGAAGTAGTCGTAGAGTGGCCGCACCTGCCGGGAGAGCACGGCCATGGGCGTGTCGTCCCCCATGGAGCCGATGGCTTCCTGGCCGCTTTCCGCAAGTGGCTTGAGCAGTTGTTCGCACTCTTCAAAACTCACTTGCTGGCGCTTCATGGCGGCAAGCAGCTGGCTGCCCTCCATAAAGGGGAGTCTGTTCTGCTCTTCGACCAGGTTACCCTGGATGCGCAGGGTGTTGTCCTTGAGCCACTGTTTGTAGGGGTGGCGCTCTTTGAGGCGCGCATCGATTGCTGCAGTATGAAAGAGCTGGCCGCTGGCAGTATCCACCGAGATGATCTGTCCGGGACCAAGTTGTCCCTTGGCCACCACCTCGCCGGGATCATAGCTGTGCACCCCTATCTCCGAAGCCACGGTGAGGAGATCGTCGCGGGTGCGCACCCAGCGCGAGGGTCGCAGACCGTTTCTGTCCAGGGCGCAGACCGCGTAGCGACCATCGCTGATCACCAGCCCGGCCGGACCGTCCCAGGCCTCGCTGTGCATGGAGTTGAACTCGTAGAAGGCGCGCAGGTCTGGATCCAGATGCTGTGCATTCTGCCAGGCCGGAGGGATGAGCATGCGCAGGGCACGGTGTAGATCCATGCCGCCGATTATCAGCATCTCCAGCATGTTGTCGAGGCTGGAGGAGTCTGAGCCGCTCAAATTCACCAAGGGGAGAATCGCGGCAATGTCGGGCAACAGGCAGGTGTTGAATTTACAAGACCGAGCCGCTGCCCAGTTGCGGTTACCAGAGATAGTGTTGATTTCGCCATTGTGGGCCAAAAGGCGAAAAGGTTGCGCCAGCGGCCATCTGGGCATGGTGTTGGTAGAAAAACGCTGATGGAACACACAGATGGCACTGTGCAGTTCTGGGTCGGCCAAGTCGGGGAAAAATCTGGGCAGATCCACCGGCATCATCAGGCCCTTGTAAACAAGGGTGCCTGCATGCAAACAGATGACTGCATAATCCGGGTCTGCACCTATGCGCAGCCCGGCCCGTCTTCTGGCAATGAGCAGGCGGGCATTGAACTCCTGCTCGCTGTATGCTTCGCCCTGGACGAACAGATGGACAAAGCGCGGCATAGTGGCCAGGGCAATGGGGCCCAAACAGTCTGCATTGGTAGGGACATCCCGCCAGGCAAAGGAGTGCAGTCCCTGGCGAACAAGTTCTTCGCCCAGGATGTTTTGCGCCTTTTCTGCACGCTCGGCCTGCGGCGAAAGCATGAGTGCACCGGTGGCGTAGAGCGCACCCAGCTGCATGCCGCATTCATCTTGGGCAATCCTGCGCAGGAAGGTGTCTGGTTTTTGTAGCAGCAGGCCGCAGCCGTCACCGGTGCGACCATCTGCGGCAATACCACCCCGGTGGGTCATGCGGGTGAGGGCCTCGATGGCCATGTTCACCAGTTGGTGACTGGTATGACCCCTGATATGGGCAATGAGACCAAAACCGCAGTTGTCTTTATATTCGGAGAGATCGTAGAGTTGTGCCATACTCGTCTACCTAGAGGGATAAAAAATGCGGCCCAGTTAAACACTGGGCCGGTCGAAGCGCAAGAGGCAAGATTAATTGAATTTTTCTTTCAGATATTTTGCAATTCCAGCAAGGCGTGGTCATCAGGTCGAACTTTTTTGGAGAAGAGAGACAAATATAGATGTGTGCAGATTGGCCTTGCATTACAAAGGGCTGTTTTGAATAGTTTAACTTTACCAGGGTAGCCCTTGGCAGGTCTGCTCGGGCTGTGTACGAAAATTTTCAGGAGACATGCTGGTGTCACTTGCTGGCACACTGCATTTTTGGTCATGCAAATTGCAGTAACCCACAAAGACGCGGATTTCGACGCCCTTTCTTCCATTGTCGCCGCCACTCTGGTTTATCCTGGTATGGTGGCACTCTGCCCCAATTCCCTCCAGTCCAATGTACAGCAGTTTTTGGCCCTGCATAAAACCGCCTTTAATCTGGCACGGGATTTTTCCGCCGAACCGGCGTCCGTACGCAAGTTGGCCGTCTGTGACTGTAACCAGTGGCGACAAGTGGAATATGCCGATCAATTGAAGCAGTGTGTGCATGCCGAGATAAATCTGTGGGATCATCATCTGCATGCAGGCGATATTGTCCCCAGCTGGTCCTGCGTGGAATCAATTGGGGCCACCGTCACTCTGCTGCTTCGCGTCATACAAAAGGAAAAGATTGCGGTCAGCCCACAGGAGGCAACTCTGTTCCTGCTTGGCCTGTATGAGGATACAGGCCAGCTCAGTTTTGATCGTACCACACCGGAAGATGTACGGAGTGCCGCTTTCCTGCTGGAACAGGGAGGCGATTTGGGGTTGGTGGTGGAGTTTTTGCACGTGGCCTACAGTGAGGAGCAGAAAAGGGCGCTGTACCGCCTTATGCGCAGAGCCAGACAGTACCAGATCAATGGCAGACGCATCGGCATCGGCATTGTTCGGATTGATCAGCATGTCAAGCTGGCAATGGTGGTGCAGCTCTATGCCCATATTATTGATGCGGACGCGGTTTTTGTGGTGTTTGAAAATGTAAGGGGCGGTTTTTTTATCATAGGTCGAAGCAAAGATCCAAACATTGATGTGCGCATCATTCTCCAGGCTTTTGGCGGTGGCGGCCATGCCGGCGCAGGTTCTGCCGTGGCCGGCCCTGAGGCGGGCAATGCGACCGCTATCCGTGAACAGATTTTGACCTCCCTGTACAGGAACTCGGCGGCAGGCCCGGTGGTCAGCGATATGATGTCATTTCCGGTGACCACCATTTCTCCGGATACCCTGCTCTTTGATGCGGAAACCATCATGGAGGAGCAGGGGATTCATGCCCTGGTGGTGGAAGAGCAGGGGAGGCTCACTGGCCTGATATCGCTGTGGGATCTGCAAAAACTGACCTTATGCAAACAGCGTAATCGTCCGGTCAAGGCTTTCATGCGGCGAGATGTGCGCACCATTGCGCCTAGCGCGACTGTGCGCGAGGCCGCACACATGATGGTGCGTGAAGATATCGGGCACCTGCCGGTCGTGGAAGCAGGCAGGGTTGTCGGTATTATTACCAGAACTGATATCGTCAAGTATCTATACGGCATGCTGTAAACCTTTTGCTTGCTGCTACGGCAGAGCTGCGTCTCCCTTCTGGGGCAGGAGGTCAAACGCCTTGCTGCCCTTGCATGCATCTGCCGCCCCTGCAGCAATACGTTGAAACGTGTTTTTGTCAATTGATCACCAGACCGTATGCACCCATGAGCACGCCCCTTTCTCCGGCTACCCGTGAGGAAGTCCGCCATTTCCTGCAACACACCAGCGGGTTGGATGCGGAGCAGACAGAACGGGCCATGCTGTTGCTGTGCCATTTTCTGGGGCAGCTGCTGGCAAGGTGCCGTTACGCCCTGGAACAGCACGACTTCAAACAGCTCGCTGAGCAGGGACAGATCCTTAAAGAGACTTTGCAGCAGGCGGGGCTGGAGCGCTGGGCTCGGGTGACGCAGCCAATGATGGTTCAGGCCGTACCCCGGGTCGCAGGCGACGATGCGGGCGCGGTTGCACTGATCGATCTGCTGCAGCGACTGCAGCAGGGGCTTGCAAGATTGTTGGCAGCATCTCCGGGGCAAACAGCTGGAAAAGAGGCAGGAGGCGCCGGCGAAGGACTAGACAAGGCAGGCACAGGACAGGCCCAGACACAAACGGACGCGTCACCTCCGGCCTCGGGGCATGCAAAACGTATTCTTATCCTGGATGATGATCCCTTTGTCTGCAGTATGGCTGCCTCCATGCTGGAATACCTCGGTTATCTGCCTGTATCGGTTTGCACCGGCAAAGAGGCCCTCCTGATGTATCGGCAAGCACTTGATACAGACGAACCTTTTGCCCTGGTTATCATGGACGCCAATCTGTCTGGCGGCGAGATGCAGGGCGCGGAGGCCGTACGGGAGCTGCGGCGCCTGGATGGCCGGGTGCGGCTGCTGATCTGCAGCGGCGATCAGAACGCTCCCCTTATGAGCGGCTATGCCAGCTATGGTTTCCAGGGGAGCCTGGCCAAACCGTATACGGTCAATTCCATGGCCAGGGCTGTGGCCCAGGCGCTGCAGACGGCGGCCGGTTGAACAGGTTTCGACGAACGAAGGCTATCCCCTCAGCCCGGGGGCCAGTTGAGCGGCCTGCCACCAAGAATATGCATGTGCAGATGAAAGACACTCTGCCCTGCACCTGCGCCATTGTTGCAGACCAGACGGTAATGAGTCTGGCCTTGCTTGCCGGCGATTTCGTTTGCAACCCGCATCAGCTTGCCGATCAGGCGCTCGTCTTCCGCTCCCACCGCCTCCGGCCCGGTCAGATGCTTTTTAGGAATGATGAGGACATGCATTGGGGCCTGAGGGGCAATATCCCTGAAGGCCAGCACATCTTCATCTTCGTAGAGCTTGTCACAGGGAATTTCACCCCTGGTAATTTTACAAAACAGACAGTTTTCGCTCATGGTGCTCCTTCCTTCGCGTGATGTACGGGGATCAGCGGGAGACTGGCCTGATCTGCGGCTGCAGGTAAAAGGTCAGGGCATTATCCTGTCCAACGATATTGGTGGGCTGCATGGTAAAAAGAATGGTACGTGTGCCTATTTCCACGTCGAGCTGTTTGAGGGCCTCAAGATCAAGCGGATATTCCCGGCCCGCGAGCCCTTCCAGCAGACTTGCCAGTCCAGCATCCTGCCCGCCCTGTTCCTTGAAACGGGGGGAAATGTAGAACCGGCGTGTCTGCCGGTCAAATCTGGTCAGGAGATCGCAGGCAACCGGCAGCCGCAGTTCACCGAGTTGCACCCGGATGGGGTTGTTTGCTACCATGGCGTTTACGGTCATGTTGTGGCCTGCTAAAACGCCATGCAGCGAAATGATATTGTTGCGGATGCTCAGATGATCCAGGGATTCGAGGATGAGTTGCCCCTGAACAGCAGAGTCCTGCGTTGGAATGGTCAGCGGCAGGATTTTCTTCACAGCTGCATGCACTGTCTCTGCAGGCAGAGTCAGCACGACGTCACGGTTGACGGCCTGGGCAGCGGAAAGGAAAATGAAGAAAAGAAAAATAGCAATACAGCAGGATATCTTTTTCATGGGAAACAGGTCGGTTGAAGGATGAGTAATATCGGAATGTACCTGCTCTTCTTTGTCCGGGGCAACAGAAAAGTGCGGTTTTGAGCTGCCGCTGTTTGAGTCTGCTGATCCTGTTACCCCGTTTCTTTACTGGTAGTTTTTATCTATGCAACTGATTGTACGTTCAGAATGCTGTCTGACCGAGGCGCCGCCGCCACTCGTGAAGGCCTTGCAGCGCGAGTTGAGCATCGACAATCCTCGCTATGAAGATGCCAAACGTTATGGCCGCTGGATCGGTAGACAGCTGCAGCCCAGGTTGCGATTTTACCGGCTTGAACAGGGCCATGTCTATTTCCCCCGAGGCTTTGCTAACGAGGCGGTACGCCTCAGCAGACAGATCACCGGGGAGAGCCCGGTCGTGGTGGATCAGCGTCGCCTGCTCCCTCCGTTACTGCTGCCTTTTTCCGGCACCCTGCGGGACTATCAGGAACGCGCAGTCGATGCTGTGGCGGCCCATTCCTTTGGCGTTCTGGAGGCGGGAACCGGTTCCGGCAAGACGGTGATGGCCCTTGCGCTCATAGCCCGGCGTGCCCAGCCGGCCCTTGTTCTGGTACACACAAGAGAACTGCTCTATCAGTGGCTGGAGCGTATACACCAGTTTCTCGGTGTTGAGGCCGGACAGGTAGGCGACGGCAGACGGGATATTCGGCCGATCACCGTGGCCATCGTGAACACAGCCCGCAGACATCTGAATGAGCTTGTGCCTGCCTGCGGACATCTGCTGGTAGATGAATGCCATCGGGTTCCAGCCACCCTGTTTACTGAAACCGTATCGGCCTTTGACAGCCATTACATGCTCGGCCTGTCGGCCACTGCTTTCAGGCGTGACGACAGCATGACCCGCTTGATCTATATGTATATGGGAGAACGGGTGCACCGGGTGGACAGCAATACACTTGCGGCCAGTGGTGCGGTGCTGCAGCCGGAACTCATCCAGAAAAAAACCACGTTCAACTATAGATTTCAGGGCGATTATGCCAAGCTGCTCAAGGCACTCACTGAAGACCGGGGCCGCAACGCTCTGATCCTGGCAGATACACTCAAGCTGGCCCGGCAGTCTGATCGGGGCACGGTGTTACTGGTTTCAGATCGACGTGCCCACTGCGAATTTTTTGCCGAAGGTCTGGCTGCCGAAGGGGTAGCAGTGGCGCTGCTGACAGGACAGACTGGCAAGGATGAGCGGGAACAGATCGTTGTCGATGTGCAGGCAGGCAGGCTGCAGGTGCTGGTGGCCACGGTGCAGCTCATTGGCGAGGGGTTCGACTGTCCAGGATTGAGTACTCTGGTACTGGCTACCCCTATCAAGTTTGAAGGACGGCTGCTCCAGGTGGCGGGCCGGATTGTGCGCCCGGCGGCGGGGAAAAAGGCTGTCATCGTGGATTATGTTGATACGGCGGTGCCGCTTCTGCGCCGTTCAGCAGCTGCCCGACGAGTGGTCTTTGCCGGCTGGTAGCTGCGATCTACCGCAATCCGTTCACCATGGTCCTATCGATCTCTCTGACCAGACATCCATTTGCTGTCTTGGGAAAATCCCTTACAGAAGATCGGGTGTGGGTAAAACCATCGGCCTTGAAACAGCAGTTGCGGCGCACAGCAAGGCTTGTGCAGTCTCATAAGAGCAAGGCCCGATGGAATAAGATCGTTTACAGCACCAAGAACCTTTGATGTCATTGTCGGCCAGCAGCCGCTACCGCGATAAAGGGATAAAAGATGTCCCCCTTCGATCAACTGCCAGTAGATATTTCACCAAATCAAGGGGCGCACGATTCCGGTTCCCCTTTTGCAAAGCACGTTCATGGATCGCATGAAGCTGCGGATTCAGGCAAGGCGCCAATTTGGCCGCCTCAATCAGTATTGTCTGCAGATAGTTGTTTCGTTTCCTCGACAGCGGCCCGCGTTGTTCTTTCTCTGCGGACTTCCTCTGCGCGCTGTAGAGTCCACAAGAACTCACCACTTGCCGGGATGACATGAAGCGCTCAATATCTCCCGTCTCAACCACCCAGGTGAGTGCCAGGATTGCTCCGACGCCGGGAATTGTCATGGGATTTCCGACCCGTTGGAGAATCGCTTTATGGCGCCTAAGTGTTTGAATCAGCTCCTTTTGGATCGTGTTGAACAGTTCAGGATTCGTTCGGTTCAACCGTAACAATGCGCCTACCGATTCCGGTACATCTTCAAGACGATATTGGAGGAGATCGTTGCAATACCGTTTCCCATGCAATCGCTGTTTGTTGTATGAACTACCCGATTCCATGCGCAACCCTGCTATCTTGTTTTTCATGACAACGGCAGTGCGAACAATCATGTTCCGGTATCTGAGGATACGGCGCAACTCCCGAATCTTTGCCGGCATCATCGTGTATTCGGGCAGGAGATTGACCCGAAGCAGATCAATAAGCTCTTCCGCATCGGCCCGGTCATTTTTTTGGGCAGCAGTGATGGCTTTACAGACTGTTGAAAAACTATATTTCAGGTTCCACGCTACAGGAGTTTCCATTTTTAAGTAACGTAGAATCAGTAAGCTTTGTCTCTGTCTGACGAAATTTTTTATTCGCAATCTG
>Ga0334892_1002584_pt1 | contig 12696 bp, 13 predicted proteins | sample GraSluR3_MG_4_FD_207213 | JGI IMG/M metagenome (GOLD analysis project Ga0334892, IMG submission 207213) | Sludge microbial communities from methane-producing bioreactor in Wageningen University, Netherlands - Granular Sludge_15_04-R3 | ecosystem: Engineered > Bioreactor > Anaerobic >...
CACCTCTCTGGTATTGCTATATCTCTTTTATAGTAAAATTTTCCAGGTATCAAACAAAAACTTAAATAGTCTCAATAATAACAGGAATAAAATGCTTGCATCTATATAAAAACTGTCTATTATCACAAAAAAATCTGGAGGTTGGATTCCATGAGCGAAGAAAAGATAGTTCACAGGATTGAAAAGAATACCAAGGAGGAGATAATCTTCCGCATATTCAGGTTTAAGAATAAGGATTACTTTGATATAAGGACCTATGTTAATGCGGTCGGAGAGGTGGATAAAATCCCCACAAAAAAAGGAGTCTCCTTCAGGCTGGAGCAGATAGACGAAGCCATAAAGGGACTTATGGAAATAAAGAAGGTAATAGAAGCTGGTATAGATAATTCTTAAGGGATAAAGGGGGCAGAGATGCCCCCTTTATTGTATTCTATTTCCAGGAATTAAGAAAATCCTTGAAAGTCGGGGTCAGTATGTCATTAGGGTATTTGGCTATATAGCTTTCCAGTGAATTTTTGGCTTCTTCAAGAAGCTCTTTCTTTTCAGTTATCTCAGGATCGGCAATATACTGGAGCACAATCTGCTTGTGGGCTTCCTGGTTGTTTTCATCTATTTCCAGGGTTTTTTTGAACCATTCGATGGCCTTTTCTGTATCGGGCTCCATTGAGTAGAGGACACCGATATTGAAAGGTATGCTGGCGTCCTTTACCTTCTGATTTGTTGCAATTACGTGGGCTGTTTCCCAGGTCTGGATAGCCTTGGCCAGGTAATAGTCATATTTGTCATTGTCTGTATCCTTCAGCTTGTTATATATATCGCCCAGGGTTACAAAACTCGGCAGGTCTTCAGGGTTGAGCTCCGTTACCTTTAAGAAGGCCTTCTGTGCATCTTCCAGCCTCTGGTTTTTATAAAAGAGGGTGCCCATGCTCTTGTATGCCCTGTAAAGGTCTTTTCCCAGGCCCTCTTCATTCTCTATGGCTACCAGGAACTGGTTTATTGCTTCTTCGTCATTGCCTTCCTCTGCATAATCCAGAGCTTTGTTATAGGCGGCAGCAGCCACATCCCTCGGAGTGGTGGACATCTCCTGCAATGCCTCCAGTGTAGGCATGACAAAGTCCAGGGTGACAGTGTGACCCATGCGTATCTTCTGCTCACCGCTGATTTTTGCATATCCTTCCTTTTCAGCGGTAACTATGAATATATCCGGGGTAAGCCCGGCATATTCATACTTGCCTTTATCATTGGTTCTGGTCTCCAGTGCAGAGTCCTCATACCTGGTGTTCTTCAGGGTGATGATAACATCAGGCACAGGCTGATCGTTCTCATCAACCACTATGCCTTCTATCCTGCCCCTTGTGCTTGCAGATACAAGCGGCAGGAAGATCAACAGCAGGACAAGAAGTCCTAATAGTCTTTTTTTCATGTATGTATCTCCTTTTTAATTTTTTTAATATATCCTTATATCTTTTATCTTAAGCTGTATGTATTCCCTGTCATTCTTTATTATGGTTCCGGGGATGAATGCCGTGTCCACCAGGGCATTGTCCCTTTTTACATCCTCGAGATATTTCCCGAAGTTGAAGCCGAAGGCCTGGAATCTATCATTATTGTCAGTCAGTTCCAGGAGCAGGTGCTTCTCATTTATAACCTTCGGGTAATTTATCACTCTTAATGCTTTAACAGCAAAAAGGGGCCTTGGGTTTCCGTTGCCGAAGGGTGAAAGCATGTAAAGCTCCTGTATGAGCCTTTTGTTAATATTATTCAGCTTAAGCATGGCATCAATGTTTAATACCCTGGCCGGAGGCCTTCCGTTGAAATGGATCAGGGCAGCCTCATTGAGCTTTGTCCTGAGCATGGCAATATTATCCTTTTCCACAAAGAGCCCCAGGGCCATCTTGTGCCCGCCGAACTGTATTATAAGCCTGGAATCCCCCTCCTTTTCAGTGTGGAGGTCTGATATCCGGGAGAAGGTATGGAACAGGTCGAAATCATCTTCATGGTCCAATTCCATGTCCTTGCCGACATAGGAGTTATTGAAGCCCATGTAGTACCTTGCGCTTCCATAGCCGATATTGTCCTTATCAATGGAAATGACGCAGGCAGGGTAGAGATGCTTTTCTGTCAGCTTTGAAGCGACAATGTCAATAACCCCCTTGTGCCATCCCTCTTTTGCAATTACAATGAACTTATCCTTGTAATAGGCATTCTTCAGATAAATCTCTTCAGCTTCTTTGTATATTTTTGTCTGTATGGCCTGCCTGGACAGATTTATTTCCTCCAGCTGGGCGACGAAAGCTTCAGCCTCATGCAGGTCTTTTGAAAGCAGTAGCTTTATGGCAAGATTAGCATCATCAAGCCTTCCTGCCGCATTCAGCCTGGGGCCTATCCTGAAGCTGATATCCTCGGAGGTAAGCTCCTTTGACTTCAGGTTAAGAAGGTTCTTTAAGGCTACCAGACCCGGGTTACTTGTCCTTGAGACCTCCGCAAGCCCCTTTTTGACTATAATCCTGTTTTCACCTACCAGCTTTGCCACATCGGCCACGGTGCCTATGGAAGTGAGCTCAAGGAACGGCTTCAGGGAGAAATCCATGGAGTGACGGGATTTTATTCCCTGGATAAGCTTGAATATGATACCGCACCCTGCAAGGTTCTTATCAGGGTAGTAGCAGTCTTTTCTCAAGGGGTTAACTACGGCGTAAGCGCCGTATTTAAGCGGAAGATCCTCCCAGGGCTCATGATGGTCTGTGATAATAATGTCAAGGCCGGGCTTTGTGTTTGAATGCTCCACCACATTGAAGGCGGTGATTCCCCAGTCTGCAGTTATGATAAGGCTGACCCCCATCTGGTGAGCGGTGTCCACAACTTCGAGGGGTATGCCGTCTATCCCGCCCTTGGCCCTGCTTACAATATAGTATATGGGCTTTATCCTCAGGATATTGAAAAGGTGTATCAGCATTACTGTGCTGGTTATGCCGTCCACATCATTATCACTGATTATCAGGACCCTTTCATGCTTCTGGCTTGCCGTGAGTATCCTTTCGACAACCTTTTCCATATCCTTCATGCTAAAGGGGTTGAACAGGCTGGAAAGGTCTATGTTAAGGAAGCTGTCAATCCTGGAAGGCTCACAATAGCCCCGGTTTATAAGTATCTGGGCAGCTATGGGGGAAAGGCCGAATTCCTGGGATATTTTTTCCTGGAGTTCGACATTCTGAGGGATAATCCTCCACCGCAACCTGTTTGAATGTGTATCATTCATATCTTAAAACAAAACTATTCCTATATACTTAATTCTATAATACATACTTGAGCCTCAAAAATCAATTAAACTTTTTGTTCTTCAGGTAATTATCAAAGGATTGGATGGTCCTTTCCAGTCCTTCCCTGAGGGTTACCCGGGGAGTCCAGCCCAGTATCTGATTTGCCTTTTGGATATCGGGTTTTCTCCTGACGGGGTCATCTTCGGGCAGGGGCCTGGAGATGCATCGGGACCGGGACCCTGTGATTTCGATGATAAGGCTGGCAAGGTCGCTGATGGTTATTTCCTCGGGGTTGCCGAGATTAATGGGCCCTATGGTATCACTGGAGTCCATAAGGGAGACCAGGCCATCAATCATGTCCGATACATAGCAGAAAGAACGGGTCTGGCTTCCGTCTCCATAGAGAGTAATATCCTCATTGGTCAAAGCCTGGAATATGAAATTAGTCATTACCCTGCCATCTTTGACTGCCATTCTCGGACCGTAGGTATTGAATATCCTGGCTATCCTTATATCCACATTGTTCTGCCTGTGGTAATCCATGAAAAGCGTCTCCGCCACCCTTTTGCCCTCATCGTAACAGCTGCGCCTTCCGATGGGGTTGACATATCCCCAGTAATCCTCGCGCTGGGGATGGCATTGGGGATCTCCGTAAACCTCGGAGGTGGAGGAGAACAGGACCTTGGCTTTGATCCTTTTGGCCAGGCCGAGCATATTGATGGAACCCATTACCGATGTCTTTACAGTCTTTACAGGGTTGTACTGGTAGTGTATGGGTGAAGCCGGGCATGCCAGGTGGAAAATTTCATCCACTTCAAGCAGGATGGGGTTTATTACATCATGCCGTATTATCTCAAAGTTCGTGTCGGTTTTTAAATGGGATATGTTCTGAATGCTTCCGGTATAGAAATTATCCAGGCAAATGACATAGCAGCCAAGCTCGAGGCACCGCTCGCACAGATGACTCCCAATGAAACCGGCACCTCCGGTTATCAAAACAACTTTATGTTCCATAACTTATACGACCCCAACGGGTTTCGAACCCGTGTCACCGGCGTGAGAGGCCGATATCCTAGACCACTAGACGATGGGGTCAACTGGGGAGAGAGGATTTGAACCCCTATACCCAAAGCCAGAGTCTGGTGTCCTACCGTTGAACGACTCCCCAAAAACTTTCAAAATTATATGGATTTTTAAAAACATATCAAGTAAAATCTTCAATATATTTAAAATTAATGCATATGAACACAAACACTCTTATATTTCTAAAGGCCTGTTATGACCTTACTCCCTTTTTTTATGATATCTGAAAGAGTACTCAGGGACAAATCTGCCTGCAGGAGCATGCTTTATGCCTTCAGCCTGTATGATAAGCTGATGGCTCCCATTGACAGGGTATGGGCCTCTTTCAGGCAGAATTACAGGGATCACATCTCCTGCCGGCCGGGTTGCTCCTCCTGCTGTGAGAAGGGAATTACCTTCTTCCCTCTGGAGGTTTACTGGGCCGCCCATAATATCGGGAATGACAGGCCCCTGGCATCCCGGCTGGCAGGGCTGAAGCTCTCCCAGGACAGTGCATGCGGGTTCCTGCTGGATGAGAAGTGCGCCATTTACCCCTACAGACCCATGCTCTGCAGGACTTTCGGCCTTCCTGTCATGTACATGGAAGGAAGCCGATACCTTTTTGATATATGCTGTAAGAACCGCGAGGGAATGGATATTGATGAACTTAAGCTGGAATGCGTGCTTAATATGGACAGCCTGAACAGCAGGCTGGTATCCATAAACAGAATCTTCTCCGAGATCACCGGGATTGACAGTTCAGCCCGTTACACCATGCAGAAGCTCCATGAGCTCATCAAGTGAAGCAAAAGGGACGGTTCTTTTTGCTTCACAGCTGGTAAAACCCGAATAAATTCGAATTCCCCGCGAAGCAGAAGGGACGGTTCTTTTTGCTTCAGCGGAATGAAGCAAAGGGGATGATGCAGGAGGCGCGGGGGCTTTTGCTTCAGCGGAATGAAGCAAAGGGGATGAAGCAAGAGGCGCGGGGGTTTTTGCTTCAGCGGAATGAAGCAAAGGGGATGAAGCAGGAAGTGCGGGGGTTTTTGCTTCAGCGGAATGAAGCAAAGGGGATGAAGCAGGAAGTGCGGGGGTTTTTGCTTCAGCGGAATGAAGCAAAGGGGATGATGCAGGAAGTGCGGGGGTTTTTGCTTCAGCGGAATGAAGCAAAGGGGATGAAGCAGGAAGTGCGGTTCTTTTTGCTTCAGCGGAATAAGCGCTGAGCTTGCCTGAACAGGGGAAAAAGATTGAAGCTCTTCCATGCCTGTCATAAGCAGAATGATAATGTCCCGCAGGGATGATATGACCGTCTCAGCAAAGGAGGTATGGCAGGTACGAGGGATGTTAATAATAATAGCAGGGAAACGGGACCAGGAATTATCAAGGAGCTAATGTGAAACTTCAAGTCACTTGAACAGATATTAATAATATGAAGAGGGGACATTTCTAATTTGGTAAAAAAGGGACATTTCTATTTTGTTTTGACATCACCAATTAATTATTTGAAAAGGCCGGCTTTTTGTGATATATTTTTTTTGGCTGGTTTACGGAGAATAAACAGATGAAGAAGATTAATGTCCTTTATTGCGGTGAGAAAAACAAGTTCAATTCACTGAAGGCCTTTTTCCCTCTAGAGAAATACAGCCTCTCTTTTATCAGTGACATTGCGACCATTGAGGCCTATATTATAGACAAGAACCCGAGGATAGTCATATTATCCATAGACCGTGGCCGGAGGCTCAATGAGATACCCTCCCAGGTTCTGGAAAAACAGAGGCACATGTCTTATTACTTTCTAATTGCAATCCTTGATGAGGGAACTGAATACATGAAAGAGCTCATCCTGAAAAGCGGTTTTGATGATGTCCTGCTGGAGCCTGTAGGCGAGGAAATCTCCCTGTATTTTAATAAGCTGATCACAGCCCCTAAGAGGGAGATAAGAGCCATACTGGTCCAGGGATGGGCTATGGAAAACCATGACAAAAGCTTTTTCTTCGCAAAATCCAGGGACCTGAGCAGGTCCGGGATGCTGTTTGAGACAAATAAAGAGCTTTCGCTGGGCCAGGAGGTCAGAATAAGCTTCGTAATGCCTATACTCAAAGAAAATATTTCAATAACAGGTAAAATTGTCAGGAGGCTGACCCCAGCCCATCAGGGGGAACTGACCCGTTACGGCCTCAATTTCATTGACATACCCAGTTATTCCCGAAAGGTTCTTGACCAATTTTTCCCCGAGGAGCAGATTGATGAAAGAAAACCAGATAACGACCGTATGTCCTGACTGCGGCCAGAAATACATTATAAACAGGAACAGCTCAGGGCTGCATTATATTTGTGCAAGCTGCGGTTTTAAAATACCTCTTTATAAAAGCTTTGAGGAGATATCAGGCGAAGAATACCAGAGTACTATTGAAAATAACCGGGGAATTCTCCTTGTTGTTTTTGTTGCAGACTGGAGCCAGCCCTCAAAAAACTATGACATACCCCTCAAGAAGATAGCCAACCAGTACTTTGACAGGATAAGGATCGCCATATATGATATTGCTTCTTCGGAGGAGCATGCCAGAGAGCTCAAAGTATTCTCCATACCGACCATCATTATTTTCAGCAACAGCATCCAGAAGGAAAGGCTGGAGGGCTTTTTCTCCGCAGAGGAGCTTTCCGCCTATATTGAAAGGCACCTTTAACACCTGAAGTATCCGATATGAAGCTTTGTATAGATGCAAGACCCCTCTTAGGCAATATGACCGGAATAGCAACCTATGTGTACCACCTGGTAAAGAACCTGAGCCAGGTGGACCGCGAAATGATTATTAAATGCTTCTATTCCTCCCTGAAAGGAAAAAAGCCCGGGCATTTTGAAAACAATTACAAGATAGAGGAATACCGGTATTTTATCCCCAACAGGCTGTTAAACTACCTGTGGTCCTACCCGGGTCTTCCTAAAGTTGAATGGCTGACCGGCGATGCGGATATAATCCATGCCACAAATTATTACTATATGCCCCATACAAAGAAATCCAGGCTGGTTACCACTGTTCACGACCTGAATTTCATTAAAAACAGCAGGCTTGCTTCAGGCGACATAAAGAATATAATATCAAAGAGACTCGGCCGATTCCTTGAGAAAAGCTGTTTTATCATTACCCTTTCCAATGCCGTCAAGAATGACATCCTCATGCATTACAGCGGGATTGATGAATCCAGGATAAGGCCGGTATATGTCGGGCTTGACCCTTATTACAGCAACCATGAGAAAAACATGGACCCCATCATAGGCGGGGATTATATCCTTTCTGTGGGAAGCTTCATTCCCCGGAAGAATTTCAAAAGCCTTATAGATGCATTCCGGCAGGTATCAAGGTCCGGGCTTAAAGGCATGAAACTGGTAATTGCAGGGCCGGTCCCCGGTAAGATTAAAAAGAGCATAAAAGAATATGCCGGAGAAAATACTATTATCTTTGATTATATATCCAGGGAAAGCCTGATAAACCTCTACAAGTATGCGAGGCTTTTTGTCATGCCCTCTTTTGACGAGGGTTTCTGCATACCGGTTATAGAGGCCCAGTCCATGGGTATCCCTGTCCTTATCTCTGATATACCGGTTTTCCATGAAATTGCTGGAGATTCAGCTGTTTATTTCCCCCCGGGGGATATCCAGGCCCTTGCTGATGCAATGGTCTGGCTTATTGAGAATGAAGAAGGCCAGAAGGCGCTTGCCCGCAGGGGCCATGAGAACATCAAAAGATATGACTGGGCAGATACAGCAAAAAGGCATCTGGAAATATACAGGGAGTGCATGTAAGCGTTGAGCAGGAAAATACTGATAGATGGAAGGTTTATTGACAGGGAGGCTACGGGTGTTTCCCGCTATACAAGGGAGATTATAAGGGTATTGTCCTTATGCCCCGATATAGAGCTTACGGTCCTGGATACCTATGACAGCAGGGCTGATTATACAAAGAAGATACTTACCCGGTACAGCAGGCAGAACCACCTCACAGCCCTTTACTGGTACTCCGTTGCCCTTCAGAGGCAGTTAAAAAAGGAGAAATTCGATATTTTTCATTCCCCTGCCTTCAGCCTGCCTGTCACGTCCTTTATTAAAAAGACCGTTACCATTCATGATCTTACTCCTTATATGGCCCCGGAGAGCATGCCATATGCTTTCCGGCTCTATCTGAAAAATGCCATCGCCAACTCAGTCAGGACAGCTGATATAATTTTTACCGTATCTGAAACGGTTAAAAAAGAGCTGGTACAGGTCTTCGGAAATGCAGTCTCCGGCAGGGTAAAGGTATGGAACCCTCTTTACGTGAATATAAAACAAAAAACAGAGACCGGGGATCAAAGGGGAAATTATATATTTTTTATAGGTAACAGTTCCCCTCGCAAGAACCTTGATGTCCTTCTGAAGGCATTTATGTCTATCCGGGCTAAATATCCAGATATGAGACTTAAGATTGCAGGCTCTTCAGAAGTAAGGACTGCCGGTAAGGGAATTGAATATCTCGGCTATGTCGATGAGAACAAAAAAACAGAGCTTTATAAAAAAGCCCTGGTCTTTATCTGGCCTTCCCTATACGAGGGATTCGGCATACCCATACATGAGGCCTTCTCTCACGGGACTCCTGTAATTGCCTCGGATATTCCCGTGCACAGGGAAACAGCAGGGGATGGCGCTGTATATTTCAATCCAAGGGACCCGGATGATCTTGAAAAAAAGCTTTCAGGCATTATTCAGGATGGTGCGATGAGGCATGAGCTGATCCTGAAGGGAGGCCAGCAGCTTGAAAGATACGGGGAAAACTACAGCCCGGAGGAACTGTGGAAAATATTTTTACAGCTCTGAGAAAATAACCTATGGTTTAATTTAAGTAATTTGTAAAAGGAGATAGAAAGTGCCGGACAGGTTCTATGCAGATGTTAAAAGCCTGGGGGATTTCGTGTCGGAAGTCCTTTTGAAGCTGGGTGTCCCGGAAAAGGATGGCAGGATAACGGCAGATGTCCTTATCCTGTCGGACAGAAGAGGGATTGAATCCCATGGGGTAGCAAGGCTAAAAAGGTATGTGGAGGGCATAAAATCAGGCATGATAAAGCCCGGGACAGAAATCAATATAATCAAGGAAACCCCGGTTTCAATGGTGGTTGACGGCCAGGGCGGGCTGGGGCAGGTTGTTTCTTTTCTTACTATGAACAGGCTGATTGAAAAGGCCCGGGACAGCTATATGGCCTTTGCATCCATACGAAACAGCAATCACTACGGTATTGCGGGCTATTATTCCATAATGGCCGTCCAGCGGGATATGATAGGAATCTCCATGACCAATGCAGCGCCCCTGGTAATTCCCACCCACGGTAAAACCGCAGTTTTCGGGACAAACCCAATAGCCGTCGGAGTACCCTCCAATAAGGAGACAGCTTTTATGCTGGATATGGCAACATCCACTGTGCCCCGGGGAAAACTGGAGGTCTACGGCAGGCAGGGAAAGGAGATGCCTGTAACATGGGCGACAGACCATGAGGGGATTGCGACCCGGGACCCCGGCGAAGTACTCAAAAATCTGCTTGAAAGGAAGGGAGGGGGCCTTCTTCCCCTCGGCGGATGCGATGAAGATACCGGCGGGCATAAGGGTTTCGGACTTGGTATGGTAGTTGAGATACTATGCTCGGTCTTATCAGGGGGGAGCTTCGGCCTTGATGTCTACCGGGAGAAGGGAAAGCCCTCGGGAGTATGCCATTTCCTCGGAGTCATTAACCCGGAGGCCTTTGCAGGCACCCAGTCCATCAAGGAGAATACTGCCCGCTTTATCGACATGTGCCATAATTCTCCCAAAGCCAGGGGAAAAGACTATATCTATTATCCCGGTGAAAAGGAATACAAATATTCAGTCCGTTATAAAGACCATGTCCCTCTGGATAATGCTGTTTTCAAAGCCCTTGAAGGGATATCGTCCGAATTCGGCGTCGAGATGTTCAGGTACGGGCCATTTAACGAAGGAAAGGAGTAATATCTATGAATATCTATGAATTCCAGGCCAAGAGCATTTTTTCCAGTTTCAATATACCGGTCTTAAGCGGTGAAGTGGCTGGCAATACCGAGCAGGCCTTAAAAATAGCAGAAAGGCTGGGATATCCGGTGGTGGTCAAGGCCCAGGTCCATGCAGGTGGCAGGGGCAAGGCCGGAGGGGTGAAGCTTGCCCGCGGGTCAGATGAGCTTGAAAGATATGCAGAGGATATACTTAAGCTTAAAATCAAGGGCCTGAGCGTTAATTATCTGTTAATCGAGCAGGCGGCGGAAATAGACAGGGAGTTTTACCTGGGGATCGTCCTTGACCGCAACAGCAGGAAGGCAGTAATCATAGCCAGCAGAGAAGGCGGTGTCGAGATTGAAGAGGTCGCAAAGAATATACCCCACCTGATATACAAGCAGTATATTGATATGGAATACGGACTGCTTGATTTCCAGGCCCAGCTGATAGGATTTGAGTTTTTTGCTGAGAAGGAAAAAGCCCTTCTGGTGGCAAGGATTCTTAAATCCATGTACAGCATCTTTGTCAAAAAGGATGCAACCCTCCTGGAAATTAACCCCCTGGTTATTACCAGAGACGGACGTATAATAGCTCTGGACGGCAAGATTAATTTTGATGACAATTCCATTTACAGGAACCCTGATATAGAAGAATTCTCCCTGATCGACAAAAAAGAGGATGTGGAAAGGTCAGCCAAGGAACACGGGCTCAGCTTCATACCGCTGGAAGGCAATATCGGCTGTATGGTAAACGGCGCAGGGCTTGCCATGGCTACCATGGACATCATAAAGAAATACGGGGGAGAGCCGGCGAACTTCCTGGATATCGGAGGAAGCTCCAATCCCCAGAAGGTAATAAAGGCATTCGAGATTATACTGTCCGACAGCAATGTAAAAGCCATTTTTATCAACATATTCGGGGGGATTACCCGGTGTGACGATGTAGCCAACGGGATAATCAGCGCTTATAACCAGATGAGCATAAAAGTTCCCATCGTTGTGAGGCTGACCGGCACCAATGCTGAACTTGCAAAAAAAATTCTGTCTGATTCTCCCCTTATCAGCGCATCATGCATGAGCGAAGGCGCAAGAAAAGCAGTGGAACTATCCCGGAAAGGAGTCAGTTTATGAGTATATTATTAGAGAAGGAATCAAGAGTAATAGTACAGGGCATTACAGGAAGAGACGGCTCTTTCCATGCAAGAAGGATGAAGGCCTATAATACCAGCATAGTTGGAGGCGTGACCCCGGGAAAGGAAGGGGAGAGCCTGGACGGAATCCCCGTTTTCAACAGCGTTGAAAAGGCTGTAAGGGAAACAGGGGCTGATATATCGGTTATATTTGTCCCCGCCCGCAGGGCCGCCGATGCTGTATTTGAAGCAGCAGGCTCCGGAATAAAGCTTGTTGTAGTTATATCCGAAGGGATACCGGTGCTGGATGTCGCAAGGATTATACCATATTTGGAAAAATACGGGGCAAGGATGATAGGCCCCAATTCCCCCGGCATGATATCCCCGGGCATAGGCTCCCTCGGCATATTTCCCACCAATATAGTGGAAAAGGGCTGTGTCGGGGTTATATCCCGATCAGGGACCCTGACCTATGAGATAGTATATAACCTGACTGTCCAGGGGTACGGCCAGTCGACCTGCATCGGCGTCGGGGGGGACCAGATAATAGGCATGCGCTTTATTGACTACCTGAAGCTCTTTGAAGAGGACCCCCAGACCGAAGCCGTAGTGCTTATAGGGGAGATCGGGGGCACAGACGAGCAGGAGGCCGCCCGTTATATCCGGGAGAATATGTCAAAGCCCGTGGTAAGCTTCATAGCAGGCAAGACAGCCCCTCCCGGCAAGAGAATGGGCCATGCAGGCGCCATTATATCCGGGGGTGACAATACAGCCCAGGCCAAGATACAGATACTCCAGGAAAACGGCATAACGGTAATAAATGAGCCTGAAGAGATAGGCGAGGCTGTGGGAAATCTTCTGTCCTGATATTTGCCTGTTAAGTAAATATTAAAATCATTCAGGGATAAGCTGGAGAAAGCAAAGCGGATATTTATCCATATAATGGGGAATTACTCCTGCCAGAGCTGTCTTTAATTCCTGATGCTAATTACACCGTTTAATGGTTTCAAAGATAGGGAATACTGCCTTCTGTCTGCTGAATACAAATCAGACAGTATATGTGAAAAACCCGCCATGATATTGGACTGATAACGCTAATGGGCGACTTTTTACCCATCGAATGATTACATGGCATAACCACATATATGGAATATCTTTCAGGGAATTAAAAAAAATCCATGTTTGCCGATGGGACCAGTATAGCTTACAGTGATAG
>Ga0334892_1002586_pt1 | contig 12687 bp, 8 predicted proteins | sample GraSluR3_MG_4_FD_207213 | JGI IMG/M metagenome (GOLD analysis project Ga0334892, IMG submission 207213) | Sludge microbial communities from methane-producing bioreactor in Wageningen University, Netherlands - Granular Sludge_15_04-R3 | ecosystem: Engineered > Bioreactor > Anaerobic > Unclassified...
CGGGTTTACGTTTTTCATGGTTGCTTATTTTAATACTGCTAAGTTAAGCAATTTATAAGCTATTTCATCAATTAAAATATTAACAATCAAGTGTTTATATTAACAATTGGTTTTTAGAGATGCCCTATATATACTCATGGGATAACCAAACCGTAGATGCTAATAATACTCCAGTATTACAAAAAGCAACCAAAGGTGTTAGCAACCCTGAATTATCTGAAAACTGGGCTGATGGTATTAGCATTTACACCATGGCGATGATAAACTATCAACGTTCATTTGGATTGCACGGTGTTAGTGCTTTAGCGGGTATTGAAAGGATTACCGGCAATGGCAATTCAATTTATGCATACCGAAAAGACTTTTTGACCGATGCAATTGACCAATTATTTGCGGGATCTGAAGAGCAATGGAAAAACAATGGTTCTGCGTATCAAAACGCCCGCTTAAGTTATTTAAGCCGTGTAAACTACAACTACAAAGAGAAGTATTTACTCGAGGCAGTAGCGCGTTATGATGGTTCATATATATTTCCAAAAAACAAACGTTTTGGATTCTTCCCCAGTATATCGGCTGGTTGGCGTATTTCTGAAGAAGATTTTTGGAATGATAATATAGCCTTTATTGAATACATGAAGCTCCGCGCATCTTACGGCCAAACTGGTAACGATAGAATTAATGAATATCAATATCTGGCTTCATATGCTTTCAGGGCTGGTTCATTTATAACCAATACTTCTGAAAAGAACAAAGCTGTTTACGAAACAAAAATACCTAATGAAAACATAACTTGGGAAGTCGCCAATCAGACCAACTTTGGTATTGATGCTGAAATACTCAAAGGCAAGATGGCACTTGAAGTTGATTATTTTAGTTATTTAAGGACCGGCTTGTTATGGAATAGAAATGCAACTGTACCCGCAACTGCTGGGTTTACACTACCCCGTGAAAATATAGGAAAATCAAGCAATAAAGGTTTCGATTTCAAACTCACATATAACGGTGAGGTATCTAGCTTTGTTTATTCTGTGGGTATAAATGGCTTATATGCCGAAAACAAAGTGGTTTTTATAGATGAGCCTTTGGGGTTACCTGAATATCAACAAGCAACTGGTAAACCAATTCCTGAAAACATAAATAACTATCAAAGCAATTTATATTATGTTGCCGATGGAATTTTTAAAGATCAATCCGAAATTGATTCAAAACCCCATTGGAATGGAGCTGTTCCAGGCGATATTATATTCAAAGACATGAATAACGATGGTAAAATTGATGCCAGCGACCGGGTATATAGAACCAAAAGTAATTTTCCAAAATTAAATGGGGGGGTCAACTTCCGCTTAAAATATAAACAATTCGATTTGTTTGTTTTATTTCAAGGAGCCTCTGGAGCCGATAAATACATTTCGATTCAAGGGGGCGATTTTGCAAACTATTTGAAAGATACTTATGATGACCGATGGACACCAACCAATACGAATGCAAGTAAACCTCGAACCATTACCCGTACAGAGGCCTATTGGAAATCAAACAGTAATACTTTTTTCTTATACAATACCGATTATTTGAGATTCAAAACTTTTGAAATTGGGTACAATCTTCAACCTCAGTTCACCAATCGTATTGGTCTCGAAAATGTTCGTTTTTACTTAAGTGGAAATAATTTATTCACTTATACCCCTCACCTAAAAGATTTTGATCCTGAACCGAATAAACAATGGGGTGCTGGGTATCCAATTCAAAGGATTATTAATACTGGTATTTCTGTTACATTTTAAAAATAAGTAATGTCATGAAGAATTTTAAATATATAATCATTGCTGGCTTATCTTTATTTGCCATTTCGTGTAATACTGATTTCTTGGATCAAGCGCCTCTCGATCAATTTGCTTCTACTGTGGTTTGGCAGGATCCAATATTAATGGAAGCATATGTAAATGATGTTTATTGGGGAATACCTCATGGTTTTGGTTGGATTATGCTTGCTTGCGGTGTCGATGAAGCTCATTCGGCCGATATTGATCAGGGGATCAAAGCTCGTGCAGCTAATCAAAGCCTTATTTCTGCCACTGATATGTTGCTTTGGGACAACAACTTTTGGTCTGCCGATTCATATAAACTACGGAATTGGGGACGAGTTTACCCCGAAATTCGCAAGTGTAATGTGTTCCTTGAGAATTGCCCCGTTGATTTTGAAAATGCCGATCTTATAAATAGGCTGAAAGGGGAAATTTACTTTTTAAGGGCTTATTATTATACTTCGTTAGTTTCTCTTTATGGAGGTGTGCCAATCATACAAAGAGTATATGGCCTCAATGATGATTTTTCGATTGCTCGTAACTCTGTTGAAGAGTGTTTTAATGCCATTGCTGCCGATTGTGATAGTGCAATACATTATTTGCCGGTAAATACGCCAACAGGTAGGGCATCAAAAGGAGCTGCTATGACACTAAAATCCAGGGCGTTGCTTTATGCTGCTAGCGATTTTTTTAATGATCCTTCATGGGCAGGAAGCTACGAACATCCCGAACTAATTGCCTTTGCTAATAGCAACCGGAATGCTCGTTGGGAATTGGCAAAAAATGCAGCCAAAGCTTTGATCGATATGAATATTTATAGTTTACACAAAGGAGAACCAGCTTTGGGGGATTCAATACCCCAAAATTATGCCGAATTGTTTTTGGTTAACAGCTCAAGTGAACATATTTTTGTTAAACACTTTGTAGCTGATGCTGTTTCTTCCATGAACTCCTTTAGGGGAGGAAGCGGATGGGATCAATATCAGCCTGGTCAATTTAATGCACCATCTGGTTGGCATGGCTGGGGTGGTACTTGCCCAACAGGCCAACTTGTAAACGATTTTGAAATGGCCGATGGAACTAAATTCGACTGGAATAACCCTCAGCATGCTGCAAATCCTTATAAAAATCGAGATCCACGATTTTACGCAACCGTACTCTACGAAGGTGCTAAAAGGAGTCCACGACCTGAGGATGTAAGAGTTGCAGATCCAATTGGTATTGTTCAGGTTGGTTACTATGAAGTTTGGAACAACGAAAAAGGTGAAATTACCTTATTGCCTGGCCTCGACACACGAGATGGTGTCGATGGATGGAATGGTACTTATACTGGTTACTATATGAGAAAATTTATCGACGAATCAATCGATATTACCATTTCTACAAATTATCAAGAAACTCCTTGGATATACATGAGATACGCCGAAGTCTTACTTAATTATGCGGAAGCATGCAATGCATTGGAAATGGATGATGAAGCTCGCTGGGCCATAAACCAAATTCGTAAAAGAGCAGGTATGCCTCCTACTAATTTGAGTGGTGAAAGTTTGAAAGATTTAATTCGTAATGAAAGGAAAATTGAACTTGCCTTCGAAGATCATCGGTTTTTTGATGTTAGAAGGTGGCTAATTGCGCCTGATGCTTATACAGATGTTGAAGGAGTAAGTGTGCGTTATCCTCTTAATGCAGATAAAACCACATCGGATATTCCAGTTATTGAGGAGGTTAAAGGAATTATTCCTAGGGCATGGAATAATAAATACTATTTGCTTCCAATTAAGTTTGATGAACTAAATAAGAACTCTATGCTTATCCAAAATCCGTATTACTAGTTGATTGGATTTTGATAAACCATAGTTTTGTTATGAATGAAATAGTTTAATTAGTATCTTTTAATGAAGAATCAAGGACAGAGTTTTTACCTGTCCTTGAATTCTATTAATAATTGATTTATTTATTTGAACAAATTATGCTTGATTGATATGAAGGTGTTAGCTTTTTATCTGATTGTATTTTTCCTTGTTGGATGTGAAATGAGTTCAACTTCTCCGTGTGATGACCAGCAACTTTTTATTGGCGACAACATAGCTATTGCGCAAACCGAATACGGTAAAGTTCAAGGCTTTATTTTGCGTGGTATTCACCAATTTAGAGGGATTCCTTATGGCGATAATACCGCCGGAAAAAACCGCTTTATGCCGCCTAAGCCGCCACAGCCCTGGGACGATATTCGCCCTGCGGTGTGGTGGGGAAACACTGCACCACAAATTATGGAAGGCCGTTTTGCCAATCAGTGGTCTTCGTTTGTCGATCATTGGAACTACGATGAGTTGAGCGAAGATTGCCTGCGCTTAAATATTTGGACACCAGCTTTGGCCGACGGAAAAAAACGCCCCGTGTTGGTTTGGCTCCATGGAGGTGGTTATACCAATGGAAACGGCATTGAGCAGGATGGTTATGATGGTGAAAAACTGAGTCGTAAGGGCGATATTGTTTTCGTTTCCATTAACCATCGTTTGGGACCAATTGGTTTTACCGATTTTTCGGGTGTTGGTGGTGAAAAATATAAATATTCGGGCAATGCCGGAGTGCTCGATATGATTTTTGCCCTCGAATGGGTAAATAAAAACATTGCCAATTTTGGTGGCGATCCTTCAAACGTAACAGTCATGGGGCAATCGGGCGGAGGTCAAAAAGTATGCAACCTAATGGCTTCGCCCATGTCGCAGCACCTTGTTCATAAAGCAGTGCCGTTAAGCGGCTCTTTAATCAATTCGATTGATCAAAGCTACTCACAGTTGGTGGGGAAATATATTTTGGACGAAGCTGGTTTGAATGCTTCCGAAATAAATAAACTGCAAGAAATGCCATGGCTCGAATATATACATTTGGCAAATAGGGCAGCACGCAAATGTGCTGAAGATTATTCTCAGCCCGGTCGAAGGATTGGTTTTGCCCCCGTTGCCGATGGCGAGGTTTTGCCCCTGGGTCAATATTTCGAAGATGCTAATGGTGAAGGTTCAAAAATACCTGTGCTTATAAGTACAACTTTTCACGAGTGGAACATGACTCGCACTAACCCCGAAATGGAAGCCATAAACAAAGAGCAAGCTATTGAAATGTTGCAGCAGTCCGGTCGCATGCGCACTACTGTAAGCAATAATGCTGTTGAAGTGTACGAAGCCTATCAACAAATATTTCCCGCGGCAAAGCCCATTGAAATTATCTCGCTAATAAACAGCAACCGCAAAGGAGCGGTTAATACGGCCAATGCAAAAGCAAACCAGCCGGCACCTGTTTATATGGCATGGTTTGGCTGGGAACCCGACTTGTTCAATGGCCGTACAAGGGCTTTTCATTGTCTCGACATTAGCTTTTGGTTTGCCAATACCGACTTGATGCTTACCCATACCGGCGGAGGTAAACGCCCGCGCGAACTGGCCGATAAAATGAGCGGTGCCCTGTTGAATTTCATGCGTACAGGTAATCCAAACGGAAGTGCCTTGCCCAATTGGCCGGCTTATACCATCGAAAACGGTGAAATCATGATACTCAACGATAAATCGGAAGTGAAAAACGACCCCGATAGAAAAGCAAGGGAATTGCTTTAATAGCATATAACATAGACATAATTCAAAATTTTCTAAAATGATTACTAAGGTGCATATTGCCATTTTATCCTTCTTTTTTCTTTTAGTAGGAATTGCATGCAACCCTAATACTCAACCCGAAGAATCGTTTAATAAGTTTGGTGTTGCCCATTTTCATGCTCCTGAAAATAGCTCCCGTATGAGGCTTTTCGACCTCGGGTGGCGTTTTGCAAAAACAGACGACAGCATAGCTCTTGCCCCTGATTTCGACGACAGCAACTGGCGATTGCTTGATTTGCCACACGACTGGAGCATAGAAAACCTGCCCGAAGGCGACGGCATAATTGGCCAGTTCTCTAAAAACAGCCCGGGAGGTATATCAACTGGCTTTACCATAGGGGGCACTGGCGTGTATCGCAAAACTTTTGTTGTCAATGAAGAAGACAAGCACAAAATCTTCACCATTTATTTCGATGGTGTATATATGGAGTCCGATGTATGGCTTAACGGCCATCACCTTGGTTTTTTTCCCAACGGTTACATGGCTTTTCACTATGAATTGACACCGTACTTAAACATGCCGGGCGATGAAAATACCCTGATTGTTCGTGCCAAAAACATTGGGGAAAACAGCCGCTGGTATTCAGGTTCCGGAATTTACCGGCACGTGTGGTTGCGCGTAACAGAACCCGTAAACATACCCGTTTGGGGCGTGTTTGTCACTACACCGCTTGTTTCTGAAAACATAGCAACTGTTTCGGCCGAGATGAAAATCCAAAACCAAAGCAAGGCCGGTGTTGAAGTGAAAATCCAAAATAGGATTATCGATACAAAGGGAAGGGTAGTTTCCAAAAGCATTACAGATACCAGGCAAATCGCAGCCGGTTCCGAAATCGGATGCACTCAGTTGGTTGAAGTGGATAAACCACTGCTGTGGTCGTGCGAACAGCCCAGTTTGTACACCCTCGAAACTACTGTTTTACTAAATGGCAAAGCTATAGATAGAGCTGAAACCCGCTTTGGTATCCGCAGTATCGAATTTTCACCCGAAACGGGCTTTTTACTCAATGGCAAAGCTGTTTTGCTTTATGGTGGCTGTGTGCACCACGATAACGGCATACTGGGTGCAGCAACCTTCGACCGTGCCGAACAGCGCAGGGTAGAGCTGCTCAAGGCCAACGGTTTCAATGCCATACGGGCCAGCCATAACCCGCCGTCGAGGCAGTTTGTTGAAGCTTGCGACCGTTTGGGCGTGCTGCTCATCAACGAGGCTTTCGACATGTGGCAAATCCCCAAACGCCCCAACGATTATCACCGCTTTTTCGACCAATGGGCAGTGAACGACATTCAAAGCATGGTATTGCGCGACCGTAACTCACCTTCGATAATTATGTGGAGTTATGGAAACGAAATCAGGGAGCGTGCCGATTCATCAGGGCTCGAAATAGCCAAAATGCTTATTGAGGCTGTAAAAGAATTGGATACTACGCGCCCGGTTACTCAGGCTATTTGCGATTTCTGGGAAACAGCCTACGATCGTGATTGGGGGCATACTGCTACCGCCTTTGAACTGATGGACGTACATAGTTACAATTACCAATATGGTAATTATGTGTCCGATCATAAATTGTATCCCGAACGTATAATGCTTGGTTCCGAATCGTTTCCCGATAAAGCCTTGGAAAACTATCAACTTGTACTGGATAAGCCCTATGTGATAGGTGATTTTGTGTGGACTGCCATGGATTACCTGGGCGAAGCCGGAATAGGGCAGGCATGGCCCGATAAAGTAACGATGGACTACCCGTGGTTCAATGCCAATTGTGGCGACATTGACCTTATAGGCAACAAAAAACCACAATCGTATTACCGTGATGTGGTTTGGGGGCGCAGTCAACTCGAAATGTTTGTTGAACAGCCAGCTCCCATGGGTAGCAATTGGGCAATAAGCGCATGGGGCTGGCGCAATGAGCTTCAGAGCTGGAACTGGCCTGAATACGAAGGTCAGGAGCTCGATGTTTACGTGTATTCCTCGGTTTCCGAAATCGAAATAGAACTGAACGGTTTGCTTATTGATAGAAAGGACACTTCGGAAAGTGAAAATTATATTTTTCATTTTAAAATTCCTTACCAACAAGGTAATTTAACTGCAATTGCATACGACAATAATAAGGAAATAGCTCGCAAATCATTGGTTACAACCAAGAAGCCGTCGCAAATTGCTTTGTTGCCCGACAGACAATCAATTTATGCCAACTGCAACGATTTGTTCTACATTGAACTTAACCTGCTCGACGAGAACGAACTTTTGGTGCGCAACAACGACCGCACAATGTATTTCAAAGTTGAAGGCAATGCCGAGATAATTGCTGTTGGGAATGGCAATCCCACCGAAATGAAAAGTTTTCAGGCAGATAGTTGCAACACCTTTCAGGGCAAATGTATGATTGTGCTAAGGCCTTTAGGTAAGTGTGGTAATGTTAAAGTAAGTGCAACTGCATATAATATTGAAGGTCAACCCGTAGAATTGATTATTGAGTAAGCTTATTTTATATATTTAAAGAAAATAAAAAATGAAACAATTACAATTACTTTTATTTGCATTGTTCCTATTCGGAAATGTTTTTTCACAAAATGATGAATACAAAACAATTGAGAACATTAACTATTACCCCGAGTCGGTAACAAAAAGAGATAATTATATTAGAGAACGCTGTTTGCTCGATATATATTATCCCGATAATGTAGAGGGATACCCTACATTGGTGTGGTATCATGGCGGGGGTTTGCAAAGCGGCAGCAAATACATTCCCAAAGCGTTGAAAGAAAAAGGCATTGCCGTGATAGCTGTCAATTATCGGCTATACCCCAATGTTAACACGGTGAAATGTGTCGAAGATGCTGCCGCATCGGTAGCTTGGGTTTTCAACAACATTGAAAAATACGGTGGCGATGCATCTAAAATATTTTTGAGCGGTCATTCGGCCGGTGGTTATTTAGCACTTATGTTGGGCCTCGATAAAAGTTGGATGGCTACCTATCAAATTGATGCCGATAACTTAGCCGGTTTAATCCCTTTTAGCGGTCACACCATTACCCATTTGGCTGTGCGCAAAGAGCGCGGAATCGACGAAAAACAACCCGTGATAGACAACATGGCACCCCTTTTCCATGTTCGCCCCGATGCACCGCCATTGCTGATGATAACAGGCGATCGTGAATTGGAAATACTGGGCCGTTACGAAGAAAATGCTTACATGAACCGCATAATGAAAGTGGTAGGTCATACGCAAACGCGCTTAATGGAGCTCGATGGTTACGATCATGGCATGGAAAACCCAGCGCACCCGCTACTTTTAAAAGAAATAGAGCGCATAATGGAACAAAAAGGTACATCGGGCTTGTAAATTTTAATAATGCCCGGCTAATTTGCCGGAAATCAAAGTTGCTGCGCAAAACAAAGGCCGGAATTTGATTTTTTGTTCCGGGATTTCTCCGTATTTATCTTCTGTTAAAACATAGGCGTATTGTGAATTAGGAAACGTTTTCAATAACAGATGCAGGCTTTTTAATTTTCCTGATTTTCCGCTTTTTACTTCAATGGGTATAATTTTTCCATCTTTTTCAATAATGTAGTCTGTTTCGGCGCTGCTGCCTCTTTACCCATAAATAATACAAATTAACTTTAAAAAAATCAGGAATATGGAAATGGCTGCTAATTTTATAAAAGAAAAATTTTGCCACACCCGCCGTAATGATGCAGTCGGGCAGGGATTCACAGATTATGAATAATTCAATGGATTGATTCTGTGAAACTGTGGCAATTTGTTTAATTATACATGCGAAATAAAATATCGGTGTTTAAAAAGGAGACAAGTACAAGAAAAGCGGTTTTACTGACCATGATTACAACGTATGGTTTATAATTTCAAAACCCATTGACAATCGTTGTTTAAAGCATAAGAAACTGCCTGAAACCGGTAGCCCGGATAGTTTTCTGTAAATTTCTTTTTTGAAGTTGAGTTTAAATTCCGGCAGTTCATTTTAATTTCAAAGGCCAACCCTTCATTAAAAGATGTAGTTACCACGAAATCTATTTCTTTTTGGTCGGCGGTTCTTCAAAAACTTGGTTTTTTAGATATTTTTGGATGTCAATTCCAAAAATATCGGATATTATTGGAGTGATGATCCAATATTATCCGGAATATCCTTGATCACTTTGATTGAAAGTCCAAAGTTGTTCCTCATAATGTTGATTTTTAGTGTTATTATTCTGTCTGTGGAATAAAAATATATGTTTTTTGTTTTGAGTATAAAACAAGGGAGTTGAAGTCGATTTTTATGTGCCTGATGCCGGTACTGCTATTCAGGTTTGTTTTGACTTTAACAACAGCGCCGGCACTTTTGACAGGGAAGTGAAGGCATTACTGAAGATTACAGAAGTACTGGAGTGTCGTCATTTGTTAATCATCACACGGGACACGGAACAGATGTTGGAGATAAGTGGCAAAAAGATTGAAGTCACCCCGTATGGAAATGGCTGCTAAATTTTTAGGTGAGATGAGGCTTACTCTGCCATTGCACCTGCCCCTCCGGATATTTATGTCGGAGTTTCAGTGAAGGTAAGTTTCAGTTTTACAAATTCAATACTTTTTGGCAAAATATCGCGTATCGTTGCAGTCTGAATTTCAGCTAATCTTCCTTCTCTTCCGCTTCCAGTTTAGCTTCGTATTTTTTTACTGCCCATTTCACTGCATAGTAAGAAATTAAAACGACTACCGGCCAGCTTATCATCCATAATATTGGTGTGGTGTACATATTCAAAATTTTTAATATACATGTGATTCTTCATTCATCTCTTCATCTGTAATTTTCTTCCGGTTCATCACCTTCCAGAAATAGTAAATGTAGGCAAATACAAACGGAATCATCAGCGAAACATAGCTCATTACTGTAAGTGTAAATTTACTCGATGAGGCATTCTGTATGGTTAGCGACGACTGCAAATCGGATACCGACGGGTAAAATGCGGTATTGTTGAACCCGGCAATCAGGAATAATGAAAAAACGGTCAGCACCGTTCCCGGACCGGCAAACAGAAAGCCTTTGCTGCCATTGAAAAAGAGGGTTGAAAAGATTCCCCATAAAACACCTGCAACACCAACCAGCATAATGATTAGCACGACCGGCATCTGCAACAGGTTATTCAGGTATTTGTATTTTTCCATAAATACAACGCCTGACTCGGGATTAACAGCAAATCCTTCTTTCAGAAGTAGCCAGCCCAGGAAATACAGAAAAAATACCAGGAATAATACTGTTGTAAAAAACAATTGTTTTTGTGAACGCGCCACAATCAGGTCATTATCGATGGTGTAAATAAAATACAACAGTCCTAATACCCGCGCCAGGAAAAATACAGCAAGGCCTAACGACACATTATGGAATGTTAACACAGCTTCCAGTCCGCGTGCCGGATTTTGCCATAATACCTGGTTCATGTCGTTCAATTCAAATTGAGCGCCGTTGAAAAAAGTTCCTACAGCAGTTCCAATCAGAATGGTGCCCAGCAAACCATTCAGCACAAGAAAAATTTCGTAGGTTTTTGCCCCCAGAAAATTGGCCGGCTTTTTACGGAACTCGTAGGCCACCGCCTGTATGATGAAAGCTGCCAGAATGAGCAGCCACACCCAGTAAGCGCCTCCGAAACTGGTGGCATAAAAAAGCGGGAACGATGCAAAAAATGCTCCGCCAAAAGTTACCAGCGTTGTAAATGTAAATTCCCATTTCCGGCCAAGTGTATTCAGAATGATGGTTTTCTCTCCTTCGGTTTTTCCAATGGAATAGAGAAGCGTTTGTCCGCCCTGCACAAACATTAGAAAAACAAACAATGCGGCCAGTACCGAAATAAGTACCCACCAGTATTGTTGCAACGCCAAATGCGATAAATTTTCAAACATAATTTGGTTCCTCCTTTTAGTGTTTCGGTCCGATTTTTATTTGCCTGAACATGATTTTAAGTTCGGCAATCAGCAAAATGGTAAACAATACAACAAACAGCCAGAAGGTAGTTTGCACCGAACCCGCGCTGATGCGTGTAACGCCGGCCATGGTAGGCATTAAATCCTGAACCACCCACGGTTGCCGGCCCATTTCAGCTACAATCCAGCCCAACTGTCCGGCCAAATAGGCCAGGGGAATGGCAATAATGGCAAGCCTCAGCAACCAGCGTTTTTCTGTAAGCGTACCTTTAATCAGATAAACCAGCGACAAAATAAACAGCAGCAGAAACATAAACCCCAGTCCAACCATAAGGTGAAAACTGTAAAATGTAATGGGTACGTTGGGAACCAAATCGTTTACATCTTCAAAATAGCCGTAGCCAAAATATTTGAAATAATTTTGTTGGAAATCGTCACTGGTGAGTTCAGCTCTCAGTTTCTGAGTTAATTCTTCACTTCCGGCTTTTTTTGCGGCTTTAAATTGCCTCAAAGTTATAATGGCCTTTTTCCCTCGTTCAATTTTTTCGGCTGCCGACATGTAACCGTATTTTTCGTTCCCGTTGATCAGGTCATTAATGCCGGGCACAAACGCATTCCAGTCGAGGAAAGCCATGTAGGAAAGTATATTTGGAATTTCAATCTTCATGGAAAAATCCTTCAGGTTTTCGTTGTTGGGGTCGGTTTCCGAAGTAGAGAATAGCCCCAGCGCAACCAGACCGGCACCTTCGCTTCCGTTGTACAAACCCTCTATGGCAGCAAATTTCATGGGTTGATCGTGGGCAATGGTGCGGGTGGAGTTGTCGCCGGTAAGAATCAGGTAAAACGATGAAATAAGCCCGAATACACTGGCAATCAGAATACTCTTTTTCGCCAGCAGCAATTCCCTTTTTTTCAGGATAAACCAGGCTGAAACGCCAATAACAAAAACTGAGGCGAGTACAAATCCCGATGAGGTGGCATGCAGCCATTTATCCACCGCTACCTGCGAAAAAAGCACATCCCAGAAATTCTGCATCTCATTTCTGGCAGTATCAGGATTAAAAACCATACCCACCGGTTTCTGCATCCAGCCGTTGGCCACCAGAATCCACAATGCCGACATGTTGGCTCCGATGGCTGTGAGCCACGTGGCCAGCAGGTGCGTTTTTTTGCTCACCTTGTTCCATCCAAAAAACATAATGGCAATAAAGGTACTTTCCATAAAAAAGGCGAAAATTCCTTCAATGGCCAGCGGGGCGCCGAAAATGTCGCCCACAAACCAGGAGTAGCTCGACCAGTTGGTGCCAAACTCAA